>Ga0209536_100007660_pt1 | contig 16356 bp, 15 predicted proteins | sample DeeMarSeWOR28_12_FD_187461 | JGI IMG/M metagenome (GOLD analysis project Ga0209536, IMG submission 187461) | Marine sediment microbial communities from White Oak River estuary, North Carolina - WOR-2-8_12 (SPAdes) (version 2) | ecosystem: Environmental > Aquatic > Marine > Intertidal zone >...
GCTTTTTCATGACGGTGACGCAATTTTCTCAGGCAGGCATGATTTTACAGTGAAATGCTCCTTTTGCCGGTCCATTTACCGACAGTTGCCAGGGCCCTGAAAATAGCCGTCAGCGGCCAGACCTTTAATCCAAAAGTCCGGCGGGAGATAAATTCGATGATAATGCCGACCTGTTTTTCGGAATCCAGATAGGCAAAGTTTGATCTGGCCGGCCCAAGCTTGAGTCCGCCCCGCACCCATACCGACAATCCGGCCGCAGCCATTCTCTCAGCCCATTTATCCACATCATCGACCACGAAACCCAGATGCTGCACGACGATTCTGCCCCGGTTGTCCAGACTGCGGCGGTAGAATTCCGAACCTTCAGCCGGCTCCAGCAGCTCCAGTTCGAAGCCCTGATAGGATGCCAGTCCCAGTTTCCCCCGAACGCTGCGCTCTTCTCCGCTCTCACGCCAGAGGGCCGGAGCGCCCGAGGCAACAAAAAAAGGGCCGATGCCTCTGGACTCGAGCGTCTGCGCAGCGTCCTCCACATCGGGGACAACCAAACCGAGTTGGTGAATTTCCGGCAGCCCGTATGTTTCCCTGAACTCAGGAATCAAGCTGTTCACGGCATTACCGAAATTTTCGGTGCCGAGTAAAGTCTCAAAAAGTATCATGAACCAATTTCTTTTATGATAAGTGAATTGTCTGTGTCCCCTCTACGCGCTGTGGTGAAGGTAAAACTAAGATTTTTTTTCGGCTTTTTCCATCTCCATTTCTCTCAATTTTCTTCTCAAAACTTTGCCGATATTGCTTTTGGGCAAATCATTCACGAATTCCACCAGTTTGGGTACTTTGTAAGCCGCCAGCTTCTCTTTGCAAAAGCTTATGACTTCGTCTTCTGTAAGCGACTCGCCGGGTTTTCCGACGATAAAGGCTTTAACCGTCTCTCCTCGGTAAGGATCGGGGATGCCCACCGCGCAGGCCTCCTGCACCTTGGGATGCTCAAAGAGAACCTCATCGATATCGCGTGGATAAATATTATAGCCTCCCGCGATAATCATGTCTTTTTTGCGATCAACGATGAAAAGGTAGCCTTCATCGTCCATATACCCGATATCCCCGGTATAAAACCATCCATCGCGGATAGCGTCAGCTGTCTCTTGCGGTTTCTTATAATATCCTTGGGTAAGTTGCGGGCCTTTGAGCAGGATTTCCCCGGATTCACCAACGCCCAGGTCCTTTTCGCCAGTTTCAAGATCAACGATGCGGCAATCGGTATCCTGGACCGGAACGCCGACGCTGCCCACTTTTGTTTTTCCGCGCCAGGGGTTGGCATGGGACAGGGGAGAGGTTTCGGTCAGACCATAAACTTCGATAATGGTGGCACCGACCTTGTTTTCCCACTCTCGAATCGTTTCCACAGCCAGCGGAGCAGCCCCGGAAATGCAACCTTTCACGCTTGAAAAATCGGTTTTTTGAAAAGCCGGATGGTTGAGCACGCCCACATAGATCGTCGGAACACAGGGGAACCAGTCCGGCCGGTATTTTTGCGTCATCTCGAGAATAATATCCGGCTCCGGCCGGGGAATCAGCGGCACGCTCAATGCGCGGTAAATACTATGGTTCATGATGGCCGTGTAACCGGCAGAATGAAAAAAGGGAAAAATGCCGAGGATGACGTCCTTGCCCTCCTCGGCATCGAAAACCCATCCTTTCAGCTGCTGGACATTGACGCTGATATTTTTATGGCTCAGCATAACACCCTTTGAAACCCCGGTGGTTCCCCCGGTATACAGGAGGGTTGAAAGATCATCAAAGGTCACATCGGTTCGAGGCGGTTGGGGAGGATATTTGCCCACGAGATCCAGGAAATCGAGAACCCCTTGATTGGGATCGGTCTTGCGATGCATTTCCTTTTTCACAAAGGGGAAAAGCTGTTTTTTTGGAAAAGGCAGGTAATCGCGGATATGACAGGCAATGACCGTCTCGATACCCGTGTTCGCTTTCAATTTAAGAATTCTGGGGACAAGAAGATCGAGGCAAATAGCCATCTTGCAATCAGAGTCGTTGAGCTGGTATTCGAGTTCCCTTTCCGTATACAGGGGGTTGTTCATGACGACCACCGCCCCTAAACGGTATACGGCATATGTGGCGATAACAACCTGAGGTATGTTCGGAAGAATAAGGGCGACTTTGTCTCCCTTCTGGATGCCGAGATCGGCCAAGGCTGCTGCAAAACGATTCACCAGATCATTGAGCTGGCTGAAGCTGATCTTTTTTCCCATCAGAATAAAGGACGCGGTGTTCGGATAGTTTTTTGCAGTTCTCTCTAAAGCCTCCGGCATCGTAATGTTCTCATAGTCATTGCGGGGGGGGACTTCGGGGGCATATGCTTTGTGCCAGATTCTATCTTCCATAGCTCCTCCTTTTATCGTTAAAATGAGAATATCCGGTTTCGGCAGACCCATTATTGCAGCATCCCAACCCTCCAGCCCATGAATTGACTTTTATGCCACGGCCAAGTGGTTCAGGCGCTCGAGGAGTTGCCCGGCTTCAGAGATAATTCCATCAATGACCTCTTTGACGGACTTAATTTCATCGATCAGCCCGGCAATCTGCCCGCAGGCAATGGGGGCTGAATCCGGATCGCCGGTGTCGTAGGCTACCTGCCCCTTTCCGCCCGCAACGGTTTTGATGATCTCCTCGAAGCTTGCTCCCTGCTCTTCGACCATGAGACACTCATCTGCCAGTTTGTTTCTGATACAGCGAATGGGGTTTTCAATGGTCTTTAAAAGCAGGGTTGTGTCCGTCTCTTTGGTTTGCACCAATCGGTCCTTGATGTTTTGATGAATCGGGCATTCTTTGGTCATCATAAATGCGGTGCCCAGCAGGACGGCTTCGGCCCCCATCGCCAATGCCCCCAGAAACCCCTTTCCGTTGCATATTCCTCCTCCTGCGATTACCGGAATGTCAAGCTCGGCCACAGCTTTGGGAATCATAATAAATGATGCCACATCATCGTTGCCGATATGGCCGCCTGAACCATATCCGATCAGGGTTACCGCATCGACCCCCAGGCGCTGGGCTGACAGGGCATGCCGCACCGATGTAAGTTTATGGATTACCCTCACGCCGCCTTGTTTTAGAACCGGCATTAAAGGTTTCGGACTGCGGCCGGCGGTCTCTACGACGTTGACTCCTTCTTCGCAGACAACTTCACAGAATTTCAGCGTTCTCTCCGGCTTACCGAATTCGGGCACCATGGATAGATTGACACCGAATGGTTTATCCGTCAGAGTCCGGATTTTATTTATTTCTTTCCGAAGATCCTCGGGTGTTTCGAAACTCTCGGCGGTCATAAAGCCAATACCGCCGGCATTGGCAACAGCGGCCACCAGCTCAGCGCGGCTCAACCACTGCATTCCCCCGGAAAGAATGGGATGTTCAATGCCCAACATTTCGGTGATCTTGGTTTTGAATTTTTTAGCCATAACCTCAATGATCTCCCTTCAAAGATTGTCAATTCAAGATGCCCAGCAGCTCCCTTGCCTCCGATGCAGACGCTACCTCCCGGCCCACATCGTGGACGATATTGACCAATGCTTCAACCAGCTGTCCGTTGGTCTCAGCCCTTTGGCCGTTGGGCAGATAGAAAGTATCCTCGAGCCCGGTCCTGACATCACCGCCCAGTTCGATGCAGCGGCGGTGCAGGTTCCATATTTTTTCTCTGCCGGGTCCCGTGGCAATTACCTGCCAGTGGGCATCTTCGGGCAATTCATCTTTGAGAACGGGCAGCAGATCGGGATTTGCAGGCATGCCGCTGTCCACTCCCATAACGAAAGAGATATGCGGTTCTCCTTCAAACATCCCGTTTGCCCGATACAGGCTTACGCTGCGCACGATTCCGGTGTCGAAACACTCGAACTCCGGTATGACTTTATTGGCTGTCATGACATCCAGAAACTGTTTGACCTTTTCCACCGGGTTATCGAAAAGCGTCGGCGGCCATGCCCAGTTGCCGTCTTTGCGAATTTTTAAATAGTTCAGCGAACCGGCGTTACAGGCCGCAAGCTCGGGTTTGAATTTTTCAAGACAGGCCAGGGGACCCGACACGTCGGGCCCGACAACTCCCGTGCTCATGCAGATGATGATCTCGGGAACCCGGTCCCTGATGGCTGCCAAAATGTCACCAACAGTTTTAAGATCCCAGGTTGGAAATGCGCCCATGTTTTCTCCCTGATCCCTGAAATGACAGTGAACTACGGTGGCCCCCGCGCGGTGGACCTGAGCGGTTGCCTCAGCCATTTCTTCCGGAGTAACCGGGACGTTAAATCTTGCCGGGTCAGTCAGTACGCCGGTCAATGCACATGTTACGACGACTTTATTCTGTGTGCTCACGTTAGCCTCCTTTTCTTATTTTGCCCGAATTGATCGGTTTGATTTTTTAAGTCGGATTTATACTTATTTTTAGTGCCTGGTCCTATTTTCCTTTAAAAAGCGGTTTGCGTTTTTCGATAAACGCGGTAATACCTTCCCGGGCATCTTCGGTCGCAGCCACTTCCGCGATTTTTCCGGAAAGAAAATCCAGGGCCGCTTCAAAGGGCATATCGGCCATTGCATAAAAGGCCTCTTTGCCGATTTTCATGCCGATGGGGCTTTTCCCTGACAGGTTCTGCAAAATCTTATCGACCTCTTCATCCAGTTTTTCCTGCGGCACCGCCTGGGTGATCAGCCCCATTTCGACAGCCTGTTTCGCATCGATACGATTCCCCAGAAGCACCATTTCCATGGCTTTTTTCCGCATTGCATTACGAAAAATAACCGCACCGATCATCATGGGCCATAAACCCACGTTAACTTCGGGCGTTCCGAATTTAGCGTCTTCGCTGGCGATGACAATATCGCAGGCCAGCATGAAGCCCATGCCGCCGGCCAGGCAGTAGCCGTTGACTTTCGCCACAATCGGTTTGGGGTAGCCGGCGATTCTTTTTAGCAGGTTCGCATAAAGGCCAAACCCATCCTGATTTTCTCCACCGGGTGAACCGCTGAGGTCTGCCCCGGAGCAAAAAGCCTTTTCACCGGCGCCGGTGATCAGAATGACCCTGACATTCGTATCCTTTTCGGCCTCATCCAGATATGTGAAAAACAGGCTGACGACATCAGCGCTGATGGCGTTTCGCTGTTTTTCGCGGTTGATGGTGAAATAGGCGACATTTCCCTCCACCCTGTATAATAGGTGCTCTTCGGACATTGGAGATCTCCTTTGATAGTATGAGTTTGGCCCTGGACCCACACAGAGTCACGCCGAGCGCTTATCCGAACGACCCGTCCGGATAAAACAGTCTTCGAGGATCATAGAAGCGATGGCCACTCTGCCGGCCTGGTGCACGGGTCCTTTGATTCTTCTTATTCTGCGCGCTATTAACTTCTGCTCTGTTTCCCGCTAAAACAAGAGCCCTCTTAAAAGCCAAGTCGACCTGAAAAAGATACTGTTTTGTATTTCTCTGCGGGTCCGCGGCTATTTTGTCAATCGTCATCCTCATCATCGTCGTCATCGGGTACATACTTTTTAATAAAACCCGTATCGAAATCACCATTGCAAAAATCCGGATCATCCATAACTTGACGATAGAGCGGCATGGTGGTCTTCAGCGGAGAGATGATGTATTCATCCAGCGCTCGTCTCATAATCGAGATTGCACCATCGCGGGTTAAATCAAAAGTGACCAGCTTGGCGATGAGCGAGTCGTAAAATATAGGCAACTCATAACCCTGGTATAAATGTGTGTCCAGCCGCACGCCATATCCTCCCGGCGGGTGATATTCTGCAACGGTACCCGGCGAAGGTAAAAAATCGCGCTCCGGGTCTTCGGCATTGATCCGGCATTCGATCGCCCAGCCGCGCTTGTTGATGTCGTCAAAAGTATAATCCAGCTTCCCGCCCGAAGAAAGCCGTATCTGCTCTTTGACCAGGTCGATTCCGGTGGTCAATTCGGTCACCGGGTGCTCGACCTGGATGCGTGCATTGACTTCCATGAAATAAAAATTGCCGTGCCTGTCGAGGAGAAACTCCACCGTACCGGCATTAAAATAGTCAACCGCAGCGGCGACGCGGATGGCTGCCGCACCCATAGCTTTTCTGAGTTCGGGCGTAAGTCTGGGTGAAGGCGATTCCTCGATGAGCTTCTGGTAACGCCGCTGGATGGTACACTCCCGTTCTCCCAAATGGGCAATGTTGCCGAAATGGTCTGCTAAAATCTGAAATTCGATGTGCCGGGGTTCCTGGATAAACTTTTCGACATAAAGCTCATCATTGCCGAAGGCAGCTGCGGCTTCTGCTTTAGCAATCGGGAAATCTTCGCAAAGAATTTCTTCGTTCGTGCAAACCCGGATGCCTCTGCCACCGCCACCTCCCGAGGCCTTAATCATCACCGGATAGCCTATTTCCCTGCATATGCCCAGGGCTTGCTCGAGTCTTGTGATACCACCGGGACTGCTCGGGATAACCGGCACGCCGGCCTTTTCCATAATATTTTTGGCGCTGATTTTGTCACCCGCAAGTTTCAGGTTGTCTGGAGTGGGTCCGATAAAAACGATGTCGCGCTCGGCACATGCCTTGGCAAATTCTGCTTTCTCAGCCAAATAGCCGTAGCCCGGATGAACGGCATCAGCACCTGTTGTTGTGGCGGCATTGATGATACTTTCAATATTCAAGTAGCTTTTCGTACTTATGGCCGGACCGATGCAGACGCTTTCATCCGCCAGTTTCAGATGCAATGAAGCTTCATCGGCCTCAGAGTAGACGGCAACGCTGACAATGCCCAGTTCTCTGCAGGCCCGAATCACTCTCAATGCGATTTCACCTCTATTTGCAACAAGTATTTTTTTAAACATTTTTCCTGCCCGAGCCCTAGGTTGCTTCAATAATGAACATCAAATCATTGTCCTTTAACGGGGTTTCATTTTCCACCAGAATTTCCAGAATCCTGCCGTTTGACGGTGATTTGACCTTCTGAAATACTTTCATGGTTTCCAGTAATGCGAGCACCTGCTTTTTTTTCACCGTATCACCGACCTCGACGTATGACGGTTGATCGGGGGCCGATTTGCGGTAAAATACGCCTGACATCGGTGCTCTGACCTCTACTTTTTTTCCTTCTGCCATATCCATCAATCTCCTTCTCATTTGCTTTATTTAACAACCCTTCCCTATTTTCTTTGATAATGCAATGTTTCTAATGTTTTCTTTGTTAATGACAGACCGTGTTCACGGCCCGCTTGCAGCGGCGGGGAAGCCGACTATAAATTATTCTTCTCGGTGCGCTCTGTGCCTACTGTGGTGAAAATATCTCGCCAACCCGTAATCAGGTTGGCCCGGTGCCATGCATTTTGGCCCTCCTCGGCAATTTTTCCTCCTTACCCCGTGTGAGTGCTAAAGCTTCTATAATCCTCTTGCGGGTCTCCCCGGGCTCAATCACATCGTCCACCATATGCGCCGTCCAGCTGCGGGCGGCTTCAAATACATCTATTTTTTCCCTGGAGCGGTTGAGATAGCCGGTGTAGGCATCATCTTCCATACCTTCGACTGGGGCATTGCGGTAGTCCTGGTTCGAAGATTCGATGGCATACCGGGCAATCGGCCAGGCATAGGCAAGATCAACCCCCAGGCCCTTTACACCGCCCAGTATCAGGCTGCCGGCGTCACCGTAAGCTTGCCTGAGAACAACGCTTATTTTGGGAACCGTGGCCGTAGCATACAGATCCAGTATTTTCCCGAAATGCCTTAAAAGTCCCCTCGCCTCCATCTCCTCTCCGGGGACCACCGGCGGCGTGTCCACAAGGGTAACCAGGGGGATATTATAGGCATCCAGTACCTGCAGAAAACGATAATACTTGTCGCAGGAATTAATTTCTAAAATACTTCCCGGATGTTTGGGATTGTTCGCCACCAAACCGACGACCTCGCCGTTGAAACGGCAAAAGCAGGTTACTATATTTGTAGCATATTCGTTTTTAATTTCATAGTATTCACCCTCATCCACCAGGATTTCGATAACATCTCGCACGTCATAGGCTTGCTCAAAATTATCGGGCACGATTTTGACCAATTCGTCGACACGTCGCTCAGGATTGTCGGTGGGCGTTTTCCGGGGAGGTTTTTCTTTATAATTGCCGGGCAGGTAGCTGAGAAGCTCCCGGGCCTTTTTTATGGTGATCTCGTCATTGTCTCCCACAACATCGCAGGTTCCGCTGTAAATCATGTGGTAATCCGCCCCGCCGACATCGTCGCCGATTTTTTCGGAGGTTGCTGCCTGAGTCATTCTGGGACCGCCCAGCCACAGGTGCGCGCTGCCCCGGCTCATCAATAGAAAATCACAAAGGGTGGGACAGTAGGCCTGACCGGCAATGCAGGGGCCCATCAAGACATTGATTTGCGGAACCAGCCCCGAATATCTGGATTCCAGAGCAAACCACCAGTCGATTCCCGCCATGGGCACATCCTGATAACCCAGTCTTCCACCGGATGAGTCCAGCAACCAGTACATGGGAATTCCCCATTTGGCGGACATTTCCATCAATCTGACGAATTTTAATCCATGCTGGGTTCCGATCGAGCCGCCCAGCACAGTAAAATCACTGGCGTATACGGCAATAGGTCTGCCTTCGATTTTACCCGTACCGGTGACGGCGCCATCACAGGGGGCGGCGGATTTCCTGCCGTCAATACGCGAGCCGGTGGTATTTACGACCGATCCCAGCTCTTTAAACGTACCGGGGTCTACCAGGCATTCAATCCTTTCCCTGGCGGTCAGCTTGCCGCGATCATGTTGCCGGTCGATATGCTCCCGGCCGCCACCCGTCATATTTTGTTCGTGAATTTTCTGCAACTTCCGAATCGCTTCATCCATTCGCTTTGCCATCATTTTTGCCTTTTTAAGCCGGTTTGATCGAGCGTTTCTTTTCGGGCAACGCCTCGTGTTTATGACGTATGGCCTCGATCGCCCTGAAGATTCTGGACCGTGTGTCTCTTGGATCGATGACCTCGTGGGCGGTGTAATAACTGGTCCATGTTTTGGCCAGATTCATGACCGAGAATTGCTCCTTTAAAATACTAAGGAAGAAATTGTATGTTTCATCGTAATTTCCCTCTGCTTTGGCTTTGGCCAGCTCTTTGTGAAAAACGGCATGCACCACGGTTTCCGGTCCGGTCGGTGCAAATTCGGTGGTCGGCCAGGCATAGATGAAATCAGGAAACATCTTGGAACAACCCAGTACAATATTTGCACCGCCGTAGGATCGTCGCAAAACGATGGTAACTTTGGGACAGGTCAGGTGGGCATAGGAATGCAGCAGTTTTGCACCGTGCCGGATGACGCCGATCCTCTCCCACCTGTCACCGGGCGGAAAGGCGGTAGTGTCGACCAGGGTGAGCAGGGGAATGTTGAAGGCATCCAAAAACATCATAAAACGGTCGTATTTATCGGAAGCGTCCGGTTCGAGTATGCCGCTTAGCTCGTCCGGGTTGTTGGCCACGATGCCGACCGCATGACCGCCGAACCGGGCAAATCCGGTCACCAGATGAGAGGCAAAGTCTTCCTTGAGTTCAAAAAAATCGCCGTTGTCAACGATCCGCTCAATAATTTCGTGAATGTCATAGGTGAACTTTGAATCGTCCGGCATGATGTCCAGCAAATCTTCTTCTCTTCTTTCCGGGTCATCTCCGGTTTCGATGCGGCCAGGCTTTTGCCAGCAGTTCTGGGGAATATAATCCAGTAATATTTTAATCTTTTCAATGGCATCCTCATCGCTTTCGGCAATCAGGTCGCATTGGCCGCTTCTTTCCATGTGAAACTCGGCCGAGCCGGCATCAGCGGAGGTTCTGTCACCGCCCAGCCAGAGAAATCCGGACTTCTGATTGATAATCAAAAAGTCGGACAGTACCGGTACGGCGGCCATCAGGCCGGTGCATGGACCCAAAAGCAGGGCGATTCTGGGAATGACGCCGGAATAACGGCAGTAATTTCGAATAAACGCGCTTAGGCCGTTAAAGCCCGAATCGCCGTTTTTAAAGCTGAGCCGCTCACCGGCTGAATCGATGATGCCGATAATGGGAATCTGCATTTGGCCGGCCATTTTGGTCAGATCATCCAGTTTCCAGGCAGCTTGATCACCGATAGCACCGGACATAACGGTGAAATCCATTGAATACAGTGCTACCGGGCGCCGGTTTACCCGGGCAATGCCCATGACTATGCCATCTGAGGGACTGGGTCTTTCCATGCCGTCAAAAGGCTGGCTGGAATCTTTGACCAGAGAACCGATCTCCTCGAATGTGGCGTCATCAACCAGCCGTTCAATTCTCTGCCTTGCGGTTAGCTTGCCTAGCTTTTGCATGAGCGCAAGCCGTTCGGGCCCGCCGCCATTGAGGGCTTCCTGGCGCGATTTGCTGAGCTTTTCCACAAAGCCGTTCATCCATTCACCCATGTCTTCCCCCCCTAGTAAAAAAATCCTATTCTATTTCTTTTCCAGTCCCTCAAAAAGAAATCCGCACAGATCTTCCGTAAGCTGATCCGGAGATATTTCCCTGCCAAAGATCACCCCTGACTGACAGATCTGTTCAATGCTGCCGAGAATGCCATGGCGAATGATGGACGGTGGAATATCGTCCCTGATTTCCTCAGCCCGGACGCCTTCTTCGATGATGCTCATAACCGTATCGGTGTAAATTTTTACCTTTTTATAGGTATCGCTGATATAGTAATCCGGATGGTTTCTGACTTCTACCAACAAAATTCTGGCAAAAACCCTGTTGTTGGCGTAAACATTGATGTGGGCCCAGATAAGCTTGCGCAGTTTGTTGAGCGCACCCTTTATTCCCTTTAAGTCGAGCTCCAGCTGATCACCGAATTGTTCGAGATACTCTCCCAGAATCTGGTGGAGCAAATCGCGCTTGTCTTTGAAATATTTGTAAATCAGCGCTTCGGTGACACCGGCGGTTCTGGCAATTTCCGCAGTGGTAATGGCGCTAAATTCTTTTTGCTCCAGCAAAAATTTCAATGCCTCGGTTATTTTGACCCGACCCGGCGGCATATGTTTGGGTTTAGAATTTCTCATCATTTATATTGGGATCCAAATTGATTGAATTCCCTGTAAAAAATACAGTTCCCATCCTTTTGAAATTTGAAACGCTCATTAGATGCCTTCCATCCTGGCGATTACCTCCCTCATCACCTCGTCCGCCCCACCGCCGATGGCCAGCCCACGGGCATCGCGATAATATCTTGAAATCAGCATCTCTTTCATGTAGCCCAGTCCGCCATACATCTGTAGACAACCATCCGCTATTTTCATCAATACCCGGCTGGCCATCAGTTTTCCCATGGATATTTCCCTGGTGGCGTCCAAACCGGCGTCCTTCATGGTAACAATGTGATAAATAAGCTGCCTTAAACATTCGATTTCTGTGACCCAGTCCGCCAGCCTGTGCCGCAATACCTGACGGGTTACCAATGGCTTTCCGAACACAATCCGCTCTTTTATATGTTCCAGCGTCATGTCGATAATATCCCTGGCGGCAGTGCAAGCAAAAGGCAGCAGTGAAAAGCGTTCATGCTGGAACTGCTGCATCTGATAGATAAAGCCCTCACCCTCCTCGCCGATGAGGTTTTTAGCAGGTACCCTGACGTTGTCAAAAAACAGCTCGGCGGTATCGCTTATATGTACACCGAGTTTCTCCAGTTTTCGGCTCACTTGCACACCGGGCAAATCCGACGGCACGACATATAACCCGAAAGAGTGGTAGCCCTGATCTTCGCTGGTCCGCGCCAGGAGGGTATAGAAATCGGCCTGGGTCCCGTTGGTGATATAGATCTTTGATCCGCTGATGATATAGTCGTCCCCATCTTTTTTAGCAGTGGTTTGCAGGGCGGCTACATCCGATCCAGCTCCGGGTTCGGTGACCGCAATGGCACCGACCATGTCTCCGGCAATGGCAGCCTTGAGGTAGGTTTCTTTGAGGTAGTCGCTTCCGAATTCAGCGATGGCCGGTGTGGCCATATGGGTTTGGACGGTGATGGCTACGGACAGCCCCAGTGCCTGGATATGCCCCAGTTCTTCGAGAAAGACCAAGTCATACCAGTAATCCAGTCCCTGCCCGCCATATTTAGGATCGTAACGAATGCCCAGGAACCCCAAATCTCCCATTTTCCTGAAGATGTCTGCCAGGGGTGCGATCTCGTCTTCTTCCCACTGGTCGGTATAGGGATTGATTTCTTTTTTTATAAAATCAGCCACCGCCCGTCGAACCATCTGGTGGTCTTTGGTAAAATATATTTGACTCGGATCTTTGATTTTTGTTGCCATCAGGCGATTCCCTCCATTCTAGAGATAATTTCCCGCATCACCTCATCGGCTCCACCGCCGATCGCAATCAGGCGTGAGTCGCGATAGTACCTGGAGATCAGCATCTCATTCATAAATCCCAAGCCACCATACATCTGCAAGCAGCCATCCGCCACCGCTCGCACCACACGGGAGGCAAACAGCTTGCCCATGGAGACTTCTTTGGTAACATCCAGGCCGGCCTGTTTCATTCGCACAATATGATAGGTGAACTGTTTAAGGGATTCGATTTCCGTCAGCCAATCCGCCAGCCGGTGCCTTAAAACCTGTTTGGTTGCCAATGGTTTTCCGAAAACGACTCTTTGCTTGATATGATCCACGGTCATCTTGATCATATCCATAGCGCCGATATAGGCCCCCGGAAGGCAAGAAAAACGTTCGTGCTGAAACTGCTGCATTTGATAGATAAAACCCTCACCTTCCTTTCCGATCAGGTTCTTAGCCGGTATCTTGAGATTGTCAAAAAATAGCTCAGCTGTATCACTGCAGCGAACCCCGAGTTTGTCCAGCTTGCGGCTGACCTGGAATCCGGGCAGGTCGGTTGGAACTACAAATAAACCGAATGAGTGGTAACCGGGATCGTCGGCGGTTCTCGCAAGCAGGGTTAAAAAATCGGCCTGAGTTCCATTGGTTATATATGTTTTTGAGCCGTTGATGACATATGAATCGCCCTCTTTTTTAGCGGTGGTCTGAATACCGGCAACATCCGACCCTGCTCCAGGTTCGGTTACGGCGATGGATGCGACCATCTCTCCTGAAATGGCCGGCTTCAAATAGGTATCTTTAAGATACTCGCTGCCGAATTCGGCAATCGCGGGCGTGGCCATATGGGTTTGAACGGAAATCGCCATCGGGATTCCGCTGCCTTGGACATGGCCGAGCTCTTCCAGTAGAATCAAATCATACCAGTAATCCAGGCCCTGTCCCCCATATTTGGGGTCGAAACGGATCCCCAGGAAACCAAGCTCGCCCATTTTTTTAAACAGGTCATGAAGTGGTGCAATCCCGGCTTCTTCCCACTCATCCACAAAGGGATTGATTTCCTTGTTCACAAATTCCCTGATTGATCGGCGCACCATTTCATGGTCTTTGGTAAAATATAATTCATCCGGATTTTTGATTTTTTTTGCCATTCGCCACTCCTTCTTGTCTGAACGGTTTCAACCTGCCCCCGCAAAACCCACGCCTTCGATAAAGCCGGACTATAAAAAGCCGGCGCGGCCGGCAACATTATCGGGCAAAAGGAATCCACTTCTATGCTTTAGCTTTTGATTCCAGGAAAAGCTTCACTGTCTCTTTATGCTCAGGTGTCTGAAGGGTTACGGATTGATGGGCAGCTTCCCAGTCCAGGACTTCTTTCAAGGACATATCAAAGCTTTTTTCCAGGCCTTCTTTGATCAACGCCAGGGCAAATCCTGATTTTTGTAGCAATTTATGGGTCAGGTTCCCAACTTCCTGTTCGAGCTGTTTTTCCGGTACGGATTTGTATATCAGGCCGATGGCTGCTGCAGTTTGCCCGCTGATCTCCTCTCCGAGCATCGCAAGTTCTCTTGCACGAGCCAGGCCTACCAGCCTGGGCAGAAAATAATGCCCGCCGTAGTCCAAAATCGCTCCGATATTGATAAATATTTCACAGAATCTTGCATTGTGCGCTGCCACGACAAAATCACCCGCCAGGGCCAGGTTGGCGCCCCCGCCGACAGCGACACCTTTAAGTTCAGTGATGACGATCTGCGGCATCTGGCGAAGGGCCTGCACCAGTTGGCCGACATTTTTCATGGCCTTCAACCATTCGTATGAAGGCCGTTTTTCATCAAAAAGATGGATATCCGCCCCGGAGCAGAAATGCTCACCGGCGCCTTTGATAATCACCAGGCGAATGTTTTCGTCTGCCTTTATCCGCATGATCTGATCATAGAGGTGTTCAATCATCGTTATGCTCATGGCATTCATCACTTCGGGGCGATTCAACACCAGGGTTGCGGTGCTGTCATTTTCCCGAACCAGCAGGTGAGGGTTTGAGGTCATATTTTTATGCTCCTATGTTATTGAATTAATTTATCAAAACATTGGGTTAGTGATATTAACCGATATTAAGGTCTAAATTCTTAAACCATTGGTTATCAGTTGATTATAGGGTAAGTGAATATCACTTATTGACTGTGTGTCAAGGATTTTTTTTGGATTTTTTGCCTGGCTGAAAATCCTGTTCACCCGAGGAAACCTAAATTAACTTGCTTTCGGTTCCAACAAAGGTTACCTTCTGATCATCAATGAAGTCTCGCCTTTAATCGGCGGGACGGTTTCGTTCTGAAGGAACCATCCGTTCGCCAAGTGGCATCCTCCAGTGGGAGACGTTGAAAATTCTAGAGAAAGGATTTTTCAATGAACATTTATGTTGGCAATTTATCCTATAAAATCAAAGAGGATAGCTTAAAAGCGATGTTCGATGAATTCGGAGAAGTAGAAAGCGCCAAAATCATAATGGACAGATTTACCGGCAGATCAAAAGGTTTTGGTTTTGTTGAGATGCCAAATAATCCTGAAGCCGACCAGGCCATCAAGTCGTTGAACGGTAAATTTATCGAAGGCAAAAACATAAAGGTAAACCCGGCCAACCCTGGTGGCAAAAGAGCGAAAAAATCATTTCAGCGAAGAAGATTTTAACAGCGAAAAACACAATTGACGCTGGTAGGAGGCAAGCGCAATATCCGCATTTGATGCACATCTATGCCTCCCTCTGCAGCCGCTTACTGTTTCAGTCTCATTACGAGCACTTCGCCGTGGTCGAGCAATTTTGTGTGCAGGCAGCGGCAAAATGAATCCCCGCAAGGTTTTGATTTGAAAAAATAAAGGTGTGATTTGCACGTGCAATCGGAGGATCCGAAACCGGGCAAGGGGATTATCGCAGACCCTGCTCCTGCAATGATTTTTGCCCATTGGTGTTCGCGGTGCTCGCAATCGTGGGTATACCATAATTCCGCAATTTCTGCGGCCGGTCGCAGATAGTCGATATGCCAGCGGGGTCGATTCGATATCCTTTGATGGTGAGCGATCCGTGCACCTAACCCGCCGGGGCCGAAGGCGCTGCCGATGTAGACATAAAAACCGCAGCGCACCTGAAGCAGGCCAAGTTTGCCAATCTTTACCGTTTGTTCGCCGGCAGGGACAAGAACCAGTGCATAGGTTCCGGGATGGTTTGTCAGAGCGTCACCGGACAGATCCCGGCTGCCGCATTCAGCATGGGATGCAACGTAGCCTGCCCGATCTCCCGCCATGCATGTGCCGGAATCACCCACTGGGCTGATTACCCTTCCGACAACCACGTTTTGGCAATGCGGCGGGCGGCTGCATCTGTATTGATTCCCTCGGCTGCCGCCACTTCAAAGATGTGGTTGAGCGTTCGTCTGACCGACCTGACCCTGTTTTCCGCCTCGTCCGGCGACCATCCCATGGATTCGATTCCAACGATTGCCATGGCCCCCCCGATATTGATGGCGTAATCGGGAGCATAAAGTATTTGTCTGCCGTACAATCTTTCGGCATCAGCCGCTTCGGCCAGCTGATTGTTTGCACCCCCGGCGACAGCCAGGCATTTGAGCCGCGGAATGGATTCCTTGTTCAGAATCCCGCCCAGCGCACAGGGGGCGAATATATCGCAGGGCGTCTCGAATAGTTTTTCCGGTGAAATGAATGTTGCCTTTTTTTCTGCGCGAACCTGCATTTTGGATGCTTCATCGATCTCGCATACCAGAACCTCGGCGCCGGCCTCACACAGCAGATTGATCAAAGGCCGTCCGACACTTCCGGCCCCCTGAACCAGAACGCGCCTGTCCGCAAGCGATGCGTCATCAAAAAGCTGCTCGCAAACAGCCTGCATGCCGCTGAAAACGCCCAGGGCTGTGGCCGGGCCTGAATCACCGGCACCCCCCTTTTGGGGTGTCCTGCAAAAAATATATGGGGCCCCGGTTT
>Ga0209536_100007661_pt1 | contig 16356 bp, 16 predicted proteins | sample DeeMarSeWOR28_12_FD_187461 | JGI IMG/M metagenome (GOLD analysis project Ga0209536, IMG submission 187461) | Marine sediment microbial communities from White Oak River estuary, North Carolina - WOR-2-8_12 (SPAdes) (version 2) | ecosystem: Environmental > Aquatic > Marine > Intertidal zone >...
AAAGTGTTCGTTTGCTAGATCATTATTAGGCTCTTAAATCGTAACAAATCAATGTTTTCTGCTATCTATTTTGAACAAGACGTAAGCGATTTCGCTTTGACGCAAAAGACACTGCACCGGTTTAAGGACGTCCCGCAGATACCTATTGACCGTTACGGCGAGGTGTTTAACCGCAAGTCCCAGAATTTCAGGTTGCAAAAAAACAAACCGGCTTTGATCTTGGCCCGCAAGCACGACCACTGGGTGTTGCCGGCACCGCCGGGTTACGGCTTTGGCGATGGGGAAAGTTATTATTTTTCTCACATGCTCAATTGTATTTATGATTGTCGTTATTGTTTTTTGCAAGGTATGTACCGCTCGTCACACTATGTATTGTTTGTGAATTTCGAAGATTTTGCCCAAGACATTCAATTAAAAATTCATCACAAACAAAGCCGGAATATATATTTTTATTCAGGATACGATTGCGACAGTCTGGCATTGGAACCTTTCAGCCGGTTCACCGAATATTTCGTCCCTTTGTTTGGGGCTCATGAAAACGCCTGGCTGGAACTTAGGACCAAAAGCACACAAATACGCCATTTGCTGGAGATGCAGCCCAATCCCAATTGCGTAATAGCATATAGCTTTACCCCCGAAGCGGTTTCTAACGCGCTAGAACACAAAGTACCCGCATTGGAGAAAAGAATCGAAGCTGTTAAAAAGCTGCAAAATTCGGGGTGGCCGGTGGCGCTGCGTTTTGAGCCTCTGATCTTTCATCAAGGCTATAAAGACAACTACGTGCAGCTTTTCGAGCAGTTGTTTAGCCAACTCGATGTGAATAAACTGCACTCAGTAAGCATCGGGTTGTTTCGCATACCCAACGATTACTTTGCCAATATAGTGAAACTGTATCCTGATGAAAAATTTTTCGCCAGTGACTTTAAAAAAGGCCAGCGCTTGACGAGCTATGAAATAGATATCGAAGCGGAAATGGTGGAGTTTTGCCAGCAACAACTATTTCAGCGCATTCCCAAGGATATTTATTACCGTTGTGTGGAGAGTTAATGTTGACGCAAAGAACGATAATCCTAACAGGCGCATCCTCGGGCATAGGCAGGGAAACCGCTGTTCAATTATTGGATGCCGGGCATAATGTGATTGGCATAGCTCGGGATTTCAGTAAGCAGCCTTTGCACGCGGATAACTTTCAGAAAATTAGCATGGATTTCGCCGATATCGCCGCTTGCGAAATCCGCTTGAAAGAATTATCCAAGACCTTCAGCCGCGTGACCGACATTATATGTTGTGCCGGTATGGGTCGATTCGGCTCGCTGGAAGAGTTTTCGTACACTCAGATTAAAACGTTAATGGACGTCAATTTCTTAAGCCAGGCCTATGTGGTAAGAGCGTTTCTACCTAAGCTAAAGCAACAAGGCGAAGGGAATGTAGTGTTTGTAGGCTCAGAAGCGGCGTTAGCCGGTGCTCGGCGAGGCAGCGTTTACTGCGCCAGTAAATTTGCTCTGCGGGGCTTTGCGCAGGCATTGCGGGAAGAATGCTGCGGCAACGCAATTCGTGTCAGTATTGTCAACCCTGGTATGGTAAATACCCCGTTTTTTGATGAATTGGATTTCTCTCCAGGAGAAAGTCAGGAGAATTACATTGAGGCGACCGACGTTGCCGCAGCTATTATTTGGATACTTAATAGTCGCGCTGAGACGGTTATCGATGAAATCATTCTGTCGCCGCTAAAAAAAGTGATTGCAAAGAAGCCTTCAAAATAAAGTTCGAATGCTATTAACTCTATACAGTAGCAACTATTATCAGTAAAAATCCAGAATAATAAAAAAGGGAAAACATCATGGCGTCAGGTTCCAAAAAAGTCATTTATGCCGCTTGCGGTTACCAAATTTATTGCTGCTGGTATTACTGGCAGTTCGGCGATGATATCCGAAGGTATACATTCACTGGTGGACACCGGCAATCAGGGTTTATTGCTCTATGGTTTGCGGCAAGCGAAAAAACCGGCCGACGAGAAGTTTCCATTTGGCCACGGTAAGGAAGTTTATTTTTGGTCGTTTATTGTAGCTATACTCATATTCGCTTTGGGTGCTGGTATTTCTATTTACGAAGGCATACTTCATATTCTTCATCCGAAAGCGGTCACCGACACATTCATCAACTATATCGTATTAGGATTGGCCATTGTCTTTGAAGGTGCCGCTTGGCATTTTGCGTTCAAAGAATTTACTAAAGCGAAAGGTAAGTGGGGGTATATAGAAGCGGTGCAACGCGGTAAGGATCCTACCATGTTCGTTGTATTGTTCGAAGATTCGGCTGCCATGTTGGGGCTGTTAATCGCCTTAACAGGCATTTTGTTAGGTGATTTGACGGGTATATTATATTTTGATGGTATCGCTTCCGTTTTAATCGGACTGATTTTGGCAGGCACTGCGGTTTGGTTAGCGCATGAAACCAAAGGATTGCTCATTGGCGAGAGCGCCAGTAAAAAAGTGGTCGAAGGCATACGCACCATCGTGTTAAATGCCGGTCCCGTGGAGCATGTCAATGAAGTGTTAACCATGCACATGGGGCCTGATTTCATTTTGGTTAATGTAAGTGTGGATTTTGCCGACGGCACTGTGGCGGAAGCTATTGAAAAAGCCATTGACAAACTCGACCTGGAAATCAAGCAGCAATTTCCCAACGTCAAACGAGTATTTATCGAGGCGGAAAAACGAAAAAAGAAAAACCTTAACCCTGTGGGTTAAGGTTTTCGATTCGCGTTATCTCGAATAGTGCGGCCCCACTATCCTTGTTAGGGCCGCACCGGGGGGCATTCTTTTTTAGGCGGTTTTAGTGGTGCTTTGGTAATGATGTAGTGCTTCTTTACCTTTCGCACTTTCTTTGCTGACCATATCAAGATTTTCGCATTCCGGGCATTTCACGGTGCGGTATTTAACGATATGAAAAGTCGTCCAAGCCAGTGGAATCAACAGCAGTGGGAGAAATCCTGTAAACAGCGTTACACTGGCAACCGTTAACCAAATAAAAGCATCCACAAAAAAGCTGGTTGCGCATTGCGGAATAGGCTCGCCGACATAACCACAATTTGTGCAAACTCTTTGTTTCATTTCTATGATCTCCAAAAATGTGTTAGTAACTGCATAAGTATATCATAAATTAATGAAAAACTATTGTTGTGGTTGCCTTTTTATTATAACCACGTCGATTATTCGAAAACCTGATCTGTTCAATAAACTATTTTGATTCAGCGGCTTAGAGATAAATATATAAAAAAGTATAGTGAGATCGATGCAATGTGAAAGTGATATATATCAATTCCCGTGGAGATTATAGGTATATTGGTCCATAAAAAATTTTTATCAAATTTTTAGCTTTACGACAACAAATCCGGTTCACCGGAATTCTTGAGAATTTGGGCGCGGGCGGAATCACGTAACTGTTTTGCTATCGTCCATAAATCACCATTGGTCGCTAACTTGGTTACGTCAGGTGACAGTTTCGCGGGATCAATGGATTCATTGACGAACACTTGTATAGTACCTTGATGGGGTAACCAGGTGTCCGCCCGCAAGATGGAACGGCTACCGCGAATGGTAATAGGTACAATAGGAAGGTTTTCTTTTACCGCGACGTAAAATGCCCCTAAATGAAAAGGCAGTAATCCCGGGCGCCTTACAAATGTGCCTTCGGGAAAGAAAAACAAGCCATGTGGTTTTTTTGAGCTGTCGCAAAGTCTATCCAGGTCTTCGAGGCTTTTTTCAAGATCGAAACGCTCAATATATTCCGCCTCAATGCGATTTAAAAACCAACGACTGGTCCAATGTTGTTTGAGTTCCGATTTGGCGACAAATCTGACGATCCTCGGTAGTAAATTGATTATTATGGGGCCATCCAGATAGCTCGCGTGGTTCGCCACGTATATACAAGCTTGATTTTCCGGCGGTAGGTTTTGCAGCCCATGGATTTTAATCGGCGTACGGGAGAGTTTTGCTAACCAACTCGTGGATGTTTTTATCAACGACCAGCGTTTTGATAAAGACGGCAACGTGATGACGGCTGTCCAAGTGAATACCGCCAAAAGCCAAAATACCATACGCCCAAGCACACCAAACGCCATGCGAATGGCAGAGTTTTTGAATTTGCGTAATTCGGCAACTAGGCCTTTTAGGGTAAAATGTGCGACTTGCAACCATACTGGTTTTTGTTTTTTACCGATCACACCTTTTTCAAACAACTCCCTACTGGCAGCACGGCGCAATTTGCCGCTGGAGGTTTTTAAGATAGTGTTTGGCGGTGCCAACACAACTTCATCCGGGGGAGTGCCTGCCAGCCCATTTACCGTGGACAGAACCAGTTTGTGTAACTTTTTCAATTGGGTGCCGTCGGTTTCACGGGTTTCAGCGACAATTACAAGTCGCTCAGTACCGTTGTGAGGATCGGTGCTGCCAAAGGCGGTAACCCGGCCCGCGCGAATGCCTTCGATATTGCCAATGCATTCCTCTAGCTCATGGGGATAAATATTCCGTCCGGCGCGGATAATAATATCTTTTACTCTGCCGGTAAGATAAACCTCGCCATTGGCAATGTAGGCCAAATCACCCGAATTCAACCAGTGGTTGGTAAATAAACGTTTTGTTTCCTTGGCATTTCGAAAATACCCGCTAGTCGCTGAAGGCCCAGTGAACTGTAATGTACCTTCTTGCCGTTCAGGCAGTTCCCTGTTAGCGGAGTCCACTATGCGTACGTGATGATGTTGTAACGGATATCCACAAGACACGAATTGCAAAGCATCATCGTCCGAGTCTACGGCCGGAATGGCTTTTCCGGTCTGCATAAACGGGATTCTCTCAATTTTATCCACTAGCATTCCTCTATTAACGGGGGGGAATGCTAAGCCTACTGAATTTTCCGCCAGACCGTAGACCGGCATTAAAGCTTTCTGTTCTAAACCGTAATGACGGAACTTTTCATAGAACCGTTCCATAGTAGAAGCACTAACCGTCTCGGCGCCATTGAAAGCGGCCCGCCAAGAACTCAGGTCGAGATCCTGCAACTGTTGTTCCTGTAAACGGCGTATGCACAGTTCGTAACCGAAGTTTGGGGAGGCGGATAAAGTGCCTTTATATTGGTGGATAGTCCACAACCATTTTTCCGGATGATGTAAAAAGCTCAACGGTGACATAGCTGCAAAGAAAAACGCGTAATACACGCTGCCTAACCAAGCGCCTATGAGTCCCATGTCGTGATACAGCGGCAGCCAGCTCACAAACACGTCGTCCGAGGTAGCATTGACGGCGTGGCCCATCGCCCGGATGTTTGCCAGGAGATTGGCATGACTTAATACCACACCTTTTGGGCTACCGGTGCTGCCCGAGGTGTATTGAATGAACGCCGTCGCTTCTGGGTTGACAGGGATTTCACTAAAAGACTCACCATTGGCGAACAATTCGTCGATGGTTACCACATGCCGCAAGGAACTGGTTTGAGATTGTAGTAACCGGGCAATTTTTTTTGCTTGCGGTATGGTAATTAGAAGAGGGGCCTGGCAATTATTTAAAATGCCTACATGTCGGCGCATATGATCTTCAAGTTGCGCCGGGTTCGCTGGCGGGTACAAAGGCACTGGGATACCGCCCGCGAATAAAATACCGTAGAAGCTGTAAAAATACTCTTCACTGGTAGGTAGCATAATACTTACGCATTCGCCGGGTTGAACATCCAGTTTTTGCAGCCCAGCCGCAATGGATTTGGCGTTCGTGTATAGTTGTTCGTAGGTGATAGGCTTGTTGTTTGCGTCATCACACAACTGCAAATGGGAACGTTGCGGATGATGCTGAACGTGCCATGTGAGAACATCTAGCAACGTTTTCGCCGTTTGCGGTACAGGGTGCGTGGCTTGCTGAGGCAGAGGTTTTTTTACAAAAGATTCCACCCGAGGCATGCCCGCCGTGGCAGAAGAAGCAGGCGCGCTATGGATCGCACGCAACAAATCGCGCGGTGTTTCAGCGCTGGACGCTACGTAGTCCGGTAACGAAATATTAAACACGCTTTCGATGCGGGCCGTGAGTTCGACCCTGCCTAAACTGTCTAGACCCAAATCCGCACTCAACGAGCTGTCCAGATCTATAGTATCGGCAGCGGAGATCTGTGACTCCATTAATTGTTGTTTAATGGTAGCGAGCAGCTGTTCGATTTCCGAATTCTCGTTATCGGAGCCAGGTTGATTCAGCGCTTGAATCATGATGGACTTTTTTGGGCCTCAATTATCAATAACCAAAGTTTCAATGACATTTACCGATACGTTTTCTTTAAGTTTAGCTTACTTGCGCGTCGAAAGACTCCAAACCCTATTGGAAAACCATTTTGTACTTATACTATAACTTTCGCTACACCGCCGCGGCGTAGGTCACCGGCCCCGTCAAATTCGCTTTGATGTTCGGTCACGGTATGCACACCGCCGAAAAATAAATTTTTTTGTTCCCATAGTTTGTGATTAGGAAATTCACGGCACAACGCCGGTAATACGTGTGCATCGAAACCCGCCTCGATACTGAGCAAATTTTCTTCAAAATGTATCCGCGGATGGTTTACAGCATCGTGCAGATTTTCCTCAAAATCAATGATGTTGATGAGAACTTGCAAAATGGCTGTACGCAATCGGTTAGAGCCGCCCGAACCCAGACAAATTTTTCTGCCTTCGGGAGAAATAACAAGAGTAGGGGCCATCATAGAAGTCATTCGCTGATTGGCGGGCCAGCGGAAAAAACCATCGGGATTCAAATCCTGTTCACCCAACATGTTGTTTAACATAATGCCGGTATCCGGAATCATATAACCACAACCTTCTCCGTTGCTGACAGTCATACTGGCTACGTTTCCCATGCTGTCCATGACGCTCATATGGGTGGTACCGCGTAATGAATGTAGGTTGCCGAGGATTTTTCTGCGGTATTGCTGCAATAAATCAGCGTCGAGCAGATGCAGTAACGCAGAGTCACGGGGGGAAGTAAGCAATGCTTGGAAGCGCGCTTCGTTGGTCAATCGCATGGCGTGAGCTAAGGTATATAAATGCGATTGTGAACCGAATTCATATTGGGCGATATTGGTGTGCTCAAGAAGATTCAGCGCAAACGCGATGAGCGTACCGCCGCAAGAAGGCGGGGGATTGGTGAGTACTTGGTGTTGTTGGTAATCGATGCGCACCGGATCGCGTAAATTTACGCGATAGTTTGCTAGATCCTTCAAAGTCAGTTGGCCGCCACCTGCGGCATGCAGATCGCAAATCATTCTGGCGATTTCACCTTGGTAAAAAAAATCGCTGCCTTCGGTAACCAGTGCTTCAAGAAGATTGGCAAACTGCGGATTGCTTAGTCGCTCCCCTTCGGCGATCAAGGATTCCGGATGGTTGGTGCTTTGGTATTGTTGTCGGGATTCGGGGGTGGCTGAAAATATAGGCGACACAATGTCCAGAATATACGCTTGAAAACCATTCACCGGTACGCCGTTTCGCGCCGCTTCAATGGCCGGCTGGGCCAGTACTTTCATGGGCAGGGTGGCCAAGTCTTGATGAATTTTAAACACCCCTTTGACTGCCCCGGGTGTCGCTACCGACGCTAAACCAATGTGAAACTCTTGGGTTGTCGTGCCAAAATTTGCGTCAATGGGGTAAAAATCCAGCTCACCTTCCGGCAGCGGCACATGCGGTGTCTGAGCAAAAAAGTCATATATTATGTCAAGGCGATCATTGCTGTGCGCTAATAGAAAACCACCGCCTCCCAGTGACGCCAATACCGGTTCCACAACGCACGCCATGAAATGCGCTGCTAGAATTGCGTCGAATGCATTACCGCCTTCGCGTAAAATCAGCTCTGCGGCTTTGGCGGTCTCGGGATGGCCGCAAGCCACTGCACCTAATGGTTTCATCTTCGTGAGTACGGATCGTGCAGAATTGCCGTTAAGCCAAGCTTAACACGAAGTGGTGACTGCTGATATCCATGCCTCTTCGGATATAAAAGCGATGGGCTTGGTAACGTTGCACGCCTGAGTCTAAATGCAATTGTTGGCATTGGTTGTATTTGGCGTAATCCACTATCCACTCGAATAATACGGTTCCGACGCCGCTATGGCGGTAATTTTTATCGGATACCAAATCATCCACATAAAGAAATTTACCCCACGCCAGGTTTTGGCTGATACGAAATCCGGCCACCGATTTGATCACGTTTTCATCGACCAAATACGCCAGGTGGTAGCCTTCTTTCATTTGGTCTTCCACTTGAGACACAAATTGATCGAGGGAATACTGCGGCCGCAGCTGCGCCATGACTGGGTAACATAGACTGATTTCTTCTCTTCGTTGAGCCAGAGCAACTAGATTCATGAAAAATTATTTCACAATATTCGGTAATAAAGGAAAACTCTCGAATGATTGAGATTTTAGGGCTAGCGGTAGTCGATTTCAACTGCAATGGTCATTGGGTGCGGATTCGAGCGGAATCAAAAAAATTGGCTTTAAAAACCTGGAGTATGATTTATAGTGATGTACACTACTAATAGCTAGTAATAAACGGCGTGGAGTGCACCGGGTGCTGTCAAAACTAAGTCTATTGCTTAAACCGCTTCTACAAAGTTTTCGGGATCTTGCACCTATCATTATTGTTGTTGCGTTTTTCCAGCTTGCCGTATTGCAACAACCGATTCCCAATGTAAACGATATTTTATTAGGCACGTTGTTGGTGGCTATCGGCTTGGCATTGTTCATTAGAGGATTGGAAATAGGGCTGTTCCCTATTGGTGAGTCGCTGGCATATTCTTTTGCCCGCAAGGGCAGTTTGTTTTGGTTATTAAGCTTTGCATTTGCGCTCGGTTTCGGCACTACGGTGGCCGAGCCCGCCTTGATTGCAGTGGCAGATGAGGCGGCGCAGGTGGCCGCAGAAGGCAATATAATCGCCGAGAGTGAAGAAGCGATGGAATCTTACGCCTTGGGATTGCGCCTTACGGTGGCATTGTCGGTTGGCATTGCCATATTGGTTGGTGTCATCCGGATCATCAAAGGCTGGCCTATACACTATTTGATTATTAGCGGATATGTTGGCGTGGTGATCATGACCGGGTTTGCACCTAACGAAATTGTCGGTATCGCTTATGATTCAGGCGGGGTTACCACATCGACCATAACGGTTCCATTAGTCACGGCGTTAGGCGTTGGGTTGGCCTCGAGTATTAAAGGCCGCAATCCTATGATTGACGGTTTTGGGCTGATCGCTTTCGCATCGCTCACTCCAATGATTTTTGTTATGGGGTATGGGATGTTGTTTTGATGGAATTGTTCACGGAAATCATTGTTACGATTTTAGAAACGGTGCGCGATGTATTGCCCATTGCCATCATCGTATTCGGCGTGCAGATTTTTGTGCTTCGTAAACCTATTCCTAATTTGAACAGGACCTTATTAGGTTTTGTTTATGTGCTTATCGGTCTTGCTTTATTCCTGGTGGGTTTAGAGAAAGCGCTGTTCCCATTGGGTAAAGTGATGGCCGAGCAATTAACAAATCCAGAATTTATTTACCAGGGTATTGGCGAAGATCTGCGCCACGCATTGGATACTGTACGCTGGCAAGATTATAAATGGGTGTATATTTTCGCGTTTGCTATTGGCTTTGCCACCACTATTGCCGAACCTTCGCTTATCGCAGTAGCCATTAAAGCCAATGAAGTTTCCGCGGGTACGATCAGTGTGTGGGGATTGCGGGTTGCCGTCGGGCTGGGCGTCGCCATTGGTATTGCCTTGGGGACTTTTCGTATCGTTACTGGGACGCCCCTGCACTACTACATAATTGTCGGTTACATTATTGTTGTCATACAAACCGCATTTGCACCGCGATTGATTATTGCGCTCGCGTATGATTCAGGCGGAGTGACCACTTCTACTGTCACCGTTCCATTAGTCGCAGCGTTAGGGCTGGGCTTGGCCAGCACCGTCCCGGGCCGTAGTCCCCTGCTGGATGGATTTGGCTTGATTGCGTTTGCCAGTTTGTTCCCCATGATCACTGTGATGGGCTATGCGCAAGTGTCTGAATGGTGGACTACTCGGAAGCAAACTGATCGTGCACCAGAGAACAGCGAAAAATAGTATTAGTACACCAATGAAGTTAAATTTTTAAGGAGCGTCGTTATGCACTTTAAACTTATTGTTGCTTTAGTTGAAGACGATAAAACAGAGCATGTATTAAAAGCCGCGCGCGAAGCGGGTGCGACCGGCGCTACGGTGTTGAACCAAGCCCGCGGCGAAGGGTTGGAGCCCACCAAGACGTTTTTTGGGCTTACCTTGGAAACTCAGAGGGATATGGTGATGTTTTTGGTGGAAGAACATTTAAGCCGCAAGATTCTGGAGAAAATTGCTGAAGTAGGAGATTTTGATAAACACACCGGTACCGGAATCGCGTTTCAACTTAATGTAGAAGATGCTGTTGGCGTCTCCCATCAAGTGGAGCGCCTGTCGAAAACCGTGGAGGACGAGCTATGAATGATAGAGTAGTGATTCGTGTACGCGATGTCATGAAAACCAAATATGATATGGTCGATGGCATGGCGACCATCACTCAAGCACTGCGAAAAATGAAACATGTCGAGACTAAGTGTTTGATTGTGGACAAGCGCCACGAGGACGACGAGTATGGTATTTTGTTAATCTCGGACATCGCCCGCAAAGTCTTGGCCAAGGATTTGTCACCGGACCGGGTGAACGTGTATGAAGTCATGGCCAAGCCCGTGGCGTTTGTGGACCCGCAAATGGATATCCGTTATTGCGCGAGATTCCTGGATAATTTTAAGTTGTCCAGGGTGCCGGTGATTGACGGCAGGAAGGTGGTTGGTATAGTGAGTTTCACGGATCTTATCCTAAAAGGATTTTGCCGCCATATGAGTTAGTAATGTTTTGCGAATGCCGACGTTAAGTACCCTCTCCACTGGAACTTTGTTTTTGCTTGAGCAATTGTATATGGGAACGGGCCCAATGTTCGCCGTTGTCGGTATGAGGATTTTGCTCCGTGCGCGGATCACGGCGTAGTATCGGCGTCCTGTGGAAAGATTTTTCTACTATTGGGACGTTTCGCCTTTCGGGCGCGCGAAGGTGAGCGGCAAACGCCATTAGTACGATACCACACAGTTCCATCAACACCGAGCGTATCATTAAGAAATAAAACTCGGTTTTCAGCGCGGGGAAACCAATTATATTTTCCAATTGCTTGAAAAAATCCGCCGAAGTTTGTTTGCGGTCTTTTTGCAATTCGAACAAGCGTTCGGCTAGGGCCAGTTTCTTCTCTTCCAACTCGGTTGCACGGTTTAACGAGTCTTGACCCAGTTCGCGGCTATTGGCGAACACCGATTTGCTTTGGGTTTCGGCGTTTAAGCGGTAACCGGCTATCACGTTGTCTAAGCTGGCTATCTGGTCTTCTATTGATTGTATTTGTGTTTCCAGCGCATTGGCCTGACTATCGCCCACTTGCAAAGTGGCTTTTTGCGCTAAGGTCATCACGGCAATACTGAAAATAAATAAGATACTGCCTAACGTGAACAACGATCCGCGCCATAACCAGCTACGTCCGGTGAACGCCGTTGCCGCCACAAAACAAATAGACTCGGTGACTTGGAATATAATGCCGGCTGCAATGAATACTCTTTTGGAACTGTCGTCACCGGCGAAGTGCAACATGCCTTCGATAAGATACCAGCCGGAAACGATCATAGCGCACAATCCCACGATGAAAATTGCCCATTGAGTTGTAGCGCTTTTCGCGTTCGATAAAAACGAAGACGGCACTGTGTTCTCTACTGTACTCATATCAATGTTACCTTGAATCGGTCTGCCATGAGAATTATCTCGCATTCGATTTAGCCCGCCGTTTAGCCGGCCGGCCGGTTTTTAATCGTCGCACTTGGGTCAACACCTGACTTAGATCTTCATCATCCATGTTGTACAGTACTTTGAGTCCCGCCCGTACGATTTCACTTTTGGTGGAACGAGCCGCCATGGCGGGTGAGCGTTCCAGTATTTCGGAAATCAACTGATAATCCGAATCGGGCATAGAAAAAGTATCGCGGATAAGCTTGGGCTTATCGGAGTCATTATGCGGATTTTTGCTGGTTGCTGACATGGCCGGGTACGGTGGTTTGTTCAGGATTGGATATTAGAAACCGTATTAACGGTTTGTACGATTATAAGAATTTCATGCGCTAAAGCAATAGGCGGAAAGTAAGGTTACGCAAAATAAAGAGGGTCAGCGAGGTGGAGCGAATATTTACCTCGCTGACAGGTAAGTAGTGGGGTTTTGTCAAGGTTATCTGACTACCAGAAACAACGCGCCGTCACCACGGCGAATGTTAAACAATATGCCGCTTCGGCCGTCGCCTATGGCGTTTCGCAGCGCTGGGATGTCCTCCACCGGAATGCGATTGGCGGATACAATGATATCGCCTTTGCGTAAGCCGGCATGCCAGGCAGGACTACCGGGAGCGATGTCCAGCACTTCGACACCGGCGATTTTTCCAGCTAATGGGTGTCCCGATCCTATCGTGCTGAGTAAGGCGCCAGCTAAGCGCGTGTTGATGTCGCCTCCCTCGACTTTGCTGCGTTTGGGTTCCTCGATCAGCGCATTGAATTTGAGTTCTTTACCATCGCGAATCACAAATAATTCCACATTTTCGCCCACTCGTTGCAGGCCGATGGCATTGCGTAATTCCGCGACATTGGTGACTGGTTTTTTGTTCACGGAAATCACAATATCACCGGGTTTGATACCGGCTTTTTGTGCCGGCGAGCCATCCGCTACTTGACTGACCACTACCCCTTTGCCGGATGTAATGTTAAATGCACTGGCCAGCTCTGGGGTGAGTTCTTGAATGGTAACCCCTAACTGTCCGCGACGTACCTCACCATAGCGAATTAACTGCTCGGCGACGTCTTTGCTCATGTTGATGGGAATGGCAAAACCGATACCTACGTTACCGCCGCCTGGTCCGACGATGGCGGTATTAATACCTACCAGTTCACCCTGCAAATTCACCAATGCGCCACCGGAATTGCCCGGATTGATGGAAGCATCGGTTTGAATGAAATCCTCGTAACCCTCGATACCTAAATTGTTGCGTCCCAGCGCGCTTACAATCCCAGAAGTGACGGTTTGACCCAATCCGAAAGGATTACCGATGGCCACCACAAAATCGCCAACACGCAATTTATCGGAATCCGCTAAAGGTACCGCCGTGAGATTGTCGGCATCTATCTGGATAACCGCTAAGTCGACTTCAGGATCTGTGCCGATTACTTTGGCGGTGAAACTGCGCCGGTCGCCCAGGGTAACAGTGATTTCGTCCGCTTTATCGATCACGTGATTATTCGTCAATACGTAACCTTTCTTGGCGTCGATAATAACGCCGGAACCCAAACTTTGGCTTTCGCGTTCCCGCGGAACGTTGGGTAGATCAAAAAAGCGACGGAAAAAAGGGTCACTGAACAACGGATTCTCTTGTACACGAATTTTAGTTTTAGTGGAAATGTTGACGACTCCGGGAATGGTCTTTTCCAGCATAGGAGCCAATGAAGGGACGTCGCTGGAGAGTAGCGACAACGGCAAGCCCGCCGAGGCCGGAGGTGTAAATCCAAGATTCATCACTGCAAAAAATAAAACAAGTACTGTCACAAACCGTTTCATTGTTGGTTTCCTGTTTTTCATGTCATTTATTTATGCCGATGCTTTAGTAGGCTCAATAATTTTCGAAACCCAAGCCGAAGACAATTCAATCGACAGGGTACTTCTCCAAAGACCTAAATTTGCCAGGAAAGTTTCTTGGTTGCGAGTGGTAAGCTTGTTTGGTCCAGGTCATGCGGGTGGCTAAAGCTGCCAGGTTAAAGTTGAAAGGTCAGGGCGGCAGGGCAAAAAAAAGCCCGAAGTAAATATGCTTCGGGCTGGGCTTACTACAGACAGAAATCGTATTAGTAAATAAATTAAGTAGCTCGTTGTTTTTGTTTTTCGGTAATTTTCTTAAGCGTTAACTAAGTATGAATTATAAAAGCGCCATTTGTAAAGTTAAAAAGTAGTTGAAATACGATAAATTTTTCATGGCGTTTTTTTGGGAACTGTGTCCCAATAACTATCAGTTGCCATCGCCTTAGTACACACTGAATAAGACAAATAGAGCCAATCTAAATCGTGATTTATTGTTTTATTGTTGGGCTTATATAATAAAGATAGATAATAAAGTTGCGATATATTTTTTATCAAAAATGATTTGATGCTATTTACTGAAATCAGATAAGAGTTCCACATATTCAGTGAGACGTGCACATGTGTAGTGATGAGTCTGTGGTTGCTACACTGTTTTGTATTACTCAATAGAATTCCGGAGTGTCGCAGTAATCGGCGGGCAGCCGTGAACCTTTGAAATCCAATCTCATCCAAATTAAAGGTTGGCATGCCAGAATCAGATGGCAATTTCTCCATTGCTTGCTACACTTTGGCATAGCCGGGACGAATTTCGGTCAATCGGACAATACAATGGCTCATTTGGAGGCTTAAATGGTTAGTTGGGTGTTATTTTTAGGTATCGGCTTAGTGGTTGGTGTTGTTGCAGGATTGTACTTCGCACGCTTGGATGATGTGAGCAATAAACAGAAAAATGCATTGCAGCAAAAATTGGATCAAGCGGAACAACAATTGGAAACCTACAAATCGCAAGTCACTGAGCATTTTTTAAAAACCGCGAGTTTGGTGAATTCCATGACAGAAAGTTACAAAGCGGTTCACGAACATTTAGCCTTGGGCGCACGAGCGCTATGCGATAGTCCGGTCAACGTCGCACAACTGGAGATGCCCGCGACGAAATTGCTGGACAGCGCCAATGAACAAGAGCCTGCGAAAGATCAACCGAAGCCAGTTCGTGAAGCTGAGATTGCGGAAAAACAAACCAGCGCTGCACCCGATCAGGAAACCGAAACCACCGACGCTCATCCGGAGGACCAATCGGTAGAACCAAAAATCGCGGCTCGTAAAGACAAGCCGTCGAGAAAGACTGAAGAAGTTGCCGAACAACCGAAAGAATCGGTTGAAGCAATTCAGCCACCTTCGACCCCGGAAAGTTTGCATGTCGATGAAGACAGTGAGACTGCCAAGAATCTCAAAGAGGCTGAGCAAACTACTCCCGCCAATCTCAGCCGGATGGTGCACTAAAACTCTTGTATTGCCCACCCGCCCACGATGTGGCGGGTGGCACCGCCCCGAAAAGGCATAGCCTCCTAGTTTTCTTCTTGTTAGAATTTCCCGCTTGTTTTCTTGCTCGTCGCCCAAGTACCATTGTGTAGCAAAAATTACTGATAATTCAAATGGTTATCGATAAATTTGAACCAACTCAAGAACACCAAACATTAAACCAATGGCCAGAGACTGTTGGCCTATAATTATCGTGAACAAGAATTAATCACATTCTGCCCGCAAAATAAGGAAAATCATGGCTGGTATAAAGGCTTTAAAAACGCACGAATTATATTCGCGTATTGATAGCTCTCAATTGAAATTTTCCACAACCGATGAATTGGAGATTTTGGATCAAATCGTCGGCCAGGAACGCGCCATGGAAGCGTTGCATTTTGGCGTGCACATGCGTAAGCACGGTTATAACTTGTTTGTGCACGGTCCCTCAGGGCTTGGTAAAGAAACCATCGTGCGCCAGTTTCTGGAAAAATACATAGAGGGTACGGAAACTCCGCCGGATTGGTGTTATGTTCACCGTTTTGATCAACCTCATAAACCCAACGCCATGATATTGCCGGCTGGCCGGGGGAAAGAGTTCAAAAGTGACATGTCCAACTTGGTGGACGAGTTGCGTTCGGTGATCCCTTCGGTGTTCGAAACCGATGAATATCACGCCAAAATCCAGGAGTTGGAAGAACGCTTTGCCAAACAACGAGAACAAGCATTCGCCGAATTTGAAAAAGACGCTGAAAAACGTGGCATTAAATTGCTGCGCACCCGCAGTGGTTTTACCTTGGCACCCATTAAAGACGGTCATGTGATATCTCCGGAAGAATATGACACCTTAAGTAAAGAAGATAAAAAACAGTACGAAAAAGAAGTCGATATTCTGCAAGACAAACTCAGCAATTTAATTCGTCAAGAACCCCGTTGGCAGCGTGAACTTCGCGGTGACATTAAAAAACTCAACCGTGAAGTGGCAACTTTAGCGGTGGAACACCTGATCGAAGAATTAAAAACCAAATACCAAGATGTGGATGAAGTAGGTGAATATTTGGATGAAGTGCAGAAAGACGTTGTTGATAATGTCGATGAATTTCTC
>Ga0209536_100007663_pt1 | contig 16349 bp, 17 predicted proteins | sample DeeMarSeWOR28_12_FD_187461 | JGI IMG/M metagenome (GOLD analysis project Ga0209536, IMG submission 187461) | Marine sediment microbial communities from White Oak River estuary, North Carolina - WOR-2-8_12 (SPAdes) (version 2) | ecosystem: Environmental > Aquatic > Marine > Intertidal zone >...
CCCATGCCATGGTTATCTGTACAGATGCTCCCGCCAGTAGGCCGATATGCAGGAGGAAGCCATGGGCATCACGGCAACGGTACGACTGAACTGGCGGGGCGCAGGAACCGTGCAGTCGGTGGCTTCCTTTCTCGAGCGCCAGGGAAGCGTAGCCCTGGGTTTGGCCCCCGACCTGCATCATAGCCTGTTCGTTCACCTGCATCCGCAGGCACCGCCCGGCCACAGCCCGAGCAGGTCGATATGCAGGGTGGCGCGCAACTACTGGCCCGCATCGCGGAAATTCCCGGCCTGGAGGAGCTCGCCACGCTGGTTGCGTCCCTGCAGGCGGCGCGCGCCCAGCTCCAGGTGCAGAGTCCGGCGCCGATTATCCGTATCCGGATACCGGAAGCGGAGCGTTTCGATCGTCATTCAGGGTGAGATGCGCAGTTACTCTCGTCGCGAGATCGTACTGTTCGGGTTTACCCGCACTTTGGCGTCTCCGGTGGAGATTGAAGATGGCAGCGGCCAGGCGCGCCCGCTCAGCCCAGGTGATCCGGCTCTATGGCGGCCAGATGACGACCGACGGCGAGGCCTGCGCCGAGCAAACCGAGGGTCGCACCGGCGCCCAGCAGCGCCACAGTTTCGGCGAATGACAGGGTTTGCAGGCTGAAAGCGCTCTGGTAAAGCCCGGCAAGCTGGCGCACCGGTCCGTGCAGCTGGAAGAATGCGAGTTCCACCAAAAGCAGCGCCAGTACTGCGCCGCTCAGGCCGTACCAGAAGCCGCTATAAAGAAACGGACGCCGGATAAATCCGTCGGTTGCGCCGATCAGTTTGGTGATTTCGATTTCGGTATGACGCCCCTGGATTTCCAGGCGGATGGTATTGCCAACGATCAACAATACGGCGAGGCCCAGCAGAGCCGCCAGTACCCAGATGGAGCGGCGTACGATGTCGACAATGGCGTGGAAGCGCTTGACCCATTGCAGATCCAGTTGGGCGATGTCGACTTCGGGAAGGTCGCGCAGTTTCTGCATCAGTGCGCCTGCCGCGTCGGCGTGGGCATGCGCCGTGGCGGGCTTGATGGCGATGACCGCAGGCAGTGGATTGTCTTGTAAGGCATCGAGCACGTCCCCAAATCCGGACAGCTCACGAAACTCGGCCAGTGCCTGGTCAGGCGTAATGAGCTGCACGCTGTCCACTTGCGGCCACTGCTGCAGCTTGCGTTGCAGCTGTTGTGCCTGTTCAGTGGCGACGCTGTCGCGCAGAAACAGCGAAATATTGGCGCCGCCATCCCACTGGGTGCTGAGCCGTTGCAGATTGTCGGTCAGTACATACAGTCCGGTCGGCAACGCCAGCGCAATGCCCAGCACGGCTGCGGTCATCAGGGATGCCAGCGGCGCGCGGTACAGCCGTCCCAGACTGCTCAGCGCGACCTGAGCGTGGCGCGCCAGATAGTTTTCCAGGAAGCGCGGGAATCTCATGGTTTGCTAACTATCTCGCCATTCAGCAACCGCCCGTTTTCCAGCTGCAGGCGCGGGTAGGGCATGCGCGAGATCAGTTCCAGATCGTGACTGGCGATCAATACCGTGACGCCGACCTGGTTGAACTGCTCGAACAGATGCATGATGTCGCGCGACAGATCGGGATCCAGATTGCCGGTGGGCTCATCGGCCAGCAGCACCAGGGGCTTGTTGACAACGGCGCGGGCGATGCCGACGCGCTGCTGTTCTCCTCCCGATAGCGTGATGGGTAACACCTTTTCCTTGCCCAGCAGGCCGACTTTGTCCAGTGACGCACGCACCCGGCGACCGATTTCCTGGTGCCGGTAGCCTGCGATCACCAGGGGAAGCGCGACATTATCGAACACGGTGCGGTCGAACAGCAGGTGATGGTTCTGAAAAATCATGCCGATCTTGCGACGCACCATCGGAATGCGCCGCCTGGGCGCGCGCGACAGGTTTTCGCCATCCACGAACAGTTGCCCGCGGGTGGCTCGCTCGAGCAAGGCAATAAGCTTCAGCAGTGTGCTTTTGCCGGCACCCGAATGGCCGGTGAGAAACGCCATGGCGCCCGCCGCCAAATGAAAACTGACGCCCTGCAAAGCGTCGCCACGCTGCGGATAACGCTTGCAGACGTTAGCAAAACGAATCATTTATTCGGTTTCGAACAGCGCATCAATGAAGTCGGCGGCGTCGAAGGGGCGCAGGTCCTCAATGCTCTCGCCGATGCCGATGAAGCGAATGGGGATGTCGAGCTGTTTGGCGATTGCGAAAATGATGCCACCTTTGGCCGTGCCGTCCAGCTTGGTTAGGGTGATGCCGGTGAGGTTGACGGCGGCGTCGAACTGGCGCGCCTGGTTGAGCGCGTTCTGCCCGGTGCCGGCGTCCACCACCAGCATGACCTCGTGCGGCGCCGTCGCATCCAGCTTGCCCAGTACCCGCTTGATCTTTTTCAGCTCTTCCATCAGGTTGGTCTGGGTATGCAGGCGCCCGGCCGTATCGGCGATCAGGACGTCAATATTGCGGGACTGCGCCGCCTGCAGCGCGTCGAAAATCACCGAGGCCGAATCGGCGCCCTGTTGCTGGGCGATGACCGGCACCTGATTACGTTCTCCCCAGGTCTTCAGCTGCTCCACCGCCGCGGCGCGAAAAGTATCGCCGGCGGCCAGCATTACTGAACAACCCTGGTTTTTCAGCAACCAGGCGATCTTGCCAATGGTGGTGGTCTTGCCCGCGCCGTTGATACCAACCATCAGCAGCACGAAGGGCCGATCCGAATCGGGGATCTGCAAGGGCTGGCTCACCGGCTCCAGCAGGGCGCGCATGTCATCGTGCAGGGCGCCCATCAGGGCGTCGGCGTCCCCAAGCTGCTTGCGTGCCACGCGGCGTGTCAGGTCTGCGATAATCGACTGAGTGGCCTCCACACCGATATCGGCCGTGATCAGCTGGGTCTCCAGGTCTTCGAGTAGCTCGTCGTCGATCTGCTTGCGGCCGCGCAGCAGGTTGGCGATGCCTCCGGTCAGCCCGCTGCGAGTCTTCGACAAGCCGGCCTTCAGCCGCGCAAATAGGCCGGTTCGCTGTTGCTCATCGGGCTGGCTCGGGTCCGGTGGCGCTGATTCCCGGGATTTCTTGCTACCGAAACCAAACATCGTTTTTGCTGTCCAGATACATCAGCGTATCCTATCATTCCCGCGATAGCCGACCAACACGGGATCGGGCGGCGCAACAACACAGAACCAGGCTGCGTGTCGACGGCGATGCGCCGCACGGCAGCTAAATCAGGCAATAAGGAGTACAAGATGCGAGGATTGCTCGCGCTCGTCCTGAGTCTGTCCAGCGCGGCTTCACTGGCCGCTGGGGCAGTTCACGAATACAAACTCGATAACGGTTTGAAACTGATTGTCAAAGAGGATCACAGGGCACCCGTGATGGTATCCCAGGTGTGGTACAAGGTGGGCTCCAGCTACGAGCACGACGGTATTACGGGGGTCTCTCACGTGCTGGAGCATATGATGTTCAAGGGCACCAGCGCGTACCCTGCCGGCGAATTCTCACGGATCATCGCGGAAAACGGTGGCAGCGAAAATGCCTTTACCAGCCGCGATTACACTGCGTATTTCCAGACCATGGAGACGAGTCGCCTGGCGGTCAGCTTCGAACTGGAAGCCGATCGCATGCGTAACCTGACCCTTCCCGAACAGGAATTTCTCAAGGAGGTGCGGGTGGTTATGGAAGAACGCCGGATGCGCACCGAAGACAACCCCCAGTCGCTCACCTACGAACTGTTCAATGCGACGGCCTATGTCAGCAGCCCTTACCGGATTCCGGTGATCGGCTGGATGGACGACCTGGAGAGTATGCAGGTCGAAGATCTGAGAGCCTGGTATCGCACGTGGTACGCACCCAACAATGCCACCGTGGTGGTGGTCGGCGATGTGGATCCGGATCAGGTCTACACGCTGGCCAAACAGTATTTCGGTCCGCTCAAGCCGAGCGAAATCGAACCGGCCAAGCCCAGGCGCGAGGTGAAGCAGCGTGGCAGCAAGCGCATCGAAGTGGAAGCGCCGGCCGAGTTGCCATACCTGATCATGGGTTACAAAGTGCCGGTGGTGCCGGGTGCGGCGCCCGAACAGCTGTGGGAGCCCTATGCGCTGGATGTGCTGGCGGGTGTGCTCGATGGTGGCACCGGTGCCCGTCTTGCCAGTGAACTGGTACGCGGGGAAGCGGTGGCGGCCAGCGCCGGGGCCGGCTACGACGGCTACGATCGTATGCAAAGCCTGTTTCTGTTGTCCGGCACACCGGCCAACGGTCACACCATGGAGCAGCTCGAGCAGGCTTTGCTTGCCCAGATCCAGCGGCTGCACGAGGAGCGGGTGGCCAGCGACGAGCTGGAGCGCGTCAAGGCGCAGATCCGCGCCAGCAAGGTGTATGAGCAGGACTCGATTTTCTACCAGGCAATGCAGATCGGCATACTGGAAACCGTGGGGCTCGACTGGGGCGAGATGGAGCGCTACCACGAACGCATCGACGCGGTAACGCCCGAACAGGTCCAAGCGGTGGCACGCAAATACCTGGTCGACGAGAGACTCACGGTGGCACAGCTGGTGCCGCAGCCCATTGATCCGCGCCGCCCGCCCCGCACCGGAGGCACCACTCATGCCCATTAGTCTTCACGGAGAACAACAAGACGCCACGTTTAGACCGCTCCCGGTACTGGTGCTGTGCGTGCTTGCCGCCTTCGCAGCTGGCGTCGATGCGGCGCCTGAAATTCGCAACTGGACCACTGAGAAAGGCGCCAAGGTCCTGTTCGTCCAGGCCGCAGAGCTGCCGATGGTGGATATCCGCCTGGTTTTCAGGGCCGGCGCCGCCCGCGATGGTGAGCAGAGTGGTGTCGCCAGCCTGACCAATGCGCTGCTGGATCAGGGTGCGGGGGGGCTGGATGCAGACCGGATCGCGCGCGGGTTCGAGCAGTACGGCGCCGAGCTTGGTAACGGTTCGGAGCGCGATATGGCGTGGCTGTCGCTGCGCAGCCTGACCGATGACAAGCTGCTCAATCCCTCCCTGGAACTGTTTCGCACAGTGTTGAGTGCGCCCGATTTCCCCAAGGCCGATTTCGAGCGCGAGCAGCAGCGTACCCTGGTGGGTCTCCAGTACGAGAAACAGAAACCCGATGCGATTGTCAAAAAAGCGTTTTATCGGGGCCTGTATCAGTCGCATCCCTATGCGAACCACCCTGCCGGGACGCCGGAAAGCGTTCAGGCTCTGAGCGTGGACGCGCTGCGGGCGTTTTACCGGCGCTACTATGTCGCGCAGAACGCGACGGTGGTGATCGTGGGCGACCTGTCCGAAAAGCGGGCACGCGGTATCGCAACACTGCTGGCCGACAGCCTGGCGGAAGGTCGGGCTGCTGAACCCCTGCCGGACGTCGTGGGCCTCGATACCGGCGAGGAACTCGTTATTGAGCATCCCTCCAAGCAGAGCCATGTGTTACTCGGCGCCCCCGGCATGCGGCGGGGCGATGCGGATTATTTCCCCCTTTATGTGGGTAACCATATTCTCGGTGGCAGCGGGCTGGTGTCGCGTATCAGCGAGGAGATCCGCGAGAAGCGGGGCCTGTCTTACAGCGCCTACAGCTATTTCATCCCCATGGAGCGCGAGGGGCCTTACCTGCTGGGTTTCCAGACCCGCAATGACCAGCGCCAGGAAGCTTTGTCGGTATTGCGCGATACGCTTCAGGCGTTCATCGACAAGGGTCCCACGCAGAAAGAGCTCGAGGCGGCACGCAACAACATCGTGGCCGGATTTCCGCTGCAGGTAGCGAGCAACGGAAAGATCGCCGAGTATCTCGCCGTGATCGGTTTTTATGACCTGCCGCTCGACTACTTGCAACGTTTTACCCAGCGGGTGGAGGCGGTGACGGCGCAACAGATTCAGGATGCCTACCGCCGCCGCGTCGACCCCGAGCGTCTGCTGACCGTGATCGTGGGCGGGGCGCTCGAAAGCGGCACCTGATATTCGATCCAGCTGTTCGCCAGCTCGGCGCCGGGTGCCTGCGCTGCGGCCGGAGCGCCGCGATACCTCGCCGGGTTTCGCGCCGGAGTCCGGTCTGAACCGTCCGACGCCGATTCGATGCCTGCCAGTGCAGCGGGTGTGGCGACAGCGCATTCCCACAAGGTCTTCCGAATATCCCTACAACGTTTTCAGACGAATGAGCCTGTGAATCCCCCTGCAGGTTCGCTAGTCTGGTGATCCTGCTTACCGCACAGTCGCGGGCAGGGTCGGCAAGGATGCCGAAAACACGACACGGAGGGAGTGATGAAAAAGTGGATCGGAAAGTGTAACGCAATGCTGCTGACTGGCAGCCTGGGTTTGATCGGTTCGACGGCGGTGGCCAGCCCGGTCATTTCGGAGCTGTTCTACGATGCGCCGGGCAGCGACGCGGGGCTGGTGTTCGTGGAGCTGTTCGGGACGCCCGGCGACAGCCTCGACGGACTGCTGTTGGAGGGCGTCAACGGCAGCGGTGGCACGGTTTACAAGAGCATCAATCTGGGCGGTGTGTTCCCATTCGACGGCGTGTTCGTAGTAGGCGATGAGAGCGGTGGTTCCACCCAGGTGGCCGATGCCGATTTCATCGCCGACGTGGACTTCCAGAACAGCCCCGACTCAGTAGTCCTGAGAGACGCGGCTACGGTCCTGGATGCGGTTGCCTATGGCAGTTTTGGTGCCGGGGATGTGTTTGCCGGCGAGGGAACAGCGGCGCCGGCAGCCCCGGCGGGCGCCAGCATTGCCAGGTTCAACCCGTGGATCGATACCGGTGACAACGGCGCCGACTTTGTCCTCCTGGACACGCCGACACCCGGCGTGGTTCCCGCGGCCAGTGCAGTTCCCTTGCCGGCCAGCGCTGTGTTGTTCGTGTCGGGATTCCTGTCGTTGCTGGTTTCGAGCAGAGGCTTAACCTCGATCTAGTCCCGGTTGACCTGCAGTCATGGGCCCAGCACCATGGGCTCATGGGCTGGAGATCTCCGTTTCAAGCTGTTGCTGCGGTGCGGCCGAGGCCGCACCGCAGCCATGACTACCTGTGGCGTCCCCTGTGGTAATGCCGGGCCGCTGCAACCAGGTGCGCATCATTGCCGGCCAGTGGCGCGGTCGAAAGCTGATGTTTCCGGATGTCGACGGACTGCGCCCGACTCCCGACCGGGTGCGCGAAACGCTGTTCAACTGGCTGGCGCCTCGGCTTACCGGTGCCCGCTGCCTGGACTTGTTTGCTGGCAGCGGAGCGCTCGGCTTTGAAGCGGCCTCGCGAGGCGCCGCGCGCGTGGTTATGGTCGAACGCGGTGCCGAGGTGGTCGAATCCTTACGGAATAGCCGGGAGCGCCTGGCTGCCAGGGTGGTTGAGATTATTCACCAGGATGCCGCCAACTATCTGCGTGGTGCGCCGGAACCGTTTGATGTGGTGTTCCTTGACCCTCCGTTCGACGCCCCACCTGTGCTGCAGGCATCGGTGCGCCGGCTGACGGAAGCCGGCTGGCTGGGTGCGGGGGCAAGAATCTATCTCGAAATGCCGCTCCGATCGCCGCTGGCTGATGTCCCCGACGGCTGGGCGCTGCTCAAGGACAAACGCGCCGGCGACGTTGTTTTCCAGCTCTACAGCTATCGGGCGCAGCAGTGAGGTGTGTCGCGATACTGGAGGAACGGAACGGGCGCAGGCCATGAGCGGCCCCGTCACTTTAAAGCGCAGTCTGTCGCTGCCCATGCTGGTGTTGTACGGTCTGGGCACCACCATCGGAGCCGGGATCTATGCGCTGATCGGTGAGATAGCCGCTGTTGCGGGTTACCTTGCGCCGCTTTCCTTTCTTCTTGCCGCGCTGTTGGCCAGTGTCACGGCCCTGGGTTTCGCGGAACTGGCGGCCCGTTTCCCACGCGCCGCCGGTGAAGCGCTTTACGTCCGTGAAGGCGTGGGCTCGCTAGCGCTTTCTACTGTCACCGGCCTGCTGGTGGTGTTGGCCGGCCTGGTGTCAGCGGCTGCCATGATCAATGGTTTCGTCGGTTACCTGCACCAGTTCGTGCAGATCGACCGCGCCCTGGTGATCGTGGTGGTCAGCGTGACGCTCGGCGCTGCAGCCGCCTGGGGTATTGCCGAGTCGGTGTTGATCGCCAGTCTGCTGACGCTGGTCGAAGTCGGCGGCCTCATCTGGGTGATGGTGGTCAGCAGCCACGCCGCGGCCGATTCCGCCAGCACCTGGAGCGATGTGGTACCGCGGGATTTCGCCGACTGGCAAGGTGCGTTCGGTGCGGCTCTGCTGGCGTTCTATGCTTTTATTGGCTTCGAGGATATGGTCAACGTGGCCGAGGAGGTCCGGGACGTGAGGCGCAACCTGCCGCTGGCGATCCTGCTGACCCTGCTTATCACCAGCGTGCTGTATGTACTGCTGATGCTGGCCGCAGTGCTGGCGTTGCCGCCCGCCGAACTCGCCGGCAGCCAGGCGCCACTCGCCTATCTGTACCAGAAAGTCACGGGTCAGCCGGCCACGGTGATCAGCGCGATCGGTATGTTTGCGATCGTCAACGGGGCGCTCATTCAGATTGTCATGGCCGCGCGTGTGTTGTACGGGCTAAGCGTCATGGCGCAACTCCCGGCCGTGCTGGGCCGGGTGTCGGCGCATACCCGGACGCCATTGGTGGCCACCGCTCTGGTCACCGGGCTGGTACTTGCGCTGGCGCTGACCGGGCGACTGGCGTCGCTGGCGGAAATGACCTCGCTCACCATGCTGCTGGTGTTCGCGCTGGTTAATCTGGCGTTATGGCGCATCAAGCGTCGCGAGCCCCGACCGCAGGGGGTGCGGGTACTGCCGTTGTGGATTCCGGTCTCCGGTTTCCTGGTTAGCACCGGGTTTGTGCTGGCTGAGGCGCTGCAGTGGGTCAGTCCCTGATGTCGGACAAGAAATGCGCGGTAGCGCCGTATCCGTTTGCGCAACGGCGGCTGGCTGTAGTTTCATTAAGGGGCGCGGGGGTTTTGCACCAGTTTGCTGACCTGGATCAATCTCCGGGTGCCGATGCGGGTAGAAAATTTACTAAAAGGCAGCAGAATAGGAGGTGTATCGATGTCACGTACCTGGATTCTGGTAGCGGAGAGCAGTCGCGCCAAGCTGTACGCGGCAGACAGCAATCTTGCGCCGCTTTCCGAGCTTGAAGATCTCGTCCACCCGGCGGGCAGAATGCACGAAGGCGATCTCGTATCGGATCGAGCGGGCAATGACGGCGGCAGTGTCGGTCAGGGCAGGCGTATCATGGACGACAAGACCAGCGCCAGAGAGCAGGAGAAGATCGAATTTGCCAGACAGCTGGCCGAACGCCTCGACACCGGCTGCAATGACGGATCCTTCGATCGGCTGGTGCTGATTGCGCCACCGGCCTTTCTGGGTCTGTTGCGCGACAAGCTCAGCAAGAAGGTTATGGAGCGGGTCTACCAGCAGATCGACAAGAACTTGGTGCAGAAACCGGCTGAAGTGGTGCGGGAACACGTAGCGGTCGCAGTCTGAATCCCGTGCCGGGCGCGCGCCCTGTGGCGGTTGGCGGGCGCTTGTGTCGGCGGCGCTTTGTGCGTAGATTTCCGAGTAACCCCAATGCACCGCTGACTGACGCTGAGACTTCATGCAGACCGCTGTCTATCCTGGCACATTCGATCCTATTACCAACGGGCACACCGACTTGGTGGCGCGCGCCACAAAACGGTTTGACGGCGTCATTGTTGCGGTTCACAAGAGCGCCCCCAAACAACCGGCTCTTGACTGGCAGGATCGGGTGGCGCTGGCCCGCACTGTGCTCCAAGGCCTGCCGAATGTCACCGTGGAGGGTTTTGACGGTCTGCTGGTCGAGTTCGCGCGCACGCGCGGGGCTAGCGTTATACTGCGTGGCCTCCGCGCAGTGTCCGATTTCGAGCATGAATTCCAGCTGGCCAGCATGAACCGTCAGCTGGCGCCTGAAATTGAAACCCTGTTCATGACGCCGGACGAGCACTTCGCCTATGTGTCATCAAGCCTGGTGCGGGAAATCGCGCTACTCGGCGGGGATGTCACGCCCTTCGTCCATGAAAAAGTTGTGGCTGCATTGATGCACCGCCTGAGCTAATATCAGGGAATGTTTATATTGTCCTGATTGTGTTCGAGAATTTGCCATGGCTCTGATGATCACTGAAGAGTGCATTAACTGCGATGTATGCGAACCGGAATGCCCCAATGGCGCCATATCGCAGGGCGAGGAGATCTATGTGATTGATCCGGCGTTGTGCACCGAGTGCGTCGGGCACTATGAGACTTCGCAGTGTGTCGAAGTCTGCCCGGTCGACTGTATTCCGCTCAACCCGGATTACCGCGAGACCCAGGAACAGCTGTTGGAAAAATACCGGCGCATTACCGGGGAGACCGCCTGACAGTGAGGGCTTATCGCTGGCAACGCCACAGGCCCCCCGGTGGGGCCTTTTTGTTGTGCGCGGGCCGGCACCCCGCGGCGGTCCGCAGCCCGGCCAGGCGCTGGATTGCGGCGCTGGTCTGGCTGCTGTTACTGGCCGGCCCGCCGACCGCCCACGGCATGGATATGCCCCGTGCTGCCCGGCCGCCGCAACAGGCAGTCGCGAGCGCGCATCCGCTGGCGACCGCCGCGGGAATGGAGATCCTCACGGCCGGTGGTAACGCCTTCGACGCGGCGGTCGCCGTCAGCGCGACGCTGGCAGTAGTGGAGCCCTACAGCTCCGGCATCGGCGGGGGAGGTTTCTGGCTGCTGCACCGGGCGCGGGATGGCAGGCAGGTGATGCTCGACGGTCGTGAGCGCGCGCCGCTGGCCGCGCACCGTGACCTGTATCTCGATGAATCCGGTGATGTGGTGCCCGACCTGTCCATGGACGGGCCGCTGGCGGCGGCGATTCCCGGCGAACCTGCGGCACTGACGCACCTCGCCGAGCACTACGGCCGGGTGCCGCTGGCCGAGTCGCTGGCGCCGGCCATCCGCCTGGCAGAAACTGGCTTCGCGGTGGATGAGCATTACCGCAAAATGGCGCGGGTCCGCCTGGCGGTGTTGCGACAGTCTGCAGACGCTGAGCGCATCTTCCTGCACGAGAGTCAGGTGCCAGAGCCGGGGCACGTGGTCCGCCAGCCGGAACTCGCAGCAACCCTGCGCGTGCTGGCGGCCCGGGGTCGAGCAGGATTCTACCAGGGCGATGTAGCTGAGCGGCTGGTGGCGGGAGTGGCGCAGGCGGGCGGCATCTGGACGCTCCAGGACCTGGAGCAGTACCGGGTGGTGGAACGGGATCCGCTGGTGTTCGAGTATGCCGGGATGCGGGTTGTGTCGGCCCCGCCGCCGTCCTCGGGTGGCGTGGCGCTGGCGACCATGCTGAATACGCTGGCGGGTTTCGATCTGCAGGGCGACGATGATGCGGTACGCATTCACCTGATCGTCGAGGCCATGCGCCGCGCCTACCGTGACCGTGCCGAGTATCTAGGTGACCCGGACCACGTCGAGGTCCCGGTGCAGCGCCTGATGCACCCCTGGTACGCTGAAGGACTGCGCGCCGGCATTCGCGCCGATCGCGCCACCCCCAGCGCTGCACTGCCGGGCAGCGTGGGGCGTCTCGAGGCTGCCCACACCACCCATTTTTCCATTCTGGACCGCGATGGCAACCGGGTGGCTGCGACCCTGAGTATCAATTACCCGTTCGGATCGGGCTTCGTGGTGCCCGGCACCGGTGTGCTGCTCAACGACGAGATGGACGATTTCTCCGCCAAGCCGGGTGTCCCCAATGCTTACGGGCTGGTCGGCGCCGAGGCCAATGCCATCGCGCCGGGTAAACGGCCCCTGTCCAGTATGACGCCGACCTTCGTGGAAAGTGATCGCGGCGTGGCGTTGCTGGGCACGCCCGGTGGCAGTCGGATCATCAGCATGGTGCTGTTGGGTATTCTGGATCTGGCTGCGGGTGAGCCGCCCTCATCCTGGGTCAGTGTGCCGCGTTTTCATCATCAATACCTTCCCGACGTCGTCCAGTACGAGCCCGAGGCCTTTTCTGTCCCCGTGCAGGAGACCCTGCAGGCCATGGGACACCGCCTGGCGCCACTGCAAGACCGCTATGGGAACATGCAGGCGGTGTTCTGGGCGTACGGCGAGAACCGGGTCGAGGCGGCCTCCGATCCGCGCGGTATCGGCGCGGCGCGGGTCGAATAGTCTCCAGCCTAGCGCTGACAGCGCGGGCAGTAGAAAGTCGAGCGCTGGCCGGTGCGTATTTCGCGAATAGGTGTCGCGCAGGCCCGGCACGGTCGGCCGGTTTGCGCATAGACCTGCAGTGCCTGGCGGAAATAACCGGGTTTGCCTTCCCCGCCGACAAAATCACGCAACGTGGTGCCACCCTGCAGGATGGCTTGGCTCAGCACTTCTCTGACCGCTTCCGCCAGCACCTGGTAGCGTCGTTCACTGACGCGTCCGGCGCGGCGCCCGGGATGAATCCCGGCCCTGAACAGGGCCTCGTTGGCGTAGATATTTCCGACTCCGGCGACGATGCGGCTGTCCATCAGCATGGACTTGACGGCCAGCTTGCGTCCGCGCGACTGGCGAAACAGATACCGACCATCGAATGCATCACCGAGTGGTTCGGGACCCAGGTGTTTCAGGAGCGGGTGGCGGGTCGGTTCGGCGCGGGTCCACAGCCAGGCGCCGAAGCGGCGCGGGTCGGTGTAGCGCAGGCGCTGGCCGGTACAGATGACCAAGTCGACGTGATCGTGCGGCCCGGGCGAAGCGGCAGCGTCGACCATGCGCAGGCTTCCAGACATGCCCAGATGGATGATCAAAGTGCCCAACTCTGTAGTCACCAGCAGGTACTTGGCGCGCCGTTGCACCGCGGTGATGCGCGTATTGCGCAGGTAGCTGCCGAGCCTTTTCGGTACCGGCCAGCGCAGCTGGTGCTGGCGGACCACCAATTGCTGAACGCGGCTACCGACAAGATGCGGTTCAATACCGCGGCGGGTGGTTTCGACTTCGGGCAATTCGGGCATGTTGAAACGGGGCAGGAATCGCTTATTGCGCCTGTTCAGTGGCAGGTTGCGGCAATGCCAGCAGCGCGTCGCCGAGATCGCCCATACGGTATTCGAGTCCCTGATCCGGTCGCAGCAGCACCAGATCCGGCTCACGGGTTGTGATGACGAACAGGAGCGGCTGCGCCGCGTCGTCCAGCACCACTTCGATACGCTCTCCCGCGGTGCTGGCATCCGCGCTTGTCACGCTCCGGGCGGAGGCCTGCTGCCAGTTGTCAATCAACTGCTGTACCTGGCCGGCAGATTCGTTCTGTTGTGGTTCGACCATCCAGTCGTGGTTCGATCTGTTGACGGAAAATGCTGGCAGGCGCAGGCTCCTGATCGATACCCGCTCCGGCAGCAGGCGGCGCCGTACGAACTGGCTGAACCCGGCGTCGATCAGGTGCTGATAGATGTCGGGGGTAAGGTGAACCTGATCACTGACCCGCACATAACGTAAGCCTTCCAGCGGCTCGGTGTCGCCAAAATCCACCCGGGTATTGTCCAGCGTGATGCTGGCACGCGGTGGCTCTAAGGCGAGCCTGACGAGGTCGAGTTCGGCGACCGCATAGCTGCGCACCGCTTTCTGTCCCGCCAGTCTGGTCAGAGCAGCTACCTGAAACCGATCGGCGGGCAACGCCGCATGACTCTCTATGACCCAGCCACCCTGGTTGTGCCGGGCGAGCACCAGATCGTCGCGCGGCGGGCGGTGAATACGCACAGTGTCGATCTGCTCCGGGTCCAGCCCGGTGATGGCCTGTGCCTGCGGGGCATGGTCGATGCCCGGCTCGTACAGGGCAACCAGCGCCAGAGCGCCGATCACCACCAGCAACACAAGATTGATAATCCAGCGTGACTGCATGGCGGCGCCTTGCGTCAGCGGTTGCGCCGCCGCCACCAGATCGCCAGACCGCTGCCCAGCAGCAACAGCGGCAAACCGAACAGGAAGCCGAATCCGATCACGATCTGGGCAACCTTGCCCAGTTCCAGGTTGGTGTCTCCGGCGGTGCGCGCCGTAATCGCGATAAAGGCATCGTCGTGGTTGAGCCAGTTGAACAGGCTCATGCCGAGGTCGATATTTCCTCCGTTGCCCAGGTACGTGTTGGAAATGAAATCCGCGTCCCCGATCACCACCACGCGCTGCTGCGCAGCGCCCTCGTCGCCGCTGACATCACGCTGCTGGCGGGGGCGCGTGAAGGCGAAACCGATATCCAGGGGCCCCATGCGTTCGTCGCTGTCTTGGTCGAAGCGAATCGTGCCGCTCAGGGCGCCGATCTCCGTCCAGGCCCGGTCCAGGGTCGTGAGCAGCGCTTCCGCCTGCCACGGCTCCTGGACCGATACTTCCAGGGCAGTCGCCTGGGGAAACAGTGTCAGGCTGTTCATCTCCCGAGTGATGGCATGCATGGGATAGTCCGGGATCAGGGCGAAGGCCGGATTCTCAATTCCGAACAGCTGGGTGGTGGCGTCCACTATCACGCCGGGCAGAAATTCGATGCCAAGGGTTTCAGCCGCCGGCTCGAGTCCGGCCAGGCTGCCGGGTTCCGCCAGCCACAGCAGATTGCCGCCATTCTGCAGGTAGCGGTGCACCAGCTGTACCTCGCCGACCAGCAGCGAGGTACGTGGATCAGCAATAACCAGCAGTCCGGTGTCGGTGGGAATTTCGGGTGTTTCGGCCAGGTTCAGGGTCTCCAGGGCGATCCCTTTCTGTTCCAGCAGAGTGCCGAATTTGCCCAGGTCGTGGTTGGCCTCGCCGCCCGGATCGCGTTCTCCATGACCGCTCAGGAAGGCGACCTGCCGCTGCTTCTGCCGGGCAAGGCGCAACAGTGTATTGGTCAGGTTCTGCTCGGAAAGGTCCTGCACCTTTTCACTGCGGCCCTGATAAGCCACCAGCAGCTCGCCGTCCAGGGTAATACCAAGTTCACGCACCCGGTCTGGATCGGCGTCGGGGTTGACAAAGCTGAGCTCCACAGCCGGCTTGTGGCGCCGGTAGCGTGCCACCAGGTCGCGGATATGGTCGCGCAGCGGCTGGGCTTCGCGGGCGAAGGCCGTGATGTGAATTGGCCCGGGCATTTCGTCGAGCAGCTTGCGACTGTCGACCGACAGAGTATTGCGGCCGCTCGAGGTCCAGTCGGCCTGATAGCTGTAGCGGGTGCTGAGCCAGGCCAGTAACCCGACGAGCACCAGCAGACCAGCCAGAAACACCAGGTTCTGAAGCTGTAGTTGGCGTCTTGACGAGCGGGTGACCTGCATGTCGTTACCCGGTCAGCCGCTGCTGGTCGAGGCGCCGGATACTGAGCACAAGAAAGGTCGCAATGAGCAGCAGGTAATAGACCAGGTCCGCGGTGCTGAACAGACCCTTAAGAAACGACTGCAGGTGGGTCTGCAGCGACAGGTAGTGGAACAGCCCGGTCATTTCCTCGCGCCCACCGCCGCTCCAGTCGATGATCCACAGCAGCAACAGCAGGCCGAAGCTGCTGATCGCGGCGATCACGGGTTGCTCGGTCAGTGCCGACATGAAAATGCCGACCGCGGCAAAGGTGGCCAGCAGCAGTGCCAGGCCCAGCAGCCCCGCGGCCAGCTTGCCGGCATCCAGGGTGGTACCCGCGTACAGAGATAGCGGCATTGCGGCCAGCATCAGCAACAGCAGTATGAAGAACAGCGTGACGCCGAGGAATTTGCCCAGCACGATTTCACTCATCGAGACCGGTGCCGAAAGCAGCAGGCTGAGGGTACGGTTGCGTTTCTCGTCGCTGAATACTCGCATGGTGATGGCCGGTGCGACCAGCAGCAGCAGGAAGCCTACCGTCTGCAGCACTGGGGCGACAACGATGTCGGTGACCCCGGGCGCGCCCTCGATGCCGGCCAGGCGTGGCTGCAGCAACATGAAGGTGTCGAGCTGGGACAGGAACAGATAGGCCATGATCAGCTGCACGACAGCGAGAATGGCCCAGGCCAGCGGCGACAGGAACAGGTTTTTCAGTTCGCGCAGCGCGATGGTGAAAATCATCAGGCCGCATTCTCCGCAGCTTCGGGCCGGTCGCTGCAGGTCAGTTCCACAAACACCTGTTCCAGGGTTTGGCGGTCAAGCGCCAGTTCGACGAGACCCAGGCCCGCTTTGGCCGCGTAGGCGGCCACGGCGTCGGCCGGGTTGTTGTCGGTGAAGTGCAGTCGGGCGCGGCTGGTTCCCAGCAGTTCAACGTTGTCGATGCCGGGGATGGCGGCCAGTCCGGCTGTAGCGAGGGGCTGGCGGGTTTCCAGCAGCAGCACGTGACTGGTCAGGCGCTGTTCCAGCTCCTGTATGGTCTGGGCAAATACCAGT
>Ga0209536_100007664_pt1 | contig 16348 bp, 15 predicted proteins | sample DeeMarSeWOR28_12_FD_187461 | JGI IMG/M metagenome (GOLD analysis project Ga0209536, IMG submission 187461) | Marine sediment microbial communities from White Oak River estuary, North Carolina - WOR-2-8_12 (SPAdes) (version 2) | ecosystem: Environmental > Aquatic > Marine > Intertidal zone >...
ATCCAGCATGGTATTATGAGCAGCAGTTGTCAGAATCAGGTGCAGATTTTCAGGTGGTTCCTCAAGCAATTTGAGTAAAGCATTTGAAGCTTCGCGTGCCATCTTATCCGCATCACTGATAATATATATTTTTTTACCCCCTTCATAAGGAGCGTATTTTGCTTCATTCTTTAATTCACGGATTCTGTCGATGGGGATAACCGTCCGCGGGTCATTATTTACCTGGACAAAAGGATTTTTTGACTTAAGTTCGAGCCGCTTTCTGACCTCCTTATCGATATCTTTGGGAATCCAGCTTTTAAGCACCGGGAAGACAAACTGAATATCCGGATGGTTTAAGCGATTCGCTTTCTGGCAGGATGGGCAGTCGTTGCATGGACGATGTTCCTTGTCTGTACAATTAATTGCCCTGGCCAGTTCGAGTGCAACCGCTTCCTTGCCGGTTCCTTCGGGTCCATAAAACAAATATGCATGCGCCAGCCGTTCACCTTCCAGACTACGAACCAACCGGTTCAGAACTTTCTTTTGAATTACTGCATCCGGGAAATATTTTATCATCAAAACCTTTAAATTAACAGGAATATTAAAGCAGAGGTCCGGAACTAAAATTAACAGCTAAAAGATCGATCCTTAACAGATATTTTGCCAGTATTTTAATTGTCCTGACTTGACTTCGTGTTTACACAAATGATCTAATAAAAAGGAAAATAAGCCGTCATCCTGTAAAGATCTGCCTGGTTGCCGCATCCTGATTTAAAAGCAGGAAGATCCCCGGTGGATGACAACTTAATGGTGTACGGTAATTACTAAAATGTAAACACTTGGTCAAGACCATACATTTTTTATTCTATAAGCTTTGATCTTCAATTATATAAATTCCTGATCCCTGATTCATATTTTATATAAACACTGCAAAAGCTTTATCCACTATTAATTTTAGCACCCCATTCCGGAAGCGGTCTATGCGAACCCTGGCTAGACCAGCCTGTTTGAGGGCATGCAGATCAAGAAGATTCTTCTTACCTTTTACCAACCATTCAAATTCTTCCCTGGTCAAGTCACCGGTAATCAACAGCTTTGCCCATCGTTCTAAATCTGCAGTGGTTGTGGCAATGAATGTCTCACTTTCTTTGATTGCCGTGTCCTGATACTCCTTAAAAAGTTTCATTGCCAGATCCACGGCACCGGTCTTTACTTGCTTAAGAAAGTCATCAAATTTGTCCATTTTATTCTCCGACTATCTTTGCTTGTTCAGGTTTTATTTTTCCAGCCTCCAACCCGATTATCAGATCAAAAGCCGGGGCGATCAAGCCACGCCTGGCTTCATCAATAAAAATTTTGTTCAATGTCTGTTGTTCCTGCCACCGTTTGAAAAATCCTCCGGCCAAGTTCTTTTCGGGATCGATCAGAATCCTCCATTGTTCTGCTGATAATTCATTATCCGCCCTGCCGGCAGCATACTCATATGCTTTTTTCAGATTCACCGTCAGCATTTCTACCTGTTCAGCATACTTGTCAAAGGGTTCCGTAGCTTTATCCATTAAAGTCACGGTTTCAACTTTCAGTGACGTCGCAAGATTATAGGCGCGTTCGTTGAAGAGCGAAATAGAGGGCCCGCATCCCTGCTGAAATACATACAGCATTAGGGGTACTAAAACATTTAAAGTACGGATTTTCATTTCATACTCTCCATTCACATTTAATCCGGTTCAACCATTCATTAAACAGCGATTTAAAATTTCTTAACGTTTTAAAGGGGGCTTTTCCGTGGAAATCACAATCTTATATATACTGTTTTTACGCAGAATATCCATGATATGAATGACCGTACCATGATTAACTGCCTCATCTGCCCTTAGTATCACACTTTTTTCCGTTTGTTCGCGTATCAGATTTACTGTCCGCATTGCCAGACTGTCCATCGGCACCTGATCGTCATTCAAATAGACATTGTCATCCTTATCGACAAAAATCATCACTTTCTGAGCCGTATGGGCCTGGCCGCTTTCAGCATCCGGCAATGAGAGCTCAATGCCGGGTTGTTCAAGAAAAGTGGAGGACACTGTGAAGAAGATGATTAAAATAAACAGTACATCAATCAACGGAGTGATATTCAAGGCAATTTTCTTTGGTGGTCTTTCCAGTAATTTCATTATGCCTCTGAGGATTCTTTTTTTATATTATGCAATTTCTGGATTAAAAAATTCGACTGTTTTTCAATATCCAATACAAAATTCTCGGCTTTTTTTGTGAAATAATTGTAGAATATCAGGACCGGAATACCAACAAACAAACCCGTTACCGTAGTAATTAGCGCCTCTGATATACCACCGGAAAGGGCTGCTGCTTGACCAATGCCCTGCTCTTTGATCACATTAAACACCTGGATCATTCCTAAAACCGTACCGAGTAATCCCAGCAGGGGAGATACCACTGCGATCGTTTCCAGAATACCCAGACCTTTTTCGAGATGGCGCACCTCCTGGCGCCCCTGATCCTCGATGAGTTCCTTGATCTCAATCCGATCGAGATCGCTGTTGTCCAGTCCGACCCGCACCAGATTGGGCAGCGGTCCTTTGAATTTTGAACAAATGTTACGCGCCAGTTCCACATCTTTCAATGACTTAAAATGTTCAATTACACTGATGATATCAGGAATTATAATTTTGGTGCGACGCAGGGTAATAAACCGTTCGACAATTATGGCCAGGGCCAGAAAGGAGGCGAGCGCCAGCGGATACATCATCAGACCGCCTCTTTGAAAGATCTCAAGCATTTTAATAATTCCCCTCTTTAAGATTTGGATAGATTAACTGTGCAGTAATGGTCAGTGTCTTGTCCGGAAAATTGTTCGGAAGCGGTTTAAAAGGAAATAATGACTCGATCGCATTGATACTCGACTGTTCCAGAGACTCATGTCCTCTGTGTTCAAGGACCTCATATTCGACCAGATTTCCATCACGCGAAACCTTATATCGTATCACCGTATAGCCGTAAATTAGTCCGAGACGATAATAAGCAGCCGGTGCGAACCAAACCTGCTGCAGTTTGCGCTTCATTGCATTGATGTAAGGTGCCCATTCCCAGGCATAGGTACTTAAAGAGAAACTGCCCAGCTGATCAGCCGAAAAATTTCGCTGATCATAAATATTATTAGTGGTCTGCTGATCCTGGGCTGTTTCATTTGCCCGGCCGACATCAGGCTCATCTGTTGAGAAAAAACTTTCTGCACTTGATCCGGTTTTGTTTAATGCCAGAACATCACGGCTAAATTTTTTGTTTGGCAAAAACGGGGATGATCTTTCGGTCTGACTGGGCAGCGTTAAGTTCTCAAAAGGTATATTCCCTTCGATGCCCGGCTGGTTTCCAAACATATCCCGGAACTCGGGATTGGTGGCACGGGAATTCCGGTCCGATAACAGATCCGACTGATCCGGTATCTGCTCGTTTTCATTGATGTTCTCAACCACGCGCCGCGGCTTGTTTTCCGGGAAAACAATAGTGACCTCTTCGGGAATAGCATGCTCGTCCCGGCTCAAATCGATCTTGTACAGGTCGGAATTGAGCAAAAACAAAAGTATAATATGGAATAATGCCGACAGGACAAAAGCAAAAAAATACTTTTGTTTCTCACGGTCTATTTTATATGAAATACTCAGCATGATAAAGAGATAAAGTGACCGAGCGACAAAGTTTCAAAGAATATTCTATTTACTATGATACTCAGTTACTTTAATGCTTAATACCCTTAATATATCCCTTTTTTAGATTCTACACATCAACTATTCAACCGTTAGACGGGCGAGGCACTGCCTGATCCATCCTAGTAATAGGCTCTGCCTGACGGATGTTTGGTAACTTTCAGATCCTGCAGAACAGATTCCTTCACATTTATCTGAAATGAATAATAATCGAACGACGGCTGCCAGTTAAACGACATCTCCCAGCAATGCAGATCCCGGTATATGGAAAAACTCTGATAGGTGATGTCCTGTTCCATCACGTCGAATCTTGCCGTCCAGTTTACACGCCAGTTTTTTGTCAGCGACAGACTCGCTGTTACGCCCATATCCAGACGTTCATTTACTCTTGTAATATCATTGCGGTCAAGACTATAATTGAGATTAAAGTTCATCCGCCAGGGTATATTTAATTTTTTGGCAGCTTCCTCATCACTGATCTTTTCAATCTGTACAAAACCGGTTCGATCGATTCCTTCTTCATCGGTATACGGTTCGGCTTCTTCCATTTCTTCTTCTGCTGCTTCCTTTTTTTCCGGTTCAAACATTTTATTATCCAGTGAAAAGGACAGACTTCCGGTCAGCCTCTGCAGTCTCAATATTTGGCCGCTTTCCAGCATCAGTTTATCAATATTTGACCGGCCGGCTGAGTTTCTCTGGTAGAAACTGTGTTGAGCCGATAAATTTACATTTATGCCCTGAATAGGTGTTGCCCGAAAATTTGTGATCAGGGGGCTCCAGTTCAGGCTGTCTGCGGCAATATTATAACCGGTACTGAAATTCAATGTGAACAGGTCTATTTTTTCTTCCTTGCCTTCTGAGATGACTTTAGCCTGAAACAGGTTTCCCATACTGAATCCTAAAGTCTGCTGACGTCCCCGACTGGTTCCCCCAAAAGGACTCTTTTTGAACTTATCCACCGGGTTACCGATTTCATTTCCATCAGGATCTCTAACTATATTGTAATATCCATATCCGGGATCGGAAAAATCCGGTTGCAGAGTATACGTTACCTGAGGATCTATTTTGTGACGGATAAATTTCAAAGCACCGATATTGGGTTCGAACATTCCATAAATCGTTGTTTTAAGACCGACACTGGCATTAAAAGTACGTTGAGCTGCAAATTGTTTTACCTGTTCTTCCTGAACCACATATTGTGAATCCTCCAGCACGGCATTACCCTGGGTAATTTCGTTTACCCAGACTTCCCGGTAACTTACCGAAGGAGTAATATTGAAGTACTTCAGCACTTTTTGGGGAGAATTGAGTGCGAATCGGTGCTCAATTCCCTGACTTTCGTCGGTGATATAGGTTCCACCCGTATCGGACTGTGCGGTCTTCGATCCCTTATTGATAAGATTTCCGTTATACGAAAAATAGATATCATCATACCAGGATCTCCTGCCGGTAACCGGTCCACCGGTCACCGTCTCAACAATTGATGCCTGTGAACGGGTAAATCGAAGACTCGGTGCGGTATAAGTGAGATTGCCGGTGTTGAGGTTCTCGGTCCGGCTGAGATTTAAGGACATGCTGTTCTTGGTACCTTTGAATGATTTGCTCAGCGTAAGATTGGACGTCAAGACCTGGTTGGTTCTTTCGTTAATATTGCTCGACAATTCTCTCGCCAGCGTTTCATCACTCTGAAATTGGCCGGAAGCAGTAATTTTGAATGTGGGATCGATTGTATGGGAATGATTCACCCGCACTGCCCAACGTGTTCTGTCCTGACCGGTATTAGGATCCTTCGGATAATAAAATCCCGATAGTGCACCATTGAGGGTATACCGCAGGGTATAATTGATGTCGGCTTTGTAGGTAAATCCCAGTTCATCATAAAAATCCGTCGTTAGCGTGGCATCCATATAATCATTAGGAGCCCAGTAATACCCTATATTCTTCAGAAAACGCCCGCCGTAACCACTCTCACCATAAGAGGGTACCAGCAAACCTGAATGCCTGCCTCCTTTGTTGGGAAATACGCCAAACGGTATGACCATCAGGGGGATATCCGCAATATAAAAATATACCGGTCGCGCCACGACTTCTTCGTTGACCGAAACGCGCATGTTGTCGCTCCGGAAATAAAAATGAGGATTGTCGATAAACTCACAGGAGGTAAAATAGCCATCTTCCACGAGCAAGGTGTTCTTACTGATCTTATTTATTTTTTGCCCCTTATAAAATCCGGGTGGCATTTCTGTCTTGCCATAGCTGATTCTGCCCCGCTTCGTGTTGAAATCATAATGTAGCGAGTTGCCTTCAATCGGTTCCTGACCTTTTTCCGTAAATACCGGGACACCGCGCATTACCGGATTTCCAAGAGAATCCGTTGAATCGGCGACGCCTTCTGCGAAAAGATATTTTTTTTCCTGGTCGATCATGATCCTTGCCGCTTCAAGCGTCATATTCTGATAAACGATCTTTGCATTTCCCTGCAGGATAATTTTATTCCCCACACGGCTAAAGCCCCCTTCATCAGCCCAGTAATAGATGGGCGCATCAAATGATCTGGTTTCCGTACTGTCCGCCGGGGTCAGGTTTTCCGGCTGTATTGTTGAATCCATGGTTGTATCCGTTAAAAGTGAATCAGATAATAGATCTTCCTGTGCTAAGCCTCTGCCAAGCAGAAGACAAATACAGATCATTAATATCGGAAGTCTTTTATCCATCATCCCTATGACGGTATCTGGTTACGTCCTATTGTACGATGAAAGGCTTGTGAATATCCCAAAAGGCTATTTTTGAGTATCAAGAAGTATAAAATCAACTTTTCCTTCTTCGAGATTCACACGGGCTACCTGAATTTTAACCGTATCACCTAGTCGTAAAATACGATTACTGTCTCTACCGGTCAACGTGTATGTTTTTTCATCATAAATATAGTAATCATTAAGATCACGAACGTGTACCAGACCCTCAACCAGCGTATCAACCAGCTCGACAAAAATCCCAAAAGACATTACCCCTGAGATAATACCTTCAAATTCTTCTCCGATATGCTGACTGATATATTCGTTCTGCTTTAATCTCACCGATTCCCGTTCTGCTTCAACCGCTATTCTCTCTTGTCTTGAAGACTGATCACAAACCCGTGACAGATGTTCTATCGTCTTTGGATCATTTGCCGGGAGCTGCGCCTGCAAATAGTGCCTGAGTAATCGGTGGACCATCAGGTCCGGATATCTTCTGATCGGGGAGGTAAAGTGTGTATAGTCCTCAAAACCGAGGCCAAAATGCCCAACGTTGTTCATGGAATATATCGCTTTCATCATTGAACGCAGTGCAACTTCTTCAATAATGATCTCCTCCGGTGAACCCTTTATACTTTCCAGAATTTTTTGAAAATATGCAGAAGTTATTTTGGTCGGTGGCTCGGCCGCGATACCAATCGCTGTCAGAAATTCAAAAAACCTGGCCATTTTTTCCTCATCGGGCTTTTGATGGACACGATAGATGAATGGTGGAATTGTTTTACCATCTCCGATTTTCTTTACATGTTCTGCTACGGTTTTATTGGCCAGCAGCATAAATTCCTCGATCATCCGATGGCTGTCAAGTCTTTCTTTGCGTCGAATTGATTTGGGAAATCCACTGGCATCGAGTTCAAAACTCACTTCCGGTGTTTCAAAATCGATCCCCCCTTCGGCAAATCTGTTTTTGGTTAGCTGCTTGCTCAGACGCATCATCGCGACAAGCATATCTTTTTGCGGATGATTGACGTTCTGATCTGCGATATGCTGCGCTTCTTCATATGAAAACCGGTAATCACTATTGATCACCGACGGCGTGATTTTATAGTCGGCCACCTTTCCACCCGGTGTTACCTCCATGATACAGCTGAAAGTAAGTTTATCCTTATTAGGTTCCAGACTGCAGATCTCATTGGATAGTTTCTCCGGTAACATCGGGATCACCCTGTCAACCAGATAGACACTTGTTCCTCTGTTAAAGGCCTCCCGGTCAATACCCGATTCGGGTCGGACGTAATGACTGACGTCAGCAATGTGTACACCAAGTTCAAAATTTCCATTAGGTAATTCATAGAGTGAAACAGCATCATCGAAATCTTTAGCATCTTCCGGATCAACCGTAAAACAGATTTTTTGACGCCAATCGAGCCGTTTCCGGATCTCATCCTGATTGATCCCGGGGGAGATTTTTCCGGCCTCAAGTTCAATCGGAGCAGGAAAACTGATACTTATCTGGAAAGAATAAGCCACTGAGGCCACATCCACACCAGGATCCCCCGGGAAACCAATAACTTCGACAACTTCCCCTTCAGGATTCAAGTGATCATTTGGCCACTGGTTCAGTTTTACCACCACCTTTTGACCTTTTTGTGCCGATTTCTGTTTTTCTTTGGGGATAAAAAAATCGCGGTAGATTTTCGGATCATCGGGAACGACATAACCGTAATATTGAGTTTGATGAAATGTGCCGACAAAAAAATTCCGGACACGTTTGATAATCCGGCTGACATATCCGGTTTCACTTTTACCGCGTGATTTGGCATACAGCTTAACCTCCACCAGATCGAGGTCAAATGCCGTGTTCAGGTGATCCTTGCCGATAAAGATATCGGCATTGTGTAATTCATCATGTACAAATCCAAAACCACCGCGGTTCATTCGCAGTTCCCCTTCAATGACTCTGCTTTGCATACGGCGGATCAGTTTCTTTGTCGTTTTGGATTTAGAAATTTTACCCTGTTTCTTCATCATTTCCAGGGACTTCTTAAATTGATGATATTCTTTTTTTGTCACATTCAATTTGTGGCTTAGTTCTTTTGAAGTAAATCCATCGGGTTCAGCTTTGAGCAGGTTGAGTATCTTCTCTTCAAATTTATTAATCTTATTTTTATTCATATTTTTTACAATTCTAGTTTAAGTACACGTTTATGTCCATTTAGATCCGGTATTGTTGAGAAACGGTTGACCGGGTAATCCTTCAGCAAAGCGATCAGAGCATCCGGCTGGGTCCCGCTCATCTCAAGTAAAACGAATTTACATTTCGAACAGTGTTCAATCAATTCAAGTATCCGCCGGTAAAACACAAGGCCATCTCCGGCATCGGTCAAGGCAATCACCGGTTCATGATCACGCACCTCTTTTGCCAGGGTTGACAGCTCCTCCTGGCTGATATAAGGCGGATTTGATACAATAATCTCGATATTATTCTTATCCGGTGGCTCCTCCCTAAAAATATCATGCTTTACGAACATAATTGAATCGCAGACATGATTTAAACGGGCATTTTCTTCAGCCACGATGAGCGCCTGATCGGATATATCACTGGCAACTATCCGTATATCAGGCCATAAATGCGCCAGGCTGATGGCAATACAACCACTGCCTGTACCGATATCCCAGAGTACAGGTGCCTTTTGAAAGTACTGGTCTCTGAGGGCAAGGACCGACTCAACCAGTATTTCCGTTTCCGGGCGGGGGATCAGCACGGATGGATTCACTTTATAAGGCAGTCCCATAAATTCTGTTTCACCCATCAAATACTGCAACGGCTCATGATTTGCTCTTCGCCGGACGAGCATTCTGTATTCATCAACTTCATGATTATTCAGAATCCGGTCAAACTGAAGATATAATTGTAAGCGATCGCTTTTTAAAACACGGGCAAGCAGACGCTCCGCATTGAGGCGGGGATTTTCAACAGCGAGCTTATTAAAATAATCACTTGTCGTGTTCAGGATCGAAAGGACTGTCCAGGTCTGATTTGGGGGAGACATGGTTACCAATCACCATCAGGCTGATTTTTCGAGTTTTTCAGTCCGGTCGGCCAGATGTAATTGTTCAATAAATTCCTCTATTTCACCTTCCAGAATTTTCTCCAATCTATAAAGCGTGAGATTTATACGGTGATCTGTGACACGTCCCTGTGGAAAATTATAGGTTCGTATTTTAGCACTGCGATCGCCACCGGCCACCATCGTGCGCCTTTGTGAGGTGATCGATTCATTCTGTTCCTGTAGTGCGCGGTCGAGTAGTCGTGCTTTAAGAACCTTTAATGCCTTGGTCTTATTTTTTAACTGGGACTTTTCGTCCTGACACGTGACCACGATACCCGTTGGCACATGGGTAATCCTTACCGCAGAATCTGTCGTGTTGACACTTTGCCCACCCGGTCCGGAAGACCGGTAAACATCGACCCGCAGTTCATTTTGATTGAGTTCAATATCCACGTCCTCTGCCTCGGGCAGAATGACAACAGAAGCGGCGGAGGTGTGGATACGTCCCTGGGTTTCTGTTTCGGGTACCCGCTGCACACGGTGCACGCCACTTTCAAATTTCAGCCTGCCAAATGCACCGGCACCGTTTACGCTGAAAATAATTTCCTTGAACCCACCCCGCTCCGAGGGGTTTGAGCTCAGATGTTCGATCTTGAATCCTTCCAGCTCACAATATTTGGCATACATCCGGTACAGATCACCGGCAAAAATACCTGCCTCATCGCCACCTGTACCGGCCCTTATTTCGACGATGGCATTCTTATCATCGTTGGGATCACGCGGTACAAGGAGATATTTGAGATCTTCTTCCATCTGCCGGTATTTCTGCCGCAATTCCTGAACCTCTTCCCGCGCAAATTCAACCAGTTCCCGATCCTCCTCAGATTCTATGACATTTTCATCATCCTCGATCTGAGCACCAATCTGTTGCAGCTTCTCATACAGGTCAAGCACTTCATGAAGTTCACTTTGTTCGCGGGCAAGTTTTCTGAATGTCTGCTGATTCGATAATACTTCGGGTTTGGAGAGTTCGTCCGTCAGAAATTCATTCCGCAGGCGTATTTTTTCAATCTTTTTTTCAACCATACTATTTCTGTCATCCGGCCACTGAAGCGGATTCGACAGCCTCTGCTGAAACAAGTTCTTCTTTAAAATCTTCTCCCAGCGCTGCGATCAGGGCACTAATAGCTACCTCTACTTGTTCGGCATCCGGTTCGCTTGTGGTAATGCGCTGTAGGGCCAGTCCCGGATAGATCAGTAACTGCACCAACCGCTTGTCATTGTGTCTGGCTGAGGCTTTGAGCGCTTCAAAACTGAGCCCGCCGATAAACGGAATCAGCGGTATGTGGGTAAGGATGCGGACTAAAAGGGTGATATCCCCGTAAATATAAATGATCAGGGTATCCAGAAATGCGAAGAACAATAATGATATCAACATGACAATGACCAGAAAACTGGTCCCGCAGCGGGGATGATAAGTGGTATAGTTTTTAGTATTTTCAGGGGAAAGATATACTTTATCTTCGAAGGCAAAAATCGTCTTATGCTCTGCGCCGTGGTATTCAAACAATCGCTTGACATCCTTCAGATGTGAGATCCCCCATACATAAAGCAAAAAGAATGTTATTCTGATAAAACCAGCTACCATGTTAAACAGGAGCGCATCTTTCTCGATGTTGAAGATTTCCGTCGTCAAATAAAGTGGCAGGATAAAAAACAGACCGATCCCGATCGCCAGGGCCAGACCGACCGTCAGGACGGCATTGAGCGTGGTCATACCCGCTTTTTTATCCTTCTTTTGGTCTTTTTCCTCAAGGTCCTCCATGGCCTTATCCGCAGACCACTGAAGGGTTTTTATACCCAGGATCATAACCTCGATCAGCGTTATTGCACCTCTGATAATTGGAATATTCAGAAATTTTTTTCGCTGGATCAGAGATACGAATTCATCCACTTTGATCTCAATCGCACCGCTTTTCCGGCGGATGGCCGTGGCAATACGCTTAGGGGAGCGCATCATCACCCCTTCAATAACCGCCTGTCCGCCGACGGGCATTATTTTTTCATCATGTTGTTGCGCCATACTTTATTTTGTCTCCGATTGTATATAAAAAATGCGGAACATGTACTTCTAAAAATACACATCCCGCAAATTTTATATGTAATACTGTATATGCTAATTTTTTTTATACTTATTGAGAAACTTCTCAACGCGTCCGGCGGAGTCAACCAGTTTCTGTTTACCGGTAAAGAACGGGTGGCATTCTGAGCATATTTCAACCTTCAGATCACCGACCGTCGTGAATGACTCAAATGTATTGCCACAGGCACAGGTAACTGTCGCCTTTTTGTAATCGGGATGGATATCTTTCTTCATAATATAACTCCTCACTTTTATGCTGAGCTATATAATTTAGCAATATAAACCGCTCAGTTCAAGCCAATAGAACTAATCGGCAGGAGGAATCATTCCCGGAGCAGGTGAAAAGGGCAAAGGTAAAGGGTAAAGAGCAAGTGACAGGTCAACAGCGCAGGGTAATGGCGTTCATGGCCCTGATGAATTGACTATTAAGTCTCGTGGTGATCTGAAAACACCAGCCGTATTATACGCAGGAAGATCCTTTCAGGATGACAGGTGAAGGAGTTATAATAACCGAATCCCTCAACTAATCAGAAGTTAAACGGTTTAACCGTTTAACAAATCAATCGGCGCGGTTCAGCTGTGCACTTACGAATTCATCGACCGCAGAAAGTCCTTGTTATCCTTGGTCTCGCGCAGTTTTTCGAGCAGGAATTCCATCCCCTCGATGATGTTCATCTCGTTGAGCAGCTTGCGCAATACCCAGACCCTTGACAATTCCTCACGTGAGAGCAGCAGTTCTTCTTTCCGTGTTCCGGATTTGTTCAGTTCGAGCGACGGGAAGATCCGGCGGTCGGAAAGCCGGCGGTCAAGCACCAGTTCCATATTACCGGTGCCCTTGAATTCTTCGAAGATCACCTCATCCATTCTTGAACCGGTGTCGATCAGAGCCGTGGCAATGATCGTCAGGCTGCCCCCTTCTTCCACATTGCGGGCAGCGCCGAAAAAGCGTTTCGGTTTGTGCAGTGCGTTGGAATCCACACCACCGGAGAGGATCTTACCGCTGTGCGGTACAACTGTGTTATGAGCACGCGCCAGACGGGTAATACTGTCAAGCAGGATGACCACATCCTTTTTATATTCGACCAACCGTTTGGCTTTTTCCAGCACCATGTCAGCCACCTGAACATGGCGTTCGGCAGGTTCATCGAAGGTTGATGAGATCACCTCGGCGTTGACCGACCGTTCCATGTCGGTAACTTCTTCCGGACGCTCGTCGATCAGCAGCACGATCAGCTCGATCTCCGGATGATTGGTGGTGATCGAATTGGCGATCTTCTGCAGCAGGATCGTTTTACCGGTACGCGGCTGTGCGACGATCAATCCGCGCTGGCCCTTGCCGATCGGGGTGAGCAGGTTCATAATACGCATGGAAAAATCACGCCGTTCCACTTCCATGTTGATACGTTCTTCCGGATAGAGCGGGGTGAGATTATCGAATAACAGCCGGTCCCGGGCTTTATCCGGCGATTCCATGTTTACCGCTTCCACCCGAAGCAGGGCAAAAAAGCGTTCATTATCCTTTGGGGGCCGGATCTGGCCGGTCACTGTATCGCCGGTGCGGAGGCTGAACCGTTTTATCTGTGACGGCGAAATATATATATCATCCGGGCCCGGTAAATAATTATAATTGGGGGACCGGAGAAATCCATAACCATCAGGCAATATTTCCAGTACGCCTTTTGAAAAAAGGAGACCTTCCTGTGCTGTTTGTTCTTCTAGAATTCTGAATATCAGCTCCGCCTTTTTCAAACCGCTGACGCTGGCAATGTTCATATCCTGCGCTATTTTATTGAGCTCAGCGATTTTCATTTTTTTAAGACCTTCGATGTCAAGCATGAGATATTAAACCTTTCGTTTTGTTTTTATTGATTTTAAAGATAACAGGACGCACCTTTTCTGCGGGGTGATACGAGTTTCAGGATTTATCTATATTTATGAAAAGTTTTTCCTATTTTTCTGGCACCAATGATTTCATAGGCGAGAAGACTTTGTGGAGCTTTTCGCAGTGTGAAAAATATAACCTGTTCAATAGCTCTTGTCAAGTTCTTTTTCGGATTGTCTTAAATAGTTCCCCGATCAGAAAGTGGCTCCCCATAACAAAAAGTACTTCATTTTCCGCCAGATTCTTACTTGCCTTCCGGTAGGCTTTCTCCAGTTCCGGAATTGCTTCGGCTTCTATTCCTTGCTTCCTGAATACTTCCTGCAGTGCACCGGCGTCCATTTTTCGCGGACTTACCGGTTCGGTTACCATGATACGTTCAAACACTTTACTGACCATAGCAGCGATCTGGTGGAAATCCTTGTCCGACAACAAACCCAGCAGCAAGAGGCGCCGATGGTCTTTATAGTGTTTGGCAGCATATTTAAGGGATGTTTCAAAACCTGATTCATTATGACTGACATCAAAGATGATATCCGGGTTACTGGCAATTTTGTGCAATCTCCCCGGCCAGCAGATATTGGCAAGTGCCTTCCGGAATTTCTTCTCTGAAAACCGAAAATCGATTTGTTCCAGATACCAGCGGGCAGACAGATATGCCAGAGCCGCGTTAGCAGCCTGGTGCTCTCCGACCATTGAAAGACGGATATTCCCATAGGTTGTATTGCGCATGAGATCTGTTAATGTAAAATTTATACCATCCCCGTCAAGAACCACATTGGATACCCTGGTCTGTTCCGGGGCGAAAACAAATCCATCCGGTCGATGCCGGAAGAGATTCAGCACCTCTTCTGCTTCCGGCCTTTGCCCGGCACTGAAAACCATGGCGCCGTCTTTGATAATCGCTGCTTTTTCCCGGGCAATACCGGCATAATCTTTTCCAAGCTGTTTTTCATGGTCGCGGTCAATGGGGGTTAGTACGACCGCGCGGGGGCGGAGAATATTGGTTGAATCAAGCCGTCCCCCCAGACCGGTTTCGATCACTGCAAGATCCACTCGATTTTCGGCAAAATATTTAAAAGCCAGTGCCGTAGTGGCATCAAAAAAGGTTGCTTTCCTGGTCAGTATCAGATCCCTGGTACTATGCCAGAATGACGCCATATAGTGATTATCAATCAGCGCTTCGTCAATTCTGATCCGTTCATTGAAATCAACCAGATGAGGAGAGGTATATAGCCCTGTTTGCAGGCCGTGAAGGCTCAGGATCCGTTGAATTAAGACAGCGGTCGAACCTTTTCCGTTGGTACCGGCGATATGTATGCTGGGAAACTGCTCCTGCGGATTACCGAGAAAATTGCACAGGGCTTGTATATTATCCAACCCCATTTTTATTGAGAATCGTTGCAGGTCGTATAATTCCTGCAGCGCCTGATCCGGATTCACTCTACTTTTCTGATTCAGAGGAGTTTTCCTAAGATAAATCCGATGACAATGCCGACGAGCAATACGATCGTCAGAACGCGGTAATTGATAACATCTTTTGAATAGCCTCGTCTGATCGCGATGATTGAAACAAAATATCCGAAGGCATTGATCAGCCAGAACAGCGGCAATGCAAGAATTTTTGCGATTAACGGGCCAATCAGGGGTATCAGACTGAGGATCCCGATCAGGCCGGTGAAGGCCTGGGTCAGGATCCCGAAGACAACCACAACACCGCCTATGACCGTTTTGTCTATATTAAAATGAAGCGCGATCACCACAAACAGGATGATGATAAACCAGATCAGGATAGTGCGCCAGAAGGCGACAAAAAAATCCTTCACCGTAATATGCATTGAAAGTTTGGATGGAGATTCTTTTTTCATTCAGTTGGATAAGACTAACTGGCTATTTGTTCGGTCACCATTCCAAATCGGCGTTCCCGCTTTAAATAATTCTGAACAGCCTGTGCCAGGTCTTCTTTGCCGAAATCGGGCCAGAGTGTATTGGTAACAAATATTTCGGAATAGGCGATCTGCCATAGTAAAAAATTGCTGATCCGGAATTCCCCGCTTGTGCGGATGATCAGATCCGGATCGGGCAGACCTGCCGTCTGGAGATGTTTGCTGATTGTCATTTCATCAATATCATCAGCTGAAAGTTTACCGGATTTAATTTTTTGTGCAATTTCACGGACAGCACAGGTAATTTCGTTCCTGCTTCCATAACTCAACGCCAGATTCAGAACCAGGCCGGTATTTTTTGATGTGTTCTTTTTGGCTTGCTGCAGGATTCTTCGGGTTTTTTCCGGCAGCAGATGGATGTTGCCGATGCACATGATCCGCACGTTTTTTTCGATCAGTTCATCAATTTCCCGATTAAGTGTATTCAGGAGCAAATTCATCAGCGCGGAAACCTCAATCCGCGGACGTTTCCAGTTTTCCTGTGAAAACGTATACAGGGTCAAGACCTTGATACCGAGTTCACCACACCCCTCCACAACCCTTCTGACCGACTCAATACCGGCATTGTGTCCTGCGAGGCGCGGTAAACCGCGTTTCTTGGCCCAACGGCCATTTCCATCCATGATGATCCCGATATGCTGCGGAAGATTTGGATGGTTTTTAAGATGTTCTATGGATTCAATCATTACCAGCGTCAGAATTATAATAAACAAATAAATTTAATTTTAATAAAATTAAAATCAAGAAAAAAGACATATATAACTTGTTATGTAGGTTTATTGCTATAAAATGGGAGTTTGGTTAAATTAGTTGTTTGTTTTAAAGGCACAAAGGCCACGCCTGCGGCGGGCAAGCACAAAGGTCGAAGATCCGCCTATGGCGGGCACAAAG
>Ga0209536_100007665_pt1 | contig 16348 bp, 15 predicted proteins | sample DeeMarSeWOR28_12_FD_187461 | JGI IMG/M metagenome (GOLD analysis project Ga0209536, IMG submission 187461) | Marine sediment microbial communities from White Oak River estuary, North Carolina - WOR-2-8_12 (SPAdes) (version 2) | ecosystem: Environmental > Aquatic > Marine > Intertidal zone >...
GGGAGGACGCGCGCGACCACCGGATCGCGCGGGAGGCGCTGGCTGCGGTCGACCTTTCGGACTGCGAGTCGCGGGAGGTCGACACGCTGTCGGGGGGCGAGCGGCGACGGCTCGCGATCGCGACCCTGCTCGCCCAGGACCCGACGGTGTGCCTGCTCGACGAGCCGACCAATCATCTCGACCCGCAGCACCAGCACAGCATGCTCGCCCTGTTTCGCCGGCGCGCCGATGCAGGCGCCGCCGTCGTCGCCAGCCTGCATGACGCGACGCTCGCTGCGCGCTACGCGGATGACGTGCTGCTGTTGTTCGGCGACGGCCGCTGGGTATTCGGTCCCTGCGAGGACGCGCTCACGCCCGAGGTCCTCACCGAACTCTATGCAAGCCCGATGCACGAGATCGGCTGGCGCAACCAGCGCATCTTCGTCAACGGCTGATCGTCGCGGCCTCCGGAAAACCCGGGGAAGGCGCGACTGACACCTGGATCAAGGACCTGGAAAAAAGGGGACTGTCCCCATTTTCAGCGCCGCGAGGCGCGGAACGAGCCGGTCCGCAGCTGGGCGTACTCGGATTCCAGGGTGTGGATGCGGTCACGGCCGCCGTGCTTCGCGGCATACAGCGCCTCGTCGGCAAGTTGCACGAATCCCTCGGCGCTGCGACCGGCCACCGGCACGACGTAGGCGACGCCTACCGAGACGGTCAGTACACGGGACACGCTGGACGCCACGTGGGGAATCCCGAGTCGCCGCACACCTTCATGAATCTGCCCGGCGAGCTCCGCCGCGTACTCGTGCGTCGTGTCATAGAGCACGACGATGAACTCCTCGCCACCGTAGCGCGCCACGAAGTCGAGCGGCCTGCGTGCGGCGCCCATCAGCACGCCCGCGACTGCCTTGAGGGCCTCGTCGCCCGCCTGATGCCCGTAGCGGTCGTTGAAGGGCTTGAAGCAATCGATGTCGATCATCAGCAGCGCCATGGGGCGCTGCTCCCGGATGCCCTGCTGCCATGCGCGCTGCAGGTGTGCATCGAGACGCCGGCGGTTGTAGACGCCCGTCAGCCCGTCGCGATCGGCCATCTCTCCCAGCAGGCGTGCCTCCAGCCAGCTGGTACGGCGTGCCGACTCGAGGTTGTAGGCCACGGTCGCGCCCACCAGGTTGGCGAAGAACAGCACCATCGCCTGGTAGGCACTCTGCTGGACCGGAATGTCGACGACCGAGGCGCCGATCACAAAGGCGGCCAGCCCGATGAAGTTGGTCCGGACGGCACCGTAGAACGACAGGCCGACGAGGTAGTAGAGGAAGATCGTGGCGAGCACCACGACCGGAAAGATCGTTTCGGTGCCTCGCGCCCCCGCGGCGAGCACCAGCGCGATGATGGCCACGATGGTCAGGGGGGCGAGGATGTCGACCACCGGCCGGAACCACCGCACCCCCTGGGGCAGGAACGTCACGGCGAGGCAGCCGAGCAACGAGGGCATCAGCACGCCGAACCGCAGGAATGCGACCAACCCGCCGGTCTGCGGCAACACCATCCGGTCCATGGCGATGAAGGCGAGCACCAGGGCCAGGGCCAGGACGACGTTCAACCGGAGCTGGACGAGTCCTTGCTCGTACTGCTCGCGCCAGAACTGCACCTCGAGCCCGGGCTCGAACCTGAGCCACGGAAATCCGCGCTGAAGCTGTTCCGCAACCGGTGACGTGTGCGCCGGTTCTGAATGCGGCTCGGGCATCTAGACGGCGCCGCCGGAGCCCTGCCTCAGCCCTCGGCCGACGGTTTCTGGCGTCGCAGACGCTCGTCGCGTACGTCGCGCACGCGGGTACGCCAGACCTCGAACGGATCCCAGGCGACCGGCCGCCCGGCACTGTCGATCACGGCCTCGTTGGCCGCTTCTCCGGAGACAGTGGCGGCTCGCTTGCCGTCTTCGGCGTCGCCTTTGGTTTGATTCATCGGTTGACTCGTTGGCACGGCAAAAGAGGGAGCCCGTGCAGACGAAACAAGTATACGCAGCAAAGTTGAGTCCTTGTAGGACTTTCCCCTACAAGTCCTTGAAATTACGATATGTTAAATACTAAGGGATTTCCCTATAGAGGGGTATGCGAAGTCGCCGCAAGGCCCGTCCGGCCGGGCGCAAGACCGCGTCCGCACGAGCGCCGGCCTGCCCGGGACCACCCCGCCGCGATCGGGGTTACCGCGCAAACCACTCCGTCACGAACTCGTCGAACGACAGCGTGTCCGCCGCCTCGGTCGTCGCCTGTGCCGCGATCGACTCGTCGGCCTGCTGGCGAAAGAGCGCGAGCCGGGACTCGTTGGGCGGGTACAGGTCGCGGAAGTAGTCGCGGTGCTGCCGCGACTGTCGCAACGCGAACTCGAAGAACGCCTCGCCCTGCGTCCGGAGCTCCGCGAGGATCCGCGCCGAGGGCGTCGCGTTCATGTCCGCCACCTTGCCCTGCTGCACGGCCAGCGCGGCCGAGTAGGGTCGCTGCGGATCGCCGTAGTCGAGCAGCTCGCAGACCCCCTGCATCTCCTCGAGCAGCTGTGAGGCCCATTCCTTCAGCGGTGTCGGCCTGCCGTTGAAATTCAGCGCCAGGCCAGGCTCCCTGCCCTGCCGCGCGACCCGCACGTGGTTCGCGTCGAGCTCGAGTTCGTCGGCGCGTTCGATCATCGGGCTGTCCTTGAGCACGCACAGGGCGGCGAACGCCTCGAGGAAGCGCATCTCGTTCTGGTTCAGGCCTACCGGATCGAACACACCGACGTCCAGCGAGCGCATCTCGACGTACTCGACACCGGCGCGCGCCAGCGCCCGGGTCGGGCGCTCGCCGGAATGGGCCGTGCGCTTCGGGCGGATGAAGCTGTAGTACTCGTTCTCGATCTGCAGCACGTTCGCGTTGAGCTGTTGCCACTCGTCGCCCAGCTTGACGCCGAGCTTCCGGTAGTCGGGGCTCGGCGTCGAGATCAGCCGCGAAAGGTCGCGCACGTACTCGTCGAGCGAATTGACCGAGACGGCGACGCCGGCCTGGCTCTTGTTGCGATAGCCGAGGTCGCTCATGCGCAGCGTCGTCGCGTATGGCGCGTAGAACGTGTTCCGGTCGAGCCTCTCGAGACCGGGCGCGATCTCCCGGCCCTTGAAGAAGGTCGTGCACATCGCGGGCGAGGCGCCGAACAGGTAGAGGATGATCCAGCCGTGCCGGCGGTAGTTGCGCAGCAGCGCAAAGTACGCCTCGTCGATGAACGCCTGCCCGTCGGCCTTCGCCTGCCGCGCCTCCTGAAGCACTGGCCATGCCGCGTCCGGGAACGAGTAGTTGAAGTGCACGCCCGAGATCGCCTGCATGACCCGCCCGTAGCGCAGCCCGAGACCGACCCGGTAGACGTGCTTCATGCGGCCAATGTTGGAGCTGCCGTAGGTGGCGATCGGAATGCTTGCGTCCCCGGCGAGGGCACAGGGCATGCTGGTCGCCCAGAGCAGTTCCTCGTCGAGGTGCCGGTAGACGAACTGATGCAGGTCCAGCAGGTACTGCAGCAGCTCCCAGCTCTCGGTGAACACCGGCGTGATCAGCTCGATCAACGCCTCGGAATAGTCGGTCGTGATGTTGGGGCTCGAGAGCGCCGAGCCGAGCCGCGCCGGATGAGGCGTCTGCGCCACCCGTCCCGTCGGCGTGACCCGCAGCGACTCCTTCTCGATCCCCTTGCGGCCACCCTGCAGCACACCGCGCTCACCGGAGTTGATGAGCGCCGCCAGCCGGCGCTCGAAGCCACGATCGGTGCGGGTGACGGGCATGGGATCAGGTTTCGTCGGCCCCGGAGGCGGGGTCAGGGCGGGCATTCTAGCCGCCTGACGACCGCAGGGTCAGCAGCGGTTCAGGGCAGCTCGGCCGTGACCGCGATCTCGACGAGCAACCCCGGGTCGATCAGGCGCTCGACCTGGACCCAGGTACCGGCCGGCAGGGAATTGCGGGCGTAGTAGTCGGAACGTATCGCCGACACGTCGAGCAGCGCCTCCATGTCCGTTGTGTATGTCCTCGCGCACCACGTGCTCGAAGCCCGACCCGTAGGCGGTCAGCGTCCGGTCGAGGTTGGAATGGGCGGCCCCGAGCTGCCTGGCTCTGCAGCCCGGCACCTCTGCCCAGAGTGCCGGCCTCACGGCGTTCTCCCGCTTTCCCTGGTGGCCCGGATTGTGCTGGGTCGGGGCGCTCGAGTCGAGCACCGGGCTTGGTTGACCCGACACCCCGGGTTAGATTGGCAGGCGACGGACCGGCGGCTTCAGTCCCGGTTCAGCCACGTGCGCCCAGACTGAGGTCGATGATGCCAGCGCTACGTATGCTCCTCGCCCTGCTGGGCGGCGGCCTGTTGCTCCCCACGGCCGCAGGCGCGGATTCGCTTCGCTGCGGGACCCGCCTGATCACCGACGGCGACAGCGCCGCCAAGGTCCGCGCGCTTTGCGGCGAACCGTCCGAGGTCACGGCCACCTCGATCCTGCGCCGGCCGGTCGTCTGGCGCTACGGCCGGCCCTGGTACGCCTCGGACGAGCTGGTTCCGGTCACGGTCGAGTACTGGACGTACAATCTGGGTACGCAGAAGCTGATGCGCCGCCTTCGCATCGAGGATGGCCTGGTCGTCGAGATCGAAACCCTCGGCCACGGCTACCACGAACCCTGAACCCCGGGATGGCACGATGAGCGTTGCGAGGATCCGGCCGATCGCACCGGGCGACGACGCGGTCGTCGCGGCGATCATCCGTGGCGTGATGCCTTCATTCGGCGCCTGCGGCCCGGGCTTCGCACTCAACGATCCCGAGGTCGGCCACATGAGCACGGCCTATTCCGGCGCGCGCAGCGCTTATTTCGTCGTCGAGATGGACGGGCGGGTCGTCGGTGGCGCCGGGATCGCGCCGCTCGAGGGCGGCGATGCCGATACCTGTGAGCTGCGCAAGATGTACTACCTGCCCGAAGCGAGGGGCCTCGGCCTCGGCGAGCGGATGTTGAGCCTGTGCCTCGACCGCGCGCGAGAACTCGGCTTCCGGCGATGCTACCTCGAAACCTTGACCGGCATGGACGCCGCGATGCGACTCTACGAGAAGTTCGGCTTTCGCCGGCTCGAGGGCCCGATGGGCAACACGGGTCACTTCAGCTGCGACCGGCAATACGCACTCGATCTCTAGGGAAGCGCTGCACAGGTGGCGTGTGGCGCGTTGCCTGCGCGCCGCGTGGCGGCAAGGCGCGACCGACGCCGACGCAGCTTACTGGATCAGCCGCAGGTTGAATGGATAGCGGTAGGACCGGCCGTCGCTGACCTGCAGCGTCGCCACGACGACCAGCACGAAGTTGGCCAGCGCGATGAGGGGCAGCAGGACGAAGCCGACGAGGACCAGCATCAGCGCCGCCGCAACGGCCATTGCGAGCAGCACCGTGAGCTGGAAATTCAGGGACTCGCGCCCCTGCTCCCTGACGAAGGGCATCTCGTCCTTCTTGAGTATCCAGATGACGAGCGGGCCGAGGAACCCGCCGACCGGCGGGAGTATCAGGATGAACAGCGCCGCAAGGTGCGCGAACGCGGCCCACTGGCGCTCTTCTTTCGGTATCTCCGCTGCGGGCGGGTGTTCCATGGCCGGGCCTCCGTCGGGGACGTGAAGAGCATCATGACACGCGGGGATCCTTGGCCCGCCGGGCCGCGCCCCACGCTTCTTATATACTTACTGCATCGAGTCTTCCGGAGCCAGCCGTGACGTTCAAGAAGCTCCTTGCCAGCTGGGCGGAAGCCGGCAGGCCGGCGAAGACGGCGGAAAGCTACGCGGTCCACCTTTCGCTCGACGATGCCGCGCGGGTCCATGCGCTGGCCGACATGTTCCCGGGACGCAGCCGGGAGGAGATCATCACCGACCTCGTTTCGGTCGCCCTGCAGGAAGTGCAGGCGGCCATGCCCTATGTGCGCGGCCAGCGCGTCATCTCGACGGACGAGCAGGGCGACCCGCTGTACGAGGACGCCGGCCCGACACCGCGATTCATCGAGCTTGCCCGGATGTACCGCAGGGAACTGGCGGGCTGAGGCCATAGCGAGGGGCCCGGCCCCCTCTATACTCGCAGCATGAAACTGCACCAACTGCGCTATCTGGCCGCGGTCGTCGACAACGGCCTGAACATCACGGCCGCGGCCCGTGCCCTGCACACGTCCCAACCGGGCGTGAGCAAGCAGATCAAGCTCTTCGAGGAGGAGCTCGGCTTCGAGGTTTTCGAGCGCGAGGGCCGGACGCTGACCCGGGTCACGCCCGAGGGCCGGCAGGTCGTCGCGCGAGCGCTCAGGATCCTCGACGAGGTCAAGAACATCCGTCAGCTGTCGGACGAGTTCCGGGACGAGACGCGCGGAACGCTTTCGATCGCGACGACGCACACGCAGGCGCGCTACGTTCTGCCCTCGGTCATCAAGCGCTTTCGCCAGCAGTACCCCGAAGTGAAGCTGCACCTGCACCAGGGCACCTCCGAGCAGATCGCCGACCTCGCCGCCGAGGACCGGGTGGACTTCGCGATCGCCACCGGATCGCGGGACCTGTTCCCGAGCCTTGCGCTCATGCCGTGCTATCGCTGGCACCGCGACATTCTCGTTCCCCGGGGCCACGCGCTGGCCGACGTGAAGAAACCCACGCTGAAGGACATCGCACGCCACCCGGTCGTGACCTACGTGTTCAGTTTCTCCGGGCGCTCATCGCTGCCACAGCTGTTCGAGGCGGCAGGACTGAAGCTCAACGTCGCCCTGACGGCGCGGGACGCCGACGTGATCAAGACCTATGTCCGTCTCGGGCTCGGCGTGGGCATCGTGGCCTGCATGGCTGTCTCCGAGGAGGAAGACACCGACCTCGTCGCCATCGATGGCTCGCACCTCTTCCCGGAACACGTCACCTGGCTCGGCGCACGGCGTGGTCGGCTCATGCGGGGATACATGTACGATTTCATGCGCCTGTTCGCCCCGCAGCTGACGCGCAAGCTGGTCGACCAGGCATTGCGCGCTTCCTCCACCGAACGCGCGGAGGCGGCATTCATCAACGTGCGGTTGCCGCGCTACTGAACCCCAGGAACCGAGACCATGCAGGATTTCGAAAAGCTCGGCGCGTTCTACCTCGGTGCCGAGTACGACCCGGCGAACGACAGCCTCGCGGCCGAGCCCTTGCTCTATGACTCGAAGGACCTGACGACGCATGCCGTCTGCGTCGGCATGACCGGCAGCGGCAAGACCGGGCTTTGCATCTCCATGCTCGAGGAAGCCGCCATCGACGGCGTTCCCGCCCTCGTGGTGGATCCGAAGGGCGACATCGCGAATCTGCTGCTCTCGTTTCCGGACCTGGCTCCCGGCGACTTCAGGCCCTGGGTGGACCCGGCCGAAGCCACTCGCAAGGGGCTTTCGGTCGACGAGTACGCGGACAAGACCGCAGGCACCTGGCGGAAGGGCCTCGCCGAATGGGGCGAGGACGGCGACCGGATCCGCCGCTTCCGTGAGTCGGTCGACATCGCCGTCTATACGCCCGGCAGCGAGGCCGGCATCCCGCTGTCGGTCCTCCGCTCGCTCTCGCCGCCGGCCGGCGCCGCGGCCGACCCGGCAGCGCTCAAGGACCGCATCAACGCCGTGGTCTCCGGACTGCTCGGCCTCGTGGGCATCGCGGCGGACCCGCTCAAGAGCCGCGAGCACATCCTGTTGTCGAGCATCCTCGACACGTACTGGGAGGACGGGCGGTCGGTCGACCTCGCCGGCCTCATCGGCGCGATCCAGAAGCCGCCCTTCGACAAGGTCGGCGTGTTCGATGTCGAGACCTTCTACCCGGCCAAGGACCGCCTCGAGCTGGCCATGGCGGTCAACAACCTGCTTGCGTCGCCCGGCTTCGAGACCTGGCTGGCCGGGGAGCCGATGGATGTACAGCGACTCCTGTACACCTCCGACGGCAAGCCGCGGATCTCGATCGTGTCGATCGCGCACCTGACCGACAACGAGCGCATGTTCGTGGTCACGCTGCTGCTCAACGAACTCGTATCCTGGATGCGCGGCCAGTCCGGCACCTCGTCGCTCAGGGCCCTGTTCTACATGGACGAGATCTTCGGCTATTTCCCGCCGAGCGCGATGCCACCCTCGAAACTGCCGATGCTGACGCTGCTCAAGCAGGCGCGCGCGTTCGGCGTCGGCTGTGTGCTCGCTACGCAGAACCCGGTGGACCTCGACTACAAGGGCCTGTCGAACGCCGGCACCTGGTTCATCGGCCGGCTGCAGACCGAGCGTGACAAGGAGCGCGTCGTCGAGGGTCTCCTGAGCGCGCTGCCCGGCGGCTTCGACAAGCCGACCCTCGAGCGACTGATGTCCGGCCTCGGGCAGCGTGTCTTCCTGATGCGCAACGTGCACGACGACGCGCCGCTGCTGTTCAAGACGCGCTGGGCGCTCTCCTACCTGCGGGGACCGCTGACGCTGCCGGAGATCTCGCGGCTCATGGCCGGTCGCAAGCAGGCGATGCCGGACGCACCCGCTGCGACTGCGGGCAAGCCCCCCGCCGCGCGGGCCGGCAGCCAGCCAAGGCCGTTGCTGGCCGCCGGGATCCCGGAGCTGTTTCTCGCGGCGACGCCGGGCGCCGGCGGGATCACCTATCGGCCGCGCCTGGCGGCAACCATTCGCCTGCATTACGTCAGCGCGCGCCACGGGCTCGACGCCTGGCGTTCGCTTGCCTGCGTGGCGCCGTTCGGCGACGACGGCCAGCCCGCCTGGGACGAGGCCGTGGAGCTCACCGTGCTCACGGGCGGGCCGGAGCCGCTCGAGGGAGCCACGTTTGCCGAGCCGCCTGTGACGGCGCTGCGCGAGAAGAGTTACTCGACCTGGGAGAAGGCCCTGAGGAGCCGCCTGTACGAGCAAGGCGCCGCGTCGCTGTTTCATTGCGCTGCGCTCAAGCTCGCCTCGAGTCCCGGGGAGTCCGAGGGGGACTTCCGGGCGCGTCTCAAGCACGCGCTGCACGAGCAGCGCGATGTCGAGGTCGAGAAGCTGCGCGACCGGTACGCGTCGAAGCTACGCAGCCTCGACGACCGGATCCGCCGCGCGGAGGACCGGGTCGAGCGCGAGCAGTCGCAGTATTCACAGCGCAAGCTCGATACCGTGGTGTCGATCGGCACGTCCGTTCTCGGCGCGATCTTTGGCGGTCGCCGGCGCGCTGCCAGCGGTGCCGGGACGGCCGCGCGCTCCGCCGGCCGCGTGTTCAGTGAGAAAGGGGACGTCGATCGCGCGTCGGAGAACCTCGATACGCTGCGTGGCCAGCGGGATGCGCTGGCGCGGGAGCTCGAAAAGGAGGTCGAGGCCCTGCAGGCCTCGCTCGATGCGGGATCGATCGAGCTCGAGACGCTCGAGCTCGCGCCCCGCAAGTCGGACATCACGGTGGGCCGCCTGGCACTCGCCTGGGAGCCCTGGCGAGCGGGTCGCGACGGGTTCCCGGAGCCCGCGTGGCAGGCATGAGGAGGATCCTCATGCCGGCTTTCGTCCTCGCCGCCGTACTCATCGGCTGCGGCGGGGCCCCGGTTGAAGACGATCCCTACGGCAAGTGGCGGGCCGTGCTGACCGTGACGGGGGGTGACCTGCCCTTCGGGCTCGAGCTCGCGCGCAAGGATGGCCGCGATGTCGCCTTCCTCATCAACGGGCCGGAGCGGGTGGAGGTGACGGACGTCGTCATCGACGGTGATCGGATCGCCTTGGGCATGCCGGGGTACCCGCATCGGCTCGAGGCACGCCTCGAAGACGGCCAGCTGCGCGGCGCGGTGGTCTTCGTCACGCCTGGCGGGGAGTCGCGCGCATTGCGCCTGGTTGCGGAACGTGGTGTCGAGTGGCGTTTCTTCCCGGAGCCTGAGGCAAACCCGCCGGACTTCAGTGGACGCTGGGCGCTGACTTTCCGCGATCCCGGGACCGGCACGGAGAGAACCGGCATCGCCGAGCTGTCACAGCAGGGACACGTGGTGACCGGCACCGTCCTGCGCGAGTCCGGCGACGACCGTTACCTCGCGGGAGAAGTGCGCGGCGACGCGGTCTTCCTGTCGCGCTTCGATGGGGGCAGCGCGCGCCTGTACGTGGCCCGCCTCGACGAGCAGGGAGAACTCGAGGGACGCTACGGGCCTTACGAGCTCTCGGGCCGGCGCGACCCGGATGCGGCGCTCCGCGACGTCACGACGCTCACGGAGCTCAAGCCAGACGCCGGCCGCCCGTCGTTCTCGTTGCCGGACGTCGACGGCCGGATCGTCTCGCTCGACGACGAGCGCTTCCGGGACAAGGTGGTCATCCTGACGATCGGGGGCACCTGGTGCCCGAACTGCCATGATGAAGCGGCCTTCCTGCGGGATTTCCTGCCGTCGCGTCGTGCACAGGGACTCGAGGTCGTGCAGCTGATGTTCGAGTACACGGAAGACTTCGCTTCCGCATCGGCGTCCGTCCGGGATTTCGTCGACAAGTTCGCAATCGACTACCCGGTGCTGGTCGCCGGCAGCTACGGCGCAGGCAGCGTGCAGGAAGTACTGCCGGAGATCGAGACCTTCTACGCCTACCCCACGATGCTGGTACTCGATCGCGAGGGACGAATACGCCACACGCACACGGGCTTCAGCGGTCCCGCCACCGGGAAGCACTACGACGAGTTCCAGCGGGAGTTCGCCGAGCTGATCGACGGATTGCTGGCCGGGTCCTGAAGCCGGCGCCGACTCCTTTTCCTTGCCTGTTGGCTACCATAGTCTTCCGCACCGCCGCTGCCCGGAGTCACTGCCATGCCCTCTTTCGACGTCGTTTCCGAGATCGACCAGCACGAACTGACCAATGCGGTAGATCAGGCCAATCGCGAGATCTCGCAGCGCTTTGACTTCAAGGACACGGGGGCGAAGTACGAGCTCAAGGACTACACGGTGACGTTGCACGCCCAGGTCGACTTCCAGCTCAAGCAGATGCTCGAGATCCTTTCGCTCAAGATCGCCAAGCGCGGCATCGACGTCGCCTGCCTCGAGGCGAAGGATCCGGAGATCACCCTCAACGCGGCGCGACAGGCCGTCGTATTGCGCCACGGGATCGACCAGGACGTCGGCAAGAAGGTGCAGCGGCTGATCAAGGACGCCAAGCTGAAGGTGCAGGCGGCCATCCAGGGTGACCAGGTCCGGGTCACCGGCAAGAAGCGCGACGACCTCCAGGAAGCCATCGCCTTGATTCGTGCCGGCGAACTCGGCCTGCCGCTGCAGTTCAAGAACTTCCGCGACTAAAGAAAACAACGACTTGGGAAATGGGGACAGTCCCCATTTGTCGTGGATTGTACCTAAATGGTAGTGATTCTCATTTACAGACGAGTTCTGTTCTCATAAAGTTCGCGCCATGGCCCCGCCAGCCGGCTCGGGCCGGTGCAGGGCAAGGACTGGGAACCGTGAGCCGTCACAGCAAGCATCTTCAGGTCGGGATTGCCGCTCTCCTCGCCGGAACCGCCGGCACCGCACTGGCCGACCAGGGCCCCGGTGACGCAACGGTTGGCTTCGCGGCGCTCGATCGCATCGTCGTTACCGCCAGTCGCCTTGCTGCACACGAGACCGCGGGCTCGGTCCAGTTCCTCGACGCGTCGATCCTCGAGCAGCACGCCTACGCCGACATCAACAGGACCCTGCGGCAGGTGCCCGGACTGAACATCGTCGAGGAGGAAGGCTTCGGCATCCGCCCGAGCATCGGGATCCGCGGCTCGGGCACGGACCGCAACTCGAAGATCGCCGTGATCGAGGACGGCGTGCCGATTGCCCCGGCTCCCTATGCTGCCCCTTCCGCCTATTACTTCCCCCGTACGCCGCGCATGCACGCCATCGAGGTCAGCAAGGGACCCGCAGCAATCAAGTACGGTCCGCAGACCGTGGCCGGTGCCGTCAGCATGTATTCGACGCCGATCCCGGGCGCACCCGGCACCGGCCCGGCCGGCCGCATTGACCTGCTCGGGGGCGAGTTCGGCGCGCTGCGCGGCCACGCGGTCGGCGGCGGCTTTTTGCAGACCCCGGGCGGCGCGGTCGTCGGCCTCAGCCTCGAAACGCTGCAGGAGAAGTCCGACGGCTTCAAGACGCTCGACTCCGGCGGCGATACAGGCTTCCGGATCCAGGACTACGTCGGGAAGCTCGCGCTGCGATCTCCGGCCGGGGCCGAACGCCCGCAGTCACTCGAGTTCAAGCTGCAGTACTCGGAGGAGGACTCGCAGGAAACCTACCTCGGGCTCGCGCTCGAGGACTTCCGCGCCGATCCGTATCGCCGCTACCGGGGCAGCCAGCTCGACCAGCTCGACGTGACGCACTGGACCTACCAGGCTACGCACGGCATCAAGCTGAGCGACCGCCTCGACCTGACGAGCAACGCGTACTACACGCAGACCGAGCGCGCCTGGTACAAGCTCAACGACGTCCGCAACGCCGCCGACACCGGGTTCACGAGCATCAGCAGGATCCTCGAGAACCCCGCGGCCTTCCCGGTCGAGTACGCCGCCATCGTGGGCGCGCCGGGCACGGCGAGCGCGCCGGCCGCGCTGCGGGTCCGCAACAACGCCCGCGAGTACTACGCCGCGGGCATCCAGTCCGTGCTCGGCGCGGCATTCGACACGGGCGGCGCAAGCCACGACCTCGAGATTTCCCTGCGCTACCACCAGGACGAGGAGGACCGCTTCCAGCAGGACGACCGCTACCAGATGATCGACGGCGTCATGCGCCTCAGCGACGCGGGCGCACCTGGCAGCGAGTCCAACCGCGTTGCGGAGGCGGCCGCATGGGCGGCCTACCTGCGCGACACCATCCAGTGGAACCGCTGGACGCTCGTCCCCGGCATCCGCTACGAGAACATCACGCTGACCCGCAGCGACTACGGTCGTGCCGATCCGCAGCGCAGCGGCCCACCCACGATCAAGCGAAGCCGCATCGAGGCATTGCTGCCCGGCGTCGGTGTCCTGTACGCGCTGGGCGATAACGTCCAGCTCGTCGGCGGAATGCATCGTGGCTTCGTCAACCCGGCGCCGGGTTCCGACGCCGACGCCGAGCAATCCTGGAACTACGAGTTCGGGCTGCGCTACGACGACGCTGTCGCCTCGCTCGAGGCGATCGGCTTCTTCGTCGACTACCAGAATCTCGTCGGGACCTGCACCGCCTCGACCGGCGGCAGCTGCAATGTCGGCGACCAGTACGACGGCGGTGCCGCGCGAGTGCACGGCCTCGAGCTCGTCGCGCGCTACGACGCAGGCGCGGCGCTTGGCCTCGGCGTCGCCGTCCCGCTCTCCGCGGTCTACACCTGGACCCAGGGAGAGTTTCGAACGAGCTTCGACAGTGACTTCGGCGAGTGGGGCAACGTCACCGCAGGCGACGAGATGCCGCTCGTCCCCGAGAACCAGCTGACCCTCAATGCGGGCATCGAGGGGACTCGCTGGCGTACGTTCCTGACGCTCAACTACGTCGACGAGACACGCTCCGTCGCGGGATCCGGCACCATCCCGGATACGCAGCGCATCGATGGCCGCAGCTTGCTGGACCTTTCGGGCGAATTCGACCTGACTGATGACGCGAGCCTGTTCGCGAGCGTGCAGAACCTGACCGACGAGACCTACAACGTCGCGTTTCGTCCGGCGGGCGCGCGCCCCGGGGCGCCACGCACCTTCCTCACCGGCGTGAGGCTGCGGTTCTAGGCAGCATCGGGGCTACCCTGGACCTGCCCCGGGGCGTACAGTGTCCTGGGGGGATGCCTGCATCAGTGCATCCGGCGTTTCGCTGGATCGATCGCCTTGTGTCCCCTGTATCAGAACCACGACCAGGGGATGACGACCATGATCAAGCCACGTTTTTCCGGCCTCGCCGCCTTCTCGGCGGTCACCGCAATGCTCGCTTTGCCGATCTTCAGTGCACAGGCAGCCGACCTGAGCGGCATCGTCAGCGGCACCCAGAAGGAGACTGCTTCCATGCCGCTGTCCGGGGACCGGGTAGCCAAGCGGATGCGGTTCAAGCTGACGGTCGTGACCGATGATGCAGAGAATCCGTTCAACCTGGCGAGCCAGGAATGCATGGCGACCTACGTGTTCTCGAAGGACGGCGCGCCGCTCGGCGGACATGGTTACTGCGACGGTATCAACGCGGCGGGTGACATCTGGTGGATCCGCGTCGAGCTCGGCTCCGACGGAATGGTCACATGGACCCACCTGGGCGGAACGGGCGAGCTCGGGAATTACGACGCGGGCGGCACGACGACCACACTTGCGCAATTCGAAGACGGGAAGATGATCGCCCGTTTCGAAGGCACGATGACGAAGAAGTAGCGGAGAACAGAGGGGACAGACCCCGTTTCGACGGGGACTGTCCCCGCAGGGGACTGCCCGTCCTCGAAACGGGGTCAGACGCCGCCTATGCGAGCCCCTGGCGCGCGAGGCGTCGCCTCAGGAAGGCGATCTGCGACTGCAACGGCAACTCCTTCGGGCAGAGGTCGTTGCAGGCCAGCAGCGACATGCACCCGAACACGCCGTCATCGTTGCCGAGCAGCTCGTAGAAGTCCTCGTCGGTCCGCTCGTCCCGCGGGTCGAGCCTGAAGCGCCCGACCTTGTTGATCCCGACCGCGCCGACGAAGTCGGTGCGCATGTGTGCCGTCCCGCAGGCCGCCACGCAGCATCCGCACTCGATACAACGGTCGAGCTCGTAGACCTCGTCCGCGAGGTCGGGGTCCATTCGCTCCTCGTGCCGGCGCAGGTCCACTTCCTCCTGCTTCGCGTGCACCCAGGCCTCGAGGCGCTCGGTCATCTCACGCATCCACTTGCCGGTGTTCACCGACAGGTCGCCGATGAGTTCGAAGGTCGGCAGCGGCGTGAGCGTGATGTCCGCCGGCAACTCGGCCGTGAGCGTCCGGCAAGCAAGACCCGGCCGGCCGTTGACGACCATGCCGCAACTGCCGCAAACACCTGCGCGGCAGACGAAGTCGAATTGCAGCGACGGGTCATGCTTCTCGCGCAGCTCGGAAAGCACCATGAACAGCGTCATGCCCTCGGCTTCGTCTAGCTCGTAGGTCTGCATGCGCGCCGGCGTCCCGGGCTCCGCCGGGTTGTAGCGCAGGATGTGGATGCGCAGGCGACGGATGGTGCTGGCCGGTTCGGTCATTTCAGTTCCTCCCCGATCCGCTCATTGCGGCCGCGGAAACGCTCCGGCAAGAGGTGCTCGTACGGCATCAGCGCCTCCTGGACCGAGAACCGCCCTTGAGCCGCATGCTGCTCGCGCGTGGCGGTGACCTGCTGTACCCGTCGCTCGGTGTCCGGATGCTCGATCTGGTTGCGCGCGCCGTAGCCGCGCCAGCCCGGGGGCAGCTCCATGGTCATCACGTCGAGCGGCTCGTAGGCCAGCGTGGGCATGTCCGTGGACGGGTCGGGCCAGGTCGCCAGCGTCCGCTTGAGCCAGACCTCGTCGTTGCGTTGTGGATAGTCGGCACGGAAGTGCGCTCCGCGGCTCTCGGTGCGGGCCAGCGCACCGCAGGCAACGGTGAGCGCGAGCCGCAGCATCTTCTGCGTGCGATATGCCGTGACGAGTTCCGGATTGGCGCCCGGCGCGCGGCTCGCAACGCCGATCGAGCGGCTTCGCACATGGAGGTCGCGCAGCTCGTCGACCGCGCTCGCGAGATCGGCCCCATCGCGGAAGATGCCCACCTTGCTGGTCATGATGTCCTGCATGGCAATCCGCAGTGCGGAGGCATCCTCCTTGCCGCCCGCGCACAGGCCGTCGAGGTAGGCCTGCTCGCGCCCGAGGAACTCACGCACCAGGGCCGTCGAGACCTCGAGCTCCGCTCCCTCGCAGTAGTCGGCCACGAACTCCGCAACGATCATCCCGGCGACGACGGTTTCCGCGACCGAGTTGCCACCGAGGCGATTGAAGCCGTGCATGTCCCAGCAGGCCGACTCGCCGGCCGCAAACAGGCCGGACAGGGAGGGGTTCTCGCCGGTGTGCCGCGTGCGCACGCCGCCCATGGTGTAGTGCTGGGCCGGGCGCACCGGGATCCACTTGTCCGCCGGATCGATGCCGAGGAAGTACCGGCAGATGTCCTTGACCTCGCGCAGGTTGCGCTCGATGTGCGCCCGCCCGAGGAGGGTGATGTCGAGCCACAGGTGCTCGCCGAAGCGCGACTTGACGCCGTGGCCCTTGCGGATGTGCTCCTCCATCCGCCGCGATACGACGTCACGCGACGCCAGCTCCTTCTTTTCCGGCTCATAGTCCGGCATGAAGCGGTGGCCCTCGGTGTCGCGCAGCAGGCCGCCGTCGCCGCGGCAGCCCTCGGTGACGAGGATGCCGGCCGGGAAGATGCCGGTCGGGTGAAACTGCACGGCCTCCATGTTGCCGAG
>Ga0209536_100007666_pt1 | contig 16348 bp, 12 predicted proteins | sample DeeMarSeWOR28_12_FD_187461 | JGI IMG/M metagenome (GOLD analysis project Ga0209536, IMG submission 187461) | Marine sediment microbial communities from White Oak River estuary, North Carolina - WOR-2-8_12 (SPAdes) (version 2) | ecosystem: Environmental > Aquatic > Marine > Intertidal zone >...
GCGCATTGCTCAGGTCGAGCAGAAGACAAAAAGTCTTCTGTTCCTTTTCCAGCAGCCGTTTCAACTCAACCGGATTCATTTTTTCCCGGAATTCGTGCAAAGGCGCCGTCAGGGTCGATATCAGCTCGTCGTAATTTTCATCAATACTTTGCGTCGGGCCGGATTCCGGCAGCGAGGCCGGCAGATCCCCTGTCAGGAAGAGAATCACGTGATGTCCGATTTTCACCCGGTCCCCGTGATTAAGCGTTGCTCTGTCCACCTTTCGGCCATTAAGATAGGTGCCGTTGTGACTGCCCAGGTCCTCAATAACATATTTACTGTTTTGAAGCTGCAGCAGGCAATGATGGCGGGAAATGTCCGAATCGTTCATAAAAATGTCATTGTCCGCAAAACGTCCAATGGAATATCTGGACTTGACTAAAGGCATGTCCTCTGTGCCGCCGGTGGGTTTAACAATACGCAGTTTCGGCATGATGTTCCCATGGTCGTTCAGGCGGAACTCGCGGTACATTCCGCTGCAACCTAAATAAAAACAGGTGTTATCCAATTAAAAAAAATCTAAGATACATTCCAGGTTTTATCAAGCTTAATAACCGGAATCGGCTTCGTCCAGACTATAATGGTTTAGTAAGGATCCATAAACCATCAGAGGCGCTTCATGTGGGATCGGTTCGCGAAAAAGCTTCCCATTAATCCGGGGGAAAGATCCATTACGCTGCTGATGTTTTTTTACATTTTCGGCGTTATGGGTTTTTATTACATCCTGAAACCCCTCCGCAGCGGACTGTTTCTGAAGAATTTTCCTGCCCACGACCTGCCCTACGCCTATTTCCTGACGGCTTTTTTGGCCGGGATGCTCGCAGCCCTGATGTTCAAGTTGAGCCGCAGGACACCTACCATCTTTCTCTTAACATGTACGAACATCGCTATAATTGCGACCCTGATTTATTTTCACTGGGCAATGGGGCGGGATATCAGCTACCTGCCCTATTTCTATTATGTCTACGTGCAGATCGTCTCCGCACTGGGAATATCCCAGTTCTGGCTGCTGGCCGGACTTATCTACGACCAGAGGCAGTCCAAACGCATCTATCCTCTGTTGGGTGCAGGCGCCATGGGCGGAGCCATGGCGGGCAGCCTGATTGCGGGATTTTTGTCCGGCAAGGTAAGTCCGCCGTCGATACTGCTGGTATGTATAGGAATCTCCCTTTCCCTTATTTTATTAAGCCACGCAGCGTGGCGCCATCGAAGGCTGACGATTGAACCGCTATCCCACAGGTCGAGGTTTGACGATTCCCGGGAGCCGCTCACCGCTCTTTTCCGTCTTGTTTACAGTTCACGCCACCTGATACTTATTACTCTGCTGGTTTTTCTTACCCTGATCGCCTCGCAGATTGCCGATTGGCAGGTCAATGCGACAGTGCAGGATGTCTTCCGGGACCTGCCGAAGGAACAGCAGGAGGCGGCAATCAACACCCTTTTCGGCTGGTTTTACTTCACCGTCAATCTCATCGGCATCGTCCTGCAATTCACCGTTACCAGGTTTGTACTCCGTCGTCTCGGGGTGGAAGCCTCAATCCTGTTCCTGCCTGCCGGCCTGTTTTTTACCTCACTGGGAGTTCTGGCCGCCCCGGTTCTCTGGACAACCATCCTCAGTTTTGGAAGCAGTTCGGTTTTCCGGCACTCGATCAACAGGGTTGGCATGGAAGTGCTTTATCTTCCCCTTTCTCCGGAAGTGCGCAAAAAAGTCAAGGTTTTCATCGATGTCTTCGTGGACAGATTCGGCCGTGCCGTTGCCGGTGTGATCATCCTTGCAATCACAAATTTCTATAATATGATTCCGGGGCTGCGTATAACCGCGACAGTGATCATCCTGATTTCGGGATTGTCCATCTTCCTTTGTCTCCTGTTGCGAAAATCCTACGTCGGTCTTTTCCGCGAAAAGCTGTCCCACCATGAAGTGGACCTGTCGGAATTCAAGCGCTATGTAACGGACCCGCGACTGATTAATCTGCTTGTCCAGTCACTGGACAGTCAACAGGAACGCCAGATACTCTACTCCCTGAGGCTGTTGCAGGCAGTGCGAGGATTCGATTTTTCAGACCAACTCCTTCCCCTGTTAAAGCACGAATCCGAAGCCGTCCGGGAGGAAGCTTTGCGAACATTGTTTGCCCTGGAAGGGGATTATACCAAACAGGCCCTGGACCTCGTGGCCGACGGCTCAAAAAGCGTCCGGTATGCGGCAATCGACTACTACTGCCGGTACAATCCTGGGAAAACCCGGGAACGTATAGACCGTCTCCTGGACGACAAGAACCTGGATATACGCATCTCCGCCGCCTTGTGGACGGTCGACGTGCTGGACAATGTTTACAGGCCATCCCCGGACATTATCCAGAGCCTTTTGAGTTTTCACGAACCTCAAATGGCCGAGGCGAAGGTCGCTGCCGCCGGGCTGGCGGCCCTACTGCCTGCTGCAGAGTCTGTTCCCTTTCTCCGCAGTTTGATGAAAGACAACGACCTGGAGGTCGTCGGCGCCGCAGCTCTAGCGGCTGGAGCCAGCGGTCACAAGGAGCTTCTTGATGATCTTCTGCCCAAGCTGACGCGAGCGGACACCCGGGGAACCGCTCGCCAGGCGCTTCTGCGAATGGGTCCAAGCATCATCCGCCCACTGGCGGACATTCTCGGTGACGAACGGCAGGAAATGAATCTTCGCCGTGAAATTCCATGGTTGCTGGGCAGGATGGAAACGCAGCGTTCGTTTTACAGCCTCGTAGATAACCTTGACCACGGAGATCTGCAGCTCAGGTACCAGGTCCTTAAGGCGTTGAATCGTCTCAAAGATCGAAACCCGGCTTTGATACGGCCCAGCGCGACTATTGCCGATCGAATTATCCAGGAAACCAAATTTTACTGCCGGACGCTTGCACTCTTGCAGTCCCTGGAACCAGGAAACGGCATAGAAATGAAACTGATACGAAAAACACTGCATGAGCGGCTGGAACAGGAACTGGAAATGATTTTCCGGCTTTTGGGATTGCGCCATGCTCAGCAGGATATCCATTCGGTCTATACCGCCCTGAAAAGCACAAGAGCCGACAAGCGTGCTTCGGCCGTAGAATTTCTGGACATTATTTTGAACAAGAACCTGAAACCGGTTCTGCTGCCCCTTCTGGAGGAAAAGTCCATCGAGCGCCTTCTTGAGCTCTCAAGCCGGACCTTTGGAATATACGTCGTGTCTCATAATGAGGCGCTGCGTCAGATTCTGCGGCAACAGGATACTTGGCTGAAAGCCTGTGCCCTGTACGTTGTCGGGACATCGGCCATAAGGGACCTGGCGGACGACTGTCAAAGACTGTTGGATGCACGCGAGCCGCTGCTGCGGGAGATGGCCGAATGGGCATGGAAACGATGTTCATAAAAATCAACGGGGATAACTCTGATGCTGAATGTTATTGAAAAGGTTTTGATACTTCAGGATGTGGATGTCCTGTCCAACATGACCTCGGAGCAGCTCTCTTTTGTTGCCGCCATAACTGAGGAGATTTCCATGGGACCGAATCAGGAAATCTACCGGGAAGGAGATCCCCCGGATGGGCTCTACGTGGTTATATCAGGTTCCGTGGCCATGTTTCGGGGCGAAGAGGAAATCGACCGCATAAAACCGGCCGGTGCTTTGGGCGTGTGGGCTCTCTTCGATGACATTCCAAGGCTCACGACAGCCAGGACAGTGGTAGAATCGCAGCTGCTATTTGTTCCGCGAGAGCATTTCTACAATGTTCTATCCGATCATGTGGATATTGTGGAACGAATTTTCAAACAGCTGGCGGAGAGAGTACGCCGACTGGCTACGAAAATGGACAGTAATCATGAAATATCGGATCCTGGTCATCGATGACGGAAAATTTTCAGGCACTCTTATCCCTTCCGCACTCAAACAGGGCGGACACACGTTCAAGGTTGTAAAGAACGCAAATGGAGCTGCATCCCAGATTCAAGACTACAATCCCCACGCCCTCTTGGGCATGCTGGAAACTGTAGAATCGCTGGGAACCGAACTGGTTGAAACGTTAAGGCTGCAAACCACTGCTCCCTTAATCATCGCCTGCGGAAGGGATGTGTCTACGGAAGCGGAACGGAGGCTGGGCAGCGAGGTGTCGGATTTCATCGAACTGCCCTGCCCCTCTGAACGCGTCTTGAGGATTGTTCGAAACGCGATCGAAAAGAGGGAACTGGAGGAAAGCAGAAGCCGCCTCTCTTCCATAGAAGAGTCGCTCCAACAGGCAGAAAAGATGGCAACGCTGGGCAGCCTGATGACGGGCGTGGCGCACGAAATCAACACTCCCGTAGCCAGCATCAATGTGAACAACGACGTCATGGCTGTCGAGTTTGCAAAGTTGGAGGAAGTATCGAAGCAGCATGTGCCCGCCGGTCTGCTGGAGAAGGGGGGAGAGCTGCACAACATTTTCGAAACGATCAATGAGCACATCCGGACCAATCGGCTGGCCTGCGAACGCATCCTGACCATCATAAAGGCACTGAGGGGCTTTGCGCGGGAGGAGCTGGAGGAGATCCAAAGGACAGACCTTCACAACATAATCGAAAGCGCGCTTCTTTTGACCTCCTACGAACTGAAGCCCAGAATCGGGATTGCCAGGGAATTCGGCCATATTCCCGAAATCGAATGCTATCCTCACCGGTTGAGCCAGGTATTCATGAACATTTTGTTGAACGCCGCTCAGGCTATTAAAGGCAAGGGCGAGATTCGGATCCGTACCCGCAGGGAACAGGACAGTATTCAAGTAGAAATCAGCGACAGCGGATCGGGCATTCCTGCAAACCTGCGATCCCGTATTTTCGAGCCCGGTTTTACAACCAAACCTACAGGAACGGGACATGGCCTGTTCCTCTGCCGGCAGATTATTGAAGACCACAACGGAAGAATCGGGATCGCCAGTGAAGGGGGAAAGGGGACAACCTTCACGATTTCCCTGCCAATCAAGACAACAGGAGCAAAAGGAAAAAATGCCTGAAGAACAGCACAAACCTCTATTGTTGATACTGGACGACGAAGAGATGGTCACATCTTCGCTGAAGAGCCTGTTCAAACTCCGTTCAGATTACCGGGTTGTCTGCCACAACTCTCCGTCGGATGCGCTTGCCGACGCCTCAAACTATTCCGTGGACCTGGTCATTGCAGACTACCTGATGCCGGAGATGGACGGCATCACCTTTCTCTCCAAATTCAAGGAGGCGCAGCCTCAGGCGGTCCGTATCCTGCTCACCGGCTACGCCGACAAGGAAAACGCCATCCGGGCCATAAACACGGTCGGGCTTTACCAGTACCTGGAAAAACCCTGGGACAACGACGCTCTTCTAATGGTGGTCCGTAACGGCATGGAAAAGCGTTCCCTTCTCCGCACACTCGAACGGAAGATTGCGGAGCTGGATGAAGCGCACGCAGACCTTAAATCGGTAAAGAACGAAATAATACGCGCCTTAATGTGAATTCTTCTAAAGGGGAGGAGACGATGGACATCAGTCGACGCAGTCTATTCAAGCAGGCAGCCGGGAGTGTGGCATTCCTGTCCGTAATTAAATCTTCGAATCCTGTTTACGGGCAAACGCCGGATTCAACCGGTGATATCCGCCCGAGAATGCGCGACAGTTTCGATTTCGGCTGGAAATTCATTCGTGGCGATCCGCCCGGCGCCCAGGCTCCGGCATTTGATGATTCTTCCTGGCGCAGCCTGGACCTCCCGCATGACTGGAGCATTGAAGGACCGGTCGCGGAAAATGAACCGACCGGGGGGGCTGGCGGATATTTTCCGACCGGAATGGGCTGGTACCGCAAGCGTTTCGAGCTGCCGGAATTCTGCAGGGATCGCAAGATCATAATGGAATTTGACGGCATCTATCAAAACAGCGAAGTGTGGATCAACGGAACCTATCTCGGGAGGCGCCCTTACGGATATGTCCCGTTTTTTTATGACCTGACACCCCATCTGTCGTTCAACCGGGAAAATGTACTGGCCGTCAAAGTGGACAATTCCCGCCAGCCCAGCTGCCGGTGGTACTCCGGGTCGGGCATATACAGGCATACGTGGCTGCTGGCGACCCATCCCCTGCATGTCGGTTACTGGGGAACTTTTGTGACGTTTCCCCGGGTATCGGAAGATGCGGCCAGAGTAAGGATCAAAACCCGGGTCGAAAACAGCGGAGCAGACCGAGCCGATTGCACGCTGGTCAGCAGCATTATCGACAGGGAAGGAAATACCGTCCAGTCTGAGGAAGCGGTGCAGGAAATTGGCGCACAGCAGGAGTACGGGTTCGAGCAGCAGCTGGCAGTCAATAATCCCAGCCTCTGGTCGGTGGAAAATCCTTATCTCTACACCGTCCGCAGCACTGTCCGCCTGTCGGGAGAAGTGGTGGATGAGCATGATACGCCAATAGGTATTCGCGAAGCCGTATTCGACGCCGACAGGGGTTTTCTGCTCAACGGCAAGCAGGTCAAGCTGAACGGAGTCTGCCTGCATCATGACGCCGGCTGCGTGGGAGCGGCCGTTCCGGACGCCGTCTGGGAACGCCGCCTGAAGATTCTGCGCGAGATGGGCTGTAATGCCATTCGCACCAGCCACAATCCCTACTCCGCTGAATTTATGGACCTCTGCGACCGGATGGGATTCCTGGTTATGGACGAAATCTTTGACGAGTGGAAATCCGGGAAAGGCCAGCTCCGGGGTAACGGGTACAGCAGATATTTCGACGAATGGTACGAAAGAGATGTCAAAAACCTGATTTATCGCGACCGGAACCACCCTTCGGTGGTTTTGTGGAGCGCCGGCAACGAAGTTCCCGACCAGTCGCATCCCCAGGGGGCGGAGATCCTGAGGAAACTGCTCGACATCTTCCACCGCGAGGATCCTACCCGCCCGGTGACGGTGGGCTGCGACCAGATCATGTCGGAACCTCTGGCCAACCGCGTACGCCCCGAGTTTCTCGAACTGCTCGATGTCGTCGGCTACAACTACGTCGACCGCTGGCGCGATCGGAAGGAGAAGTACTACAGCGACGACCGTGAAGCCTTTCCAGACCGGCGCGTCATCGGAACCGAAAGCGGTTCCATGGGAGGAACACGGGGGGATTACAGCGGGCTGTTCCCTTCAGATTCTCCGCGAGGATTTTTCGGGTATTCGCCGGGCCGAAGGATGGACGTGGAACAGCTATGGAAGTTTGTCCGAACCTATGACTACGTTTCCGGCGACTTCATGTGGACCGGCATCGATTACCTGGGAGAGGCATTCTGGCCCTCCAAAGGAGCGGCCGGAGGCGTCATCGACAGCTGCGGCTTCCGCAAGGACGGCTTCTATTTTTACCAGAGCCAGTGGACCGACAAACCGGTGCTGCACCTGTTCCCGCACTGGAACTGGAAGGGCAAGGAAGGCAGGTTCGTCCCTGTGACCTGCTTCACCAACTGCGACACGGTGGAGCTGTTTCTCAACGGCCGTTCCATCGGCACAAAAGGATACGCCTTCCCACGGCCGGGAATGGAGGAGAGATGGGGGAACATGCCGGCTCGTGCCAGGGCCTTGAGGACCACGGCAGATCTGCACCTGTCGTGGGATGTGCCCTATGAGCCGGGGACACTGAAAGCGGTAGGCACCAAAAACGGAGAAGCAGTTGCCACGCTGGAAATTTCCACCACCGGAGATCCGGCAGCCATTCAGCTGGAGGTGGATCGTGAAAACATTCAGGCCGATCGACGCGATGTTGCGCATTTTACTGTCAAAATTGTTGATGACGGCGGTACGGTTGTACCGCTCGCCGATAACGAGGTGACCTTCGAACTGGAAGGCGCGGGAAAGCTGATCGGAGTGGACAACGGCGACATGCGAAGCCACGAAGACTACGCGTCAAACCGGAGAAAAGCCTTTTACGGCCTGTGCCTGGCCATTGTCCAGGCCACGGCTGATCCGGGAGAGATCCGCCTGACGGCCACATCTCCAGGCCTGAAACCCTCATCGGCAACCGTTATAGCGACATGATTTCCGGCATCTACGTTCCCACTTCCCCTAAAGCCGGCACTGTTAGGGGCTGATCAAAGAAAGGAGACAATCCGCTATGAACCGCAGGCAATTTATGAAATATGTCGAGCATTTCAACAATCGCAGGTTTGACAAAGTCGCCAGTTACTTCAGACCTGACTGTACTTTGGCTTATCCCGATAATTTCATGGGGCCCCAGAAACCCGGCGTCACCGGCAACACGCTCCGCGGTCCCAAAGAGTTTATCAAGAACTATACGGCGCTTACGGCCAACATTCGGGAAGTCCTCAACGTGGGGGCTTTCCTTTCCAGGGGCAGACAGTTCTGCGTCGAACTGATTACAGAATTCCACGTTTTTAAAAATCCTCCGAAAGGCGCGCCGGGCGCCCAGTGGAAAAAGGGGGAAACCCATATTTTAAACCAGATGGTGCTTTACGACCTGGATGAAAAAGGCAAATTCAAGCGCATCAGGATCTTTCATCATCGCCACCTCGACCCCAGGACGGTGAAGCTCAAATAAACTGACTCAGCCTCAATTCCGATACTTTGTTCGTAGAAATATAATGATTACCGATCCCAGGCCAAGGAGTATTGCCAGGCGTTCCGAATACGACCGAAGCGATCAAATGGCAACGCTCGCGATTCCGGACGACAACAAACTTCACGCACTCGCGCTTAAGATTGAATCAGCCCTTTCGTCCGAATCGAAAAAGCAGGTACAGGCCGCCTGCAACAGCTTTCTGGAGGAGGCGGCTGATCTCTTCAATGTGATTCAACCCAAGGTGCGGGTTCTGGATGCGCGCCCCGTGCGTGTATATGAAAGAGGATCGAGCGAGCTTTTTGGCGATTATCACCCGGATACAGCTTTGATCCGCGTCTGGATGCGAACGGCGGTTCAGAAGCGGGTGACTTCATTCGGTACATTTCTCAGCACGATATGCCACGAGTTCTGTCACCACCTGGATATGCGCGGGATTGGATTCCCCAACAGCTTTCATACTCGCGGATTCTACGAACGCGCCGCTGTTTTATATCACTGCTGCCGTGATACTCCATTACGCCGTCTGGTTTGGCGTTCTCTCCCCAGGGGCCGCTGGAGGATCGATTGGGCACAAATGCGACAGCCTCGCCGGTAAATTCACCTAAAAATGGTGAACATGATATCATCCGTACCGCGAAACAGTCGTTGACAGTGAAGAACTCCGACCAAAGGTCGGAGCTTCTTCCTAAGGAAAAAGCCATGGGGGCTCTGCCCCCAAGCCCCCGTTTGCCATTCATCCCCAACCAAAGGCTGGGGCATTCTGGCTTTTTCCAGTAAAGTAATGGATTTCAAGCAGCCCGCGACATGAAAACATTAACAATTAATGCAAAGGAGAAGCAGCCATGAGATCTACACCAAAAACTGAAAAAGGCACGACACGGCGGGGTTTTGTGAAGGAAATCACCGGCGGAGCTGCCGGGATTGCCCTGGCTGGCGTATTATCGGCGGCGTTCATGCCGGCGAAAGAGAGCATGGCCGCGGTCATGAATCAACCCAACCCTTCCTCAGCGCAGGGATCGGGATCGAAATACCGCAAATGCTTTCTTAACGAATTGACTCCGGAGGAGAGGGAAATCGGCTTCGGCGCCAGCAACATGTTTGTAACTTTCGCCGACAACGATATCATAGAAGGCTGCAACTATTTCTCCGCCATGTGGATGGGAGAACTGGCCACCAAAACACTGGGACACGGACCGCATACACACCCGGTTCCTGAAGTGCTGGTGGCGCTGGGCAGCGATCCGGAAAATCCGGCTGACCTGGGGGCGGAATTCGAGCTGTACATGGGCACCGAAATGGAAAAACATGTCATCAACAAATCGACGTTGATCTATATCCCGGAAAATACCGTTCACTGTCCATTTACCATTACCAGAGTGACCCGGCCGTTTCTGTTTATCCAGGCACACTACGGCCCCAAACTGGCCGAAACTGCCAGGAGAGACCTGGTGCCGGAGGATATGAGAAACAAATATATCTTCATCGACAGCGACGGATCGTCGGAGAAATAATCCTTGAAGCGATTATTGATAAACGAAACAATAGATCCCCGATAAAGGAGGCAGTAGATGGAAAGAAGAGTTTTTTTTAAATTGGGTCTGGCGACCGGAATCAGCACGATAGCATTGGCCAGAAATACACGGGCACTGGAATATTATCCCATGCCCTCAGATAAAAAATGTGCTGTGCTCTACGGAACCTGGTGCGGAAGCTCCCGCGACGCCGCAGTATGGATCTCGGAAGGGATGGGCGGCATCGCAGATGTCTTTGATGTGCGCGAAAACCCTGACCCAAAGACTTTTGACAACATTATCATTGGAGGATCTATACGATCGGGTAGAACACCCGAAGAACTGCAGGTTTACATCGCAAAGAACAAAGAATCTTTGGCAGCGAAGGTCAGAGGGTTGTTCGCCGTTTGCGGAAACGGGGAGAGGCCGGTCGGACCGCAGCAAAAGACCTCGTATATCGATAACCATCTGGCCAGATTGTGCGGAGCGGGCAATATCCCGTCAAAGGTATTTAACGGCAGAATAACGAAATCCCTGCTCGATCCCGCGACGCGCAAAAGGATGGAAGATGCGTATCCCGGTTTAGCGGGCAAACCTCTTGAAGATTACGATCTACTAAAACGCGCGGATTGCCTGGCGTTCGGCAAGCAGGTCCTGGCAGGCATCCAGTCCTAGCGTGATATCCCGGAAATAACTTCATAAAAAATTACAGTGACAGTCACCATAACCTCGGAATTCAGAACGTTAATTTTCCCTCATGTAATTTACAATAAGAATTCCGAGGTTATGGTGACTGTCACTGTAATTAATATGGAAAGTATCTGAATCCAGAGCTTTACCAGGCAATATAGCCGCCGTCAATCACCAGCTCGCTGCCGGTTACAAATTTCGACTCATCCGATGCAAAATAAAGGACACCGCAGGCAACGTCCCGAGGTTCGCCGTAGTGGCCGAGCGGGATATGGCTCAGCAGCCGGCGATTAAACTCGTCCTGTCCCTCCGGAGCTTTTCTCCCGACTTCATCCAGCATCGGCGTCCATATCCAGCCGGGATGAATCGAGTTCACACGTATCCCGTCCTTTGCATAGCAAACGGCATCGGACTTGGTCATCATTCTCACGGCGCCCTTGGCTGCGTGATAAACATACGGCGGCGGATTATCGATTCCCGCTACGATACCGTATACGGATGAGATGTTTACAATGCTGCCGCCGTTTTTCTTCATGTAGGGAACAGCATGTTTGGTGCATAGAAAAACGCCTTTTGCATCGATGTCGAGAACCCTGTCCCATTCCGAAACGCTTATTTCGTGGGTTGGCTTAAGAATCCCGCTGATGCCGGCATTATTGACAAGGATATCGATGCACCCGTATTTTTCTCCCACTTCGCGGCAGACCCGCCTGATATCCTCTTCACTGGTGACGTCCATGTGGCAGTAGAGTGCCGAGTCACCGGCTCCTAATATTTCCTTTTCCACCTCGATGCCGAGCTCGTCCTCGATATCGACTAAAGCAACATGCGCGCCTTCCTGCGCCAGTAAAACACTTGTGGCTTTCCCCAATCCCCGGGCCCCGCCGGTCACGATGGCCACTTTGTCCTGAACTCTTCCCATCCTGTTAATCCCTGTTTTTTGTGATGCGTGATTATTTAACCGCGAAAGCACTCATGTGAATCACGCGATTATCCACAATGAGGGCAGCCCCTGTTAATTCCTTTCCCGAAAGCCGGACATCCCGTCCTTCTCCAACAGCTTTAAACTCTTCCGCTTCTGCTTCGGTTATGCTTTTCAGGAACGCATCCACATCTTTTAAGCCGCAAGCCGCCTTTTCTCCGGACGATTCACGCCTGTCATGATCCAGTGCATCCAACCCATAGCTCTGAAGAAGTTTCGGGAAGAGCTTTTTCAGGGTTTCCGCCGAGTCGAACAGATCAAAGCCGACAACTTTGCCATTGATTGCAAACACGGCGCCGGACTGCCCCTCCTGGACCTGGAAAGATTTCTCATAATCCTTAAGCCGTGCCTCTTCCTTCTCGAAAATATCGCTCATGGCCGATGTATCGGAAACGACACTGAACCTGGAAGACTTTTCTTTGATATCCTCCCAGACTTTAAACTGGTCCGATCTTCTCTGCCCTGTAGAACTCAACGATAGACTGACCTGGGCCATCTTTCTGGCTCTTCCCTCGGCATAGTAGGCGCTCTGATCGGACGAAAAGTGACTTGTGCGGTGTCTCCATCGCCCGGCTTCCACGCATGAAACCGGTATGATGATGGTCCTGCTGCCTGCAACCAGGATGCTGAGGTTAAGAACCCTGTTCTGCTTCGCGCCGATCAGCTGCTCGCCGTCGAGCAGGAAAACGGCCCGCTCGCCGGAATTTATGAATTTCAGCTCGGGAACGCTTCCGCCTTCGCTCACCTCGGTAACCTCAGAGCACTTCTGTTCGAGCGCCTCATCCAGAGTCAGGTAATCAGCCGCTCCCGCGTCACTGCCGAATAGCGGAAAAACCGCCAGGTTCCTGAAAAGCGTCGGCTCACCAATACGGACATTTCTTACTGCATCAAAAATCAGTGCCATAAATCCCCCTGTTTTGTGTAGAATTAAATTTAAGAAACGGTCGGCACATCCGGGGTCATTGCACCGACTCTAATCCCCCGGCTTCCACTCCCGTATAAACCGGCGCTGGCCGGCTGTTTGGGGAGATTCCCAGCTTGCCTGGGGCTCGTTGCGCCGGAGCTTCCGGATGAGACCGATCACAGCCTTTCCCCGTTCAATTCCATGGCGGACAAGCCAGCACCCGATCACCGTTCCCGTTCTCCCGAAACCGCCCAGGCAATGCACGTATGTGGGAACGCCGCCGAAGACGGCTCCGTCAATAATATCCAGGATCTCCCGCATTTCGGCTTGCGATGGAACATCCATGTCCGTAATCGGTATGCGGCGATAATGGACTTTGAAACGCCCGGCGGCGGCTTTTTCAATCAAATGACTGTAAGGCACAAGCATCTCTCCGTACAGATTCGCATCTTGGGGGGATGTCAGGTCGACAAAGCACCGGATCCCGGCTTCGAGAAACTTCCTCAGTTTCTCTTCAGCCTTTTCAAAATCGGGATTGCCCGGGTAGGCGCCGGCCAGCAGCTTCCCGGGAACAACCCAGTAGGAGCGTTCGAAAGGCACCGAGTCGACGTTCTTCTCCGCCGCCTTGTAAACCTCGGCAGTTAAATCATGATCCTCTATCGATCCTCGATGAACTTTCTCTCCGCGGGATAAGGCCAGCAGCTGGTCGGCAAACATCGCAATCATCTCCCGCATCGCCAGCCTGTCCAGCCAGCTCCTCGGAATCCCCTCTTCCCCATAGTAGGCGCCGGCCAGCTGTCCATACACAGCCGCGGTCGTATCGGCATCGTCCCCCAGGTTTGCAGCAAGCAAACAACCCTCGCGGAAATCCTCACTTCTGTAAAATGCCCACAGTGCCGCCTCGAGTGATTCCACCACATACCCGGACCCCCGGATATCCGGAGGCTCCTTCCGCCGGAAGGAACCTGAAGCAATCTCCCGGATTTCCGGAACCAGGGGGTGATCCTCCCAGTATCCACCCACGGGCGAGTAATGATCCGAAAGCAATTTTTTCTTCGATTTTCCCTCAAGCGCTCCCACGATCAGGGCCGCAAGATAGCGGCAGGCATCGACGGCGGTTTTGGCACCATGGGTAGTTTGGGAGCTTTCAGCCGCAAGCTCTATTGCACGCAGCGGGTCTTCCGCGTAAAACATCGGCACCGGGGCAAGCCGCATGATCGATCCATTGCCGGCACTGTTCGGGTCGGTGGAGCCGCTCAGCGCCTCCCCTGTCTGTTCAAAACGCGACAGAGCCCGGCTTGTTGCATTGCCGATATCGAAACATTTGCCCGTACAGCTGAGGTGCCCGTCCTTCCACCAGCGGAGGTACCGCCGCATCTGGTCGGCCGGATTGAACCGCATCTCTGCAACCAGGCTTTCGGCAAGACAGAGGGCCATCGAGGTATCGTCGGTCCACTGGCCGGGCTTCAGACGGAACGGCCCGCCGCCGACCATGTCCGTAATGGGCAGGAAGCTTCCCGGCGGCCTGAATTCCAGGGCTGTGCCTACAGCATCCCCCACCGCGAGGCCAAGCAGGCACCCGCGATACCTCCGGGCAGTGTCCATAAGTGATCTCCTGTGTGCGGTTATTTATACTTTAAACTATTCGGCTGCAGTGTTCCCGAAGAATTTTTATTAATTTATTCAATTTTCAAGTTTTTGGATCGATCCACTCAGAACTGCAGTAAAATCAAATTCGGAAATCAAGAAATTTCAAGAATAATCTTTTATCGGAATAACTGGCAACGGCCAGATAGACAGCTAATTTGTAAAAAACGGTGTTCATTTAACCTATAAGTCCTCGATGTCATCCAAGAGCGCATCCGGTTGCTGGCCCTGCCAAACTCCGCAGACGAACCAGACACCGGGCGAACTTGCGCGGCGAAAGATGTCGAGGTATCCACCCGCACGACGAATCCAGCAACCACCGCATCACCGGTGAATAGATAGGTTGATCGATATGAAAACTCTAGTCCGCAAGTGTTTCCTGTTTGTCATCACACTGCAAGGCTCCGCTTCCGTCCTCGCCGCAGCGTCTGCCCTGACCACCAGGCTGGATGATCCCAGAGCGGTGTACCTTGAAGCCCCAGCTTTCGACGTTCACGGCGACGGGGTAGCCGACGACAGCGCTGCTATTCAGGCGGCTATCGACCAGGCCGCGAGCAGCATCTGGGAAGGCATCGTGTTCATTCCGTCCGGCCGTTACCGGCTGACGCGCACCATTTATGTATGGGCAGGCGTACGCGTTTACGGCTATGGCCCGACGCGGCCCGTATTTGTTCTCGGAGAAAACACGCCGGGCTACCAGGAGGACATCGGTCTCATGGTGATGTTCGCCGGCTTTCGTCCCCGCCCTGCTGCTAAAGGTCCGGGCGGAGGCTTCCCGGGATCTTTCCGCGTTCCCTTTCCTCCACCGGGAACCGTGCCGCCGAATGACACGATTGGAGACGCCAGTCCCGGGACCTTCTATTCGGCGATGAGCAACATCGATTTCGAAATTGGAGACGGCAATCCCGCCGCTGTCGCCATACGCGCTCACTACGCCCAGCACTGCTTTCTCAGGCATATGGATTTCCATGTCGGTTCCGGTCTTGCGGCGCTGACTGAAATGGGGAACGAGGCCGAGAACCTGCGTTTCTTTGGGGGAACTTACGGCATACTCACGGGTAAGCCTTCCGCGGCCTGGCAGTTCACATTGATCGATTCGGTATTCGAGGGACAGCGTAAGGCCGCTATCCGCGAGCATGAAGCGGGACTCACTCTGATCCGCGATACTTTCCGAAACGTACCCATCGCCATCGAAATCGATCCGGAGTATTACGACCAGTTGTGGGTCAAGGACTGCCGCTTCGAGAACATCTCCGGCCCCGCCATCATCATCAGCAACGAGAACAGCCCGCTCGTCGAGGTCGGCGTTGAGAACGCCGTATTGCAGGACGTGCCGGTATTTGCCCGTTTCAGGCAAAGTGGGAAGGAAGTGGCAGGCAAAGGGAGACAGTACCGGGTTGAGGAATTCAACTACGGGCTTATCGTTCCGGGCCTGGGGATGACCGGAACCATCGGTATGATCTACAAAGCGACGGCTCTGGATTCAATGCCGGAACCGCTGCCCCCGGCCATTCGGCCGCTGCCTCCGACTGAGGAATGGGTGAACGTTATAACGCTCGGCGTTACTGGAGACGGCGCCACTGACGACACTGCTGCGATCCAAAGAGCGATCTCCGATCACCGCGTACTCTATTTTCCGAGCGGCCGCTATATCATAAGCGATACATTGACTCTGAAACCCGACACGGTCATGATCGGGCTCCATCCGCTTATGACGCAGCTCAACCTTGCAGACGACACCCCCGGCTTTGAGGGTGTAGGATCGCCCCGACCGATGATCTCCACCCCGTCGGGAGGCACTAACATCCTGAGCGGTTTCGGAGTTTTCACCGGCGGCGTGAATCCAAGGGCCTCAGGCGTGATCTGGCGCGCGGGCGCCGATTCGATGATCAACGACGTGCGGTTCCTCGGCGGCCACGGCAGCATACCCTTTCAAACCAACAACAACAACGGCACGGCTGACAGCGAATTGCGCAAGCGGTGGGACGGTCAGTATCCCAGCCTGTGGGTAACCGACGGCGGCGGGGG
>Ga0209536_100007667_pt1 | contig 16347 bp, 14 predicted proteins | sample DeeMarSeWOR28_12_FD_187461 | JGI IMG/M metagenome (GOLD analysis project Ga0209536, IMG submission 187461) | Marine sediment microbial communities from White Oak River estuary, North Carolina - WOR-2-8_12 (SPAdes) (version 2) | ecosystem: Environmental > Aquatic > Marine > Intertidal zone >...
TTATAAAGACAAAATGATGGTTTTAAATGAGGGTAAACCGGGTGAACTTGATACGAAGCTTTTTGATGAAATAACATCAATTCATTACGGCTTAAAAGAAGATATTCATAATTGGCTGATTCAAGTTGAACAGAAAGAAGTTGTAAACTCTTGAAATAATTTTAGGGCAGAAGTCTCTTCCAGTCTTCTGCCTTCTTCCTCCCCCTGTTTTAAACATCAATAATTAACTAAAATAAGCACTTGACAAGTGTTCATATGTGCACTATATTTGTAGTGAACAATTGAGCACTAATATGAAAAATAAATTAACCGACAGACAAGAAGAAATCTTAATCTTCATTCAACAGTTTACTGCCGAGAACGGATACCCGCCTACTCTTCGGGAGATTGGTAAAAATTTTCAGATATCCTCAACGTTTGGTGTTAAAAGACATCTTGAAGCTTTAGTAAAAAAGGGTCATATCAACATCGAAAGTAATGCTAGTAGAGGGATTTCAATGATTAAAAAGAATCAAGACGAATTCCCAGAGACATCTTTCAGCGATGAAAGAGTGTTTTTTAAAATTCCGGTTATTGGAAGGGTCGCAGCCGGTTTACCAATTACTGCAATTGAAAACATGGAAGGATCGCTAGTTGTAGATCCGGCCTTTCTAAAGAGAGCTGAAGATGCATTTGCTTTGCGCGTCAAAGGAGATAGTATGATTAATATTGGCATAAACGATGGAGATTTGGTAATTGTTTCCCCAAATGAGCAGACAAGGAATGGAGATATAGTCGTTGCGATGTTAAACGACGAAGCTACCGTAAAAAGGTTTGAAGTTGTAAATAAAAAAATAAAACTTATTGCTGAGAACAGTGCCTATTTACCTATTGAAATTAAAAGTGAAGACGACTTTAATCTGATAGGTAAAGTTAAAGGTGTCGTACGCTGGTTAAATTAAAAGGAGTAAAAAAATGAAAACAGATATATTTATCCAAGCTATCCGTAAAAGAAATAATCTCCGATTCCTTTATGGATTGCAGGAAGTAAATTTAGAACCATATTACATAACAAAAGACCGATCGGGTAAGAAAGTAATTTACGGAAGATTAAAAAACACAAATGAAATAAGAAAATTTGAATATGATAAAATAGCTAACATCAGAATTATTGAGTCATTCAGGTTTTCTCCACGTATTCCAATTAATTCTTTTGCAGTATAAAAAGTGAAATGATATTTATGAATATTTCAGAAAGAAAAGCAATCGATCTATTGGTTAATGAGTTCTGGCGTCTTGGTTTCCTCACCATAAGTAGACGGTTAGGAACTTATTTACCCGAACCTGAAAATGTAGGGAATTTCCAGGTTGATATCATTGGCAGGCAGAAAGAGAAATATGCTATTGGGATAACTCTGAGTAAAGAAGATATATACAACTCTGATCTTCTGGAAAAAATCAACTATTTAGCTTCAAGAAAATCCAGGTCATCGGGGAAATCAATTACTCTTTTTATCGGTGTAGATGATATTTATTTCAAAAGAGTAAAAGAATTATTGCTGAATATTGATGAAAAAATCAGAAGAAATATTAAACTAGTTCTTATTGAAGAGAATAATTTTAGAAACCACAAGAGTACAAATCAACCCCAGCAGATAATTTTCTCTTAGCTATCTCTTACCAGGCATCTTTTTTTTGCCTTTATTCCGTTAAGTAAGCTGTATATTATTACATCAAGAAGTTTGTTTATTTGACATGTAAAGGTATATCTTGATTTTATAGGCTTCTGAGTATAACTTTACAGGCTTATTCAAATTAAGTGTTTAAGATTGGCAGAAAAAAAATCACAATCCGATAAAGCTCTTCAGGAGGAACTTAAAAAGAGCGGCAATATCCCTACTCACATTGCGATAATAATGGATGGTAATGGCAGATGGGCTAAAAAACGTGGTCTTCCGCGCGTAGCCGGGCATAGAAGAGGTGTTGAAACAGTTCGGGAAATTGTAGAAACTTGTGCAGAAATCGGGGTAAAGTATCTTACCCTTTACACATTCTCAACCGAAAATTGGAATAGACCAAAAGATGAGGTTTCTACCTTGATGAGATTGTTGCTGAAAAGCCTCAAAGACAGATTAGATGAATTGAATAAAAATGATATCAAGTTGACTTGCATAGGGAACGTTGAGTCCCTGCCTAACGTCGTACAAAAGCAGCTTTTTGAAGATATTGAGAGAACCAAGGATAATAAAAGGATGACGTTAAATCTTGCATTAAGTTATAGTGGACGATGGGAGCTTCTAGAAGCCGTTAAAAATATTTTCCGGGATGTATCAGCCGGAAAGTTGTCTGCAGATGCAATAACAGAAAAATGCATTTCAGATCATTTGACTACTAAAAATATACCTGATCCAGAATTATTAATAAGAACCAGCGGGGAGTTTAGAGTAAGTAATTTTCTACTCTGGCAGATTGCATACACAGAATTTGTGATACTGGATGTTTATTGGCCGGATTTTTCCAGGAAACATTTGTACGATGCTGTTAAGCAATATCAAAAAAGAGAGAGAAGGTTCGGAAAAGTAAGTGAGCAGATTCATAACTCAACAGTTGATAAACATAAAAAGGATTCGCCTCTTGAAGTTTCATAGGCTGGTGGTTTTTTTATTAGCCTGTTTCTTTTCAATCTCAACCTTTCCACAGGGTGTCCAGAAGAGTTATAAAATTTTAGGCATTTCAGTCGAAGGAAATAAGTCTGCAGATGCGGCAACAATAGTTGCAAATAGCGGATTAAAAGTTGGAGGGGAAATACAAGTCCCCGGTGATCAAACACTTAGTGCAATCAGACAACTCTGGACTCTGAATATTTTTTCCGATATTCAAATCTTAATTGAAAGAGAAATTAATGAAGGAGCTTTTCTATTAATAAAAGTTACAGAGTATCCAAGACTGGAGAAGGTTGTTATAGAGGGTAACGATGAAATAGATACTGATGACATAGAAAAGAAAATAACTTTTTTGCGAGGGACTGTTCTTTCCCCTCAGTCAATTGCCAAGTTGAAAATAAGAATAAAAGATCTTTATGCCGAAGAAGGATTTCTTAATGCAGAGATTAAAGATGATATTTATGAATATTTAAATGCTGACACTCTTGATGAAGATATTACTGTGACTTGGCGGAACAAAAAAGATTTTTCCGACGAATACGAGTATACCTATGAAAGTGATGAACGTGTTTATTCAAATCTTATATCAAGAATAAAAGACCGCGTTTTACTTAAGCTAACAATTAAAGAGGGTGATGAAGTTATCGTTAGGAAGATAGAATTTAATGGTAACACTATTTTTGATGACGGTGAGCTTGCAGGTGAAATGGATGAAACAAGTGAATCAGTCTGGTGGAAGTTCTGGTCAAGTGCACAATTTAAACCTAAAGATTTTGAAAAAGATAAGCAGCTTGTTGTAGATTATTATAAAAAGAACGGATACAGGGATGCAGAGGTGTTAAACGATTCGCTAATTTATTTTAATGATAAAAAAGATTTGAGGATAGTTATCGATGTATATGAGGGACCTCAATATAAAATAAGGGATATTACTTTTGAGGGTAACACAGTTTACCCGGGTTACGTACTTACTGAAAGACTGGATTTTGCAAAAGGCGACGTTTACAACTATGAAAAATTTCAGAGAAATCTTCGAGGTAATGAAGCCCAGACGGATATTTCTGCTCTTTATCTTGATAATGGATATCTGACATTCAATGCGCAAGCGGAGGAAAAGAAAGTAGCTTCGGATTCAATTGATATTCACATTAGAATTGAAGAGCGTAACCAGTTCAGAGTTTCCCACGTTGAAATTGAGGGGAATACTAAGACAAAAGACAAAGTAATCCGAAGAGAACTTTATACTGTTCCAGGAGATTATTTTAACCGTGCTTTTCTCTTTAGAAGTGTTCAGCAGCTTGCAAATTTACAGTACTTCAGTGCTGAAAAACTTTATGGACCCGAAGGGATTAATACTAAACTTGAGAGTGATAGTACCGTAGCTGTAATTTTCAACGTTGAAGAAAAATCGAGCGATTATCTTAATGCATCTGTTGGATACAGCGGCAGTTTTGGTTTTAGCGGATCAATCGGTGTTACACTAACTAATTTTTCAATTGCTGAACCATTTTCACTTGGTGGCGGTCAGATTTTAAATTTCAACTGGCAATTCGGTTTTGGAAATATTTACAGAACATTTACGATTGGGTTTACTGAGCCCTGGTTATTTGATACACCGACCTCTGTTGGAGTCGATGTATTTGATACTCGCCAACAGTATGTGTATGATTTGCGTCAGACTGGTGGAACATTAAGAGTTGGTAGAAGACTAAAATGGCCGGATGATTTTTTCTATATTCAGGGAAGGTTTAGATATCAATACAATAACGTTCTTGAAGGACAAAATTTTTATCAGGAGGGTGTAACACATCAATATACTGTTGGTGCTACACTTAGTAGAAGAAATATTGATAACCCAATTTTCCCCTCACAAGGATCAGCATTAACATTTGACATGGAAATTTCAGGTGGTCCCTTCTTACCCGGTGATGTTGATTATCTTAAAACATTATTTAAGATGGAATGGTACAAACGACTTTTCAATTCAAACAGAGTAGCATTTTACACTGTTGCAGATTTCGGTTATATAGATGAAATAGTTAAAGGAACACCCATACAACCATTTGAATTTTTTTATATGGGAGGTAATGGTTTAGTAATTGCAACTGTTCCATTAAGAGGTTATGAAGATAGAAGTGTTGGTCCGCGTAATGTATTTGGTCAGGTTATAGGTGGAAGAGTTTATTCGAAAATTGGGGCAGAAATTCGTTTTGCAGTTACTTTGGAACCAATTCCACTATACCTTTTAACCTTTGCGGAAGCAGGAAATGTTTTTGAAAGTTTTAATAAAACAGATATTTTTGATTTGAGAAGATCGGCTGGTGTGGGGGCAAGGCTATTAATCAATCCCATTGGTTTAATCGGTTTCGATTTTGGTTATGGTTTTGATCGTAAAATTGTTGATGGAAGAGACCCTGAATGGCTGTTCCATTTTCAATTCGGAAGAGGCTTTTAGTTTAACAAAATTCAAAATAATAAAAAGGAAAAAAACTGTGAGGAAATATATTTTAATTTTATTTGTGCTCTTGGGAGTTACTATTTTTGCACAAGGCGAGCAAAAAATAGGTTATGTTGATTCTCAGATTATTCTTACTCAGTTGCCAGAGGCTATTAAGGCTCAAAGTGATCTTGATGCACTGACTAATCTATGGTCCAATCAACTTGACTCTATGACACTTTCTTATCAACAGTTACTAACGGATTATCAAAAGCAGGCCAATACAATGAACGATGAGCAGAAACTGACAAAGCAGCAAGAACTTATTGCCATGGAGCAAAATATTCTCGGTTTCAGAAATCAGAAATTTGGTCAGCCAAATGGAGCAATTTATTCGAAGCAAGAAGAGATTTTCGCACCCGTTAAAAAGAAAATTTATGCTGCAATTGAACAAGTTGCAAAAGGCGAAGGAATGCAATTTATTTTTGATAAAAGCGGCGATATCATACTGCTTTACGCAGATGCTGCATTTGATATAACATTTAAAGTCCTTGATAATTTAAAAAGGGGCAAATAATTTCATTTATTTTAGTGGACAGGTTCTTTCTTTTTACAGAAAGAACCTGTAATTAAAAACTATTTACTCCACGGAGTCAGTATGAAATTTACACTCATTTCTCTATTTGTTTTCCTCCCGATAATTTCCTCTGTTAGCATTGCGCAATTAAAAATTGGTTATGTTGACTCAGATACAATAATGGATAATTTACCCGATGTGCAGGATGCAAGGCAAAAACTGGATGCTTTAATTCAGGAATGGCAGAACGAATTGAAAGACTTGGAATCAAATCTGAAAACAAAAAAAGACGATTATGAAAAAAGAAAACTGATTATGACTGGAGAGACAAGTACTGAAGCCTTAGCAGAAATAACAAAACTTGATAAGGAAATAGCTGACTACCGTGACAAAAAATTCGGAGCTAGTGGAGAGTTGTTTCAAAAGCAGGATGAGTTGATGAAGCCTATTCAAAATAAAATTTTCAATACTATCAAGGAAGTTGCGGTAGACGAAGATCTTGATTTTGTCTTTGACAGGAGCGGTGATATAATTTTTCTTTATGCAAAGGAAGAATACGATTTAACAACTAAAGTCTTGGAAAAACTCAAGCTTGAATAAAACGCTAAACATTCCGCTAAAAAAAATAGCGGAACTAGTAAACGGAAATTTAATTGGAGATGAAGACTTAGTAGTAACCTCTCTGGCAAGAATTGAAGAAGCACGTAAAGGGGAACTCACATTTCTTTATCTATCGACCTATGAAAAATTCTTCGAAACCACTGCCGCTTCTGCAATTTTAGTAAAAACCGGTTTTAACAAATCCCGCAATGACATTTCTTATATTGAAGTTGAGCATCCCGAAAAAGCTTTTACCTCGATTATCATGAATTACTTTTCTCAAAAAACTAATCTTGAAGGAATCGATAAAAGCGCTTTCGTGCATCCGTCTTCAACGCTTGGTGAAAATGTTTACCTAGGTAGAAATGTTGTAGTTGCAGCAAATTGTGTAATCGGTAATAATGTTAAAATCTTTCACAATACGGTTCTTCTGGAAAATGTGGGGGTCGCTGATAATTCTATCATTTACCAGAACGTTAGTATTCGTGAGGATTGTAAAATTGGAAAGCGGGTAATAATTCATGCCGGTGCAGTAATAGGTGCTGATGGATTTGGATATCAGAAAGATGACAAGGGAGCTTATAATAAAATTCCACAGATTGGAAATGTGGTAGTTGAAGATGATGTTGAAATAGGAGCCAATACTACTATAGACAGAGCAGCCTTAGGTAGTACAGTGATAATGAAAGGTGCTAAAATTGATAATCTCGTTCAAATAGCACATAATGTTACTGTAGGAAATAATACAGTGATATCAGCACAAAGCGGAGTTTCGGGTAGTGTAAAAATCGGCAACAACGTTATAGTTGCTGGACAGGTTGGAATTGCAGGACATCTTGAGATAGCAGATAACGTGGTTCTTATGGCTCAATCTGGTGTTCCTAAGACTATTTCAAAACCAGGATTGTATTTTGGTTATCCAGCTAAAGAAGCTAGAACAGCAAAGATTCTTGAAGCTCATTTTAGAAACTTTCCTGAATATGTAGAACGAATAAAAAAACTTGAAGCGGAAATCAAAAAAATGAAAGAGGAACTCTCCGGAGATAAAAGTTGAAGTTGAAGGATAATCCCCAAGCAAAGTTTATTGGATTTCAAAGCTCATCTCACTAATTTTCCACTCAATTAATACTTTCAAATCGTATAAACCATAACGGATAAGAATATGCTAGAACAGCAGAGAACAATTGCTAAATCCATTTCGATGACTGGAATAGGATTGCATACAGGGACGGAGTGCACACTTACATTTAAACCTGCACCTGAAAACCATGGATTAAAATTCGTAAGAACAGATCTTGGTGGTAATCCTGAAATTCCAGCCATCGCAGATAATGTAGTGGATGTATCACGGGGAACTACACTTGGAGTCGGAGATGCAAAGGTTCACACAGTAGAACACGTGCTAGCGGCAATAATGGGTTTACAAATTGATAATATAATTATTGAAGTGAATGGGATAGAACCACCAGTCGGAGACGGAAGCTCGCTGCCCTATGTTCAGGTTCTGCAGAAAGCCGGTTTTGAACAACAGGATGCTCCTAAAGATTATTTGATCATAGATCAAACGATCATGCATCACGAAGATGATAAACAAATAGATATTGTTGCTTTGCCGCTAGATGATTACCGTGTGACAGTTATGGTTGATTATCAGAATCCCGCACTTGGCAGCCAGCATACCGGGTTGTTTGATTTCGAAAGAGAATTTGCAACAGAGTTTGCTCCCGCAAGAACTTTCTGTTTCCTGAGCGAGGTTGAAGAATTAGCAGACCAGGGATTGATAAAGGGTGGAGATATTGATAACGCAGTTGTTATTGTCGACCATAAATTAAACGAAACCCAGTTGAAGGATCTCGGAAATAAATTAGGAATAGATGGAAAACTCGATCTTGGAAAAAACGGCATTTTAAACAACAAAGAATTAAGGTTTAGGAATGAGCCTGTCAGGCATAAGCTATTAGACCTGATTGGTGATCTGGCTTTAATTGGTGCACCGCTTAAAGCGCAGATATTAGCTGCACGTCCCGGCCATAGAGCTAATGTTGAATTTGCTAAACAAGTCAGGAAGCTCTATCAGCAGAAAAAGCTCGTTAAAAAATTTCAGTTTGTGAAAAAGGAAGGTGTCGTTTTCGATGCAAACGCAATTGAGAGAATTCTTCCTCACAGGTATCCTTTCCTTCTGGTTGATAAAATAATTGACCTTGAGGTTGACAAAAGAGTTGTTGGTGTTAAGTCTGTAACATTTAATGAACCATTTTTCCCGGGTCATTTCCCCGGTAATCCAATTATGCCCGGTGTACTTATCCTGGAAGCAATGGCACAAACCGGCGGAATTTTTCTGTTGGGTTCAATTCCAAATCCTGAAGATCATCTTGTTTATTTTATGCAAATCAACAATGCTAAATTCAGAAAACCGGTGGTTCCGGGAGACCAGTTATTTATGGAGGTTGAGCTTGTTCAAAAGAAGAGTAAAATAATTATTATAAAAGGCAAATCTTACGTGAACGAAGTTCTTGTAGCTGAAGCAGAGTTTATGGCAGGTATTGTTGATAAACCGAAAAGTAATCATCCAACTTTAGAAAAATGAAAAACATTCATCCAACTGCATTAGTTAATCCCGAGGCAAAACTTGGGAAAGATATAATTGTTGGACCTTATGCTGTGATTGAAGGTGATGTGGAAATTGGGGACAACTGCACTATCGGTCCTAATGCAGTATTATACAGCGGTGCAAGACTCGGTAACCGGGTAAAAATTTTTCAGGGTGCTTCTGTCGCAAACCTGCCTCAAGACCTGAAGTTTGGAGGAGAGAAAACTCTTTTTATAATTGGTGATGACACTGTTGTCCGAGAGTTTGCTACGCTGCATAGAGGAACTCTTGAGACGGGTAAGTCTCAGGTTGGTAAAAATTGTCTTCTAATGGCTTACAGTCATATTCCGCATGACTGTACTGTGGGTGATAACTGTATAATTGCTAACTCTGTACAAATCGGTGGTCATTCACATATAGAAGACTGGGTAATCATAGGAGGTTTAGCAGGTTTACATCAGTTCTCACGTATTGGTGAACATTCAATGATTGCTGGTATAGCAAAAGTAACTCAGGATGTGCCACCTTATATTTTAGCTGCTCATAGCCCTGCAAAATTTAATGGACTAAATGCCATAGGGTTAAGAAGGAGAGGATTTAAAGCTGAAGATATTCAGATACTTAAAGAAGCTTACAAATATTTATATGAAAAATCATATAACGTATCTCAGGCTGTTGAAATAATCGAATCGAAGCTGGGGGATAATCCATATGTGCAAAAAGTTCTGAAATTTCTGAGTGGAACTAAAAGAGGAATAGTCGGCAGATGAAATGGCGTTTTATAAATACTGCATTTAATTCCGGGCAACACAATATGGATTTTGATATGGAACTTGTTAGAGGATTTATTTCAGGTTCACCCATCCTTAGAGTTTACAAATGGAAACCATATTGCATATCAATAGGCGCAAACCAGGATTACGATTCTGTTGACACTAAAAAAGTAAGTGAAGATAGTCTTGATATTGTTAAACGTCCGACAGGTGGGAGAGCAATACTCCACGCAGAAGAATTGACTTATTCGGTTGTCTATCCAGTTACTGAAGATAATTCTCCCAAACAAATTTACAGGGAAATAAATCTTGCATTAAAGAATGGTTTAAAAATTTACAATCCACTTCTTGAAAATATTGAGCTGGAACATTCACAACCTGATTTCCCGTCTTTTTATAAAGATGCTAAGAGTACACTTTGCTTTGCTGTTTCTGCCAGAAACGAGCTTAATTTTAAAGGTAAAAAAGTAGTTGGCAGTGCACAAAGGAAAATTGGAAATGTTATTCTTCAGCACGGTTCTATTCTTTGTGGAAGCTACCATAAAAAAATCATTGATTATTTAAATCTTCCTTCAGATAAGCTGGAAGAAATTAAAACTGAAATTGAGCATACTACAACAGAGCTGGAAACTATACTGGACGAGAAAATAAATTACGATCGACTTGCTGAAACAATTAAATCAGGATTTGAAGAGCACTTCAAGTTATACTTTGAAGAAGATACTGTTGAAGAATTAAGTACACAGGTGAATTGATGTCTACTGAAAAAGAAATAAGAAGAGTAACCACAAAAGCGCTCGCAATTCTAAAGAAGAAAAACGTTAAAATTACAGCTCTGACTGCATATGATTTTATTACTGCAAAAATTTTGGATCAGGCTGGTATCGATATCATACTTGTTGGAGACTCGTTGAGTAATGTATTCCAGGGAAATGAAACTACACTGCCTGTTACGATGGATGAAATGATTTATCATACCAAAGCCGTGACTAAAGGTGTTAACCGTGCAATGGTTGTTGTTGATATGCCGTTTATGTCTTATCAGCTTAATACTGATGATGGATTTAGAAATGCTGGCAGAATATTAAAAGAAACTCACGCTGCAGCAGTTAAATTAGAAGGTGGAAAACGTGTTGCGGAAGCAGTTAAAAAGATTACAGAGAACGGTATACCAGTTATGGGTCACGTTGGTTTAACTCCACAAAGCATTCATCAATTTGGCGGTTACAAAGAACGCGGAACAAATAAAAAAGAAGCTGATGAAATTTTTGAAGATGCAAAAATTCTTGAAGAAGCAGGAGCTTTTGCGGTTGTGTTGGAGAAAATTCCTGCTGCACTTGCAAAAAAGATTACCTCTTCATTAACGATACCTACAATTGGGATTGGAGCCGGAAAGTTTTGCGACGGACAAATACTGGTTACTCCGGATATGCTTGCACTAAACGTAGATTTTCATCCTCGATTTGTAAGGCATTATTCCAAGCTTGCTGCAGAAATTAATAAATCGGTTAAGTCATACATAGATGATATTAAAAAAGGAAATTTCCCTTCAAAAGATGAAAGTTATTAATTTTAGAATTTCCAATTTGTTAGCCCTCCGAATAAAATCCTATTTTTTCTTATTGCTTGGATTTGCTCTGTCCATACCAGCATTTCCGCAGATTCAATCTGAAATATTCCTTAAGGGAGCGGCAATAACAGATATTGATCAGGAAGACGGATTCCTTTGGGTTGCAACATATGGGCAGGGGATTTATCGTTACTCGTTCGATGATGGTAAATGGGTTAACTATTCAACAAAAAGTGGAAACATCGATAATGATCTTTTCTATGCCGTTGAAGTAAGTAAAAATTTTGTTTGGGCTGCCTCAGTGGAAGGACTTTATACTTTTACGAAAAAGCGTGAAAGATGGGATAAAAGAAAATTTGCACAGGGTGGCGAGTTCGGAAACTGGATAAGATCTTTACGCTTCGATCCAGAACAAAATGTTTTGTGGATTGGAAGATTCAGGAACATCACACGCTTCGACTTGAGATCCAGACGGTATAATGATATCAACCGTATCCAGGGCAAAGACGAAAAATCTAATATTATAAAATCAATTGAGCTTGATGGTGACAGTCTTATATGGTTCGGGACAGAATCGGGAGTTCACATATATAATAAGAAGAAAAAATACACCGATCCAAATGCCTGGCGATACTTCTCAAATAAAAAGAAGGCTTTTAAAGAAGAGGGAAAAACCGTATCTATATCCAATATTCTTTTTGAAGGAAGAAATATCTGGTTTGGTACAGATGAGTTTGTGACCGTTGGTGACCCGGACTTTAATCTAGGGGGTATTTACATTTTCGATAGACGAATCAACTGGGACAGGATTTATAAAAGAGACGGGCTTGGGGGCAATGGCATATACGCACTTTGCAGAATAGGCAACTACATCTGGGCTGGTGTTTATGAATTTGATAAGCAGCAAAAACTTGAATACGGTAAAGGTTTGTATTTAATTAACAGAGTTACTCAAAAGGTAAATCCTGTAGATCTCAACGAGCTCAACATCACTTCCTCAACTATTTTATCTTTTCATTTCGACGGAACATATTTATGGATTGGAACAAGTGAAGGACTTGTAAAACTTAAAGTTGAAAACAAACTGGCTGAATGGCCCAAAACAGAATAAATGCCTTCATTTATTGAACTGAATTTTTCCGGGATTAATTTATCCCGCTTTTTAAACCGACCTTTCATTTACTCTGCACCTGTTTTTATTTAAGTTTGCATATCAAAGGGTAGTAAAAATGGGTGCAAAATGAAGAATTTTTGTACAGTGCTTCTAGCACTTTCTGTTTGTTCTGTCTCCTTCTCCCAGATTAGCGAAATAATCAGGCTTCCCGTACAAAATCCATCCCAATCAATAAAAGAATCTGTACCTGTCTGGCTATCACAAAATGAAATATTGATTTTCTTTATTAATGAATCTATGGATACAATCTTTTCTTGTAAAAGTAATGACAGGGGGCTTAATTGGGAAGAACCAAAATTTGAGTTTGTGATTGATTCTCTTGGTCCAAGCCAGGAATTAATTTATCCTGCAGCACTATCAACAAAATCCGGAAGATTAGTATTTGCATGGTCTGTTATTGGAGAGGGAATCCATCTTTCATATTCAGATAATAGCGGGAGCAGCTGGGCGCAACAGCAGATAATTTTGGGCACCGGATCAATACCTGCATATCTGAAGAATTTATATAACATTAAACTTTCCCAGTTGGATGATGAAAAAATAATTCTTTGCTTCAATCCTGCTAGCGAGCAGGGAACTTTATACTATAAGTTTAGCAGTGATGATGGAGTAAGCTGGAGCGATACATCAAATAAAATTCTTAGAAACGGTTACTGGTTTAATGATCATTCAATTATTTCGGTCGGTTCCGATTCTTTAATGTGCATATTTAAACTTCAAAGAACTCCTACATCCAATTTTAATGTTTATGCCAGGTTCAGTTTTGATAACGGAGATACCTGGGGAGACACAGTAAATTTATCAGGCTATGGACGTAATGAAATTATGCCACGGATTTCTAAAGACAACGTGGGCAATATCTGGCTGTCATACTTACGAACTGAAGTATTCAGTTTTCCATACAACACAAATTTTACTGTAGGAGATATTTACTATAAGAAAAGCACCGATGAAGGTATTACCTGGAATGATGAGAAACAGCTAACTCATTTTATTGGTGATGATAATTACCTGTCATTAAATGCCTCAGGTACTGCTCCTTTTGTTTCTTATTCCACAGTTAAGTTCCATGAGGTGAACCAAATTGCTTTTGGGATTCTTGACGAGACAATAGAAACCTATACACCACCGTATCTTTTTGATGGTTTTTCATTATGGAGTAATGATCCGGACAGTACGTTAATAAATGCTTATGTGAAAGATGATAATGAGGTTGAGTCAGTAAAATTATATTTTGAAGATTCTTTACAGGTATTTCAACTATTTGATGATGGACTGCATGATGATTATGAGGCAGGTGATGGTGTTTTTGGTAATAAAGTATTGTATGATTTTACTAAGCCCGGAGAGAACCTGTATTTTAATGTTAATAAGGTAAAAATTCCTTTCTCAAACAACGGTATAATCGCAGATGTCCAGGTAAGAGATTCGAGTAATACTGTATTTATTCTCCGAGATGTAGAAAACAATATTGGAAAATCTATTCAAAGGATTTTTATTAATATTGGCTCACAGGGAAGGTACGAAGAAGGTACTTTCTTATTTTCTTCTGGATTTTTCATCTCAGGATATATTAACAGTAATTTATTTGCAAATGGTGTTGCAAGTTCTTGCCTGCTGGAAGATTATTTGCCTGGAAAGGTTGGAAGCGATCCTGAAGATCCGTTAAATGTGATTTATGTTGTAAACAAGGATGATCTTCCATTTGGCTCAAGCTGGCAGAGATGGAAAGATGCAGTTTTACTTGGTGCAGATTTTTATGATGGTAATAAAGATGGAAGCTATAATCCTGTTGACCTAAACTGGAACGGGACCTGGGATATAAATGAAGATATGCCTCCACTAATCGGTGATAAAACTGCATGGTGCGTTTACAATGATGGTGTTCCTGCTGATCAAAGAAGAATTGGATTTGAGTTTGATCCAATAGGTGTTGAAATTCAACAGACTTTATTTGCAACCAACAACCCAGAGTTGGAAAATGTGGTCTTTATTAAATATAAATTGACTAACTCCGGCTTGGTAAGTGAAGACTTAGATTCAATATTCTTCAGTCCGTGGGATGATATAGACCTTGGTAGTGCAGATGATGATCTTGGAGGTTGTGATACCATATTACAATCTTTATTTACTTACAACAATCTTGATGATTTCGTTTACGGTAATAATCCTCCAGCAATATTTACTTCTGTTTTACAGGGACCTATTGTGCCTTCCATCAATCCTTCAGATACTGCATACCTGAGGAATGGTATTCTTATCGGGGAGGAAGTTTTTGCAGGGTTTAAAAATCTTGGACTTTATTCCTTTGCAGGCTACACCAAGGGTGATATTTACCAGGGAGATCCAAGAGATATGGCTCAGGTATGGAATTATGTTCATGCCAGAGACAGGTATGGGTATTTACTTGACCCTTGTGAAATAAGTTACGGAAGAGTTTACGGTAATGTTGATTGCAGCCAGGTTAATCCAATGTTCTGGTTTTCCGGTGATCCGGTTATTCAAAATGGCTGGCTTGATATAAGGGCACTCGATGACAGAAAATTTTCCAGCATAGGACCAATTGCCTTAGAGAAAAACAATCCGCAAGAAATAATAATTGCTTACGTAATCGGAAGAGGAACAGATCCTCTAAACTCAATAACAGTAGCAAGAGAAAATGTTCAGAGAGCAATTCAGGAATACAAAAGCAACTTTGCAACAATGACTTACACACCGCCTCCGGCGACAAATCCTGTTGATAGTTACGTGCTTTATCAGAATTATCCAAATCCATTCAATCCAACTACAACAATAAGATATGAGCTCCCACAGGACGGAATTGTAACAATAGAAATCTATGACATACTCGGACAAAAAGTGAGAACAATAATAAATGAATTTAAGAGAGCAGACAGGTACGAGGTAACATTTAACTCAACAGGACTTGCAAGCGGGGTTTATATTTATCAACTAAGAGTAAACGATTTCATCACCAGTAAAAAAATGGTTTTAATAAGATGAGAAAACATAAACTCATTATTTTCTTCTTTACTTCGATATTATCAATTCAGATATTTGCTCAGCTTGATGAAATAAAAGAGTTCCCCAAAGTTTACAAATCACAGGTAATAAGTGATTTAACTCCAGTTTGGATTACGGGAAATGAAATACTGGCAATGTACACAAATGAAGATGGGGATACTTTGTTTTCTAGAAGGACAACCAACCTTGGACAAAGCTGGAGTAGCCAAAAAGTTGAGCAGGTTACTGAATCTGATGAAGAATACTTATCCGAAATCCTTTTACAAAAAGTATCAAGCGGCAGATTAATTTTAATGTGGAAAAAACGAGCTTACGGAGCCATTATAAGTTATTCTGATGACGATGGGCTAAGCTGGACAAATACAGTTCAAACGGGTATCTATATTGATGGTGGAAGATATTTTTCTTTAACAGAGCTTAACGAAGGAGAACTACTTTTAGTCTTAAATCCAACCTGGAAAACAAGGATAAGTACTGACAATGGAATAACCTGGTCTGACCAGAATTATTTTATTTTCCCCTTCCCACCTCCAATGAGAACCGGTAGCCTTCACATTGTTAAGATTTCTGAAAGTGTAGATACTTTACTTGGAATTTTCAGTTATAATAGAACAATTTATTCAATCCTTAGTACAGACGGAGGGATTAGTTGGAGCGATACCACAAGAATAACTCAATATCAAAAAATATATTACTTTTTTAGAATGATATGTTTAAAGGATAAGAGTAATAAAACTTGGATAGTTTATCATTCTGACTATCCTATAGAGGGTGAACTGAATGAGCAATCTGATTTAACCTACATTTCTAGTTTAGATTTTGGGAATACCTGGCAGCAAAGTGAAAGATTTACTTCATATTTGGGTAATGATGACCTGACTGGTATAACAGCTATTGGTGAAAAAATTTTTGTTTGTTTTACCTCTTCTAGGAATGACGTAAACAGTCAGGGATTTTACG
>Ga0209536_100007668_pt1 | contig 16346 bp, 11 predicted proteins | sample DeeMarSeWOR28_12_FD_187461 | JGI IMG/M metagenome (GOLD analysis project Ga0209536, IMG submission 187461) | Marine sediment microbial communities from White Oak River estuary, North Carolina - WOR-2-8_12 (SPAdes) (version 2) | ecosystem: Environmental > Aquatic > Marine > Intertidal zone >...
AGATCTTTTGACGAATTACATTCCTGTTCAATCGAATAAAAAAAATGATAATGAACCACAGAGGTCACAGAGTTAAACGCATAATATTTTGGATAATGTATTCACCTTAATAAAATCGTAATAATTGCATCTATATAATTCCCTGAGTTCTCTGAGGTTCAAAAGGCGGTTGAATGAACAAATGTTAATTTAGCAGAGGTGGAAAATGAAAAATCTTTATCTATTCTGTATCATCCCTGTATTCTTAAGTATTTGTATCGGTGCAGGTCCGCAGGATTCGGTCCTGACAGGTTTTATCGATGTGCCGGACGGGAAATTGTATTATGAAATGACCGGGCAGGGGGATGAATCCATGGTTCTGATCCATGATGGTCTGGTGCATGCGGTCGTATGGGATGCCCAGGTATCAGCCTTTAAGGAAAAATACCGGATTGTTCGTTATGACCGCCGGGGGTACGGTCGTTCGCCAAAACCGGAAAAACCGTTTTCCAATATTGAAGACCTGAACACAGTTTTTACATCCCTGAAAATTGACAAAGCGATCCTGATCGGAATGTCTGCCGGGGGCGGCCTCGCCATCGATTTCACTATTCATTATCCTGAAAAAGTATCTTATTTAGTAGTGGTTGGTGCCATCGTCGGTGGATTCACATATTCAGATCATTTCCGGACCAGAGGGGGACGGCTGACGGCGGAAGACTTTGCCGATCGGGGAAAACTATTACGATATTTTGTTATGGAAGATCCTTATGAAACAGCCCCGCAGAATAAGGCAGTAAAAGAAAAACTGTGGAAAATCATGGAAGCCAATCCACAGAATATAGATTTTGAAAAAAACCGGTTGGATCAGCCTCCGAAGCGAAAAGCCATCGATGGCCTTAATCAGATCAACATACCGGTACTGATCATAGACGGGGAGTATGATATTCCGGATGTTTTTGCCCATGCCGGGGCGATAGACGCCGGTATTGCCAATGCAAAAAGGGTTGTCGTCAGCAATGCAGGTCATCTGGTGCCATTTGAAAAGCCGGAATTGTTCAACAAAGAAGTCCTGAATTTTTTGAATAACGCTTCGTTTTTCCAGGCATTGAATACCAAGGGTGTTGAAGCGGCAGCGGAACTATTTTATCGAAAACACAAAGCGGACCCTGACTGGATCCCATTCAGTGAAATGGAAATGAATATTCTGGGCTATCAGCATCTGCAGGACGGTAAGACCCGGGAGGCCATCGAATTATTCAAACTGAATGTGGCGGCCTACCCGGAATCGTCCAACACCTATGACAGTCTGGGTGAAGCCTATATGAACAGCGGCGACAAGGAACTGGCCATTCAAAACTATAAAAAATCGCTGGAGCTGAATCCTGGTAACGATAATGCTGTGGAAATGTTGAAACTCTTACAATGATTTTCCCGGTCGTATTGGAATTGTTGTGATGGTTATCGTCCATTTCCATAAGTGATTTCCGCGTCAGTATCGCCGTATTTTGCTATGTTTTCATCATATATTTTTTTATGTTTTGCCAGAATTTTCTGGAAGCGGGGATCGGAGCGAAAAATATCATACCATCGCAAATTTTTTAATTCCAGATATCTGGATCTGGGTGCCCTCAAATATTCTGCAAATTGAGGTTTCATCATCAACAAAATCGCCGCATTCTTTTTATTTAACACGGAGAATATGATTACTTTTGCCCAGCCATTCATTCCGGTTGATTTAAACAGCCGCAGCGCATTTACACTGTCACCCTGCATGGCATAAAACAACGATCTATAGTATATGAGATATCTATCTTCAGGATATTGGGCCTGATATTGATTCAGTAAATTGCTGACATCTTTTTCTCTCTTTTGCATGATCTTTAACATTATAAATCTGCGAAGAGTCCAATAATCATTAGGTTCAATCTCTAAATTCGATTTAAAATCATTTTCTGCTTTATCAAAGTCTCCGATATTGAAATATGCCCAACCTCTTGTAACATATGCCCATTGACCCAATGGATTTACTTCAATTGCCCGGTTAAAATATCGAAACGAGTGATATGACAGACCAATTTCTCTTAAAAAGATACCCATTTGTTGATTTGCGCCAAAATGATTGGGATCTACGTGAAGGGCTTTTCTCAGAAATTCATAACGTTTTTCAGGTTGACCTTTTACCTGATAGAGATATGATTTGTCATATAATACTTCTGCCGAATTAGGATCCAATTCTTCAGCAATCTTAAGATACGCTTCCTTTATCGGTAGATATTTTTCCAAATCCTGTGGTCGACGTAGTATGATTTCACTATACAAATATGATATACCGGTATATGATGGCAGGTAATTTGGATCGAGCGTAATAGCCTTTTTATACAGATCTTCAGCGGCGAAAAGATCTTCAAAATTCTGAAACAAATCATACTTTTTAGAGAAATGATTTGCCTTCAAAAAATATTCATAAGATGCAGTATTTGTCGGGCGTTTTGTCTTTATTTCCCCAATTTCTTTCAATGAAAGTTTCTCGGACAGAGCTCTGGCAATTGCCAGTGAAACATCATCCTGCACTTCAAATACATGTTCTAATTCCTTATCAAAATCATCTGCCCATATATGGGAGCCGTCTTGTGTGTTAATTAATTGTGCCGACACCCTGATACTATTACCGTATTTTCTGATACTGCCTTCTAATATATGAGTAACGTCCAATTCCTTTCCTATTTCAGGTAACATTTTCATAGTATGCTTAAATTTCATGACTGACGTCCGGCCAATTACTTTGAGTCGGTTTATTTTGCTCAGATTTGTAATAATCTGGTCAGTCATACCATCACAAAACCATTCCTGATCCTGCTCAGGGCTTAAATCATCAAATGGCAGAACGGCAATCGAGTTTTCCCAGACCGATTCGGTTCTTTTATCAGGATAGATTAATAAATAGCCGAGTAAGAGCAACAGGAAAATAGAAAGGGTAGCTGCTGGCAGGAGAAGAGACTTAAAACGCCTTTTTTGCCTGACATCCAAGGTTGCAGTATTGCTATATGGACCCTTCAATCCCTTCAAATCCAGGATTAATTCCTCCATATGCTGATATCGGTCTAACGGACTTTTTTGAAGACATTTATTAATGATCTTCTCCAGTTCCGGCGTAATACCGGTTCTTAGTCCGGTTACCGGTTCTTGTGTTTCATTCAGAATGGAATAAATAACGGCGGTATCGTATTCGCCCCTAAATGGTAATTGTCCGGTCAGCATTTCATAAAGGATTACACCCAGCGACCAGATATCCGTTCTGTAATCGACTAGATCGCCTTTAGCCTGTTCCGGTGACATATAGGATACAGTGCCCAAAGTTGTTGATTCTTTTGTCAGTTTTGTCTGTGTTGAAAGCTTTGCCAGACCAAAATCAAGAATTTTTATTACACCATCGTCTGTCAGCATGATATTTGCCGGTTTTATGTCCCGGTGAACAATATCCTTTTCATGTGCTTTCTGTAATCCACTGGCTATTTGTATCGCATGATCAATAATTTCTTTGATCTTTAATCTTTCATCTTTGATCTTTGTCTCAAAGGTTTCACCTTCATAGAAAGCCATGCTGATAAATAATTGACCGTTTTCTGTTTCATCTATTTCATGGATGTTACAGATGTTGTTATGATCAAGAGTTGATGCGGCTTTGGCTTCGTGAATAAATCGTTGCTTTTGTAAATTGCTGGTAGTCAGATGAAGAGACAGGAATTTGAGGGCGACAAATCGATCGAGTTTAAGATCCTGTGCTTTGTAAACGATGCCCATCCCGCCTTCGCCGAGCTTTTCGATAATTCTATAGTGAGATATGGTTTTACCGATCATAAATTTGTTAATTCTGTTTAGATTGTATTTGTGTAAAAATTATACTTTTATCCGACCGTTTGAGATAATATGAGGTACAGGCAGGGCTGATAATAAAACATAAATATATGTGGTAGCAATGGCAAGAAGAATTTTCCGGTATAACGTGCAGGATTAAATCTCATCTTTAATAGTCTGACATCCTTATCTCACATGTTTTTTCAGCCGATTCGCTTATCTGTTGCAAAAAATCAGAATGTCGACCGGTCCTTATGATCATGCCTTTTCTGCAAAATTCAGTTTTGAGATTAATTTCATGACCTTTAAATTCCAACTGATACTTCGGTAAACAGGGATTGCTACCCCTGCATTACCGCACAGGATTATTAATCACATTAAAAAAAATTCAGGAACAGGAGGATCATTTGCTGCATATCTTTGTGGATGCTGATGCCTGTCCGGTAAAACAGGAGGTTTATCGTGTTGCAAAGCGTTATCAGCTGCATGTCACGCTGGTCAGTAACACCTGGATGCGTGTTCCGAACGAACCGTGGATCGTACTCAAACTGGTGGGGAATAGTCCCGATGCTGCAGATGACTGGATTTCTGAAAAGACTGATATAGATGATATCATCGTCACGGCGGACATACCGCTGGCAGACCGGTGTATCAAAAAAGGCGCGCGGGTGATCAGCTCAACGGGACACCAGTTCACGGAGATCAACATCGGTCAATCACTGGCAACTCGGAATCTGCTCTCTGAATTGCGCAGCACAGGCGAGATCACGGGCGGGCCACCACCGCTTACGCAGCGTGACCGGTCACGGTTCCTGCAAAGGATGGATGAGGTGATCCAATCTATCCGTCGAAATAATGAGACTTAGTCGGATAATCTAATATATGAATATCCAAATTTCCCTATGCATGATTTGTGTCTGAAACATCGTATTCTTCTGTATTTTATTGCATGTAATGATTCATCCTCAGTAACTTTTCTCTTTGTTGCATCCATTATACCTACTGTTTGTCGAAAATAATGTGCCGGTCAGCTGAAATACGGCTGCATGATCAGGAGAAATGGCATGGCAAATATCCATCCCACAGCAATTGTCAGCGGCAGGGCCGATCTGGCCGATGATGTCGAAATCGGGGCCTATACAATTATTGAAGATGATGTCATCGTGGGCCCGGGTACCGTCATACGCCCCCATGCAATCATCCGGAGTTTTACCAGGATGGGATCCGGAAATTATGTTGATTCCTATGCCGTACTCGGCGGGGAACCCCAGGATCTGAAATTCGACCGAAAAACGGTGTCCTATCTGGAAATCGGTAATAACAACACGTTTCGTGAGGGGGTGACCATCTCGCGGGCAACCGGCGATGGTGAAAAGACAATTGTCGGGAACCATACGCTTTGGATGGCGAATTCGCATGCGGGGCATAATGCCCGGATTGATGATCGTGTCATTCTGGTCAACGGATCTCTGGTCGCAGGCCATGCAACCATCGAACGCGCGGCCATACTGCCTGCCAATGGCGCGGTGCATCAGTTTTGCTGGGTGGGTGAAAACGCCATGTTTCAGGGGGGATCATTTGCAAGTATGCATGTACCGCCGTTTGTGGTCTGTGCCGGGGTTAATAATGTGGTCGGACTGAATATGGTCGGTTTGCGGCGGCGTGAAGATATTACGCCCCGCGACCGGGAAGAGATCAAAGAGGCCTTCAGGATCACCTATCAATCTGATCTGCCTTTGGGTGAAGCGATCAATGAAATGCAGCAAAAGGCCAACTGGGGTAAAGCAGCCGCCCATTTCCGCGATTTTATTCACCGGACCTACGAAGCTGAACCTCCCTTCAAACGGGGACTTTCCCCGAATATTTCCCGCCTCAGCCGGCGGCATAAATGATGGAACAGATCAGGGATGAACAGAAACCCAACCGGTCTGTTAATCTGATTTTTATAGCCGTGGGAGAAGACATACACCATCAGCGGATGATTTATGCAAACATATCTAAAGAATCTGAAGGAGCATTGGCGCGATAACTGGCTGCAAAAAGAGTTTCGCCTCCGATTTCTGGCTACCCTGGCCTCATTATTTCTGGTGGTTTATGCGCTCAGCAGATTTCTCGACTATATCGAATTGCGTACCGGCGTCATATTGGCAGATCCACTGTTACAGGCATTCACACCTGTTGACGTAACCTGGCTCACTTTCCTTGTTATTTATTTGTCGGTGATCATGGCTATACTGGCGCTGATACTTGATCCGCCTCGTCTGATGGTTGCCTTGCAGGCCTATATCTTGATGGTGATCCTGCGGATGGTGTCTATGTATCTGATGCCCCTTGATCCCCCGCCACTGCTTATTCCCTTAACCGACCCTTTCGTAGAGTCACTGAGCAGCGGCACCCTGACCAGAGACTTGTTTTTTTCCGGACATACTGCAACGCTCTTTCTGCTATTTCTTACGGCTCAAATTGTAGCACTGCGACGGTTTTTTCTGGTCAGTACCATTCTCGTAGGTATATTTGTTTTGATCCAGCATGTGCATTATACGATTGATGTGCTGGCAGCCCCGTTTTACAGCTATGCCGCTTATCGCTTGAGTATTTTTGCTGACAGGAAAGTATGATCACACAAGCCGCAGATAAGCTAAATAGGATGCGTAATAAACAAATAAATAATATGCAATCCTAATGATCTGAATGAGAATATAACCTGGTTTAAAATTTACGGAATTCCGCAGCAGATCAATATTATTTATTTGTCGTATTATTTAATTGCTGATCACATAGTACTCTGATACAGAAAGAGATTATGAAATAACCGGATTAATCCAGTACTAAAATACGCTATATTCTTTGATCATCTCAGAAGCTGTACCATACTATTGAACAGATCTCCTTAATAAATGAGGAAAGGATGCAATCATCAGCCAGGACCGTTGAAGAATATATTAATTCCCTCCCTGAGGACAGAAAAAAAGCCGTGGTAAAACTCAGACAGGTTATCCTGAAAAATCTTCCGCAGGGTTTTTCAGAGCAGATAAATTACGGAATGATTGGTTATGTTGTTCCGCATTCTTTGTATCCGGACGGGTATCATTGCGATCCCAAACTACCTCTGCCTTTTATGAACTTAGCTTCCCAGAAGCATTATATTGCGGTTTATCACATGGGCATCTATACGGATAAGAAATTGTTGGAATGGTTTACCGGCCAATATTACCAACAAACCAAAGCAAAACCGGATATGGGGAAAAGTTGTATTCGGTTCAAAAAGCCGGATCAGATTCCTTTTGAGCTCATCGGTGAATTATCGTCCAGGATATCGCCCCGGGAATGGATCCGGATTTATGAAATGAACATAAAAAAATAAAACCGTGAGATCTGTGACCATTTACATAGTTTTTTCTTGATCTATGCTGATATATTTTTTTATCTCAACAGAATAATTTGATACCTGTTTTTGTTATGATCTATAAATCCTAAAGGGAGTATTGTATGCTCAGAAATATATTTTTTGGTCTATTGTCAGCCGGCATATTTGTTTCTTGCAGTACGGATACCACAGCACCGGGGAACCAGGGATCGGTGAATGAGGCCGACCTGATCCGGGCCATTGAGACAGCGCCGAACATGTTGGACCTCGGATTTGAACAATTACCCGCCAGGTCTCAGGAGGTGCTGACGACAGACTATTCGGAAAGTTATGTCGATGAGGTGAAGATGGCTCCGGATCTGGGGTATAAAGTAACCACACGGAGAGAGCGGGGTACACATATCGGTACCCGTTCACATCTTTATTTTGATTTGAACGGAAGAGAATTGCGCGCTTCTGCCGGCCTGGATCGTAACAGCGATGATCGGGACCGGGACGAATGTTTTACCCTGGTATACCCGGTTACCTTTATCATGCCCGATGGCTCGGAGATCACCGGCGATGACCGAAAGGCCATCTGTACTGCGATCAGGGATTGGTATATAGCTAATCCAGATTCAAGAGAACGTCCGGCTTTACAATATCCGGTGGACGTTGTTATGAGGGACAGCACCACGTTAACGATCAACAGTGATACGGAAATGCAAAGGCTTATAGTCAGTTGCGGCGATTCGGACAGGGATGATAAGGATGGTGCCAAATGTTTTGAACTGGTTTATCCGGTAACTTATATCATGCCTGACAGTACAGAGATCACCGTTGAAAACGGTGACGATTGGGGAGCGATAAAAAGCTGGTATGAGGCCAATCCGGACTCGAAAGCACGCCCGGCTTTGAAATATCCCGTGGACGTTACTTTAATGGATGGCACGACCAGGACCGTCAATAGCGCCAGGGAAATGCGAGCCTTGAAAGAAGACTGCAATGATTGGGATCATGAGGATGATGAAGATCATGTCCGGGACAAAGACGATGCACATGGATCCTGTTTTCAACTGGTCTATCCGGTAACATTCATCATGCCCGACGGCTCAACCATAACCGGCAACGACAAGACCCAGGTCAAATCTGACATCCGAAGCTGGTATGAGGCCAATCCGGATTCAACCGGTAGACCGGTGCTGCAATACCCTGTGGATATTATTTATCATGACAGTACAACGATCACGATAAACAATTCCGCGGAAATGAAAAAGGCCTATCAGGATTGCGGAGATGAGGATGATCATCACGGGGACCGGGACGGTGACCATGACAAAGACCATGATGAGGAAGACGATCATGATCATGATGGGGAAGACCATTAGGATTAAGGTCAGGAGGTTTACCGGTTGTTCCTGCTGAGCAGATAGGCATTAGGAATTAAATAATTGTAAACAAAAATATTAAATAAATATTTTCTTGACCGCAAGCAAAATACAATGCAATTTTTTCCTTTTTCCTTTTTCCTTTTTCCTTTTTGCTTTTTCCTTTTCTAAGTATTTTCTGCCTACTGCCTACTGCCTACTGCCTACTGCTAAGTTCTTTTTATCGCAGCAAAATCATTTTCATCACTTCTCTGAAACGCTGTCCTGAGCCTCTCGACTCAGCTCGGGATAAACCTGTCGAAGGATCCCCGACTACCAGCTGGTAAAAGTAGATTCCGCTGGCCAGATCTTTTCCATTGAACCGGTATGAATGGTTTCCGGCATTCATATTTCCCGAGAACAGCGTTACCATTTTCTGACCAAGCAGATTATAAACCGACAATTCTACATGACTGTTTATCGCCAACTGCCAACTGATCACCGTTGACGGATTGAATGGATTGGGATAGTTCTGATATAACACCGCTGACCGGGGGTTAATGTGTGTCCTGTTTTCCGGATGGATAACGGTGGCCAGATTATTGATCTGGCTCGCAAATACACTCAGCCCCGGTTTTGGTTGATCGGTTTCGCCCCGGACCAGGCCGGCATAGCGGATGTACTTGTTCAGACCAGGTATATCGCCGGACATGTTTTCCTCTGTGGCCAGTGCATAATAGAAAAATCCATTCACTCCATTCTTTACTGCTGACAGCAGCGCGGTCTCGATAAAATCAGCCTGTCTTTTTTCAGAAAAATACAACATATCATCCTGCAACAGGAGCGAATCGGAGATATCATTTATTTCAATACCGGGATATCCGGTTTCAATCAGCCAGACCGGTTTGTCAGGATACCCTAATCCTTTTAAAACCCGGCGAACCGCCCAAATATATTCGCCAACGACAAATCCCATCACCGGCAGCGCACCGGTTTGATTTGGATAAAAATTAACCCCGACGATATCCATATCTTCCAGCCAGGATTCCATTGCGGGCATGAATCCCAGCATATGCAGATCATGCGTGATCCGGGCTGAGGGATCTTCTGTTCTCACCGCATCAACCAGGATTCTCCAAACCCGGTCTCTGAAATTCTGGTCACGCCAGAGATCGCCTTTACGCCACCATGTCGAATCCGCAGCGGCAAAACCGGCCGCATTTAACTCATTCTCTATTTGCCAGATATCGATCTGATCCGCAAACCGGCTCACAACCGCATGGGCGTAGATTTTTAAATTATAAAGGAATTCGTTAGCATTTACACCTGTATAATTTTCCGGACCGATCCACCCGGGTAAAGCAGGAGCGATCAACCGGCCACTGCCGTCGTCCGGCATGCGATCCTGGTGTCCAACCCCCAGAGTCAAAAATGGCTTGAGATTCTGCTGGTATCCACTACTTAGGATCTTTTGGATCCCGGTAAAAACAGAAGTGTCCCAGTGAGCAACATCGTTCAAAAGGGGTTCAATTTCACTGACAGACAAACTGTCCGGGTGCAACGATTCACCGAGATATGCTTTTTTCTGAAGGTCGTGCCATCGGATTTCCAGCCGGTAATCCAAAATATTATTATCTGCCATGATCCCGAACGCTTTTTCCACGCGTTGGGTTTCCAACCACTCTGTATGCCAGGAAAAGCCACGTTGCAAGACCCAATAAAGATAACTGAATCCGCCGTATTGAAGTCCGGGAGAGGGTATGTCGTCGGGTATGATTTCAGAAAAGGCGTTCCGGTCTTCGGTTGTTCCGGTTAGAAAATCAACAATCAGGACCAGCTGTGTTACTTCCTTTGATGGATCATGTAGGGTTTTGATTTTCATATTCATGGGGAAACCATCAAATGCCTCTTTGATGAGCTCGGGATCCTGAACTTGCATTGACTGGATCGGATTAAGGATATCAAATAATTCACCACCGCTGATATCTGCAAAATCCTGCGTCAATTTATCCAGGTAACCGTTGAGCCATGAGGATAAATAGACCTCCAGTGTATCTGCAAGGATCGGACAGAGGAATCCACCGGTCCCGGTAACGGTAACAATTGGGTTATAGGTTTCGGTATGGCTCTCGGTAATATTTAGCTTTCCATCGATAAATTCATTGTTGGTGCTGAACAATATACCCATTTCGGAAACCTGACATTCAAAATCACAACCAATACCGTTTGCTTTCAGGGTCCACGGAGCCAGGGTAATTTTTCCCATGATATCGTAGGTATTGGTGGTATCCTCTAAATAAACCAGGTCAACATCCAACGGAAAGTTAAACTCAGCGACGGTGATATTATTCGCTTGTGCCAGGCTGTCAACCAGATTCTCCAGGCCGATGCTGTCCAAATTCGCATCGTACCATTCCTGAATCTCCCGGAAAAACAAATCATCGTCTAAATCATATTTATGGCCGTTGATGAGACAAGCCGCGTTCGAAGCAGTCTGAGCGTGAAGGCTGAAGGTGAGCATCATAAGTAATATAAGTGAGGTGCTGAATAATGATCGCATAACGTTTACCCCGGTTAAAAGTTTAAATAAACAGAAAATCTGATAGAATTAAAATAGTCTTCAATAAGAAAATGAACAGGATGATAATTTTTCAGACCGAATGATTATGAGGTTGAATAACTCAAATTTAAGATAATTTTAACGAAAAGGAAGCAAAATATAATTCCTTTAGAAAAAATTTGCCAGGATCTTAGCGGCTGCAGGAAATAATATTTGCGGATGGTATAATTACGGATCGGAGAGCGTGTCGCGCATCGCATTGGTAACCGGAAACAAAATGGTGCGTATTTTTTAAGATATTACCGGTGGACGTTTCTTTTCTCCTTTAAGTTTATTCCAGTAATTCTTATATTTCTCTGGCGATATAATATCGGGCTAGTATTACTTCTGTACCTAATATACTTCATCAGTAAATATAAATACAGGAATTCCGGTTATCTCCAAATGGTAAACTTACTCTGGAGATACCTGGGGGAGAATGAATATGAGTGCTCTTCCGGATAAAAAAACCGCGCAGCTGAATGAATTGCTTGAAAAGCTTATTTCCCGCAGGTTAATCAAACAGGCCATTATCGCGCTGGAAAACACAGACCGATCCGTTCGGTGGATCGGGACTGCCGGAACCACGGATCAGGATAACAGACCTGTGGGGGCAGATACACCATTTTTTATTGCGAGCATTGACAAATTGTACAATGCTTCGATTGTAATGATACTCAATGAAAATGAACAGCTGGACCTGGATGAATCCATATTAAAGTACCTTCCTGAAAAGATAACCCAGAGATTGCACACTGTGAATGGTGTTGATCTGACGGAACAAATCACGCTCAGACATTTGCTCTCACATACTTCTGGTCTGGCAGACTGGCTGGAAGACTACCCGAAGGGTGGCCAGAGTTTGATCAACCGTCTGCTCGAAAAAAATGATATGGCATTCACCATGGAAGACCTGGCAGCGGTCGTCCGCGATCAGCTGAAGCCGCACTTCCCGCCTCAGGACCTTTCTTCCAAACGTCCAATGGCACGTTATTCAGATACCAATTTCATGCTGATCATCGCAATTATCGAGTCCGTGACCGGCAAGCCGTTGCACGAGATATACGAAGAATTACTATTAAAGCCCCTGGGTCTCAGGCACACGTATTTTCCCGGGCTCTCAGAACCAATGGATCCCACACCTGCAGCGATGATCCTGCGCGCCAATGGACGACCAATGCAGATTCCCAGGTTGATGCGTTCGATCAGGGGGATATATAGTACCGTAGGGGATAGCATAGAATTTCTGCGCCGGTTTATTTGTAACGATATTTTCCGGAGTCCCGATACACTGGGCAAAATGCTGAAAAACTGGAATCGGTTCGGAATTCCTCTGGATCGTGCGGCATTGCGCGCACCCGGTTGGCCCATTGAATACGGATTGGGCATTATGCGATTTCGTCTGCCGCGGCTGATTACACCATTTCAGGCGATGCCACCGGTGATCGGTCACACCGGTTCAACCGGTTGCTGGCTGTTCTGGTGCGCTGATCTGGATATGTTTCTGACCGGCAGTGTCGATGAGGCTGCTGCGGGAGCCGTGCCGTACCGGATTGTGCCAAAAATTCTGAAAATTCTCGGATCATCCAATCAGGAGTAGATAATACCAAACAAAAAAGGAAAACGGGTATATAAGTAAAATACATTCTGCCTGACGTTAAATCTCCCGGGGGGTCGTTGGCAGGCGCACCAGCATTTCTGTCCGTCCTGGTCGGGAGCGGACTTCGATCTGCCCCTGATGCGTTCGCACGATCCGTCGCGCGATATCCAGTCCAAGGCCGGTGCCCTGCCCCACACCCTTGGTCGTAAAAAACGGATCGAAGATGGCGTGGCGAATGTCTTCTGGAATTCCTGTCCCATCGTCGATAATTTTTATATCAACCCCCAGATCACTGCTGTTGGTCTCAATGGAGAGAATTCCTCCATCGCCCATGGCATCAATGGCATTGTCGATAATGCAGGTCCAGACCTGGTTCAGTTCGCCGGCATTTCCCGGGATGGCCGGAAGATCAGGGCTATACTTCCTTGAAATCTGTATGTTTTTTTGATTTAGTTTGTGCCCGAACATCTTAAGTGTGTTGTCGAGTCCTTCGTGGACATCGGTCGGTTTATGCTCAATGGACTGATCCATATGAGAATAGCTTTTAATTGACGAAACCAGCTCAGACACACGTGCCGCAGACATTTTGATCTCGTCCACCATCCTGTCAATTTCGATATCACCTGCCACCCAGGCAAGCGCATTTCCGAGAAAGATACCGGGAATTGATTTCTCTGTTTGTTCAAGATCACCGGCGTTTAAGCCGGCCTGAGCGAAGATGCCCACGAGTGCCCAGGCTTCGGGAATGCTGCGTTCTTCCAACCAATTGGACAGTTCCTCTTCCCGCTCGCTGCGCTGCAGCGAAGTGAGCTCGATAGAATTTCTTTCACTGGCCACGCTTAAAAGGTTCTCGATGGCATCGATAACTTCCTCTTTGAGATCAATCCGGGCCAGGCCTCTGATAAAAGCCGTATGCGCCACAAGTTTTTTGGCCAGACTGGCGGAGGTGCTGCGAATAGCTGCCGCCGGATTATTCAGTTCATGTGCCAGGCCGGCCGAGAGTCGCCCCAGGGAAGCCATTTTTTCCTGTTGCTGCTCCAGGCGGACATCCGCGCGTACACGGTTTGACATTTCTGTAACCAGCCGCTGACCAAATTCGTGACTGATCGCCAGCATTTCATTGAATTTTTGTTTGTCTATACGAAGCACCACAGAAGGTGCTGCGGCTACCGAGTGCCCCGGGTAATGGGTCATACGTGAATAGGGAAGCATGCCGGTTACCTGCCCCCGGGTGGTTGTCGCGACGACCAGCCATTGCCCGCCGATCTCATGATACCGGTGTATTGTACCTTCAACCACAACGAACATATAATCGGCAGAATGACCACGCGTGAACATGCGATCCTGTATGGCAAGTTCTATCCGGTTACCATGCGTGCATAACCATTCCAGTAATTTTTCGGGTAAGTCATTGAAAAGGGTCAGCGAACGTAATTCATCGGGCGTAAATTTCATATAGTTCTCGAATTGCAGGTGAAGCAAAATACAAAAATGGTTCTCTCAAAATCAATTATCATTTCCAAAACCAGGTCGAAAATAGCGCCAGGAGAATCACCAATGATCTATATTGTAAGGAACGGTCCTTAATATTCAATAATTCCGAATTTGCGGTAATATATATCCGGATTTTTCCATGTGCTGCGTATCGGGACTATTTTTAAAATCAGATTTTCCGGAAAGTTTGTCAATTCAGCTTTTCTGAAACGATGTTACATTATTCTGAGAATTACACTTTGAGATATATTTATCAATCTTTAAATTAATATTTAAATGTCCGTTTGAAGGGAATAATAGGATTTCTGTATATCTCTAATGGGATTTAAAATTGAAAAGGATAATTTCCAAACAAAAATTGCTGGCTGGAATAATATTTTTACATAGTCTTTACCTGTTTTCCACCGGAATATGCCAATCTGAGGATTCCTTAATAGCTGAAGTGGAAAACGGGTTATTATCCTATGTCTTGATCGAGGGGGAATCAACTTATACGCTGGCAGAACGGATGGCTTATTATAAAGTACCAGGGATTAGTATAACTGTTATCAATGATTATAAAATTGATTTCAGCAAACAGTATGGATTGATGGATTCTGAACTTCAGAAACCGGTAAACGAACAAACCATGTTTAATGTTGGGTCGCTTAGTAAGGGTGTCGCGGCACTTGCTGTTTTACGTCTGGCGCAGGAAGGAAAGATAGATCTGTACCGGCATATTAACGAACAATTGATTTCCTGGAAGTTACCCGAAAATGAATTTACCGGGAAAGGAATGGTCACGCCATTCTTATTGATGAATCACAGTGGCGGTGTGATGTTCAGCCCTTCATATGCCTATTTGCCGGATAATTTTCCGACACTGTTGCAGGTCCTCAACGGGGAAAGTCCTGCACAATCTAAACCCGTTGTGGTCGACAGGATTCCCGGAACGGCATATCAATATTCAAATGCGGGGTATACCATATTGCAGCAATTGACCATAGATGCCGGAAAAAAATCTTATCCCGAATTGATATCTGAAAAAATCTTTGAACCGCTTGAAATGCATTCCAGTACCTTTGAACAACCTCTCCCTGAGGATATTATCATCAGGGCATCGGCAGGCCACCTGGCGGATGGGGTACCGATTCCGTTTAAGCGCTATTATTATCCCCATTTGGCCGGGGGCGGGTTATGGACAACCACCAATGATTATGCAAAATTTATAATTGAACTTCAAAAATCCTATCTTGGGAGTTCAAACAGGATCATCTCAAAGAAATTGACAAAAGAAATGCTATCACCCCATGTTTCAAAACAGTACGGTCTCGGCGTATTTATGCGGGAAAAATGCGGCGAGATAAATTATTTTGGCCACATGGGAGACAACAGAGGATTCTTTGCCGGATTTGTATCCCATCTGACTGACGGGTGTGGTGCGGTTGTTTTTACCAACTCACAAAACGGGGCGATGTTAATCAGGGAAATATTTCAGGGAATCGCAAAGATTTATAACTGGAAGGATTATTTACCTGCCGCTTACAAAACAGTGGCCTTAACTGACAGTATGATTGATCGGTATCGCGGACGATATAAACTCGGGTCAGATGACGTTTTTGAAATCACAAAGGAAGGATCAGAATTATATATAAACCGTTTTGATCAAGCCAGGCTTTATCACATCGGTGATGGAAAATTCGTCATCAAATCCAGAGAAGGTTCACTCTGGTTCCATCAGGATTCGATCAATCGTACGCCGACTGTTATTTATCATTTCTCCGATGGACTCGGACGCTTTTTGAGTCCACCGCAAAATTGCTCCCGGCTGGCTCCGGGAACGAAAATCCCGCTGGAACTGCTGCACGAAAATAATATCTCAGAGGCGACCGAATTATACCGCAATCTGAAAAAGGCTGATCCCTCCGATTTCTATGTATCTGAAAATCGTTTTAATAATTTAGGTTATGAATTTTTGAGACAAGAAAAGTATAAGCAGGCTCTGGCTGTATTTATGCTGAATGTGGAATTTTATCCGCAATCGGCAAATTGCTATGATAGTCTGGCTGAGGCGTACATGAATAGCGGGGATACTGAACATGCCATTATCAATTATAAAAAATC
>Ga0209536_100007669_pt1 | contig 16346 bp, 11 predicted proteins | sample DeeMarSeWOR28_12_FD_187461 | JGI IMG/M metagenome (GOLD analysis project Ga0209536, IMG submission 187461) | Marine sediment microbial communities from White Oak River estuary, North Carolina - WOR-2-8_12 (SPAdes) (version 2) | ecosystem: Environmental > Aquatic > Marine > Intertidal zone >...
TCCTCGTCGAACACCATCCCCATGATGTTGGCGCCGGCGTCGACGAAGGTCGTCTCGCCGGTGATGCCGCTCGCGAGGTCCGAGCACAGGAAGGCGGCCGTGTTGCCGATCTCCTCGATGGTTACGGTGCGCCGTAACGGCGAGGCTTTCTCGGCGTAGCCGAGCATCTTGCGGAAGCCGCCGATGCCCGCCGCCGCGAGTGTCTTCACGGCGCCGGCCGAGATCGCGTTGACGCGGATCCCTTTGGGGCCGAGGTCGGCCGCCAAAAAGCGCATGCAGGACTCGAGACTCGCCTTTGCAAGCCCCATGACGTTGTAGTTGGGTACGACCTGGGTCGCGGCGTTATAGGTAAGCGTCAGGATGGAGCCGTTGCGGCCTTCCATCATCGGCAGCGCGGATTTCGCGAGCGCGGCCAGGCTGTAGGCGGAGATGTCGTGCGAGATCGCAAAGCCTTCGCGCGTAATCGATTCGGTGAAGCCGCCCTCGAGCTGCTCGCGCGGCGCAAACCCCACCGAGTGCACGAGGATGTCGAGCCCGTCCCAGGACTTGCCGAGGCTCTCGAATACCGCGTCGATCTCCTCGTCCGACGAGACGTCGCAGGGGAACAGCAGGCTGGTATCCTGGCCGAGCCGGGCGGCGAGTTTCTCGACACGGCCCTTGAGCTTGTCGTTCTGGTACGTGAACGCGAGTTCGGCGCCTTCGCGCGCAAACGCCTCGGCGATTCCGGTTGCAATGGAACGATCGCTCGCGACACCCACGATGAGTGCCCGCTTGCCGGCCATGAATCCCATGATGTTTCCCCTGCTCCCGAATTAAGGGGACAGTGACCCTAATTCGGCATTGTTGTCGATAATTATATGTCTGACCGGTCGAGTCAGGGGCACTGTCCCCCTGACTAGCTGGACTGGCGGGTGACGTCGACGTACATCGTCAGCTTCTGCCCGGGCCGCAGTATCCTGTTCTTGTCGATATTGTTCCAGCGTGCGATGTCGCTGATCGACACGCGGAAACGGTTTGCGATGAGGTACAGGGAGTCGCCATTGCGCACCGTGTAGCGCAGTTTACGCGTCGTATTGCCGAGCGTCGTGGCCGGCGACATTTGCGGCGAATCGGCGACGGCATCCGTCCACACCACCAGTTTGCGGCCGACAGGCAGCGGATCGCCCGGCGCCATGCCGTTCCATGCGGCCAGCTGGCGGTGCGTGACCTTGTAGCGGCGGCTTATCGTCCAGAAGCTCTCGCCCTTCGCCACGACGTGCTCCACCTTGCTGCCGGCGCGCTTGCGATTCTGGGTCTTGGCGAGCCGCGCGTCGGCGCTCTGGCTGTAGGCGGACAATGGTTTCGTCGCCACCGGGATCAGCAGGTAGTGACCGGCCCGGATGGTGTTGCCGCGCAGGTTGTTGGCTGCGCGAATCTGCGTGACCGTCGTGTTGTAGTTCTGCGCGATCGTCGAGATCGCCTCGCCGCTTTTCACCTTGTGGCGCTTCCAGCGCACGCGGTCGTCCTCGGGGACCTCGGCCAGCGCGGCGGTAAAGGTATCGGCTGCGTCTACCGGCAGGACCAGACGGTGCGGCCCGGCCGGGTCGGTGGACCAGCGGTTGTAGCCGGGGTTGTAGGCGTAAACGGTATCCACGTCGACGCCCGCCAGCTCGGCCGCGAGCGCGAGATCCAGCTGCGAGCCGATATCGGCGACGACGAACTGCGGTTCGTCGAGGACGGCCGGCAGCGTCAGGTCGTAAGCGGCCGGGTTCTCGACGATATCGACGAGAGCGAGCAGTTTCGGCACGTACATGCTGGTCTCGCGCGGCAGCTTGAGGTTCCAGAAATCTTCCGGCTTGCCGGCCTTGCGATTGCGCTTGACCGAGCGGAGGACATTGCCCTCGCCGGAGTTGTACGATGCGATTGCGTTGAGCCAGTCGCCGTCGTTGAGTTTGTAGAGGTACTCGAGGTAATCGAGTGCGGCCCGCGTCGAATCGACGACGTCGCGGCGGCCGTCGTACCACCAGTTCTGCTTGATGCCGAAGCGGCGTGCCGTGCCGGGGATCATCTGCCACAGCCCGGCAGCACGGCCGTGCGAGTACGCGAACGGGTCGTAGGCGCTTTCGACGATGGGCAGCAGCGCCAGCTCGGGCGGCAGACCCCGGCGTTCGATCTCGGCCGCGATATAGGGCAGATACCGTTGCGCGCGCGTGAACACGCGGGTGAGGTAGTCGGGATGCCGCAAGAACCAGTTACGCTCGGCCGCGATACGCTTGTTGTCCTCGTAGTCGAGCGAAAACCCGAAGCGCAGTTTCGTCAGCAGGTCGTAGGGGTCGGCCGGGCCGTAGGTTTCCAGCGTCAGGCCTTCGAGCGGGGAAATCAGGGTCAGTGACGGCTCATTCGACGCCATGCCGGGCGGCAGGACGTCGCTCGCGTACGGCTCAGCGGCAGCGCCGCCGGCGGCAAACGGTAAAAGAGTGACGCCGATGGCGCCCATCGCCGTCATTCTTTGCAATAATTGCCGGTAACCGGTGTTATGTCGTTTGAGCATCCGCGTATCCTACCGACGGAAGCCGGATCTGCAAGGTGCACGGATCACAAACGGGGATTTTGAAGAGGGTCTGATGGGCAATTCCGCGAACAAGCAGCTGCAGGAGTTCGAGGCTCTGCAGAGCTGGCTGCACACGCCGCTCGGCGAGTCGCTGCTGCAGCAGGAGGCGCGCGTCGTCGAAGAAGCTTTCGACGGCATGTTCGGCGAGCAGTGCCTCCAGCTCGGCTCCTGGGGCGACCCCGCGGTGTTCGTGCGCCTGGCGCGAACCCAGCGCCGCGCGCTGGTCACCGAGTTTCCGCGCACCGACGGCGTGTCCGCGATCGGGCAGCTGCACCGCCTGCCCGTGCAGGACGACTCGATCGACGTGGTCATCCTGCCGCACACACTCGATTACAGCGACCGGCCGCACGGAATCCTGCGCGAGGTCCACCGCGTGTTGCGCTCGGACGGCCAGCTGATCGTGCTGGGGTTCCGCCCGGGCGGCCTGTGGGGCCTGAGACGCCTCGTGCCGGGCGCGGGCCTGCCGCCGGGAGAACTGCATCTGGTCTCCGAGCGGCGCCTGAGGGACTGGCTGAAGCTCCTGGACATGCGCATCCACGGCGTGACCGGCTATTTCTTCCGCTGGCCGCTGCCGGGGCTCAAGGGCAAGCCGTCGCCGCAATGGGAGCGGCGCGGCCGGCGCTGGTGGCCCGAACTCTCCGCGTGCTATATGCTCTCCGCGCAGAAACGCATCAGCACGCTGACGCCGGTGCGCCCCCTGTGGCGCGCAAAGCCGAAAGTCGTCGCCGGGCTGGCCGAACCCTCCGCCCGGGTGTCACGAATCCGCTTTGACCAATAGAATCCACTTTGACCCAGGAAATTGAGATCTACACCGACGGTGCCTGCAGGGGGAATCCCGGGCCTGGCGGCTGGGGTGCCGTGCTGATCGCAGGGCAGCATCGCAAGACCCTGCACGGCGGCGACCCCGAGACCACCAACAACCGCATGGAACTGACGGCCGCCATCGAAGCGCTGAACGCGCTCAACGGCAGCCGCAAGGTCGTGCTGCACACCGACTCGAAGTACGTCATGCACGGCATTACCGAGTGGATGGTGAACTGGAAGGCGCGCGGCTGGAAGACCGCGGCGAAAAAGCCGGTCAAGAACCAGGATCTCTGGATGGCGCTCGACGCGGCCATCGCCCGCCACGACATCCAGTGGAAGTGGGTCAAGGGGCACGACGGCAACCCCGGCAACGAGGAAGCCGATGCGCTGGCGAACCGCGGCATCGACGAACTGGTGTAACTGACCTATGCGACAAATCGTCCTCGACACTGAAACCACCGGCCTCTCGACGGCGCAGGGCCACCGCATCATCGAGATCGGCGCCATCGAGCTTGTTGACCGGCGCCTGACCGGCCGCGAGTTTCACCGCTTCCTGAATCCCGAGCGCGATATCGACGAGGGCGCGGAGCGCGTGCACGGCATCAGCCGCGCCGACCTGGAGACGGCGCCGCGCTTCCACGAGGTGGCCGAGGAGCTGCTGGACTTCATCCGGGACGCCGAACTCGTGATTCACAACGCCGAGTTCGACGTGGGATTTCTCGAGTACGAGCTCGGGCTCATGAAGCACCCGCGGCCGTCGATCGCCGATCATTCGCAGGTGCTCGACACGCTGTCGCTCGCTCGCGAGCTGCATCCGGGTCAGCGCAACAGCCTCGATGCGCTCTGCAAGCGCTACGAAGTGGACGCGTCGAATCGCGACCTGCACGGCGCACTGATCGATGCGGACCTGCTGGCCCGTGTCTATCTCGCGATGACGGGCGGACAAACGGCGCTGTTCCTCGACGAGTCCGGGGCGAACGGCGACGAAAAAGAAGGGGGTATCGCGATCCGCGCCAGCCGGCCGGATCTCAATCTCGTGGTGGTGCGGGCCTCCGGGGCCGAGAATGCCGCTCACGAAGCGATGCTGGAAAAGCTGAGAGGCGCGGGGGAGTGCGTCTGGGATCGCCTCGACGGAGCCCGTCAGGCTGCAAAATAAGGCCGGAAACGTCTAGAATCACCCGGCCACTACAACAGGAATAACCATGGCCCATTCGTTTGCGGATGCCTTCCGCGAGAATTTTCTCGGCAATTCGCCGGGCTGGTACAAGACGACCATCCTCGGGTTCCTGATCGTGAACCCGGTGCTGGTCGCCATCGACCCGTTCCTTGCCGGCTGGGTTCTCGTGATCGAGTTCATCTTCACGCTGGCCATGGCGCTGAAGTGCTATCCGTTGCAGCCGGGCGGCTTGCTCGCCGTCGAAGCGATTATCCTTGGGCTGGCGACGCCCGAAATGGTCTTCCACGAGGCCGAGGTCAATTTCCCGGTCATCATGCTGCTGATGTTCATGGTGGCGGGCATTTACTTCCTGCGCGAGTTCCTGTTATTCACCTTCACCAAGATCCTGCTGGGCGTGAAGTCGAAGATCCTGCTGTCGCTGATGTTCTCGTTCACGGCGGCGTTCTTGTCGGCTTTTCTCGACGCGCTGACGGTAACGGCGGTCATCATCACGGTGGCGGCCGGCTTCTACGGCGTGTATCACAAGGTCGCGTCGGGCAAGCACCTGGACATGGATCACGATCCGACCACCGATGCCGAGGTCGTCGAGCTGCACCGCTCGGATCTCGAGCAGTTCCGGGCGTTCCTGCGCAGCCTGATGATGCACGGCGCCGTCGGCACGGCGCTCGGCGGCGTGACGACCCTCGTCGGAGAGCCGCAGAACCTGCTCATCGCCGAGGTGATGGACTGGGAGTTCGTCGAGTTCTTCATGAGGATGGCGCACATCTCGATGCCGGTGCTCGTCGTCGGTCTGATGACCTGCGCGTTGCTGGAGAAGTTCAAGCTATTCGGCTACGGCACGGCGCTCGGTCCCAAGGTTCGCGAGGTGCTTGAGCAATACGACCTGGAAATGACGGAGAAGCGCACGCACGCCGAGAGCATGGCGATCGTCGTCCAGGCCATCGTCGCCGTTATACTGGTCTTCGCCCTTGGCCTGCACCTCGCGGAGCCCGGTGTCGTCGGCTTGCTGGTGATCGTGCTGGCGACAGCATTCAACGGCGTGACGGAAGAACACCGCATCGGCCATGCCTTCGAGGAGGCGCTGCCGTTCACGGCGCTGCTGGTCGTGTTTTTCGCGATCGTTGCGGTCATCGACAACCAGGGCCTGTTCTCGCCGGTGATTCACTGGGTGATGGAACACGACGGCAAGAGCCAGGCGGCGCTCTTCTACATCGCCAACGGCGTGCTGTCGATGATCAGCGATAACGTATTCGTGGCGACGGTCTACATTACCGAGGTTGCCGAGATCTACAGAGCGGGCGACCTGACGCGCGAGCAGTTCGACGCGCTCGCAGTTGCGATCAACACGGGCACGAACATCCCGAGCGTCGCGACACCGAACGGCCAGGCGGCGTTCCTGTTCCTGCTGACCTCGGCGCTGGCGCCGCTCATCCGGCTTTCCTACGGGCGCATGGTGATCATGGCGCTGCCGTACACGGTCACGATGAGCGTTACCGGCCTGGCGGCGCTGTGGTACCTGTGATTTCGGGAATCCGGTATTGCGTCACTGTTGTGACTGTGACTGAATTCGCGGCGGCAATGATGCCCGCTCTTTAGAGTACGGACCCTCATGAAATTTGATCCCAGTAACATTCGCATCGGCGTGGTCGGGCTCGGCTACGTCGGCCTCCCCCTGGCGGTCGAGTTCGGCCGGCGGATTCCGACCGTCGGTTTCGACATCAACCAGGACCGAATCGCCGAGCTGGAAGGCGGCGCCGACTCGACGCTGGAAGTATCCCCGGAAGAACTGGCGGCGGCGGAGCAGCTCAGCTACACGAGCGATGTTGCTTCCCTGGCCGACTGTAATTTCTACATCGTCACGGTGCCGACGCCGATCAGCCGCAGCAAGCGGCCGGATCTGACGCCGCTGCGCCTCGCAAGCGAGACCCTGAGCGGCGTGCTCAAGAAGGGCGACATCGTCGTCTACGAGTCCACCGTTTACCCGGGCGCCACGGAAGAGTACTGCGTGCCCTACCTCGAGCAGGGCTCCGGCCTGAAACTGAACGAGGATTTCTTCGTCGGTTACAGCCCGGAGCGCATCAACCCGGGCGACAAGGAGCATCGACTGACGACGATACTGAAAGTGACGTCCGGCTCGACGCCCGAAGTCGCTGATTTCGTGGATTCCGTGTATAGCAGCATCATCGCCGCCGGTACGCACAAGGCGTCGAGCATCAAGGTGGCCGAGGCGGCCAAGGTCATCGAGAACACGCAGCGCGACGTCAATATTGCGCTGGTCAACGAGCTGGCCATGATCTTCGAGCGCATGGATATCGATACCGAGGAAGTGCTGATCGCCGCGGGCACGAAGTGGAATTTCCTGCCGTTCCGGCCCGGCCTCGTGGGCGGCCACTGCATCGGCATCGATCCGTATTACCTGACCTACAAGGCCGAGCAGCTCGGCTACCACCCGCACATGATTCTTGCGGGCCGGCGCATCAACGACAACATGGGTCAGTACGTCGTCTCGCAGGTAATCAAGAGAATGATCGCAGCCGATATCAGCCCGAAATCGGCGCGCGTGCTGGTGCTCGGCCTCACGTTCAAGGAAAACTGCCCGGACCTCAGGAACACGAGGGTCGTGGATATCGTCGCGGAGCTCGCGAGCTACGGGTCGACGGTGGATGTGCACGATCCATGGGTGAATCCGGAGGAGGCGAGAGCCGAGTACGGCATCGACCTGGTGGCCGAGCCCGAAGCGGGCGCGTACGACACCATTCTCATCGCCGTGGGCCATCGGCAGTTCGTGGCGCTGGGCGCGAACGGAATCCGCGCTTTTGGCAAGCCGACATCGCTCGTTTACGATATCAAGTACGTGCTGCCGCGTGGCGCGGCAGACGATCGCCTGTAAGGGCTTCGGAGAAGCATCATGAAGGTCCTGGTGACCGGGGCGGCCGGGTTCATCGGTTTCCACACCGCGCAACAGCTGCTCGAGCGCGGCGAGACGGTGGTCGGCCTTGATAATTTCAACGACTACTACGACGTCTCGCTCAAGGAGGCGCGGGCTGCGCTGCTGGAGCCGTACGAGAATTTCCGCATGGAGCGGATAAGCCTCGAGGACCGGCCGGCCATGGAGGGGTTGTTCGAGCGCGGCAGGTTCGACAAGGTGGTGCATCTCGCGGCGCAGGCCGGTGTGCGTTACTCGATCGAGAATCCGCATTCGTATATCGACAGCAATATCGTCGGCACGCTGCACATCCTCGAGGGATGCCGCCACCACGAGGTACAGCACCTCGTCTACGCGTCGTCGAGTTCGGTATACGGTGCCAATACGTCGATGCCGTTCTCGATCCACCAGAATGTAGACCATCCGCTGGCGCTCTACGGCGCGACCAAGAAAGCCAACGAACTCATGGCGCACACCTACTCGAACCTGTACGGGCTGCCGACAACGGGACTGCGTTTCTTCACGGTTTACGGGCCGTGGGGTCGGCCGGACATGGCGCTGTTCCTGTTTACGAAAAACATCATCGCCGGGAAACCCATCGACGTTTTCAATTTCGGCAATCATCGCCGTGATTTCACCTACATCGACGACATCGTCGAGGGCGTGATTCGAACAATGGATCACACGGCCGAGCCCAATCCCGACTGGGACCCGGCAAATCCCGACCCGGGCACCAGCCGCGCGCCGTATCGGATCTACAACATCGGTAACCAGCAGCCCGTGGAGCTCATGCGCTACATCGAAGTACTCGAAGAGTGCCTCGGCAGGAAGGCGGAGAAGAACCTGCTGCCACTGCAGGACGGCGACGTTCCGGACACGTGGGCGGATACTGAAGACCTTGCGGCCGACGTTGGCTACCAGCCGTCGACGCCTGTCGACGTAGGCGTGAAGAACTTCGTCGACTGGTATCTCGAGTTCCATAAAGACGACGCCGAGGTCGGCGCCTGAACGTGGATTACGCGCATCGCAAGCTGTCCGCCCGCTATCCGACCGATCTTGCTGCTTGGAAAGTGCTGAAACGCTACTACCGGGACTCGATGCGCACGAGTAACCTGAAGTCACTGTTTTCACGCGACAGGGAGCGGGCCCGGAAATTCACGCTGACGGCCGGCGATCTCACGCTCGACTACTCGAAAAACCACGTCAACGCGACGACGCGCAAACTGCTCGTCAGGCTGGCGAAGGAGGCGCAGGTGCCTGCGGCGATCGCGGCCATGTTCGCGGGCGAGAAGATCAACGTCACCGAGAACCGCTCGGTCCTGCACGCGGCCTTGCGCGCCAAGATGTCGGACAAGGTCGCGCTGGACGTCGGCGGCGTGCTCGAAGTCTGGGAAACGCTCAATAGCATCGAAGACTTCGTCGAGCGCGTACAGGCGAAAAAGATCCGGGGGCATACGGGCAAGCGCTTCACCGATATCGTGAATATCGGCATCGGCGGTTCGGACCTCGGCCCGGTAATGGCGGCCCGGGCACTGCGGCCATACTGGCAAGAAAAAATGCGGTTTCACAGCGTGTCCAACATCGACGGCACCCAGTTCGCTGACCTGACGCAGGAACTCAATGCCGAGTCGACGCTGTTCGTCATTTGTTCGAAGACGTTCACTACCATCGAGACGATGACCAATGCGAACGCGGCGCGGGCGTGGGTCGCCGATCATCTCGGGCATGCGGCGGTGGGGGACCACTTCGTCGCGGCGTCGACGAATCACGCGGCGATGGATGCGTTCGGCATCCGCCCCGAGTACCGCTTCGGTTTCTGGGACTGGGTGGGCGGCCGCTACTCGCTGTGGTCGGCGGTCGGGCTGTCGCTCGCGCTGGTGGTCGGCATGGACACCTTCCGGCGGCTGCTGAACGGCGGCCGGGTCATGGATCTGCACTTTCGCAATTCGCCGCTCGACGAGAACATGCCGGTGCTGCTGGCGTTGATTGCGATCTGGTACAACAACTTCTTCGGCGCCGAGAGCCAGGCGATTCTGCCGTATGACAACCGCCTCGACCGTTTCCCGGCCTACCTGCAGCAACTGCAGATGGAGTCGAACGGCAAGCGCGTCCGCAGTGACGGCAAGCCCGTCAAGTGCGACACGGGCATGGTGATCTGGGGCGAGGCCGGCAACAACGCCCAGCATTCTTTCTACCAGCTGCTGCACCAGGGCACGCGGCTGATCCCGGTCGATTTCATCGCGCCGGTGCGCTCGTCGGGCGCGAGCCAGGAGCAGCAGAACCTTGCGCTGGCGCAGTGCCTGGCGCAGTCCGAAGCGCTGATGGACGGCTTCGACCAGGAGGGGCTCGAGCCGTACCGTGTGCACGAGGGCAACAATCCGTCGAGCACGATCCTGTTCCCGGAATTGACGCCGGAAGCGCTCGGTCAGCTGATTGCGCTCTATGAGCACAAGGTGTTCGTCGAGGGCGTGATCTGGGGCATCGACTCCTTCGACCAGTGGGGCGTGGAACTCGGCAAGAAGCTGGCGACGAAGCTCATTGAGCCGGTTGCCAGGGGGGGTGGCTACAAAGGCAAGAATCCGTCGACGGCTGCCCTGGTTGCGAAAATCGGCAAGCTGCGCTGATTCGGGATGGCTATGCGCATACGTGTCATCCGGCTCGCACTGCTTTTCCTGACGTGCATGACGCTGCATGCGCACGCGGACCCGCTCGCGCGTCCCGGCGACATGTTGTTGCGTCACGACATCCGGCTGCTGGTCGACGAGGGCGTGATCAACCTGCCGATGAACACCTGGCCGATCCCGTGGGCGGATGTCTTCGATCAGCTGAACCGGGCGCCTGCCTTCGAACTGTCACCTGAGCTGGCGGGTGCGGTGGCGCGGCTGCGGGACCGGGCGCGCTGGGAGCTGGATACGAGCGAATGGTATTTCACCGGCTGGGCGAGCGCGGCGGCGGAGCCGCGCGTCATACGCACGTTCGAAGATACGCCCCGTGAGGAGGCGGAAGCGGGAGTTGCATTTTCGTGGACCAACAGCCGATTCACCGTGAATCTTTCCGCCGCGTACGCGAACGACCCGGTCGACGAGGAGGAATTTCGGCCGGACGATACCTACGTCGGCATGGTGCTGGGCAACTGGATGGTGACGGCCGGCTGGCAGCAGCGCTGGTGGGGGCCGGGTAATGATGCGAGTTCCATTCTGTCGAGCAACGCGCGTCCGCGACCGGGCGTGACATTGCAGCGTAACCTCAGCACGCCGTTCGAGACAAAATGGCTGAGCTGGATCGGGCCGTGGAACCTGACGACATTCATGGAGCATCTCGACGACGAGCGGGTAACTGAAGACCCTTTGCTGTGGGGATTCCGGTTCGGGTTCCGGCCGCTCAAGGGACTGGAAATCAACGTGACCCGGACGGCAATGTGGTGCGGTGAGGGCAGGCCCTGCGATTTCAGCACCTTTCTCAAGGTGATGACCGGCAAGGATAATCGCGGCAACAACGTGGCACCCGAGGACGAGCCGGGCAACCAGATGGGCGGGTACGACATACGCTGGTCGTTGCCGAAGAAGATTCCCGTGGCCCTGTACATGCAATGGACGGCCGAAGACGGCAGAGGACAGGGGGTTCCCCTCGGCAACTTCCTGCGTCTTGCCGGTGCGGAATTCTGGGGCGAGATCGGTGGCCTGTCGCACCGCACACATTTCGAGGTGGCTGACACAATGTGCCGCGAAGGTGGATTTGGGTTCAGCGACAAGAAGCCGGACTGTGCCTATAACCATCCTCTTTATCCGACCGGGTACCGCTACAACAAACGCGTCATGGGCCATTCGATCGATGGTGACGGGCGTTCGTACTCTTTGGGCTCAACATTGGTACAATCCGCCGGTCATACGTGGAACATTTCGCTCCGATATATGCAAATCAATAAAGAGGGCAGCCCCGACCCGAATCATTCCCTGTCAGCGACTCCGCAGGACCGGGCCGATTTCCAACTGAGTCACGAGCGTTTGATCTCGTACGGGCGCATTCATATTGGTCTCGGTTACAGCTACATCGATGACAAATTTTCGGATACTCAAATTTCGGATGTCACGGGTTTCGTTCGCTGGAATACACGTTGATCCGTTCGATCGCAGACGCACAGATTCAAGTAATAATGAAATTTTCGATTGTCATAGTTGTCTGCGCATTGTGCCTTTTCGGTACCGATGCGCTATACGCCCAGCAAATTACTCTCACCCCCCAGCAAGAGGCGATGCTCAACCAGCTGCCGCCAAGTCAACGGCAGCAGGCGCTTGACGCACTTGACGAGCTCAACCGGCAACGGTCAGGCCAGAAAGCCGACTCAGGCTCCGCCGAGGCGGCCACTCCACTTCCCGGACTAACAGATTCGCTCGCGCTGGACCGGTTGTTCCTCGAGGAGGAAGAGGAGGAGCCGACAGCGGCGAGTGGAAGTCAGCTCGTTATTACTCTGACACCGCGAGATGATCTGAGTGCGGAGGAACGCCAACTTCTGCGCTCGGATCCTGCGCTGGAAAAGGTCAGCGGTAGTAATTTCTACGAATTGGACGCGTCGGGCATTCTTGTGCTGCCTGGTCTGACGAGCATCCCACTGCTGGGCCTGACCGAAGAATCGATCGGCGAAAGGCTTTCGGCAGAACCTGCGCTCCGCGTTTTCGATGTTGAAGTCTCGCTCATTGCGGTTGAGTCTGCTGCAGTGCACGCGTTTGAGCCATTTGGCTATGACGTGTTTAAGAAGCCGGAGGAGATGGACCAATATGGGTTCGAGCCGGTTGTAAGCGGACCGGTGCCTCCCGATTACATGCTCGGTCCCGGTGATTCGATTCGCGTCCAGCTGTTCGGCAACGTCAATGGGATATACGAATTCGAGGTCTCCCGCGACGGCGTGCTGAATCTTCCGGAACTGGGCCCTATCACCGTAGCTGGCCTGCCGTTCTCGGAATTTCGGCGAGGGCTGAATCAGCGCGTCGAACAGATGCTGATTGGTACGCAGGTCAGCGTAACTATGGGCGAGTTGCGGACGATCAGGATATTCATCCTGGGCGATGCCATGCGGCCCGGCTCATACGTTGTGAGCAGCCTTGCAACGATAAGCAGTGCGCTTTATCACAGTGGTGGTATCAGTGAAATCGGCTCGTTAAGAAACATCCAGCTGAAGCGCAGCGGAAAGATTGTTGCAAGACTGGATCTATACGACCTGCTCATCGAGGGCGATACGTCCGGAGACGTGCGTCTACAGCCTGGTGACGTCATTCTCGTGCCGCCGGTCGGGCCGACGGTCGGGGTGGGCGGTGCCGTACGGAGGCCCGCGATTTATGAACTCAGGGGCGAGGCGAGTATTTCGAAAGTCATCGAACTCGCTGGCGGCCCCAAGCCGGTAGCCTATCCTGCTGCCTCGAGAATCGAACGTATCGATAGCTCCGATCGCCGCACGGTAGTGTCTATCGACGTCGAGAGTTCTGCCGGTGCTGCGACGAAAGTACTCGATGGCGACACGATTTTCGTCCCGGAGGTTCTCGCCAGACTCGAGGATTCGGTTGAACTGGAGGGCCACGTCCACCGGCCCGGCGCCTACGAGTTTCGTTCCGGGATGCGGCTTACAGATCTCCTGCCGTCGGCGGATTATATTATGCCGAATGCCGATACCGGGTATGTCCTGATACGGCGGGAAGATGAGCAGAACGAGGCTACGATCATATCTGCAAATCTGCGCAAGGCGTGGTTGCACCCCGGCTCGGCCGAAAATTTGGCGCTGCAGGCGCGCGATACGGTACATGTATTCAGTGTCGCGTTTAGCCGCCAGCGCGTGATTCAACCCCTCCTCGAGGAACTGCAGCTGCAATCGAGTCTCGGTGCGCCGTATAGGGAAGTCAGTGTTTCTGGAAGCGTGAAGGCGCCGGGAATTTACCCCCTGGAGCCGGGTATGCGCATCAGCGATCTGCTGAGGGCCGGGGGCAGCCTTTCCGAGGAGGCTTATACGCTGCGCGCCGAGCTCGCACGCTACGAAGTGCTCGAGAGTGAATATCGTGCCAGTGATGTTATTGACGTCGACCTGGACGCCATTCTTCGCGGCGACCTGTCCGCCGATTTGCTGCTTTCAGAGCACGACAACCTGAGGATCAGTTCGATACCTAACTGGGACGCCCTATGGAGCGTAACACTGGAGGGCGAGGTCCGATTTCCTGGTCAATATCGCATTCGGGCGGGAGAGACGTTGCGGCAGGTGCTGGAACGAGCCGGCGGCCTAACGGATGCTTCGTTTCCAGAAGGAGCAATATTTCTTCGCAAAACATTACGAGAGCGAGAGCAAGAACAAATCAATGCACTTGCGCGCCGTATGGAGACCGATTTGACAACCCTGGCGTTGGAAAGGTTGGATACAACGGGCGCCTTAGCGCTGGAAACGGGCCAGGCACTACTTGAACAGCTCCGGCAGATGGAAGCGGTGGGGCGGTTGGTGATTGATCTTGAACAGCTTGCGGCGCGTGCGTCAGGAGTGGAACTTGTCGGCGACGTCGAATTGCGTGATGGTGATCGCTTGCTTGTACCGAAGCAGGCACAGGAGGTTACGGTTATTGGCGAGACGCAACAGAACACGTCTCACCTGTACCAGCCTGGAGTATCTCGCGATGACTACATTGCCATGAGCGGCGGCCTTACTCGCAGAGCTGATAACAAATTGATTTACGTCGTGCGCGCCAGTGGAGCCGTTGTTACTGGAAATCGCTCGCGATGGTTCGGCCGAGGCGGAAATACAGAGATTCGCCCGGGCGACACTATAGTTGTGCCGCTCGATACGGACAGAATTCGTCCCCTGACCTTTTGGACTAATGTCACACAAATCTTATATCAGGGTGCGATCGCAATTGCGGCGGTCAGGACGTTTGACAATTGAGACGTCATGAAATCTCGTGCGTCACTGCGTCCAGAATTATCGGTTCAAGAACCGATGCATTTCTTCACTTAACCTTTCCCGTCCGTCGGGAGACCCGTTCGATTCGTCGGACGTAGTCGGGAAATAGGCATCTGGGAGTCTATATGTCTGCCGATGACAAGAATTCACCGGATCAGATGACGCTGTTTCCGGGTGTGGTAATAGTGTTCCATGCAGTCTGGCGTGGCCGGTTGTTAATTGGGATAGTGACTCTGATTACCACACTCGTTGCTGTGGCCATCGCCCTTTTTTCTGCGGACGTGTTCCGAGCCGAGGCATTGCTGGTCCCAAACGAGGACGATACGGGTGACGGCATTGCGGGTCTGTTGGGCCAATACGGGGGACTTGCTGGCCTTGCAGGGGTCTCTTTGCCGAGTGATGGGACAGAGAAAAAGACTCTCGGGATAGAAATTCTGCGCTCCCGGGAATTCATCACGTCGTTTATCGAACGCCACGACATCTTGGTGGAACTGATGGCCAGCAAGGGTTGGGACTCCGATACCAATTCGTTAATCCTTGATGATTCAGACTATGACGCAGCCAAATCCGAATGGATCAGAAAGGTACGGCCGCCCCGTAAGATAAAGCCTTCTTTGCAGGAAGCGCACGAGGAATTCGAGGACATCTACTCAATCAGGGAAGATGCCTCTTCGGGATACGTGCGAGTGAGTATCGAACATCATTCACCAATTATCGCGAAACAGTGGGTGGACTGGATCGTAGAAGATCTAAACAAAACTGTAATGGAACGCGACGTTGTCGAGGCGGAACAGGCCATTGCGTACCTTACTAAGCAGATTCAGGCTACGTCTTTGGCAGAGATGAGAGAAGTATTTTTTCGACTCATTGAAGAGCAATACAAGATAATCATGCTCGCAAAGATGACCACTGGGTATGTGTTCAAGACCGTTGATCCCGCGGTTGCTCCCGAGATGAAAGAACGCCCGAAGCGGGTGCTGATAATTGCTCTTGGTGTGCTGTCAGGCATTTTGCTTGGTTTGCTGATCCTGTTTGGGACCTGGGTCTGGAGAGGTGCGTAAATTCGCCGGGGTCAGAGGCGACGCAGAGTTTACTTGTCGGCAGGGTGCCGGGACTTTGGACCGCTAAATTGTGACTGCAACCCTCATGCGCAGCGGCTTCCTGAGCCTGTGCGTCCGTGGCCTGAATCTGTCACTGGCATTCGCAACGGCGATCGTTCTGGCCCGCATACTGGGACCGGCCGGATTCGGTGTCTACACGTTTGCCTTCGCACTGGTTCGCATTTTGAGTATCCCTGCGCAGCTTGGATTTCAGGTGCTAAGTGTTCGAGAATTGGCCGCAGACCAAGCTCGGCATGAATGGGGTCGGATGAAGGGTTTTATTACCTTCTCACTAGCCACAATCCTTCTAGCATCGATATCTCTCGCAGTGCTCACCATCCTGTTGGCGCGAGGTTATTTCTATTCCACTGACAAATTAACCTATAATTCATTGCTTGTGGCCGCGACGCTCCTGCCCTTGCTAGCATTCAGCAATTATATCGGAACCGCGATCCGGGGAGTCGGATCCGTGGTTGCCGGGCAGCTGCCGGATTTAGCGATTCGCCCGGGTAGTCACCTTCTCCTAATCGGGGTCGTCATATTGGCCGGTCTGAATAGGGATATTGGTCCCGTTGTCGCGATGAAATTGCATGTCGGGGCAGCGGGAATTTCGGTTCTAGCAGGTACAGCAATACTGTATGCCTTGTTAAATCGGGCTGTCATACAACAACGAGCAGAGTTTTTCGTTCGGCAATGGATGGGCAGCGCATCAGCCATGTGCGTTGTGGCGATCGTATTCGTCCTAAATGGCCAGGCCGATCTGATCATTCTGGGGATGTTATCTGAGTCAGAGACTGTTGGGATCTACCGAATCGCTG
>Ga0209536_100007671_pt1 | contig 16344 bp, 10 predicted proteins | sample DeeMarSeWOR28_12_FD_187461 | JGI IMG/M metagenome (GOLD analysis project Ga0209536, IMG submission 187461) | Marine sediment microbial communities from White Oak River estuary, North Carolina - WOR-2-8_12 (SPAdes) (version 2) | ecosystem: Environmental > Aquatic > Marine > Intertidal zone >...
TAAGGATTTTCAGGAATCTGTTCCCAGATCAGAAACTTGCCAACTATTGTCGGCCTGCCTGATATACAGTCTGGGCTTACAAGTACCAGCTCAATTGGAGAAATAATTATATCGTTCCTGGGATTATATCGGCAGCAAGCCGAATCGGCCTGTCGCTTAACGTTCTGCAGTGAGGGCAGAAATATCAAGACTAACAGCACAATTATCGCAATCAATATCAAAAGTTCGACTAATGTAAAGCCGTTTCGTTTATTCATTTTTTCTTCCTCCGAATCGACACTAGTTTCTTCCAGGTGTTATAGTCCGTCTGGGCCAGATGCTTTCAGACCATGCTGGAATGGCTATCAATTCAGGCATTTTCACTTTTACAATATTTCCGGATTCCCACAGGGTGATATGTTGAGGCATGCCCAGACAACCCTGGCGCCCTCGTAAAGCCAGTCTATCGGCCAGTTCCATGAATTCCGGAGAACCGAATTCGACAACGACGATTTCAACGGGTGCATTCGGGTCTTCCGGGGGCAGCAGGAGCTGGCTGTCCATCCAGATGCCTTCGCTATAATTATAATACAAGGTAGCATCATTTATGTGCTGAATGGTAGTGGTTCTCACTTCATTCATATTGCGATCCAGGTAGAGATTGTCCCGGTTGAGCACCTCTTGTGATTTGAGAATTCCCAGATTAAGGCTTTGGTTTACTGCTGATATACCTTCCCGTGCTTTGACCGCACGATTAAACAAATCCGTCCAGCCATAAAAAACCAGGTCGCCGAAGTTCAACAGGTCAACACTGCCATCACCAAAGTATGCAGTGTATTCGGTCAATATTCCGTAAGTAAGAGAAACATTGACCATAGCTACCGAGAGGTCCCACAGCCGCTCATTATATTTGGTCAATTCAGGATCAGCACCCATCTGCCGTATCTCATTAATAACCTGTGCCGCGAATCGGGAGGACCACAGGCGAGGGATAAATCCATGTTCCAGGCTTGCTTCCTGCGGGTTAACGGGGCAGAAGAACGATTGCACTTGATTGCGATAATTCCCACGAACCTCTAACAAAAAGGGTTCTTGCTCCAGATACTCACCAATTAGCACCAACTGGTCAGCCTGGAACTGATCGTCAATGTTAAAGGGCAGCACATTGTAGACGCGCCTTTCGCCCGGAATCCCTTCGGCTGAAACCGAATGGACAGTGATGTCCGTGAACAAAGGTTGAGAAATGGTCGAGAACACATCTAAAATTGCGGCTTCAACATCATCCTCAGGTGCCACAAAGATGGATTGCCCCAGGGAGTATTCGGCCAGGCCGTCCAATAGAGGGGCATTTAGATCATAACCCACACCCAGGGTGAAAACACGTCTGTAATAGGGATTCGAGGAAAGAACCAGGTCCCGAATCTGAACCTCACGTCTTTCTCCCGTCGTGGGCAAGCCATCGGTCAGAAACAGAATCAGCGGCAAAAAATCTTCTGTTGGCTCCTGCAAAAGGGCTGTCTCGAGTGCTCCGTACAGGTTGGTGTTGCCGGTAGCGTCAATCGTGTCCAGATAGCTAAAGGCTGCTTCTACGGTGGATTGATTCTTGATTAGAGGTTCATCATTGAACATGTCAATATCCGCGTTATAGGTGATTAGATTAAAGGCTTCACCATCTGCCAATCCGCTTATAACCAGGCGGGCCGCCTGCTTGACCTGCTCAATCTTGATGCCCTTCATACTGCCGGATCTATCCAGAACCAGTGTCAATTCCCGTTTGATATCATTCTCATCACGTACCAGCTCGGTGGGCAATCCCGCCATAAGTAGAAAGTACCCACCGTCAAACTCTCTTGCCGGATAATTCAGCACCGAACACGTGAATCCCTGCTCTTCTTCCAGCAGATAGTACAGCCGAAACGGACCGGCCATGGTTGAAGACTCGCTGATGGTGGTCACGGTTGCGTTGTTACTGCCGTCTCTTTGGATATCAAGCTTATGACTGGGCGAATAGATAGCGGATAGGGTTTGACCGGTGTTGATTCTGACTGTGATTTCCCAGGGTATCCTGTAAAGGATCCACTCGGTACGGGGCAGCAGATAATCCACACGGTTTCCATTGATAACAAGGGATTGTTTATAAGTCAGACTCACGGTCGAGGTGGCCCCGGCAGCGATGTCAAACGAATCACTTATGACCAGAGCAGTATCTATAAATTCCATTAAGGCCGGGTCATTGACGTCCACGACCATCTGTCCAAGGAGTAAGGTTGCCTCAGCCCTAGTGAAGACCTGGGCAATCATGGGCTCAGCCTCCAGGGCTATGTAAATATCCCGCATAGCAATATCATTTGGGATAGGAACGACCAATTGAGCGAATTGTTCCGTGGCCGACATGTTCCGAAGATTAAAGGTTAAGGTCGTTTCCGCCGTCATATCATCTGAAATCTCAATATATGCCTCAACATCGACAATCCCGATAGCGGGATCATCAGATTTAGAGAAGCCATACGAGCGACTTTGCGGCACAATAATATTGTTGGCTGTGAGTATTTCTGTTTGGCCCAGGGACAATCCAGCCGACATTAATACCAGCAAAATATTTAAATGCCATTTAATTGTGATGTGTTTTAACATGTGAACCTCTCTTTCTTATAAACAGGAATTTGTCATATATTTTGCTTCAAACGCCACTTTTCTATGAACTTTTAAGCACGGAAGGAGCTTGGCTCCATACTAACAAACGCAAAAAAAACCTGATATTGCAGAGATTTATATAAATTTTTGGTCCTTGAGAAACAGTTTCCTTTGGGAGCAATTGACTTTTTCATGTTTCTTTTATTGCTTCCACACTAATAAACGCAAAAAATTCCGGATATTGCAGGAATTTCGACCAAGACAAAAAAAGATCCTAAGCAATTACGCTTTGAGGAGTAATGTTTCATTCGATTCGAAAGGATAAAGGCAGCCCCCTATTGCTTCGGGGGCTGTCTTAAAAGGATTTACCTAATTCTATCTGTCAAATAGCAGATAAGGCTGCAACAGCACTAACCAGACCCGCTCCGGTGGCGTCCTCATCCCAGGACGGATTTTCAATAGTTCCCCACGGGGTAACAATCTCCCTGGTGCCGGGTGCCAAATGGATCGCGTTATCTTCGAGTATCGTTTCAGCTTCTGTTGTACTCAGACCAGGATTCTTCTGGAGCATAAGTGCCACTATACCGGCCACATGCGGGCTGGCCATTGATGTTCCGCCGAGATAGTAATAACTTATCCAGCCACTCTGCATCTGGTAGGGGCCGACTACCCAGGAACCGGGCGCAGCAACGTCCAGGTCTTGTCCGGGTAGCTCACGGCTGGACCAATCAGCGATATAGAAGTCTTCCGCATCAGTTGGGTCTATGACATCTCTGCCCCACCACCAGGGCAAGAAATAATCTGGAGCTTCTGGTGGCGGTGGGACTGGAACTGGGATCCATTCCCAAACCCAGCCGGAAGCAGCCACGGAAATGACCGGTTCATAGGCGCCGGGGTAACCCATTCCGTCCGGGCCATTATTGCCTGCTGAGGCGACTATGATTATGCCTTTGCTGATAGCATAGTCAATCGCAGCCTGCTCAACCACATCTAATTGCGGGCCGCCCATACTCATATTGATCACCACGGGATAATCAGCAAGAGGGCCGTCCTTAAGGTCCGCTACATATAGGATGCCTTGAGCAGTTACCGAAGACCAGCACCAACCTTTCTGGTTAAGCACTTTGATCGGAATGATTGTAGCCATAGGGGCCACGCCATTTGTTGGGATTCCAAAGAAACTGTATCCCAGGATGGTGCTGGTGACGTGCGTGCCGTGGGAATCCTGGTCATGCTCCCACTTGTTTGGCTGAATGGAGACTCTACCTTGCTCCATTCCTCCCCCACCAAAGCAAATAGCGTATTCAGTCGCTATTCGCTCCTGGGGGAAGTATTGCCGCCAGCTATCCACCAGGCCGCTATCGATTACAGCAACGTACACACCAGCCCCGTTAAAGTCTACCTGGCGAATGTTTAACCGAGGATCAGTGATGACGTCAACTGCATCCAGATCCCAGGTACCCCATCCATCCGTGAAATCCTCTACGGGGACTGTGTCGACCGGTCTGCCGTACCGTTCGGTGTCTGGGGAAACCGCCTCGACAAATGAGAGCGCTTCAATCGCCGGAATATTGTTCTCGGGGGCCCGAATGTGGAGCGCGCCGATCTGCCGATATTCATTCAGAACCATACCAAGCTTATTAAGCTCAACGATAACATTCTCTGTAAGTTCGCTGTTCAGAAGGATATTCAAACCAAGCTGCCTTCCCTGAGCAAAAGCGTTCGCAGACGTCAGTAAAACTGAAGCGGCAAGAACAATAATGAATGGGCCTTTTTTCAAAGGATATAATGAAGTTAGGTTTGTAATTATTATGCTTTTCATTTTGATATTCTCCTGTTTTGAATATAACATTCTATGATTGTCATAGAATTCCCTCGTGGATTTTTACTCAATCAATATAATCTACACGATTCGGATAGATGATATTTCAGCTCATTGGCTCTTCACCTCCTTTCTTCTGTTTTTGGTCTTTATTCTTTTGAGCAATTAATACCAGGAATCCAGTTTCAAAAGGTCATACGCATAAAATTCTGGATATTGCTGGAATTTCAAAAATTCATGGGATTAAAACAGTTGGAGCTTGCAAAAAGGGGATTTTTCCTGTAAAATGGGCTTTTAAACATGCTCCGGCCTCAAGCGAGAGCATCTTTTGTATCAATAGATTTCCGGCCGGAGATGTGAGTTCGGTTTTGTGTATCTGTGGCAGAGCCAAACCTGAGATATTGGAATGATTGCCATGAAGGCCGACAAATATACTAGCATCGGGGGAGGACAGAGGACATTCGGAGCCACTCATTGGACTGTGATAGAATCAATAGCGTCGAAAGATTGTACCGGCAGCAGGGCCTTGGTTGGCGATTTTCTCAAGGCTTATTGGAAACCAGTTTATTGCTACCTTCGGCATAAGGGCTATAACAGCGAAAAGGCAAAAGATCTGACCCAGGGATTTTTTCATGAAGTTGTTCTGGGCCGGGAGCTGATTCAGCGGGCTGATCGAACAAAAGGCCGTTTTAGAACGCTTCTCTTGAGGGCTTTGGATCGTTACTTGGTCAGCATTCACCGGAAAGAAACCGCCCAAAAGCGGATACCTGAAAACAGAATCATTTCGCTGGAAGATTCGACCTTTGGTGAGCTACCTGAGGAGGCTGATAATCTGAATTCTGATGAGGTATTTCACTACACCTGGGTGTGCGAGCTATTGGATCGTATGCTCGATGAGGTAGAGACTGAATGCCGGCAGAGCGGTATGGCCGTACATTGGGACATGTTTAGTGACAGGATTCTGCGTCCGATCTTAGCTTCTGCCGAACCGCTACCGCTTGAAGAGCTATGCCGCAAATATTGTATTAATGGAAGGACCAGAGCTTCCGGTATGATTTTCGCCGTCAAGAGGAGATTTCAAGCCGCGGCAAAGCGTTTGCTCCGCGAGTCGGTGGCATCAGAGCAGGAAATTGACGAGGAAATGTTAGAATTAATGAAATTTTTGGCAAAAGGACGGTAATATTACCAATAAACCGCGTAAGATATTGTAGACGGAACGATCAGGTGTTTGTTTGATAATGTGCAGACATCGAATTGCAAGTTAACACAAATATTATGCGGTTGAGGTTTAAGATGAGCAGTAACAGAAAAACGACATTCGGATTACGACTTGGCCAACTGGCGGACTTGTTCGCCGTAGCTGTTAAGGATCAGGTATCATCAGATTCGGAACGTGTCGAAGAAAATCCGGCGAAAATGCTCCGTGACGAACTGGCTGAGATCATGCCGGGCAGCAGCTTGTTATTTCCGGCCGTTTCGGAGATTTCAGAAAACCGGCAAGACAGTATGACTACACTCGCAGGAAAGTCCCTGCAGCAGGTATTATTCAGCCCCGACTCCAGTATAGAGCAGTTAAAGTTGATCAAAGAAGCCGGCAAGCATTTGACAACAACGTCGGTTTCCGAAGCAGAACGAGCCGTAGCAAACACAATTTATCATGCGGCTATCGCGCGTTGCCTGATTCTTCATAACAAGAAGATCACAAAACACTCTTTTCAAAAGCTGGATGAATCGTTTGCTTTGCTTATGGAAAAAGACTGGATGGCGGGAGAGTTGATTGAATTATTTTCCGATGCTCGACGTATCTGTCAAACCATGTGGAGTAACTGATGGAAGCGAATCCAGAACACGACTCAGAGCATTTGCCGACCGTAAGTGATCCAGGTTCGGGTCCGGAAAATCTCTCTAATCTGCCCGAAATAGAAGGATATAAAATCCTTCGTGTTCTTGGCGAGGGCGGAATGGGAGTAGTCTATCTGGCCCGGCAGAAGTATCCTATCCAGCGCAAAGTCGCGCTGAAAATCGTTAAGCCCGGCATGGATTCAAAACGTGTCATGGCCCGCTTCGAGGCTGAGCGGCAGGCTTTATCCCTTTTGGACCATCCGAATATCGCCCATGTTTACGATGCGGGAACTACTAAGGACGGGCATCCATATTTTTCGATGGAGTATGTCGATGGCATGTCTATTACAGAGTACTGTGATCAGCATAAGCTCAGCATCGAGGAAAGACTGCAATTATTCATTCAGGTTTGTGAAGGTCTTCAGCATGCTCATCAGAAAGGTATCATCCATCGCGATATTAAATCTTCAAACCTACAGGTAACTATTCACGGCCAGCAGGCAATACCCAAGATCATCGATTTCGGAGTGGCCAAAGCAATCAGCCAGCCACTGACAGAGCGAACGCTTGTGACCGAGCCGGGCCATTTTGTTGGTACGCCCGAGTATATGAGTCCTGAGCAGGCGGAGACGACAGGTCAGGATGTTGATACTCGATCGGATGTGTACTCGCTCGGCGTTGTCCTTTATGAGCTGTTGACCGGTGCTATTCCATTCGATCCGAAGGAGCTTCGCGAAGGAGGACTCGATCACATTCGACATGTAATCTGCGAGCAGGAGCCAAAGACGCCGAGCACAAAACTGAGCAGACTGTCTCGTGATGAATCGACGAAACTGGCACAACATCGCCGGGCTGATCCGGCTGCTCTTCAGCGCAAGCTTCGGGGAGACCTGGACTGGATAACCCTCAAGGCCATGGAGAAGGACCGGATGCGCCGTTATCAGACAGCACATGCCCTGGCCGAAGACATCCAACGGCACCTTAACGACGAACCTGTACTAGCTGGACGGCCGACTACGTTGTATCGATTGGGGAAATTCGTAAGGAGACACAGTGCCTTGGTAATCGGCACCGCTGCAGTACTATTTGTCCTTACCGCCGGGATTATTGTTTCGACAGTACTGGCAATTGGAGAGCGGCGTGCACGGGTTGAAGTACAGGCTGTCGCTGAATTTTTCAGGGATGATATCTTGAAATCCGTGGTTGATGCCAAGGCAGGTGAAGCAACTGTCAGCTTTGTCCTTGACGCTGGGTCGGAGGAGCTTGAGGGCAAGTTTGGTGACCAACCACTGACTAAAGCATGGCTTCGAGAAGCTTTAGGATATACATACCTGGTTCTTGGAGAGCCGAATAAGGCCGAAAGGCACCTGTTCGATGCACAGAAAATCTATCGAAATCATTACGGGAAAACCCATCCTGACACTCTGGGAGCAAGATGGCTGATGGGCTGGGTTTACATGGATCAGGGCCGGTATTACGATGCGGAAGAGTTGTTGTCAGAAGTGCTCAAGGATAGCCAGCGTGTGTATGGAATTGAAGAGCAGTTGGACATAAAGAGCGGTTTGGCTTTGACATATTATCATCTGGGCAAATATAAACAAGCAGAATCATTGTACGATGAAATCCTTCAAGCGGACCGGCGTAAGGGCGGTAAAGTGGTTTTCTCATTACATTCGCTTTGCTGCTACGAGTGCGATCTGGCCCGTGTGTACGCTGCACAAGGCCGGTATGAGCAGGCTAAGAAGTTATTAAACGAAACATTGGCTGCCTCCAAGTGGGATGCCGAATCTCGGTGGCGACTGCTTTACACAAAGACCTTGGGCGACATCTGTCGGAATCAGGGGCAGTATGAAGATGCAAACGGATTGCTTGTCGATATACTGAAGAAAGCACGGGACACCTTGGGCAACGAGCACATGGGCACGATAGGGATCAAATACAGTCTTGCCCAGCTACATACGGATCGAGGCAATTATGAAGATGCGAACGATTTGTTCGATGATATCATGGGGACGGGAAACCGTCGATTGCGCAACGACCACCCGGCGATGCTTGAATTCGTGAATGGTCTGGCCGTGTTGCGCACAAAACAGAAGCAATATGACCAGGCCGAATCCTTGTTCAAAGAAGCATTGACAGGCAGACAGCGTGTGTTGGAAGAAGACCATCCTTGCACGCTGGAATCAAGGAATGACCTTGCCGTGTTGTACAAAGAGCAGGGTCTTTACCAGAAGGCCGAGCCGCTTTTGAGCGGAGCGGTTGAAGGTAGAATACGGAAACTGGGTCAGCAACATCCGGATACAAAAGCCTCTCTGAAGAATCTAATCGAACTCTACGAAGCTCAGGACAAGCCCGAGCTGGCCGGGCAGTGGCGGACAAAGTTGTCCGTCGCGGAAGCTGCCGATGAGTGATGAATCACCTAAAGGCAGGGCTGTCGTGTTTTTCCATTGACGGCCGGCTGTCAATTGTCCATTATATTCGTGATTGAGGTTCCCTCGTTTAAGGCTAAAATATTAATGCAGGAACAATGTTTATAAAATATTTGAAAGGAATTCAGCCATGCGTAGATTTTGTTATATTTTAATGATCGTATTTTTGTTCAGCATCCAGGAGGCATTTTCACAGAAAGTTCCAACGGGCAATCCTATAGATTTCAAGGTCAAAACGTGTCTGCATTCTGTCAGCTACGCCGGTGTCTGGCGGGGGCAGGCCCAGCTGAGCATCGAAGATTTTCTGGACAAGGCGAAACAGCTCGGATTTGACGGCGTAATGCTGGTGGCTAAAAAGCCGCACGTTTCCCCGCTGGATTACGATGCCGCCGCTCGCAAAGCGCTCCGACGTAAAATAGAAGGCCTCGGTCTCGAACTGGTCTGCATGGCGGGATACACCGATTTCACCGCCGGCGTCGATAAGCTGGGAATTCCCAACGTGGAAATTCAGGCTGCATATGTCGGAGAAGTGGCCAAACTCGCGAAAGATCTGGGAACCGACATGGTGCGAGTCTTTACCGGCTACGAACGGCCCGGCATACCTTTTGACAAGCAGTATGCACTGGTGGTCGAAGGTTTGAAGCTCGCCGGAAAGCAGGCAGCCGAGCATGGCGTTACGCTGGCCGTACAGAACCATCACGATATAGCCTCGCACCACGAGATGATGTACTGGCTGCTGAAGGAGGTCAATCTGCCGAACGTCAAGGCGGCGTTCGATCCTTGGACGCCTACGCTGCAGGGCCTGAGTCCCGAGCAAATCAGACAGGCCGTCCTGAAATTGAAACCATTCATTGTTCATACTACCGCGGCGCAGTACGTACGGCAGCCCCGCTTCCATTATGAGCACAACTTTACGAATTTCTTTGAAGATGAGACTTTGATTCGTGCCGTGCCGATAGATCAGGGCATTATCGACTACAAGACTTTTATCAACGCCTTAAAGGAAATCGGCTACCAGGGATACATCTCGTATGAGATGTGCGAAGTTCTCGACGGGGGCGGTAACATAGAAAACCTGGACAGAACAGCGAAGAACTTCCTCGAATACGTCAAGGATTTTTAAGCATGAAAATAGTTACTCGAAGGTCGTTTCTTAAGCATACGAAACAACTGGCAATATCGATGATTGCCATCCCGTATATTGTGCCGTCATCGGCATTGGGTAGGGCCGGTTCAACCGCGCCGAGTGAGCGGCTTACGATGGGCGGTATCGGTATCGGCAATCAGGGCATGTTCAACTTAAAAAGTTTTCTTACCTGTGACGACCTGCGTGTTCTTGCTGTCTGTGACGTCGATACGAACCACCGGAACACGGCAAAGAACGCAGTCGATTCGGCGTACGGCAACAAAGACTGCTCGGCGTACAACGACTTCCGCGAGATACTCGCTCGCGGTGACATTGATACAGTGCTGATAGCGACGCCGGACCACTGGCACGCGATTCTTTCAATCGAAGCTGCAAAGGCCGGCAAAGACATTTATTGCGAAAAGCCGATTTCGCTGACCATCGCCGAAGGCAGGGCAGTGGCCGATACTATCAAGCGATACGGCACAGTCTATCAGTCCGGCACGCAGCGGCGTAGCAACGCCTGTTTTCGTTTCGCCGTGGAAGTCGCCCAGAGCGGCATGCTCGGCCGGCTCCATACTCTGCACTGCTACTATCACAACGGCCCTACCTGCCCGCCGCAGAAACCAGAACCGGTACCGGAAGGCTTCGATTACGACATGTGGCTCGGTCCGGCTCCTTACGAGGCCTACACGCCGAGGCGATGTCACGGCTCTTTTCGCTGGCTTTACGATTACTCCGGTGGACAATTGACCGATCTCGGAGCACACTTTAACGACCTGGCCCAGTGGGCCAGCGGCAACCAGCATACAGGCCCGATAGAGTACGAGGGCCGGGTCGAGTTCCCTAAAGACGGCCTGTTCAATACGCCCGTGCGTTTCGAAGTCGTCGCAACTTACGCCGACGGCGTCAAGATGATCTATCACGACGAGACCGAGCCCGGTCGCGGCCCGAGGGGCAACAAATTCGTCGGCGACGAAGGCTGGGTCAGCGTCGATGACACCGGCAAAGTCACCGCATCGAGTGACGCGATTATGCAGAAGCTCAGGGCCAACCAGATGGGCTACGAATACATGATGGGACATCATCGCAATTTTCTCGATTGTGTCAAAACCCGCCGGACGCCGATATCCAACGCCGAGGTTTCGCATCGCTCTGTCACGACATGTCACGCAGGCAATATCTGCCTGCGTCTCGGCCGCAAGCTGCGATGGGATCCCGTCAGCGAGCTATTTATCAACGATGATACGGCCAACAGGATGCTTGAAAGAGCCAAAAGGTCACCCTGGATTTTGTAGCCGGCTCAAGCCTCGATCAAATCCCAGAGCCGGTTAAGCGATTCACCAGTTTTCTGCACGGCTGCATCCGGCTCCATCTTCCGGAGTTCCTGGTCGAAAGGCTCGCATTCCACCGGCCCGTCGTAACCTATTGTTGCCATTACATTGATGAATCCCTTCATGTCGATGACGCCGGTTGTCACCGGCAGGCAGCGCCGGTTATCGACCTGCTTATCTATGTCAATTCCCGCCGGGGCGTCGTTTACGTGAACGTGGACGACATCGTTATTCGAAAGCTTGAGCAGCTCATCGACCGTCCCGTGCGAGGTGTACCAGTGCCAGCTATCCAGTAGAAGCCCGACGTTGCCCGTGCCGATTGCCTCGACCAGCTCCATCATCTCGATATGCGTGCAGATAAATGCAAACCGGCTTCGCGAGCGGGAGGTCCTCGGTCCGACGAATTCCAGACCGAACCTGATGTCGTTGTCTTTAAGTACCTTGGCTACTTGCCGGAAGCGATGTGTCAGAAGCTTGAACTGTTGCAGGTAGGTCAGTTCTCTATGGCCCGGCATAATCCATGTCGCAACGCGCGTCACTCCCAACTGCTTTAGAAGCTGCGCCTGCTTGGGCAGTTCCGTCATGTCATTTTTGAATCGCTCTTCATCTCTGCGGAACTCGACAGACAGTCCGCCGGCCCCGTATCGAATGCCCTTTTCTTTCATCAATCCGAGCCATTCGCTGATTTCCGATGCAGATTTGTTCTGGAATTCGCCCAAACTGGGAGTGATGCTGTCAAAGTCGTATTTTACTGCGTACTCGAGTGCCTTCTGCTGATTGGCCTGCACGCCGAGATGGCCTGGCGCAAGGTTCTTGTAGAATTTGACTTTGCCCTTGCCCTGTGAGGCTTGATTTAACGGGCTGACAAAATGCAGTGCCGTCGCCGCGGCTATCGCCGACCGGCAGAAAGTACGTCTCGATATCGTTTTTGGTTGTATGATTTTTGGCTCGGTCATTATCTTTTCTCCAATCCAGGATTTCCGTATGGCTTTCGCTCAACTTCGCCGCTGAGCCTGACAGGCAACAGACTATCAGCTTTACTCCGAATATTCAAGCTTCATGGCCACATCCTTAAAATTGGCTTTGTTTTTTCAAGTAACCTGTCCATGTCTTTGCTATGAACAACGAACTACGAACTATACAATTGGCTTTGTTTTTTTGTGCCCTGTAGAGTGGATTGTTGCTATAACATCCTTTCACATAAGGCATTACGCCAATTCTACTTGAAACAAATTGGCTTTGTTTTTTCAAACTCCTTTCCGCAGTACGGAGAACGCAGCACTCAGAACGAGTAAATTGGCTTTGTTTTTTCAAACGGGGTTCTATAAGACACTGATTTACTCTGATTAGCACTGTTGTTTGAACTACAGAGAAATAAGTAATGGTAATTAATAGATCATAAATAATAATCCCTCCTCCATTCTGTCTCCTGTGTTCTGAATTCTGTATTCTGTTTTTTATCTATTATACGAACGTATGCAGAAAATGTCTCACAAATTCCAGAAAAATCTCCGTGATACGGCACTCTTTATCTACCACAGGGGGCACAGGATTCACAGAACATTAAAATTCAGTAAGGATAGACTCTTCAAATGATTATTTATTATTTCTTATTTTTTTCTCTTGTCCTGAGATTTTGGATTTGGTAAAAATGTTATCTGTTCTTTGAAAAGGTGATATTTCAATTGCAGGTTCCGGGGCATTTTGCTCTGGGATATTCAAACGGGAACGCGGTTAAAATCCGCGGCGGTCGCGCCGCTGTGAGCGCCTGCTCCCCAGCACTTATTGTAGCCATAAGCCCACGAATATATTTAGATTCGGGTTTTTTGTCTGCGGCATTCGGTTATATCTGATTGTCGTTTGTCAAAATAAGTGCGGGGGAAATCCGAGAAGCGTTGATCCACTGTCCATAACCGAAAATAGTGCCGGATGGGAAGGAGCTTCGAGGTAAGACGCAAGTCAGAAAACCTGCCTGTAATTGGTTATACATTTGTTGTGTTCTCGCGAGCTGGAACGCATGTGTGGCTCTACGGCCTATTTATACAGGCTTTGGTTCTATTGTGCAGGGCGATTAAACCGCTGTTCCTTTCGTGGGAGCAGCGGTTTTTTTATTGTCATGCCCTCGCGAAAAGGGCCGGAAACCGAAGGAGAATACAAAGGCAATTCTCCGGATGGGAGGTACAAAAATGATGAGGTTAAGAAGTTTGTATTGTGTAGTTACTATGTTGTTAACGGCCGGCGCTGCAGGCGCCGTCACGGTTACGTTCGAGGACCTGACTCTGCCGGCCGAATCCTGCTGGAACGGCTCAGACGACTCGGGCGGTTTTGTCAGCGGCGGCGTGAATTTCAGCAATAATTACAACACCGACTTTGATTCATGGGACGGCTTTTCCTATTCCAATATTACCGATACCACAGCAGAAGGGATAGCGGCACAATTTAACTCTATAGCAGGCTCCGGCCAGGACGGCTCGGCGAACTATGCTGTATGCTATATCGGCTTCACTATGCCGCCCACTATGAAGTTGGCCGAGCCGGGTTTTATTGCCGGTTTGTATGTGACCAACACGAACTATGCTTATTATTCAATGGTTAATGGCGATGACTATGCGAAAAAGTTCGGCGGCGCCGACGGCAACGAGCCGGATTGGTTCATGCTCACTATTACGGGCAGGGATGTTGATGGTAATGACGTCGGCTCGGTTGATTTTTATTTAGCTGATTATCGCTTCGAGGATAAAAACGAAGATTATATCGTCGATACATGGCAATACATCGATTTGACTTTACTGAGCGAAGTTGCGAGTCTGGAGTTTGCTCTGAGTTCGAGCGACGTTGGTGATTGGGGTATGAATACGCCGGGCTGCTTTGCGATTGATACGGTTGTGTACGAACCGGCGTCTTCCTTTGCCGGGCCTTATACCGAAGTTGGGATAAGCGGATACGTCAGTCCTGACAATCATGGGCGGCATGCTGATCCGTTGAGTGATCCGAATGCTGTTATCAATCCGATATTCAAAGCTTGGGCAACGACTGTAGTGAATTATCAGCCTGCGCCCGGCGTCGATGGTATGTGGGCCGATCCGAGCAAAGCTCTGGGACCGGCCACCGGCGACAGGCTCGATATAGTCAGCCTGGGTGATTTGAACCGGCAGCAAATCGGCAATGGTTTGACGCCCGGGCAAATCACGCTGTCATTCGATGAACCGATCCGGCAACAGGACGGCTATGAATTTGTCGTTTTTGAGAACGGTTTTACATCCGATGTGAGCTTAGAGACCGGCTCGGTTGCCGGGCTGATGTTTGCCGAATTGGGATATGTGGAGGTTTCGAGCAACGGCATCGATTTTGCCCGTTTTCCTGCTGTGTCACTTGCTCCCGAACCTGTCGGCTCTTATGGAACGATCGAGATAAGCAACGTGTATAACCTGGTCGGCAAGCATCCCAACGGCAACGGCACGCCTTTTGATTTGGAGGAGATTGCGGACGAACCGAACGTTGTATCCGGGCTCGTGGATATTGACGATATCAGATTCGCGCGGATCGTCGATATACCGGGCAGCGGCGATTTTTACGATGATGCGGCAACTCATATTGACCCGGCGAGCGGGCCTGTCCGGGAGTATTATTCGGACAACCATCCGATTTACGATGCATGGGTGACGTTCGGCTCGGGCGGCGTGGATGTCGAAGCGGTGGGAGTGCTACAGGAGCAAAAATACAACGCCGATATCGACTTGAACGGCAAGGTTGACATGCTCGATTTCGAATTGTTCATCTCTGCGTTTGGCAGTCGCTTCGGCCGGCCCGGCTGGATCGGCAGGTGCGACTTGGCTGAGCCGAAAGACCTGGTTATTGACGCTGCCGACTTTGTCGTTTTCGCCGATCAATGGATGAAAGTCGAACAATGGAGAATTGAAAATGGAGAATGAAAAAAGAATAATTCTAAATTCTAAATTCTATATTCTCAATTGTGGTGAAGCGTTTACCTTGATTGAGCTGCTGGTGGTTATCTCAATCATTGCTCTGCTGATGGCCATTTTGATGCCGGTGTTGGGAGCGGCAAGGTCCGGGAGCCGGGCTTTGGCCTGCAAGTCCAATCTTCGCCAGCTTGTCATAGCAAATATTGGGTACGCGACGGAAAACGACGGTTTTTATGTTCCGGCGGCGAGCGATATGTGGGACGCCGCCGGGCTGCAGCGCTGGCACGGAACAAGAGATGCTCTCAATGAGCCGTTCGATCCGCTTAGAGGGCCGTTGATAGGATATCTCGCAGACGGCCGGGTGAAGGAATGTCCGCTGAGGGTGGAATTTGTCAAGGGGCAGGACTGGGATACGAACTTCGAGCAGGGCTGCGGCGGTTACGGGTATAACATAACGTATATCGGCAGCCGGATTTCACAAAACGTTGCTGCCGGCAGCGCGCAGACCTGGAAAGACAGCTATGCGATGACGGTGCGTATAATGGAAGTTCCCGCACCGGCTATGACATTGATGTTTGCCGATACGGCAATGGCCAATGATCAAAAGTCGCTCATTGAGTATTCGTTTGCTGAGCCGCCTTTTACGGTTTATAACGGCCGGCCGGTTATGGATTTCTACATGTCACCATCTATTCATTTTCGCCACAGGGACAGGACAAATGTCGGCTGGGCAGACGGCCACGTCGAGCCGCGGCAAATGGCCGGTTCCAGCGATAAAAATATTTATAACGCCAAGTCGTGCGATTTCAAATTAGGCTGGTTCGAGCCGCTGGATAACACGCCTTTCGATTTGCAATGATAGGCTTAATCGCGGTGGCGCAGATTATTTTGTAATAGAAAGGGACCCGTACCGAAGCTGTCGATACGAGCCCCATAATTATTCTGAAACATCAGTTTATTCTTCGACAACACTGCTTGGTCCGTACAGCCGGATATCGTCGAAGAACATCTTGCCAGAGCCGCCCGGTACCGTGACATTCCCTTTGGTGCCGATACCTATTACAATTCTGTCGACATCGTTTAGGTTCAAGCCCTGGTTCGCGATGTCCTGCAGATTGATGATCCACTCCGTCCAGGTCTCTATATTGGTAGCGGCTGGATCGTCGTGGGTGACAACTACCGGCTGGCCTGTGCTGTTTGAGACCGCCACGTACATCGGCTCGGCATCGTTACTGAGTATGCCGATATCCTGATT
>Ga0209536_100007672_pt1 | contig 16344 bp, 13 predicted proteins | sample DeeMarSeWOR28_12_FD_187461 | JGI IMG/M metagenome (GOLD analysis project Ga0209536, IMG submission 187461) | Marine sediment microbial communities from White Oak River estuary, North Carolina - WOR-2-8_12 (SPAdes) (version 2) | ecosystem: Environmental > Aquatic > Marine > Intertidal zone >...
TTACCAATTTACTTAAATGCACTTACCGGACGAGGAGTCCATCTTGTAACCGTAAACGATTACCTCGCTCAGCGCGATAGTGAGTGGATGGGTGAAATATTTAAGTTCCATGGATTAACTGTTGGCTGCATCATTAATACAATGAGTCCCGAACAGCGAAAAGAAATTTACAAATGCGATATTACTTATGGAACGAACAATGAATTCGGTTTCGATTACCTGCGTGATAATATGGCAATTGATAAAGAGGGGCAGGTACAGCGTGGACATAATTATGTAATCGTGGATGAGGTTGATTCAGTTTTAGTTGATGAAGCACGGACTCCGTTAATTATTTCAGGTCCAGTTGATGTTGATGATCATAGATTCAACGAAATGAAACCAAAAGTTGAGAGACTTTTCAGGAAGCAGAAGAATCTTGTTGCATCAATTCTGCAGGAAGCAGAAAAACTGCTTGAAGAGGATGGTGCAAATCACGAAGCAGGTGTTCAACTTTTCAGAGCTTTCAGAGGTTTACCTAAAAGCAACAAGCTTATGAAACTTGTAAGCGAACCAACTTATAAAAAATTAATGCTTGATACAGAGCTGGAGTACCTGCGTGAAAAAGGAAAGAACATGCACATTATCGATGAAGAACTCTATTTTGTTATCGATGAAAAGAATAACAGCATTGATATTACTGAAAAAGGTCGCGAAGAGCTCGCACACGGTAGTGGGATGGAAAAAGAATTTTTCATACTTCCGGATCTTGGGACTGAAATAAGCAAATTTGAACACGATACAAGTATTTCCGAGCAGGAAAAAATTAAAAAGAAAGATGAGCTTTACAGCTATTACTCTGAAGCAAGCGACAGAATACATACTATCAACCAATTGTTAAAAGCATATACACTTTTTGAAAAAGATGATGAATATGTAATTACAGAAGACGGTAAAATAGCAATTGTCGATGAGTTTACCGGGCGTATTCTTCCCGGAAGGAGATACAGTGATGGATTGCATCAGGCGATTGAAGCCAAGGAAAACGTAAAAGTGCAAAGAGATTCACAGACACTTGCGACAATTACTCTTCAAAATTACTTTCGAATGTATAACAAGATTGCGGGAATGACAGGTACCGCGGAAACTGAAGAGAATGAATTCTTCGAAATTTACCGACTTGAAGTTGTTGTTATTCCAACAAACGAACCTTGCATAAGAGATGATACTGATGATTCTATTTATAAAACAAAGCGTGAAAAGTACAGTGCAGTAATTGATAAAATTGAAGAACTGCGTAAAGAAGGGCGACCAGTGCTAGTGGGAACTACTTCTGTGGAAGTTTCAGAGACAATTGCACGTATGTTAAAACGGAAAGGCGTTCCTCATAATGTTCTAAATGCAAAACAACATCAGCGTGAAGCCGAAATAGTTGCACACGCGGGTGAAATTAGTGCGGTTACAATTGCTACAAATATGGCCGGTAGAGGAACGGATATTAAACTTGGGACTGGAGTTAGAGAAAGAGGCGGTTTATATATACTTGGAACTGAAAGACACGAATCAAGAAGAATAGACCGCCAGCTTCGCGGTCGATCCGGAAGACAGGGAGATCCGGGAACATCAAGGTTTTATCTTTCACTCGAAGATGATTTAATGCGATTGTTTGGCTCGGACAGAATCTCTTCAGTGATGGAAAAAATGGGGATTAAGGAAGGTGAGGTTATTCAGCATCCGATGATATCCCGTTCAGTTGAGCGTGCGCAGAAAAAGGTTGAAGAAAATAATTTTGCAATTAGAAAGAGACTACTTGAATACGACAACACAATGAATTCGCAACGTGAAGTTATATACACAAAAAGAAACCGTGCGCTGCAGGGGGACAGATTAAAAGGTGAGGTTTTTGATCTGCTTGAAGAATTTGTCGATGAGTTGGTTGAAAATTATTTTGATAATATTGATGCTGATCTTATTAAAGCTGAGATGCTTCATCGTATGTTAGTTGAAGTTAAGCTTGAACCGGAAGAATTTGAAAAATTGGGTAAAGATGGTGTTAAACAAAGAATAATGCATGCGGCTAAGGACTTCTACATGCGAAAAGAAGAAATGATTAGTTCTGAAATGATGGCAAGGCTTGAACGTTATGCTATGCTAAGTGTTATTGACCAAAAGTGGAAAGAACACTTACGTGAAATGGATGATCTTAAAGAAGGAATCGGACTACGCGCGTACGGACAGAAAGACCCGCTGGTTGAATACAAAGGTGAAGCATTCAAACTTTTTGTTTCACTTTTGGAAAATGTCAGAAATGATGTTGTTTCATTTGCATTTAAATTCTTTCCGCATGCCCCTGATGAAGTTCAGCAAAGAAGAAGACAGCCAGTGTCCCGAATGACTGAAAGTAAGCAGAGCACAACAAATATCGGGCTCGGTTCTGGACCCGGACAATTGCAGGCACCACAACGTGCAGGGAAAACTCAACCTGTTAAATTGGGTGAAAAAGTTGGGAGAAATGATCCCTGTCCTTGTGGAAGCGGGAAAAAATTCAAACATTGCCACGGCAAATAATAAATGTCTATGAAAAAAATTGAAGCAATAATTCGTCCTTTTAAATTAGAAGATGTTAAAGAAGCTCTGATTGAAGAAGGGGTAAGGGGATTAACAATTTCGGAAGTGCGCGGTTACGGAAGGCAAAAAGGGCATACCGAAACTTACCGCGGAAGTGAATACAGAATAGAATTCGTTCCCAAAATAAAAATTGAAGTAGTCGTTGAAGACTCTAAAGTTGAGAAAATTATTGATGCTATTCTAAGAACTGCAAAAACAGGGCAGGTTGGAGATGGTAAAATTTTTATATACAAAGTTGATGATGCTGTTCGAATACGCACAGATGAATCTGGCAAAGATGCATTGTAGGTCCGGGAGTAGACTGGGATAAAGCTGTAAGTTATAAGGTATAAAGGAAATAAAAAGCAATCAATAAATATTCTATGATGGGAAGACAATCAGTCTAAAAACATTTTAGCATGTACCTTATACCCATTTGCCCTATTTTTACCTTTTTGTTTAATTGAATCTTTAATAGCTTGCTGTGCGATGTTACCAATTGCTAAAAAATCCAGACTATTTTTTCTCTTCTTCTCATTCATATTATTTTCTGCGTGCGGTATCTGGGGGGATTTTACAACTTATTTTAATCTTTACTATAACACAACAGATCTTTTTGATAAAGCTGAAGAACAAATTCTTGAGCAAAAAACTGATTTGTTTTCAACAGAACCACCAATTGTGCCTAGCAGTGTTAGTGCTGATCTTGTAAAAGTCATTGAAAAGTGTTCAAACATTCTGCAGTTCAGTTCACAGACAGCGTATGTAGATGATGCACTGATGATTATTGGTAAATGTTTCTACTATCAGAGGAATTATCAAAAATCACAGAGAAAATTTGAGGAGCTTTTATCAACTCAACCTGAAAGTAATTATCTCCTCGAAGCTGAATTGTGGATAGGCAAATGCAAGATGCGCCTAAAGAATTATACAGACGGTCTGGCTGAACTCAGCCTGGTTAGAACAAAAGCAATTAAAGAAGACAGAGATGAAATAGTTGAAGAAACCTATATCGAGGAAATTGTCTACAGGAAAACTGTAGAGGATTATCGGGCAGCTATCGAGTCGGCAAATGAGTTCCTGCAGAATTCATCAAATGATGAAATTAAAGCCGAACTCTGGTACGAGGTAGGGAATCTTAATTTAAAGATAGGTGAAACTCAAAGTGCAATAGCTGCTTTCCAAAATGTATTTGAATATTCTCCCGATTATGAACTCGAAGTTAATGCAAAACTTAAATTAGGCAAATCTCAAAGGGAAGTTGGGCAGAGTGAATCTGCGCTAGCGGTTTTTGAAGACATGCGTTCAGAGGATAAGTATGAAGAAAAGTATTCCGATATTGATCTTGAAATTGGAATTACACAAGCTTCATTAGAAAATTATTCCGAAGCATTGAAGCAATTAACAAAAGTTGATACAACCTATAAAAATACTCCAAACTCAGGTGCCGCTAAGTATGAAATTGCGAAGATTTATGAAACAGGTCTAAAACAGCTGGATAGTTCCGCGGTATATTATAAAAGAGCAGCAGTCTCAAGTTTACCCGAAGGATATCATTCAATTGCAAAAGAAAAAGATAGGATTTTTTCGCGATATACTTCTCTGCGCAGTAATTTAAATAAATATAACAAACAAAAGTTCTATCTTAACAATCCCGATCGATTCGTACAGGATTCAATCGCATATGTACAGGATTCGCTTGCAATTGCAGTTGAAATCGCAAATGTAAAAGAGCTGCAGGAGATCTGGGCTGGTTTAGACTCTTTATTAAACGAAACGGATACAACCGGCTTTTACCAGGATTCATTAAAAGTTGCCGATAGTTTAGTTGTGCAGGATTCTACAGGTTTTATGACAAGAGATTCTGTTTTTGCAAAGATTAGAGAGCCTGAACGTTTTGATTCATTGATGGCTGCCCAATTCGATAGCATGTTTGTAAACAAAACTTTTGATCTTGTAAAAAAACGTCAGCTGGAGGAGAAGAAACGACAAAACGAATTACTTGCGAGCCAGCTTACAGCGGAATTACCAGATACATTAAAATTCAGAAATAATCCACCAAGGCGTCCGAAAATTCCGGAGGACTCAATAAATACTATACTAGCAAAAAGTCAGCTTGAGCTTGGCAACCTGTTCCTTTCGGAAATAAATATTCCCGATTCCGCATATTGGTATTATGAAAATAGCTTAACTAATTATCCCAATTCTCAGTATTATCCGACAACAATTTATGCGATGGGTAGCTACTATCTTACTGTTGATGATAAAAGAAGAGCCGATAGTCTTTTCAACATTATCTATGATAACTACCGTAATGAAAGTATTGTAAATGCCGCCGCAGATAAATTAAATAAGCCATTTATAGATTTAAATTATAATCCTGCACTTGAGAAATATATTGAAGCCGAATCATTATTTCTTACCGGAGCTTTTAGTGTTGCAGTAGATAAATTCTTCAGCATCTACGAACAATATCCTGAGTCGGATGTTGCACCGAAAGCACTTTACACCTGCGGCTGGATTTATGAGAATGAAATAAGAGATCCAGTACGTGCCTCGGAATTTTATGATACACTTATTGTAAATTTTCCTGCTTCAGAATATGTCAAGGTTGTAGCACCCAAAGTTACCTTGTATAAGCAGGAATTGAGAAAACGTGAGTTAGCTATGCAGGATTCGCTTGAAGCTTTGGTTGTTTCAGATTCACTATCTACGGATTCACTTTTTGTTGATGAGTATCTTATCTTGCCGGAAGATACGACTCAGGTTGCATTTGAAGATGATGAACAAAAAATAGTTACAGAAGAGCAGAAGGAAATTGAAAAAACAGCTGTTCTTAAAACTAAAGAGCCAGTTTGGAATCCAAGAAGAAGAAGGTGAAATAAGACAAAAGATTAAAGCACAAATTAACAACAGTTTATAGTCATCTTTAAAATTTTACCTAATAGCTTTTAAGCACTTACCGGAAATCGACTTTAAATTATGAACCGTCGGGATCTTTTAGAATTAATTGAAGAAGGGGAGAATATTCAATGCGAATTTAAAAGACAATTTACCACACCCGAAAAAATTGCGCGTGAGATGATTGCTTTTGCAAACACTAAAGGCGGCTTCATAATTTTTGGTGTTGATGACGATAGAGAAGTTATTGGGGTTGATAGTGAAAAATCGGAAGCTGAATTAATAATCGATGCTGTTGAAAATTACTGTGAGCCTCCATTAAAATATTTAATTGATTATATAGAAGTTTTTGGAAAAGAGGTTGTGGTTGTTGAAATACCGGAATCGGAAAATAAACCTCATCGGATACAGGACTATGAAAATGATTTTGATATTAATAAAGCAATTGTTATGGTAAGAGTAAACGATAAAAGCATCCAGGCCAGCAAAGAGATGGTTAGAATTTTAAAGGCAAACTCTGCGAACCTTGCTTTAAAAAAATATACGATAGGACCTGTTGAAAGGAGAGTGTTTGAATTTCTTTCACGCAATGAAAGGATTTCGGTAAAAGAATTAAGCAACCTTGTTAATATTTCGGAAAGAAGAGCTTCCCGCACGCTGGTTAAAATGGTACGTGCAAATCTTCTTCTAATTCACACTAAAGATAACGGGGAAGAATTTTTTACTGCTGCGGCTTAAATCTAATTATCATATATTTCCCTCAACTTAAAAATAGTTATCCCATAAGCGACTGCAACATTTAATGATTGCTTAATCCCAAACTGTGGAATCTCAATCGAGAAATCGCACATATCTAAAAGTTCCTGCGAAACGCCTGCAATTTCATTTCCAATCAAAAGGCAAATAGGGAAAATGTCGTTCTTTAAATCGTAATACGGAAGACTTTTTTCTGTTAACTCAAGTGCACAAATTTTAATGTTCTTTTTCTTCAATGAAGTAATAACTTCTTTCGGGTCTTTTACATATTCCCACTTTACGCTTTCCGTTGCACCGAGGGATGTCTTTAAAATTTCTTTCTTGCCCGCAGGCGAATCAGGATGAGGCGGATACGGCGTATAACCACACAAATAAAGTTTTTCAATCATTGCACCATCCGAAGTTCTGAAAATTGAGCCCACATTATATGAGCTTCTGATGCTGTTTAAAACCACATAAACAGGAAGCTTTTTTACCTTATAAATTGAATCTAAAGTGCTTCTGTTTTTTGCTATTTCATCATGAGTGAGTTTTTTCATATTAATCCCCCTCTCGTTTGGAGAGGGCTGGGGTGAGGCCTTTAATTGCCAACTGTCCGCAAGCGGCGGCAATATCATCCCCCTGAGTATTGCGTAGCATTACTGTTATATTTTTTCCTCTCAATTTATCTGCAAATTCTAATATTCTTTCCTTTGATGAAGGTTTAAGTTTAGCTGCGAACCCTGACGGATTCATATGTTCAAGTGAGTTGAAGGGAATGATATTTATCTTACCCGGAACTGTACTCATCAATTGGCCAATGGCTTTGATATCTTCGTTTCGGTCATTTAAACCTTCAAGCATAACATATTCAAAGGTAATTCTCACACCCGTTTCTTTTGAATAAATTTTAAGCGCTTCAATATTTTCCTTTAATGAATACTTCTTGTTAATCGGCATTATTTTATTTCTGATATCTTCAAAGCAGGAATGAAGCGATAGAGCTAGTTTGACGTTTAAGCCGGTTTCTGCTAACTCTTTTATTTTATGAGGAATTCCGGCCGTAGAAACAGTTATTTTTTTTAAACTAATTCCTGATGTTAATTCTTCCGCAAATATATTTAGTGAATTCACTGTTGCTTCGAAATTTAACATAGGTTCTCCCATTCCCATATAAACAATATTGGTTATTTCCGATTCAGTATAATCTTTTTTTGCCAGTTTGTACTGATCGAAAATTTCGCCTGCACTTAAATTCTTTTTATAACCCATAAGTCCTGTTGCACAAAACTTACAATCGAGCGGGCAACCTACCTGTGTGGAAACACAAAGTGTTGTCCTTTTCATTTCGGGTATTACAACGGATTCAATTTTATAACCATCGTTAGTCTGGAAGATGTATTTTTTAGTCTTAGTTGAAGTTGAAATTTCTGAAGTTAAATAATCGAGTGTATTTAAATTGTATAAAGAATCTAATTTCTCTCTGAGTGGCTTTGGGATGTTGTTCATCTCATTAAAATCATCGACTAGATTCCCGTATATCCATTTAAATACCTGCTCTGCTCTGAATTTTGGTTCACCGGTTGAAACAAAATATTCTCTTAGTTCAGAAAGAGTTAAACCTTTTATCGATCTGTATTTTTTCCCTATTTCTTTTTCTTCAATCATATGTCAAAAATAACAATAAGCTTTCAAAATTTAGATACTTTGTGGATCAGAAATCTTTAATATCCAAGTAAGTATTCTTTGCCTTCGATTCTTTATTCATTATTTTTATGGTTGAAATAGTTACTTACCTGCTTGCTTGGAGCAAGTCCAGGAATAAATATTCTATAATCAGTTAAAATACAGGGAAAATCATGAATTTTGATTTTACAGAAGAACAATTAATGATTCAGGAATCTGCTCGAGATTTTGCACAGAACGAAATTGCTCCATCTGCAGTTGAGCGTGATATAAATGCGGAATTTCCAGTTGAAATAGTTAAAAAAATGGGGGAACTTGGATTTATGGGCATGATGGTTTCGCCCGATTTTGGTGGGGCCGGAATGGACACAATAAGTTATGTGCTTGCGATGATTGAAATATCCAAGGTTGATGCGAGCGTTGGTGTAATTATGTCTGTAAATAATTCACTTGTCTGCTGGGGACTCGAAGAGTACGGCTCGAATCATATAAAACAAAATTATTTAATACCTCTTGCAAAAGGAGATAAATTAGGTTCATTCGCTTTATCTGAACCGGAAGCAGGAAGTGATGCAACACAGCAGCACACAATTGCTGATAAAGATGGTGATTATTTTTTTCTGAACGGAATGAAGAACTGGATTACTAACGGAACTACTGCCGATTATCATTTAGTTATGGCACAGACTGATAAAGAAAAAGGGCACAAAGGAATTACAACATTTTTAGTTGAAAAAGGCACTTCCGGTTTTGGTCATGGAAAGAAAGAAGATAAACTTGGAATAAGAAGTTCGGATACCTGTTCGCTTACTTTTGAAAATTGTAAAGTACCGAAAGAAAATATTGTCTGGGAAGAAGGCCGGGGATTTAACTTTGCAATGAATACTTTGAACGGCGGAAGAATTGGAATTGCATCTCAGGCAATCGGTATAGCAGAAGCTTCACTTGAGGCTTCTTTAAAATACTCTCAGGAGAGAAAAGCATTTGGAAAAGAAATTGCAAAAATGCAGGCTATTCAATTTAAGCTGGCAGATATGGCTGTTAAAATTGATGCTGCAAAAATGTTAACTTTAAAAGCCGCTGCTTTGAAAGATGCAGGTAAAAAATATTACGCCGAGGCTGCAATGGCAAAACTTTATTCATCTAAAATCGCCGTTGAATGTGCACTCGAAGCAATACAAATTCACGGCGGTTATGGTTATGTTAGAGAATATTTAGTCGAAAGATTTCTGCGCGATGCAAAAATTACAGAAATTTATGAAGGCACATCGGAAATTCAAAAAATTGTAATAGCAAGGTCATTGCTTGATAAAAAGTAATCTTAAAATTTTTTTTCTGATTATTCTCATTTCTACATCTGCTTTCTGCCAGTTAGATAATCTAAAATGGGAGAAAGCAGAACTCTCTTACGAAAAACCAGATAACTTTCGGCACAGGGATTATTCATTTGTGTTTGACGATACTGGTGATTTTTTAAAAAAAACAATTGCCTACACCTACTGGTTTTTTATTTCAGATGTTGATGGAGATAATTGTCCTTTTCGACCGTCCTGTTCAGCTTTCCTGGTGCAATCTATTGAAAAAACTAATATTGCTCAGGGAATGCTTGCGTTTTTTGATCGTTTTACGCGTGATATGAATCTTTACAAAGGTCATAATCAATATCCGCGTTTTAAAAGTAGCCATTACTACGATCCACCACAAAACTATACACTAAACCAGGGAACAATTAAATATCTGCCTTCTGCACAAATCGTTGAAGAATAATGATAAAGATTCTTGTAATCTTTTTATTAATCCCTTTTTGTATTTATTCTCAATCTAAGTCCATCAATTTTCACTCACCGGAAAACAAAAAAAAATTTGCAGACTTGCTATTTTGTGAGGGTGATTATTTAAGAGCTGTTGAAGAATATGAATCAATTCGTGATGTTATAAAAAATGATACAATTGATATTAAGATTATGTACTGCTATTCTGAAATCGGATTGTTTAATGAATCAAACAATTCACTGAAACGAATAAGCAGTAATTCCCCATTCAGATGGGCTGGACTGCATCTTCGGTTAAAAAACAAATTGATTGAAAATCCTAAAGGTTTAAGAGTATTTCACGATATGCCATCGCCGCCCGATATGAGTGAGCGTAGGCAAAAACTAATATTAACCTCAAATTTATTTGATGAAGAGATTATCTATGAAAAAGAAGATTTTCTTTACGTATTTGAAAAAGGTGAAGGACAAACGATTTCCTATTTCTATGATTTAAAAAAAAATCCACCCTACAAAAGCCCTGCCCTTGCTGGATTTTTTTCAGCGGTTATTCCCGGCAGCGGAAAGATGTATGTCGGCGAATGGGGCGATGGAATAACAGCATTGCTTGTTACCGGATTGCTTGCATTTTTAGCTTACGATAATTTCAAAGCAAATCATAATACACGCGCATGGATTTTCACGGGACTTGGTTCATTCTTTTATGCGGGAAATATATACGGCTCAATTGCATCAGCACAAATTTTTAATGCACGAATAGATTTTGAATTTAGAGACGGACTTAACTTGTTCCTTCAACAAAAAAATTATTTTATGCCGGAATATGACTTTTGTAACTGAATTATTTTTTAAAATTCCTCTACTTGCTATTGTCGTAATCAATCTCCAGGCGCAAACTACTTTTATTGATCAGTTTTACTATGCAAAGAAATTATTTCACGAAGAAAAATATTTTAATGCGGTAACTGAATTTAAGCGGCTTTTATTTTTTGATGACACGAACAAATATGATTTTGAAGCTAATAAATTTATCGGATTAAGTTACAAAGAAGGATCTAAATTCTCAGACGCTATTTATTATTTTACGCTGGCAGAAAAAAATGTCCAGAATAATGAAGAATTATTTGAAACAAGAATTGAAATCATTAAAATAAATATTTTAAGAAGATCAACGGGAAGGGCATTCGCTTTGCTTGATTCACTTCAGAACGATAATAGATATATAAATAAAAAAGATGAAATAAATTATTGGCGTGGATGGACTTACATTTTTTCAGATGATTGGGAAAACGCCTCATCAAACTTTGAATCAATCTCACCCAATCACGAATTGAAAATTTTTTCTGATTCAATTAATAGTGAATTTTACGATGTAAGACTTTCAAAAGTTTTATCAATATTTGTTCCCGGGGCTGGACAGTTTTATACAGGCGAGTATGTAAGCGGCTTAATCTCCTTAGGCTGGAATGTGCTTTGGGGTTATTTAACTATAAATGCTTTCGTCGATGACAGAATTTTTGATGGATTTATGATTGGTTCACTTTTATGGTGGAGGTTTTATACGGGCAATCTTCAGAATGCCGAAAAATTTGCAGTCGAAAAAAATCTGAATATTACAAATGATGCACTGCGTTATTTAAAGAACATTTATTCGGGACCAAAACCGTAAATCAAACAATTGAAATTGGTGTTAAATCAATCCATATTCTGAAAATAAAAAATAGTTATATATTGAGTTATGAAAAATCAACACTTGCACACATACATTGCGATTGTGCAGAATGTTGGATAAAATATAAATTGGAAAAGGTTCTCCTGCCTGGATGAATAAATATTATAATAAATAATTGGTGATATAAATGGTCAGGAAATTAATTTTTTTATTTTCATATGTTATATTTCTAACGATCGGACTATTTTCTCAACAGTACATTTCCAATACTGAATCAACTAAGTACCTCCGTGAAAATCTTGAATATCTTGCATCGGATGAACTGGAAGGAAGAGAGGCAACTACGCATGGTGAGGATCTTGCCGCTGAATTTCTGTCGAATAAATTAATAGAGTATGGTGTACATCCTTATGCTGATGATAAAACATTCTTTCAGACCTTCGAAGTAGATGTTAGAAAAGTTGATACATCATCATATTTTGATATTATTTCCGTTGATAATTCTATTATCCGGATGCAAGTTGGAAAAGACTTTTATTTGTCGACAACAATTATGCCTTCAAAAGATTTTAACGATTTGGAAAGTGAAATAGTATTTGCCGGCTTCGGGATAACTGCACCCGATTATGAATACGATGATTATGATGGTGTTGATGCAGAGGGCAAAGTCGTTTTAATATATCGCGGTGCCCCGATGAGAGATGAGGAGAGTTTATTTTCGAACGAAGATCACAGAAAATTTGCTGATCCGGAGTTTAAAATAAAAAATGCAGCAGAACATGGTGCGGCGGGAATTCTGGTTATACCAACGGAATTTGCGATGAAGCATTGGAATTGGATTAAACGGAATGCACTCTCATCAGACTTTAGTTTAATTGATAATTTAACAGACCGTAGTGAGTCTATCCCATCAGCGATGCTATCCGAGGAAGCCGTCTCTGCCTTACTCAATAAAGAAAGGTATTCATACCAGGAATTAGCTGAAGCTTTGGAGGATGAAGAAATTCCCGAATGGTTTTTGCTAAGTAAAAAGACAAGATTTTCTTACAATGTACGAAGGGAAATAAGAAGCTCTAAAAACATTATCGGGATGATAGTAGGAACTGATCCGCAACTAAAAAATGAATTTGTAACTATCGGTGCACACTATGATCACGAAGGGATTGTAAATGGTGAAATTTATAACGGCGCCGATGACAATGCTTCCGGATCAGTAGCAATTCTTGAAGCAGGAAGACGACTTGTGGAACTGAACAATAATAAGCGATCAGTACTTATAATATTCCATGCTGCAGAAGAAAAAGGATTGCTTGGTAGCAAGTACTTAACAGCAAACAGCAATTTTATGGAAGATGTGGTAGTTCATATTAATGTTGATATGGTTGGGCGTGAACACGTTGATACAATTTATTCTGTTGGATCGGATAAGTTAAGCAGTGAGCTTAAAGAAATTGTTGAGGAAGCAAATGAGGAAACAGTAGAGTTTAACTTTAATTATAAATTTGATGATCCAAATGATCCGCAAAGAATATACTACCGCAGCGATCATTATAATTATGCAAAGAAAGGTATACCAATTGTATTTTTTTATGATTACATGCTCGAAGATTATCATAAAACGACTGATGATGCAGAAAAAATTAATTACATAAAGATCGACAAAGTCTCCACTTTGATTACCGAAATAGCACTAAGAATAGCAAATCTCGGTCACAAGCTTGCTGTGGATTCAGAAGAGGTGGTAGAAGAATCAGAATGAAAAAAATAATTGGAAATAATTATTTCTTTTGGTTCGCAGCAATAATTGTCTCCGGCTATGTATTAATAGTGTTTGTAAAATCACCCGGCATAAACGGCTATGAGCGCGCAATGTTTCCTGAAATGATATATGGATCAGCATGGAAACCTTTTGTTTACAGAACGCTTTTACCATCGGCAGTAAGAGTTACAGCTGAAATACTTCCTGAGCAAGTTCACAACACATTAGCAGAAAAAGTCCGGTCAGGTGAATTGGCAGTGATTGTTCTTAAAAAGTTAGAATGGGAAAGTGAATTTATAACCGAATATATTGTTGCGGTGATTTACATGTGGTTATTTCTGATTGGATTTGTATATGCTTTCAGAAAATTACTAATAGAGGTTTATAACTCACCGGACTGGTTTACAAATTCCGTTTCATTTGCTGCACTGCTTGCATTACCCCCGATGTTTCAATATTACAGCTACATTTATGATTTCCCGACTTTGTTCTTATTTACTCTGGGATTATTTTTTCTAAAAAAACAAAAGTGGAACTATTTTTTACTGCTGTTTTTCATTTCTTGTTTCAATAAGGAAACAACAATTCTGCTCACGCTAATTTTTGCAATCCATTTTTATAAAAGTGATAATGTAAACAGAAAATTCTACTATCAATTGATAACAGCACAATTACTAATCTTTATCTCGATAAAAATTCTGCTATATATTTTATTTCTGGATAATCCCGGCGGCTTTGTAGAATTTCATCTTCTCGACAGAAATTATCTGATCTTTAACGGTTACTCACTCATCACTTTTGTCGTTTGGCTTATAATAATAATAGCAACATTTAGTAAATGGAAAGTAAAACCGAAATTCTTAAAAGATGCACTATGGATTGCCCTGCCATTGGTAATTTTTACTCTTTTCCTTGGATTTTTGGATGAACTAAGGGATTATTATGAAGTTTTTCCAATTGTGCTCCTGCTGGTAACATATAATATTGCACATATTTTCGGCATTGAGTTAAAGCAGGATTGATTGTGCTGTTTAATAATTATTCGCTTTAAATGATTTTCCTTGAAGGAGATAGTAAATTTTTTAAAATTGGGTTGAACTTTTGAATATTTTTTGTGGTTTGAAAACATAAGTACCTTATTTTGAATTAAGCCCAATACAAATCTTAAAGGAGCAACGAAATGGCGATATACATAACTGAAGAGTGCATCAACTGCGGTGCCTGTGAACCAGAATGTCCTAATACCGCAATTTATGAAGGTGGAGTTAATTGGGAATTAGCTGGCAAATCTTATGGTAGTGGAGATACTGCCCCATCCGGAGCTGAAGGATTCTATTCAGATGAGTTTTTTTACATAGTACCGGATAAATGTACTGAATGCAAAGGATTTCACGATGAACCTCAATGTGCGGCTGTTTGCCCTGTTGATTGCTGTCTGCCGGATCCGAATCACGTTGAATCGGAAGAGCAGCTTTTACAGAAAAAAGAATATCTTGATGGCTTAGGCAGATAATCTGATGATATGTATTTTAAGGCACCACCCGGTGCCTTTTTTATTTTTAAATATGCAGATTTATAACAAAACAAAATGAACATAAGTTCATTTCCTGCTTTTTGTAGATATGCCAGATTTTCAAAATCTGGCATATCTTTAAATTTCATTTACTAAGTTTTTCCCCGGGTTGTCAAAGCCTGCCCCGCACAGCGGGAAGCTATTCGTGACGGAAATACTATTTACAATAGAACCACTTAACGGGAGAATGACCTACTGAGTACTAACTTTTTATTCCAGTCGTCACTGTCGAAGAGTGACGTAAATACACTTTCTGCCATGGTGTGACCTCCGATAAACGGGGCAGGCGTGGCAGCCAAGTGTAGAGCACTTTGTGCCACTTTTATTTTAAAATATTTAGAATCATACGAAACGGAATGAACGGGGCTTCATTCCCTGCATTGATCCGAACATAAATGGAAAATTGCATGGATCGGACCCCCCGTCCGATTCACAGATAAATAAAATGAAAACTGTACCGAACGATCTCCTGATCAATCCGCATTCCTTAATAACATACGCTGGATTTTATAATTTATAATTGTATCAACACAGAAAACATTGGTTTTGTATTTTTAAAACATTCTTTTTTAATTTATTTTGTATATGAATTATTACTAAAAAAATTGTCGTTATATGAAAATCGGAAAATATAAACTGAGTATAATCGAATCCGGATTTTTTGGGCTGGACGGTGGAGCGATGTTTGGGGTCATTCCTAAACCATTGTGGCAAAAAACAAATCCCCCCGATGAAGCAAACCGGATTAAATTATCCACGCGTCATCTCATACTTGAAAGTGAAAACAAAAAGATAATAATTGATACCGGGATGGGTGACAAATGGGATGATAAATCGAAAAAAATTTATGCAGTGGATGACAAACTTTCAATGAATTCTGGACTTATGAAGCAAGGATTGAAGGCTGAAGATATAACTGATGTTATACTGACTCATCTTCATTTTGATCATACCGGTGGTTCCACCATATTAAAGGCTGGAAAGCTTTTGCCTGCATTTCCAAATGCAAGATATTATGTGCAAAAGCAAAACTACGATTGGGCTGTAAAGCCTTCGGATAGGGATAAAGGCAGCTACCTTAAAGAAAATTTTGTTCCACTTTTTGAAGAAGGACTGCTTAACTTTACAATTGGAAATGCGAACCTGGATGATGAAATTGAATTTATTGTTATTAATGGTCACACATTCGGCCAACAGATGGTTAAAATTTCAAATGGTTCGCAAACATTTTTGTTTTGTGGTGATTTAATTCCGACTTCTTCTCACGTTCCGCTCCCATATATTATGGGCTACGATTTGCAGCCGCTAGTTACTTTGCAGGAAAAGAAAAAGTTTTTAAAACAGGCGGTGGAGGAAAATTGGAAATTGTTTTTCGGACACGATCCTGAGACAGCATTTGTATCGGTCAAGTTAACAGATAAAGGATATCAGGTTGATAAAAAATTCAAATCTTTTAAATAAGAAAAACGATGAAGGATTTAAATTTGCTTGCTTACTGAATGATTTAGAAGAAAACGTCGGAAAAAGATTTATTATAAATGATGTTGAAATAGCCCTATTTAAAATCAATTCGGAAGTATTTGCATTAAGTAATATCTGCCCGCATCAGCAAACGCATTTAATTTATGATGGATTTACTGAAGATGTTTTTGTTATCTGT
>Ga0209536_100007673_pt1 | contig 16342 bp, 16 predicted proteins | sample DeeMarSeWOR28_12_FD_187461 | JGI IMG/M metagenome (GOLD analysis project Ga0209536, IMG submission 187461) | Marine sediment microbial communities from White Oak River estuary, North Carolina - WOR-2-8_12 (SPAdes) (version 2) | ecosystem: Environmental > Aquatic > Marine > Intertidal zone >...
CCCGACCGCGTCGTAACGCGCGCGTCGTTGCGGTCCGCAGCATTCTTGACGCGGCGCCGGCATGCGGCGAAAGTGCGCGTTTGAATTGGCCATGCAGGCCCAGAGAGCAGGAATGAAAACGCGACTGGCAGTCATCGACGACGTTGCCGCCATTGCCGACCTTCACGCCGAGAGCTGGCGTAATGCCTATCGCGGCATGCTTCAGGACGACTACCTCGACCGGAAAATATTCTCCGAACGGCTGGCGCTTTGGGAACAACGGTTCCATTCGGCTGCGGCCAATCAGCATGTCTGCGTGGCCGAGGTCAACGACCAGGTCGTCGGATTTGCCTGTACCTATGGGGGCGAGGATGCGAAGTGGGGGAGCTTTCTTGACAATCTCCACGTAGATGCCGAGCACAAGCGCCTCGGTATCGGCAAGGCGTTGATGCAACTGGTTGCCGGATGGAGCCTCGCGGCCTATCCGGGATGCGGGTTGTATCTGTGGGTGCTGGAATCCAATGCGCCGGCGATCCGGTTCTACGAGAAGATGGGCGGAGTCAGGTCCGGCGAGGGTACCTGGCGTCCCCCGGACGGCGGGTCGTACACGAAGTTTCGCTACGCCTGGTCAAACCTCGAGCCGCTGTTGTCGGTTGCGCTTTCCTGAGCCATTTCGGCAGGCGTGCAGGGCAATTCCGTGGGAAAAGTGCCGCCAGGGCAGGACGTTCCGCCGTTGGCCGGCGCTGCCGGTTTGCGCGGCGGTGGCTGTTGCTGCGCTGCAAGGTGCTAGAATTGCCCGCATTTCCCTCCTGTACCGCCCATGTTTACTGCAGACGACACCATCAAGAGTTTTGATCCTGAACTGTGGCAGGCGATCGAATCCGAACGCACCCGGCAGGAAGCGCATATCGAACTGATTGCATCCGAGAACTACGCCAGCCCCCGGGTGCTCGAGGCGCAGGGTTCGGTGCTGACCAACAAATACGCCGAGGGCTACCCGGGCAAGCGCTACTACGGTGGTTGCGAGTTCGTCGATATTGCCGAACGGCTGGCAATCGAGCGTGTCAAGAAGTTGTTCAATGCCGATGTCGCCAACGTCCAGCCGCATTCGGGAAGCCAGGCCAACGCCGGCGTCTATCTGGCGATGCTGCAGCCCGGCGACACGATTCTCGGAATGTCGCTGGCGCACGGCGGTCACCTGACGCACGGCTCGCCGGTGAACTTCAGCGGCAAGCTATTTCACGTCGTCAGCTACGGTCTGGACGAGAACGAAGAGATCGACTACGACGAGGTGGAGCGGCTCGCCAAGGAGCACCGTCCGAGAATGATCATTGCCGGTGCGTCCGCCTACTCGCTTGCCATCGACTGGAAGCGTTTTGCCGACGTCGCCGACAGCGTCGACGCCTATCTGATGGCGGACATGGCGCACTACGCGGGTCTGGTTGCAACCGGCCTCTATCCGAGTCCGGTCGGCGTTGCCGATTTCGTCACCAGCACCACGCACAAGACCTTGCGCGGGCCGAGAGGCGGAATCATTCTCGGCAATGCCGAGTACGAGAAACCGATCAACTCGGCAATTTTTCCCGGCAACCAGGGCGGGCCGCTGATGCACGTCATTGCGGCCAAGGCCGTTGCGTTCCAGGAAGCGATGCAGCCCGGCTTCAAGGACTATCAGCAGCAGGTACTGGTCAATGCGAAGGTGATGGCGGAGACCCTGCAGCAGCGGGGCGTGCGCATCGTGTCCGGGCGCACCGAGTGCCACATGTTCCTGGTCGATCTGACATCAAAGCATGTGACCGGCAAGGCTGCCGAAGCGGCCCTCGAACGTGCGCATATCACCGTGAACAAGAATGCGATCCCGAATGATCCCGAGAAGCCGTTCGTCACCAGCGGCATACGCATTGGCTCGCCGGCCATGACGACGCGGGGTTTTCGCGATGAAGAGGCGCGCGAACTCGGCGGGCTGATCGCCGACGTGCTCGATGCACCGCAGGATGAAGCGAATCTGAAGCGGGTGCGCGGTGCGGTGAGTGACTTGTGTCGCAGATTCCCGGTTTACGGCTAACGGATTCCCGCCCGCCGGCATCGATTTGGCCGGTCGAGGTCCCTGTTTGCGATAAACGTATTGCCATGCCGTCATCAACAGCCCGTCCGCTTCCTCGGCCGGCATGTCTGGCCGGGCAGCGTGCGGGCAGTACAGCCTGGAGCAAGCGGTCGTGAAATGCCCCTTCTGTAATTGTGCCGACACCCAGGTGGTCGATTCGCGCGTGTCCGAGGAGGGCGACAGCATTCGCCGGCGGCGACGCTGCCTCGAGTGCGAAAAGCGGTTTACCACGTATGAGACGGTTGAGCTGCGTATGCCGCAGATGGTCAAGTCCAACGGCTACCGGGAAGAGTTCAAGGAAGAAAAATTGCGCACCGGTTTCCTGCGTGCGCTGCACCGGCGGCCGGTGCCGGCCAACCTCGTCGAAGACGCGATCGGGCGCATCAAGCAACGCTTGCTGTCGCTCGGCGAACGCGAAGTGCAGTCGCGCCGTGTCGGCGAACTGGTGATGAAAGAGTTGTACAAGCTCGACAAGGTCGCTTACATCCGGTTTGCGTCCGTGTACAAGGATTTTCAGGACGTGGACGACTTCCGTGATGCGATCAAGGAAGTGCAGAAACCGGCTACGCGTCGCAGGAAGTGATGAACGACGATTACCTGTTCATGGCCAGGGCGCTGCGACTGGCCGAAAATGGGATGTACACGACAACGCCGAACCCGCGCGTCGGCTGTGTCATCGTGAGTGATGGCCGCACTGTGGGGGAAGGCTGGCATGAGAAAGCTGGCAGCGCGCATGCCGAGGTCGCTGCGCTCGAGCGGGCCGGGGGTGCCGCGAGGAACGCGACCGTTTACGTGACTCTGGAACCGTGCAGCCATCAGGGCCGCACGCCACCGTGCGCCGATGCGCTGATACGCGCCGGCGTAGGGCGCGTTGTCGTCGCCATGCGCGATCCCAATCCGGTGGTGAGTGGTGCCGGCATCCAGCGCCTGCGCGATGCCGGTATTGCGGTCGAGTGCGGTGTTCTCGAGTCCCAGGCGCGGGAACTGAACGTAGGCTACGTATCGCGCATGACCCGCGGGAAACCGTGGATGCGGGTAAAGATAGCGTCCGGGCTGGATGGCAAGACGGCACTGGAGAACGGCGCCAGCCAGTGGATTACCAGCGTCCAGGCGCGCCGCGACGCACATCGCTGGCGCGCGCGCTCGTGCGCAATCATGACGGGTATCGGCACGCTGACCGAAGATGACCCGCGTCTGACGGTGCGGGATGTGCAAACGTCGCGGCAGCCGCTTCGCATCGTCGTCGACAGCCGGCTGCGGGCGGCGCCGGAGTCGAAGATCTTTGCCGGCGGTGGCGTTCTCGTTGCGACCGCAAGCAGTGACGTGACGAAAATTGCCCGGATAACCGATGTGGGCGCCGAGGTGCTGGTTTTGCCTGATCAGCACGGCAAGGTCGATCTGCAGCGGCTGGTCACGGATCTGGCAGCGCGGGGGATCAATGAGGTGCTGGTCGAGGCGGGTATCAACCTGCACACGGCGCTGCTGCGCGCCGCTGCCGTCGACGAACTGTTGCTTTACTATGCGCCCAAATTGCTCGGCGCTGGCGGCCGCGGCATGTTTGACCTCGGCGGATTGACCAGCATGGACGGGGTGCCGGAGCTCGATATTACCGAGATGCGCCGGATCGGGCCGGACATACGACTGCGTGCGCGATTGAGTAACTGAATATGTTTACCGGAATCATAGAGGCAGTCGGCACAGTCACGTCGGTATCGCCCTTGGGCAGAACCGCAGCGGTGCGCATCGAGAGCGCCGGACTCGATCTGTCCGACGTCTCCATCGGAGACAGCATTGCCGTCAGCGGGGTGTGCCTGACCGTGAAGAGTCTCGGCGCGCAATCGATAGACTTCGACGTATCGGCGGAAACGCTCGATGTCACGATTGGCTTTCATGAAGCGGATCGCGTGAATCTGGAAAAGTCGCTGCGTCTCGATACGCGCATTGGCGGCCACCTCGTCAGCGGCCACGTCGATGCCGTGGGCGAAGTCGACGAGGTAACGGAAACCGATGGCAACCGCGTGATGCGCCTGCGTTTCCCCGAGGCGCTGGCGCGTTTTTTTGCCCGCAAGGGATCGGTCACGGTCAATGGCGTGAGCCTGACGGTGAACAGCGTCGACAGCGGCGTGTTTTCGGTTAACCTCATTCCGCATACGCTGGCGGTCACCAATCTCGGTGATCTTCGCAAAGGCAGCCGAGTGAATCTGGAGATTGATCTGGTGGCGCGTTACGTTGAGAGAATGCTGGGGGATACGGGGGCCGGAACATGAGCGCCGGAATCAGCAGCATCCCGGAGATCATTGCCGAATTGCGTGACGGCCGGATGGTCATTCTGGTCGACGAGGAAGACCGCGAGAATGAAGGCGACCTGGTTCTCGCCGCAGAGTTCGCGACGCCGGAGAACATCAATTTCATGGCCAGGTACGGCCGCGGCCTGATTTGCCTGACGCTGACTGCGGGGCGATGCCAGCAACTCAATCTCCCGCCTATGGTGGGTGCCAACCGGTCGCGGCTCGGGACGAATTTCACGGTTTCCATAGAGGCGGCCCAGGGTGTGACCACCGGCATTTCGGCTGCAGACCGGGCCAGGACCATTCGCGCCGCGGTCGCCGAGAATGCGCGGCCCGCTGACATCGTTCAGCCGGGCCATATTTTTCCGCTGATGGCGGAAGAGGGCGGCGTGCTGGTGCGCGCCGGGCATACGGAGGCCGGATGTGACCTGGCGGCGATGGCGGGTCTGGAGCCGGCGGCCGTCATTTGCGAGATTCTCAGGGAAGACGGAGAAATGGCGAGACTGCCGGATCTCATCGAGTTCGGCGGCCAGCACAATCTCAGGATCGGTACCATCGCCGACCTGATACACCATCGCAGCCGGACCGAATCGCTGGTGGAGCGGGCCATGCAGCGCCCCATCGAAACCGCGTTCGGCCGGTTTGAACTGATCGCCTACCGCGAGAAGATTTCACGCAATACCCACCTGGTCCTGATCAAGGGCGAACTGCAGCCGGGTGAGGAGATCCTGGTGCGCGTGCATGAGCCGTTGTCGGTGGCGGATGTCATCGATACGGCGAGCCGTTTGCATTCATGGAACCTGCATGAGGCCATGAAGACAATCAGTGAAGCAGGCAGTGGCGTGCTGGTGCTGCTGCATCGTACCGAGGACGGTGACCAGCTGCTCGCCCACCTCGATGACAAACCGCAGGCGCCGCCAAAAGTCGATTTGCGCAACTACGGTATCGGCGCTCAGATTCTGCGGGACGTCGGGGTGACGCGCATGCGTCTGCTGGCGGCGCCGCGGCGTATGCCCAGCATGGCGGGATTCGATCTGGAGATCACGGGATACATGCAACCGGGCCGCTAGCCGGGTGGCGGCATTGCCGTGCAATACGGCTGCTTTGCGGCAAGGCCGACGATTCCCGGCCCGGCTGAACGGAGGCGACGACGTTTGCATTCCGCTCACCAGCGACGCGATTGTTGTTCGTTCCCGGCAGTTCCCCCTCGTGCAGCGTCGCGCAATGCGCCGGTGTGCAGGCGGGGACGACGCTGACCTTCTATATACTGTCGCGTCTCTGGTCAGACTGCTGGCGCGGCATGGCCGAAGTCTGGACAATACGGGACTCGCAAATGCTGGTCCGGCCGGCGGCCGGCAAAGCGCCACATTGTTCAAGGAGCAAGGCTATGACAGGTTTCGAAGGGGCGCAGGCGTTCCCGATCGATATTGACGGAAAGGCGCTCAACATTGGAATCGTCGTCGGCCAGTTCAATCAGGACATCGGCGAAGCGATGCTCGATGTCTGTTACAACGAGTTGTTGCGCCTGGGGGTTGCGGCCGAGAACATTGCCATCGCCAGCGTGCCGGGTGCGCTCGAAGCGCCGATCACGCTGCAGCGTTTCGCCGACAGCGGGCGATTCGATGCGCTGATCGCGCTCGGCGCCGTGATTCGCGGTGATACCTATCACTTCGAAATCGTTTCCAACGAATCGGCAGCGGGCATCACGGCGGTACAGCTTGATACGGGTGTGCCAATTGCGAACGGCATACTCACCTGCGACACGGTGCAACAGGTTACTCAGCGCATCGAGCAGAAAGCGACCGATTGCGCGCAGGTGGCCGTGCAAATGGCGAGACTGATGGACGCAATCGATGAAGGGTAGCCGCAGGGCGTCGCGAGAACTGGCGCTCAAGGGACTTTACCAGTGGTTGGTAAACAGGTCGGATGCCGACACAGTGCTTGCGCACATCGCCGGCGAGGAGACCTATGGCAGGGCCGATCGAGCCTACCTCGAAGAACTGGTCCGCAATGTGGTTTCGGATGCTGACGTCTTGCGCGACAGGCTCGGCCCGTACCTTGATCGTCCGATTGGGCAACTCTCGCCGATCGAGCACGCCTTGCTGCTGATTGCCGCGAGCGAATTGAGCGGGCAACCGGATACGCCCTACGCGGTGATCATCAACGAGGCGGTTGAGCTTGCCAAAATGTATGGCGGGACGGACGGTCACAAGTACGTGAACGGGGTGCTGGACAAACTCGCTCCGGAACTGCGTGCGCTGGAAACGCAGGCGCGAGGCAAGAAGGGGACGCGCTGAATACACGTCGGAACAGCGGGGTGTAACCTGGACCGGATGCCTTTCGCACCGTATTTCCGGCCATCGTTCCACTGCGTTCGCTACGCAGCGTGTTCGGATCGTCGAAACCGGGATGCGGAGTTTGATTCCGCAGGCGGCCGGCGGCATTGCGGCCGGGACAATCAATAACAAATGGAACGGGAGGAAGCATGGCGGACGCTGCACCGGTGAAGAAACTCACCATTTTTGATCTGCAGGCAAAAGTGGATCGCGGGGAAAAGGTCTTTCAGGTAACGGCGGTGGATTTCCCGACGGCGCAACTGGTGGACCGGGCCGGCATCGACTGCATCCTGATCGGTGACTCGCTCGGCATGACCGCATTGGGCTACGAGAGCACCGTGCCGGTCACCATGGACGAGATGATTCACCACGCGAGGGCGATCTCGCGCGCCGCGAAGCGCGCCTTGCTGGTGGGAGACCTGCCGCTGGGCGCGTACCACGCCTCGAAAGAGGATGCGGTCAATAATGCGATGCGCATGATCAAGGAAGGCGGAGCGGATGTCGTCAAGCTCGAGGGCGGCGAGGATTTCGCGCCGATGGCCAAGGCAGTGGTGGATGCAGGCGTGCCGGTGATGGCGCATATCGGGTTGACGCCGCAACTGATGTCCAAGCTCGGCGGCTTCAAGGTGCAGGGCAGGGACGCCGTGGCCGGCGTGCAGCTGCTCAAGGACGCGCTGGCGATGGAGCAGGCCGGATGCTTTGCGATCGTACTCGAGGCGATACCGGACCGGGTCGCCCAGCTCATTACCGAGCGCCTGCGCATACCGACGATCGGCATCGGCGCAGGGCCGTATTGCGACGGGCAAAACCTCGTCCTGCATGACATGGTCGGCTTGTTCGATCGATTTACCCCGAAGTTCGTCAAACGCTATGCCAATTGCTGGGACCTGATCAGCAAGGCGCTGGCGGACTTTCAGGAAGACGTGCGAAGTGGCGGGTTCCCCAAGGCAGAGCACAGTTTCACGATGAAGGAAGAAGAGTATCTAAACCTTTTGCAGCACCTGCCAAAATCGAAATAACGGCCGCTTGTTCTAGCCATTGACACGAAGGGCTCGACGGGCCGCAGGGGCATGAGTACCGAATTCGATCTGATCGACCGCTTTTTCTCACGTTCGTCGCCGGCGGCGAAACTCGGTGTCGGCGATGACGCGGCACTGGTCGAGCCGTCTGCCGGGCATGATCTGGCGATGACGATGGACACGCTGGTCAGCGGCGTTCATTTCTCGCCTGACTGTGAGCCGCGCGCGCTCGGGCACAAGGCACTGGCGGTCAATCTGTCGGATCTTGCCGCGATGGGCGCACGGCCGCGCTGGGTCATGCTTGCGATTACCCTGCCAGCGATCGATGAAGCCTGGCTGGAGGACTTCGCCGGCGGGTTTTACGATCTGGCGCAACGCTACGACGTTGCGTTGATAGGCGGCGATACGACCCATGGGCCGCTGAGCCTTACGGTCGCTGCGACCGGCGAGGTTGCAGCGGACAAGGCGTTGCGGCGCGATGGTGCCCGGGCGGGTGACGAGGTTTGGGTGTCGGGACACATTGGCAGCGCAGCGCTGGCACTGCGGCACCGGCGCGGTGAACTGCGGCTCAAGGGCGGTGACCTCGATATTTGTTCGACGCGGCTCGACAGGCCGGCCCCGCGCATCGAACTGGGCGAGGCGCTGGTGGGGGTGGCCAGCAGCGCGATTGACGTGTCGGACGGCCTGGTTGCGGACGCCGGGCACATTGCGCAGCGTTCCGGCGTGAGGATCGAAATCCGATATGACGCCGTGCCGGTGATTGCCGGCCTCATGCACCTGAAGGCGGATCACGGCGTGCGCAGCGCGGTGCTCGCTGGCGGTGACGACTACGAGTTGCTGTTTACCGTGCCCGCGCATGCGGCTGGACAACTTGACCGGGTTTCGGCCACGCTCGGTCTGGCGCTGACCCGCATCGGAGTGGTGGTGCCGGGGTCCGGCGTCGCGGTGCTGGACAGCTCGGGCAGCGTGATTGACGTTGGCTCCGGCGGCTACGACCATTTTGAATGACATGGCGCGGCGGCCGACATTCGCGTTTGTGTTTTCCCATCCGGCGCATTTCCTCGCGTTCGGTTTCGGTGTCGGCATCGCGCCGTTCGCGCCGGGCACGCTGGGTACCTTGCTGGGGTTTCCTCTCTATTACGGCCTGGCGGCCCTGCTGCCGGACCAGGCGGTGCTCGCCTTAATCGGTCTGGCTTTCGTTGCCGGCATCTGGTTTTGCGAGGTTACCGGCCGCAATCTTGGCGTGCACGACCACGGTGGCATGGTGTGGGACGAAATCGCTGCTTTCATGCTGGTCTTGTATTTCGTTCCAGCGCAACCGCTGTGGCAGGCGTTCGCGTTCCTGTTGTTTCGACTGTTCGACATTCTCAAACCCCCGCCTATCAGGGGCCTTGATCGTCGTATCCAGAACGGATTCGGCGTGATGCTGGACGACCTCGTCGCTGCTTTCTATGCCTTGCTCTGTCTGGCTGCGTGGCAAAGAATGCATGGTTGGGTCGGGTCGTTCTAGGCGTTGGCCGCAGTCCCGGGAGCCGGATATCAAATGATGGACGAGGAAATTTACCGACTGAGTGAACGGCTGGGAACGCTGCTCAAACAAAGCGGGCGGGTGCTGGCAACGGCGGAGTCGTGCACCGGTGGCTGGATCTCGCAGGCGGTCACGATGGTCCCCGGCAGTTCGAACTGGTTCGACTGCGGTTTCGTGACCTATACCAACCGGTCCAAGGAGGAACTGCTCGGGGTGCGGGCCGGCACGCTGGAAAGTCACGGTGCGGTGTCCGAGATGACGGTGCGGGAAATGGCGCAGGGCGTATTGCAGCGCACGCACGCCGATTACAGTGTTGCAGTGAGCGGCGTCGCCGGTCCGGAAGGGGGTTCCGCCGACAAGCCGGTCGGCACGGTATGGCTGGCAGTCTGCGCGCGCGACAGTGCAGCGCAGGCAACACGCTTGCAGCTGAGCGGAGACCGCAATGCCGTGCGCCGGCAGGCGGTGATCGCGGCGTTGCAGGCGCTGATCAGATTGGCGGGGACCCCGCGCATCACCTAGCGTTCGGTGCAATCGGTGCGGACGGTGGGTCCAGACGGCGGCCGTTTGCGCAAACGCCGATCTCCGGGAGGCGCTGACGAGTGTTTTTTCGCCGGGCAGGCCGGGGGTTCTGGCCGGGCGGGCGTGACTGCGGCGGGAAAAGCGCGGCGGATCAAGCGGATAAACAGACTTTCGGCAGTTTGCGGTCGAGTGCTGATCGCGAAGCTGCTGCGGCCCGGAGGCTGTCGGCCGGCAAATCCATCGGCGAAAAGACGTCGGTGGCTCACGTAGTGAGCTAGCCATGTGCGATAATTTTCGCAACTTTTTCAAGGTAGCAGGGAGACAGGCATCATGGATGACAACCGGCAAAAAGCGCTCGAGGCAGCGCTGTCACAGATCGAGAAGCAATTTGGCAAGGGATCGATCATGCGCCTCGGCGAGCAGGAGGTGTCGCCCGATCTGAAGGTGGTGTCGACGGGTTCCCTGGGACTCGATCTGGCGCTGGGCATTGGCGGGCTGCCGCGCGGCCGGGTTGTGGAAATCTATGGTCCGGAATCTTCCGGCAAGACCACACTGACGCTGTCGGTGATCGCGGAAATGCAGAAGATCGGCGGCACCGCGGCGTTCATCGATGCCGAACACGCGCTCGATCCGGAGTATGCGTCCAAGCTCGGCGTGAACATCGACGAGTTGCTGATCTCGCAGCCCGACAACGGCGAGCAGGCGCTCGAGATTGCCGACATGCTGGTGCGGTCGAGTTCGGTGGATGTCGTGGTGATCGACTCGGTTGCCGCCCTGACGCCAAAGGCGGAAATCGAGGGCGAGATGGGCGACCCGCAAATGGGATTGCAGGCGCGGTTGATGTCCCAGGCGCTGCGCAAACTCACGGCAAATATCAAGCGGTCCAACACGCTGGTGATTTTCATCAACCAGATTCGCATGAAGATCGGCGTCATGTTCGGCAACCCGGAAACCACCACCGGCGGCAATGCGCTGAAGTTCTATTCATCGGTGCGCATCGACATTCGCCGCATCGGCGCCATCAAGAAGGGCGACGAGGTGATCGGCAACGAGACCCGCGCCAAGGTCGTGAAGAACAAGGTCGCGCCGCCATTCCGGCAGGCCGAGTTCGACATCCTTTACGGCAAGGGCATTTCTCGCGAAGGCGAGATCATCGATCTCGGCGTCGCGCACAAGCTTGTCGACAAGGCCGGTGCCTGGTACAGCTATAACGGCGAACGTATCGGGCAGGGCAAGGACAACGTGCGCGATTACCTGAAAGAGCATCCGGAGTTGGCGAGAGAAATCGAGAACCGCGTTCGCGAGGCAGTAGGTATCCGGCCGCTCGCCGAGGAAGTCGTCGAAGCATAGCCGCCGCCGTGGCAGAACCTGCTGGTGTGCGGGTGCGTGCCTTGCGCATGCTGGCGCGCCGCGAATATTCTCGGCGAGAGTTGCAGGACCGCTTGTCCTCGCCGGACGTGGACGATGCCGAAGTGCAAGGCGTGCTCGACGAGTTTGAAGACAAGGGCTGGCTTTCCGAACGGCGTTTCGTTGACGCGGTGGTCCAGACCCGGCGGCGCCGTTTCGGCGCCGCCCGGGTATTGCATGAACTCAGGGAAAAGGGCGTTTCTGAGGAAGGGCTGGCCGATGCGCGCGACGCGCTTGCCGGCAACGAGCTGGAGGCCGCACGCGCTGTCTGGAGCAAGAAGTTCGGTCAGCGTCCCGCGTCGCTAGCCGAGCGGGCGAAACAGACGCGCTTTCTCGCCGGGCGCGGGTTTTCCGCCGACGTGATACGCAATGTACTGGATGGGCGCGACGAGTGAGCGCGCTGCCGGCGAGAAAGAGTGGATTGAACGGTCAACGCGGGCAAATTGCCCGACTGATAACAATGGAAGCAAATGAAAAGCAATGAGATTCGTAACCGGTTCCTGAAGTTCTTCGAGAAGAACGGCCACGCCGTCGTCGCATCCAGTCCGCTGGTGCCGGGAAACGACCCCACTCTGCTGTTTACCAATGCCGGCATGGTGCAGTTCAAGGATGTGTTCCTCGGACAGGAACACCGGCCATACTCGCGCGCGACGACGTCCCAGCGCTGCGTGCGCGCCGGCGGCAAGCACAACGACCTGGAAAACGTCGGCTACACGGCGCGTCATCACACCTTCTTCGAAATGCTGGGCAATTTCAGCTTCGGGGACTATTTCAAGCGCGACGCCATACGCTTCGCCTGGCAATTGCTGACAAAGGAATATGGTCTCGACCCGCAGCGCATGTGGATCACCGTGTACGAGACCGATGACGAGGCTTACGACATCTGGGCCAATGACATCAAGGTTCCGGTCGAGCGCATTGCCCGCATTGGCGACAAACCGGGCGGCGCTCCGTACCAGAGCGACAACTTCTGGCAGATGGGCGACACCGGTCCGTGCGGGCCGTGTTCGGAGATCTTCTGGGATCACGGGCCGGAAGTGGAAGGCGGGCCACCGGGGAGCGCCGACGACGATGGCGACCGCTACATCGAGATCTGGAACCTCGTGTTCATGCAGTTCAACCGTGACGAGCAGGGCACATTGCATCCTCTGCCGAAACCCTCGGTCGATACCGGGATGGGTCTGGAACGCATTGCCGCGGTGTTGCAGGGGGTGCACTCGAACTACCAGATAGACCTGTTTCAGGACCTGATCCGGGCTGCTGCGCGGGTGACCGGCAGCAAGGATCTGGAAAACAATTCCCTGAAGGTGATTGCCGATCACATCCGCGCCTGCAGCTTTCTGATTGCAGACGGAGTGATTCCCGGAAACGAGGGGCGCGGTTACGTGTTGCGGCGGATCATTCGCCGCGCCATCCGTCACGGCTACAAGCTGGGGTGCAGGAAGCCATTCTTTCATTTGCTGGTGGCGGACTTGTCCAGCGTCATGGGCGAAGCCTTTCCGGAACTGCCGGCGGCGCAAGCGCGCGTGGCGGAAACCCTGAAGCAGGAAGAGGAGCGGTTTGCCGAAACACTCGAGAACGGCATGGGCGTGCTGGAGAGTGCATTGCTGCGCGAGGACCGGATGCTGGACGGTGAGACGGTGTTCCGTCTTTATGACACCTTCGGGTTCCCGGTAGACCTGACGGCAGACATCGCACGCGAACGCGGCGTGCAGGTCGACTTCGCCGGATTCGAGGCGGCGATGGAAAGGCAGCGCGAGCGTGCCCGTGCCGCGTCACGCTTCCAGAGTGCCCGAGGTGTGGAGTACAGCGGGCAGGCGACGGAGTTTCACGGCTACGAATCGCTCAATGTGCAAGGCACCGTGGTCGCGCTTTATCGTGAGGGTACCTCCGTTGAGCGTCTCGGCAAAGGCGAGCGCGGCATCGTCGTGCTCGATCGCACGCCTTTCTACGCGGAGTCAGGCGGCCAGGTCGGTGACCGGGGCATCCTGGTGACCGCGACCAGTCCGTTTGCGACGTTCAGGGTTGCCGACACCCAGAAGATCCAGTCCGAGGTGTTTGGTCACCACGGCGAAGTTGCCAAGGGCGAAATGAAGGTTGGCGACATCGTCAATGCCCAGGTGGACCTGCGTCTGCGCAGCGCGACAATGTTCAACCACTCGGCCACACACCTGATGCACGCTGCATTGCGTAAGGTCCTGGGAGGGCATGTGCAGCAGCGGGGCTCGCTCGTCGACGAGCACAGAACCCGGTTCGACTTTTCGCATCCGAAGCCGATGACGGCCGAGGAGATTGCGCGCGTTGAGTACCTTGTGAACGAGGAAATTCGCCGCAACGTCCTGGTCGAAGCGCAGGTCATGAAGTATGACGACGCGATCGGGGCCGGGGCGATGGCCTTGTTTGGCGAGAAATACGGTGATGAGGTGCGCGTGATCGGCATGGGCGAGTTTTCCACCGAGTTGTGCGGTGGCACGCATGTCGATCGCAGCGGCGACATCGGATTTTTCAAGGTCGTGCTGGAAACCGGCGTGGCCTCGGGCGTGCGGCGTGTCGAGGCGGTGACCGGGGAAGGCGCGCTCGAGTACGTGCAGAAGCGCGAGAGCCAGTTTGCGGAAATTGCTGCCGCGCTGAAAGCCGGACCGGACGAGGTTGAGCACCGCCTGGTGCAGGTGCTGGAAAACGTGAAGCGCCTCGAGAAGGAAATTGGCCGGCTCAAATCCAGGATCGCCAGTTCGCAGGGTGACGATCTGGCGGAGCAGGCGCTGAGCATAGGTCCGATCAAGGTGCTGGCGACCAAACTCGACGGTGCCGACGCGAAGACGCTGCGCGAAACCATCGACAAGCTGCGCGACAAGCTCAAGAGTGCTGTCATCGTGCTCGGCAGCGCCGAGGCAGGCAAGGTCACTTTGATTGCCGGTGTCACGCCCGACCTCACCGCAGACGTCAAAGCTGGCGAACTGGTCAATTTTGTTGCCCGGCAGGTTGGCGGCAAAGGCGGCGGGCGGCCCGACATGGCGCAGGCGGGGGGAACCGAGCCAACCGCGTTGCCGCAGGCGTTGGCGAGTGTCTCCGAGTGGGTCAAGGAAAGACTGCCTGCTGCAGCTGACTAGCGCGGCCGGTTACCTGGCCGCGACCGTTGTAAGGGCCCGGCGATGCCGTGGCGCGGGCCGACGTTTCGGCCCATTGTGGTCAGCGACGAACGGACGGAATGGGCCGGGCCGACGCGGAATGTTTCCACGCTTCTCCTGGAAGTCCTAGAAGGGCAACTGTGCGGTCGGTTTTACGCGGAGCAGCGCTTTGCGAAAAGCGTCCTGGATACGTTCGATCGCCGCGTTGTCGTTTCCTTCGAAACGCAGCACGACAACAGGTGTCGTGTTCGACGCGCGCGCCAGTCCGAATCCGTCGGGGAACTCGACCCGCAGTCCGTCGATTGTGATGATGTTGGTTGCGCCCGGAAAGTCTGCCGATTTCTGCAGCGCCGCGATGAAATCCTGGTTTTCGCCTTCCGCGAGCTGTATCTGCAATTCCGGTGTGTTCACTGAATCGGGCAATTCGTCGAACGCCGCCCTGATGTCGTCCTGCTTGCTCAGATATTCGAGCAGGCGCGCGCCGGCATATACGCCGTCGTCGAAGCCGTACCATCGTTCACCGAAGAACATGTGACCACTCATCTCTCCGGCGAGCGGTGCACCGGATTTCTTCATCTGTGCCTTGATCAGCGAATGCCCGGTCTTCCACATCGTCGGCTTGCCGCCGTGCTTGCTGATCCAGGGCGCGAGGTTACCGGTGCATTTGACATCGAACAGAATCTCGGCGCCGGGGTTGCGCGAGAGCACGTCCGCGGCGAAAAGCATCAATTGCCGGTCCGGGTAGATGATCTTGCCTTCGCGGGTGACAACTCCGAGGCGGTCGCCATCGCCATCGAAGGCGAGACCGATTTCGGCGCTGCCCTTGCCCAGCGCCTGGATCAGATCGGATAGATTCTTCGGTTGCGACGGATCCGGATGGTGATTCGGAAATGTTCCGTCCACTTCGCAGAACAGTTCCTCGACCTCACAACCCAGCCGCCGGTAAAGATCCGGCGCGATGCCGCCGGCGACCCCATTACCGCAGTCCACGGCAATGTGCATCGGGCGGGCAAGCTTGAGGTCCGAGGTGATCCGGTCCAGGTAGGCGTCCCTGATTTCCTGTTTCGACAATGATCCTTTACCAGTGCGCAGTCTGCCTTGTTCGATGCGCGTTCTGAGTCCGGCGATCTGCTCGCCCGACAGCGTGTCGCCGGCAATCATCATCTTCAGGCCGTTGTAATCCGGAGGATTGTGGCTGCCGGTAACCATCACGCCACTGCCGGTGCCGAAATGATAGGCGGCAAAGTAGAGCATTGGCGTGGTGACCTGGCCGACGTCGATCACCTTGATGCCGGCCATTTGCAGCCCGCGGGCCAGCGCGGCCGAGAGTTCCGGGCCGGAAAGCCGGCCGTCACGGCCGATGCAAACCGAATCGCGGCCGCGGTCGATGGCTTCCGAGCCGATTGCATGTCCGATCTGCGTCACCGATTCGCTGGTGAGCGTGTCGCCGACGATGCCGCGGATGTCGTAAGCCTTGAATATCTGTTTTGCTGGAAGCATTGCGTGAGTCCGGAAGCAGTTTCCTGGTTGGTTTATTCGTCTGATACGTGCATTCGTGCCGCTGGTACGGCGTTACCGCAGTCCGCCTGGCCGTCCCCGGGCAGTTGTCGGGCGAGGAATTCGAGCACGCGATGCGGCAACCACGAAAGGTTACCCGGAAACGCGCCCGACACAAAGCCGACGTGCCCGCCCTGTTCGGTGAATTCGAATTCGACTGCCGAGCCCTTTTGTTGCGCAATGGGCAGATAACGGCCCGGCAGGAAGGGGTCGTTACGCGCATGTACCAGCAAAGTTGGAATGGCGATGTGGTGCAGCTCATCCAGCGTGCTGGCACGGGTCCAGTAATCATGTACGTCCCGATAGCCATGTACCGGCGCCGTGAAGGCATCGTCGAATTCGCGCAGCGTATAAGCGGTGCGCACGCGCCGCAGGCGTTGTGGATCGGGGAAGCGGGCGAGTTTCTCGCGTGCTTTCGGTTTGAGTGTGCGCAGGAAATGCAGGCCGTAAAAACGGTTGATGCCGGCACCGAGCCGG
>Ga0209536_100007674_pt1 | contig 16341 bp, 13 predicted proteins | sample DeeMarSeWOR28_12_FD_187461 | JGI IMG/M metagenome (GOLD analysis project Ga0209536, IMG submission 187461) | Marine sediment microbial communities from White Oak River estuary, North Carolina - WOR-2-8_12 (SPAdes) (version 2) | ecosystem: Environmental > Aquatic > Marine > Intertidal zone >...
CAGTGAACGGTGCCCCGTGTTACACGCTCCATAGTGCTCGCGAACTGCAGACCGCGAAGGGGCGCGTCAGGCCGCTCGAAACATCCCAGCAGCGCCAGACACCCGAGCAGCATGGCGGGCCCCGCAGCGGGCGTCAGTGAGCGGTGCCCCATGTTACACGCTCCATAGTGCTCGCGAACTGCAGACCGCGAAGGGGCGCGTCAGGCCGCTCGAAACATCCTGGCATCGCCAGACACTCGAGCGGCATGGCGGGCCCCACCACCCGATTTGACCTGCTCAGCCACGCGGATATCTTCTCCAATTTCCACACAGAGCGAACCAAAGGGGAGGTTCCCATGAGATTCCGCTCGCTGGCGGCCCTGGTGGCCGTCGCCCCACTGCTCGGCGCCTGCGCCGCAGGTCCGGGCCCGATCACACAAGCCGACCGCGACGCCATCGACGCCGTTCGCAGCGCGTTCAGGGAAGCCGTCCTCGCTGGAGACGTGGCCGGGTTGCTCGCGCTCTACACCGACGACGCCGTAGAGATGCCACCCAACATGCCGATGAACAGCGGCAAAGCCGCCATCGAGACCGCGAATACCTCAAACCCAATGCCGTCCGCCTTCAGCATGACGCCCATGGAAACCGAGGGAGTGGGTGACCTCGCCTACGACAGAGGCACATACTCGTTCGCGATGAGCGTGGAGGGTGCGCCGGAACCGATGACGGAAACCGGCAAATACTTGGTGCTGCTCCGGAAACAGGCCGACGGGTCGTGGCTCATGTCGACCGTTATCTGGAACTCCGACATGCCGTTGCCAGAGATGCAGATGTAGGGAGCGGGGAGAGGAGCGGGGAGAGGGAGGCTGCAAGACGGCAGTACGGAGCCGGGCGCACGTAGTAGCCGCTAAAGCGTGTCCGGTGGAAAGTACTCGTGTGCGTGCGCGATCTTCCATGCGCCGTCACCGTGGGAATACACGTAGGTGACCACCGTTCTGTCGAACGTGAATCTCTGTCCGCTGGTATCCGTGAAAGCTCCGTGATAGATGGCGGTGACGACCGCAGCGTCGGGACCGAGTACTACTACGTGCACATCGTCCCAGGCCCAGCTCTGCTCCGCACAGGCTCCGAGAAAGCTTTCCATCTCCTCTGCCAGATCGTCGCGTGATAGGATCACTCCGTTTTGCACGTACTTGAACTCTGGGCCGGTCGCGAACAGGTCCATCCACGCGTCTGCGTCCCCGGTTTGCGCTAGCACCAAGTCGGTCAGCCGTCTTACCGTGTCGGCCGTAGCGGCCCGCTGCGCGTCAGTCAGCTCGGTGGTGGTGGGCTGGCAGGCAGCCAAGAAGCCAAGGGACAGTGCGGCAAGAGCGGGACGGCGCATAGAGCCCTCCTGGTGGTGGGAAGGGCGAATCCTCGACAGGGCAAACGTACGCCGCCGGGCGGGACGTTGTAAGGTGTGCCCCGCCCACCGCTGTCGCCGCACCCCGCGCCCGCACCGTGCACTGTTCCGCCCAATCCCGGCCAAATAGGCCGCGCTCGGCTCAGAACCGACTTCCTGAAGGACGCACCAGCTTCCCGGCGGACACGTATCCCGGCCTCGGTTTCCCGCTCGCCGACCTCTGCTACCCGCTCCTTTCATTCCTCACTCTGCACTCTGCACTCCGCACTCCGCACTCCGCACCCAACCGTTGCGACCACCCCAATCCGGGCGCAACTTGAGCCCGGTACTCCAAGGGGTGGATGCAATGAAGTTCACACATGTCGCAGCGCTGGCCGCGTTGGTCTCCGCTGCCACTGGCGTTTCTGTCAACGCGCAGGATCCGGTCCAAGTCGTACGGGACTACGTGCAGCGGCACCGGGCCGAGATCGTCGCCGAACTGGGCGAATTCCTCGCCATTCCCAACGTCGCCGCGGATTCTGCGAACATCCGAAGAAACGCAGACGCTCTCGTGGCCATGCTGGAACGGCGCGGTGTGAGCACCCGCGTGCTCGAGGCCGGCGGACCGCCCGTAGTGTACGGCGAGATCGGCGACCCTTCGCTGGCGACGGTCATGTTCTACTGTCACTACGACGGGCAACCGGCGGACCCGCGCGAGTGGGACCAGGAGTCACCTTACACCGCGGTGTTGCGCAGCGAGTCGATCGAGGCGGGTGGAACGGTCATCGCCCAGTGGCCCGAGCCGGGCGGCGCCGTCGAGCCCGACTGGCGCATGTACGGGCGGTCGGCGAGCGATGACAAATCTCCCATCATCGCGTTGCTGCACATGCTGGACGCTTGGCGGGAAGCAGGGATCGAGCCGCCCAACCGGATCAAGTTCCTGTTCGAGGGTGAGGAGGAAGCCGGTTCGCCGCACCTGGCCGCCCTGGTGCGCGAGAACCGGGAACTGCTGTCAGCCGATCTGGTTGTGATGGCGGACGGACCGATCCATCCGTCGGCCCGGCCGACCGCTGACTTCGGTCTGCGCGGGATGGCGGGTGTCACCCTCACGCTGTACGGCCCGATCGTACCGCTCCACTCGGGCCACTACGGCAATTGGGCGCCGAACCCCGCGATGCGACTGGCCCAACTGCTGGCCACGATGAAAGGACCGAACGGAGAAGTGTTGGTCGCAGGCTGGGAGGACGGCATGGTACCGCTCGGTCCGGAAGAGCGCGCGGCGATAGTGCGTTATCCCCACGACGACGAGACACGGCGCGAGCAACTGCAGTTGGGCTCGTTGGATGGCGCAGGGGATGTGCGGCTCGGGCTGATCGCGCGGCCGTCGCTCAACGTCCGCGGTCTCCAGAGCATGTTCGTGGGCTCACAGGCGCGGACTGCCATCCCCGACGTGGCGATCGCCGAACTCGATCTCCGCCTGGTCTCGGGCATCCAGCCCGAGAGCCAGGTGATTAAGCTGGTGCGCCACATCGAGCGGCAAGGCTACACGGTAGTGCGGGAGGACCCGGACTCGGCGACCCGGGTCAACACGCCGCATCTGATCAAGATCACCTCGCGCGGCGGGTATCCCGCGGGCCGGACGCCGCTGTCGACGGTGGCGGCGCAAGGACTGATTGCGTCGCTCGAGTCGCTGGGCCTGGGAGAGCCGGTCGTGAGCCCGACCATGGGCGGCTCCGGCCCGGCCTTCGTCTATACCGAGATACTGGGCGCACCGTTCGCGGTCATCCCCACGGTGAACCACGACAACAACCAGCACGCGCGGAACGAGAACGTGCGGTTGGGCCACGTGTTTCGCGCGGTGGAGATACTGGCCGCAGCGGCCAGCACGGATCTGCGGCCCGTGCCGTGACCGCCCGAGGACGGCGAATAGCAGCTAGTAGACGAGGCTGACCCCAGTAGGGATGTGAGAACATGAACGGGTTCCGGTTGGGATCATTTGAAGTGCTGGAGAAGATCGCTTCGGGCGGGATGGGTGATATTTGGAGTGGGGTGCACGTCGCTCAAGACATCCCGGTGGCGATCAAGTTGATACGGCGGAAGAGCGCGGACGACCTCTACTTCAGGAGAGTGTTCCTCCGTGAGGTTCGCGCAGTAGCACAGCTCCAACATCCCGGAATCATCACCCTATTCGACATCGGCGAGATATCGGACGAGACCGCCAGCGCGTCAGCCGGTGCGTTTGACATAGGCTGTCCCTATCTGGTGATGGAATACCTCGAGGGTGGATCACTCGACTCGCTGAAGTATCCGTTGCCCTGGCCCAGAACGAGGGAGCTCTTACTGGCGGTGCTCGACGGCCTCGCGCACGCTCACGCGCGTGGTATCACACACCGCGATCTCAAGCCGGCCAACGTTCTCCTCGCCGAAAGGTTGTCGGGGTCTCCCATCCGGCTGACCGACTTCGGCATCGCGTTTTCGCTCAAGGAAACTGGCAACGAAGAAGCCGGCGATATGATCGTGGGAACACCAGCGTACATGGCGCCCGAACAGTTCATGGGCGAATGGCGCGATTTCGGCCCCTGGACGGATCTCTACGCATTGGGTTGCGTGGCTTATCAGCTGGCATCCGGTCGCGTTCCGTTTGCCCAACGCGATCTGGTGCAACTGGGCTTGGCACACATGGAGAAACCGCCACCCGAGCTCTGCTGCCCTCCCGATTACCCCGACGGGTTCCAGAACTGGGTTATGCAGCTGCTGGAAAAGAAACCCGGGATGCGCTACAGGCGGTGCGCTGACGCCGCCGTTGCGTTGGTTGCGCTGGATACTGCGGCAGCGAACCAGGAAGATCCGGTTCTCAGGGCTGCCGCAGGGAGCGAGCCATTCGAAGCGACGACAGCGGCACTTCTGTCCGGCGACAACGCTGCGACGGTGCCGGATTGGCGGGCACCTGCCGCGCCGCCGCGCCCGTTCAAACTCATAGGGGCGGGTCTCCGGCTGTTCGGCTTGAGAATTGTTCCGGTAGTCGACCGGGATTCCGAACGCGATCTGCTATGGGGAATGTTGGCGCGCGTTTCCAAGAGCGGGGCTCCCGGCCTCGTTGTACTGGAGGGATCGGCGGGATCGGGTAAGAGCCGTTTGGCAGAGTGGTTCTGCGAGCGAACCCACGAGATGGGTGTGGCCGACTGCCTCCGCGTGGAGCACGATCGATATCACGCCAGAGAATCCGGACTCAGCCACATGCTGGCTGCAGCGTGGTCCTGTTTGGGTATGAGCGCCGACGCATTGCAGAACCGTGTCGCGGCTGTTCTTGCGGGGATCGGAATCGATTCCCGGGCAGTGCGACAGGCGGTCACCGAGTTCCTGGCACCCGCCTCATTGGGAAGCGAGTTCAGTCCGGGGACGTTCCACGAGTTCCGATCTCAGTCCGGTCGTTTCGCTACTCTGTTCGAGGTGCTTCGCCGAGTGTACGCCGAGAGGCCGTTGGTGGTTTGGCTGGATGACGTGCATTGGGATACGGATGCTCTCCACTTCATGCGTTACGTGTTGGAGAGATCGCGCAACGATTCCCTACGGATGGTGGCCGTCCTCACGGCACGAGACGATCTCCTCGTGGAATCACCAGAGGCCTTCCAACTGCTACGCGATCTATGCCTGGAGGAAGCAGCACAGTGCGTGCGACTCGAGCCTCTCTCCGATGCGGACAGCCGGCGGCTGGTCGGTAGCCTGTTGTATCTCGAAGGCGACCTGGCCGAGCGAGTCTCCGTCCGCTCCGGCGGAAACCCCCTGTATGCCACTCAGTTGGTCGGCGATTGGGTAAACCGCGGTATCCTTCAAGCAGGCAGCAGTGGATTCGTGCTTTCCGGACCGGCTCAACCGGAAATACCCGACGACATCCACGCCGTATGGGTGCGCAGGTTGGATCGTGTTTTGATCGAGAGCACGGCCAGTTTTGGCCGGCCTCAGACGTCTGCCGCTCAGCATATCCAGATGCAGGTGGTACTGGAACTCGCAGCGGCGTTGGGTGGCAGGATCGACATGACGGAGTGGATGTCGCTGTGTTCCCTAGCACGCATTCCCGATCCCAGCCCCGTGTTGGAGTCCTTGTTGGCTTCCCGCATGGCACGTATCGGGAATGATTCCTGGTCGTTCAGCCATAGTATGCTGCGCGACAGCATCGAGAGGATCGCACGCGACAAGAGGCGCTGGGCCTCTCACAACCGGCTCTGTGCCGACATGCTACAGACACGTCATCCGGTTCCTCGGTGGGGTGACTCGGAACGGATCGGTCGGCACAGGCTCGAGGCAGCGCAATTCGAGGCTGCCTTGAGCCCGCTGCTGAGGGGCGCTCGAGAGCGAATGCGGTTGGAGGAATACTCCGCAGCTCTCGGACTGCTCGCACTGAGTGATCGTGCGTTGGATCGGCTGGATAGGGCGGATGACGATCATACTCGCCTGGAAGGCTGGTTGTTGCAATCCGAGATCAATACGCTGCGGCGAGAACTCAGCGAGGCAGAGGAAACCGCCATCCGTGTGAGGACATTGACGGAGAGCGCTGGCCAGAACCGCCTGAACGGGGAGGCGATCTTCGGGTTGGCACGAGTACACCAACGTCAGGGGAAGTGGCGTACCGCACTGAATGAGTTCTTGGAAGCACAACGCATCCTTCGTACGACCGGCCCCAAGGACAAGCTGGCTGCGTGTTTGTCGGAGCAGGCACATACCATGTTGACGCTGGATTCGCTGGCGCAGGCTTGGGAGGCTTTCACCGAGGCTCAGGAGATTTATGAGGAAACCGGCCAATTCGTACCATGGGCCGAGAATCAACTGGGCCTGGCTCGGGTTGCACTGCGTCAGGGAGACCCGGATTATGCGCTGGCTTTGTGTCGGCGGGTGCAAGCCTTCGCCCGTCGAGAGGAGCTGAATCGGATCGAAGCAAATGCATGGCTGGTCATGTCCGAGGTGCAGATGACCGAAGGACAGCTGACAGACGCGGAGGTTTCGCTCGACAAGAGCGTCACTCTGTTCGAGCGACTCGGGTTCGCACGACAGGCGTTCCACCCGAGACTGCTGAGGACGCTACTCATGCTGGAATCAGGCTCGCTGGACCAGGCCAAGTTGGAGTTGGAGTTGCTGAGTAACAGCCCGACGATTGCTATCCCGCAAGTTGACGACTTGTTGCTTAGTTGTGTTGGCTTGGTGATCGCGATCGACGCTGCGGCACCTGACTTTCAATCCAGTTTCGATCACACCACAGCACTACTGGCGCAATCGGAAGTGCTGACTTGGGACGTGACGCGATGCTTGCGACTGGCGATCGACCGGGCACTCGAGATGGGCTTTCCCGATCGGGCTGCGCAGGTAAGACAGCTGGGTGCGGCAATCGCGGCACGCTCGGGTCGCTCGGACGGCGCCGTCCAGTTCTCGTAGCTCTGGTCAGTTGTCATCCATCAACTCCTGCCAGACCGATCGAGACAGCACACGCATCAAGCGCTGCACGGTCTCCTGCTGCAGCACAATCGCATCGAGCAGAGCCTTGATCGGCTCCAGCCGGGACAGCGCGTCCTCGTCCAAGTCGACCTTCTTCATTGCCCACGACGGGAATTGCCGGTCCTCGACTTCCTCCTGAGCGCTGAGTACGAGCACGTCCTTGTGACGCGTGTCGCTCACAATCTTCTGGAATAGACGGTCGACAGCGTCGGTCGGGCCCTCCAGCACCTGGTAGAAGATGCCACCGCTCGACATCAGCATGCCGGTCACCCCCACAGAGCGGTTCCGCTCGGCGGCGTCGTCCGCCAACTGGGTGATCTCGTCACGCGTGAGGGGATGCGCGAACTTGCTTATGTAGCTAATGCGTTTGAACACAGCGGCCTCCGTTCGTCGATCGAGACACCAGGTTCAGCGCAGCTTGAGGTCGGCCAGCCCTCCGTCCACGCCGATGACCTGACCGGTGATCCAGGACTGGGTCGGATCGAGCAGCCATTAGATAACGCTGGCCACCTCTTCGGGCTCGCCGAACCGGCCCAGCGGATGCATGCCCAGCGACGCCTTCGAGCCCGCCGGGCTTTCGGTGATGCGAGCCGTTGCGGGAGTCTTGACCAAACCCGGTGCCACGACGTTGAACCGGACGTTGGCCCTCGAGTAGGTCGCAGCCGCGGAGAGTGCCAGACCGATCACCCCTCCATTGGCGGCCGCGATCGCCTCATGGTTCGGTAGACCGGTGCGTGCTGCGGCGGACGACATCAGCACTACCGACCCACCGGACTCGCGCAACACTGCCGCCGCAGCTGAAACGCCCGCTGATGACGTTCATGCGGGCCGGGGCCGAGGCCGACTGAAGGGTGGCTGGCCTGACGGCCTCGTAGCCCTCAGGCCCACCCGGTCAACCGCCCGACCGGCCTGGCCGCCGCCACCTGATCGGCGCCGACGGCTCGGCCTTGAGCTCGACCGCCTCGGTCTGCAACAGCCGCAGCGCTTCCTGCACCGCGGCCTCGAGCTGGGGGTCGCCGCCGTCAATCACCGGGCGCGGATCGTTTCTCACCTCGATATCGGGCGCCACCCCCTCCCCCTCGACGGCCCATTCTCCGTTCACGTCGATGAACCCACCCCGCGGTGCCACGAACCGCCCGCCATCCAGCAGCGGCGGTGTGTCCCATGTTCCCACCAGACCGCCCCAGGTGCGCGTGCCCACCAACGGCCCGACCTCCTTAAAGCGGAACAGATAGGGTAGCAGGTCGCCGCCGGAGCCGGAGCGCTCGTTGATGATCATGACCTTGGGTCCCCACAGCCCAGCCATCGGCTGGGTGAACGGCTTGCGGTCGCCGGCGCGGGAGTTGAAATAGCCGGTGAGCTCGCGGCCCATCACCTCCACGAAGTAGTCGGCCGCCGAGCCGCCGCCGTTGTTGCGCTCGTCGACCACCGCGCCCCGCTTGTCCTGTTGGGCGAAGTACATGCGGTTGAAGTAGGTGTACCCGCCGCGGCCGGTGTTGGGCAGCCACACGTAGGCCAGCTGGCCGTCGCTCATGTCGTATACCTTTTGGCGGTTGTGTTCCACCCAGGCCCAGGTCCTGAGCTGGCCCTCGCTGGAAACCGGCTCCACCAGGATCTCGCGGGCACCCTCCACTGAAGACCTGCCATTCACGCTCACAGTGACGGTGCGCCCGGCGGTACCCTCGAGTAGCATGAATGGATTGGTCGGCACCCGGAGTTCCCGGCCGTCGATTGCGACCAGGTAGTCGCCTTCGCTGACATCCATGCCGGGCATCGCGAGCGGACCGTGCAGGCCGGGCGTCCAGTCCTCACCGGTGTAGATGCGGCTGATGCGGTAGAACCCGTTCGATTCCTCGAGATCGACGCCAAGCAATCCGGTCTGCGGATTGGTGAGATCCGGATAATCGCCGCCGCGCACGTACGAGTGTCCCACGGCGACTTCACCCGACAGCATGTCCAACAGGTGGTTGAAATCGGACCGGTGGTTCACCTCCGGCAGCCAGTCACTGTACCACTGCCACACGTCGTCCCACGGCGCGCCGTGCACGTTGTCGACGTAAAGGAAGTCGCGCATGAAGCGCCAGCCGTCGCGCAGCATCTGAGCCCACTCGGCGCGGGGCTCGACACGGATGCGCATGCCGGTCAATGACAGGCGGCCGTCGTTGCCACGCGGCCCGGTGCCACCGGTGTTGACGATGGTCCAATTGCCGCCGGCACGATACAGCAACTTCTTCCTGTCGTGTGATACGGTGGCATCGAGCACACCGGCGAGGAAGTCCTCGACGGCGCGATCCTCCACGCTGTAGCGGTGCAGTTTCAGACCCCGCTCGTTGGGGATGGCTTCGGCCACGAACACGCGGCCCTCGGGTCCCTCGAGCAGACCTTGGTAGTTGCGCTGCGGTAGATTCGGTGCATCGACGATGCGCCGGGCGATACCGTCGAAATCGATGGTTACGTCGGGTACTACAGCCGCGCTGCCCCCCGAGCCGCGAGTCGGGCGGTCTTCCTGCTCTTCTGCTTCGCCTGCTTCCTCTGCGTCGGCTTAGTCCTCCTCATCGCTCTGCGGCAGAAACGGCGACACTTCCCCTTCCTGCAGCAGTGCCAGGTACAGCGCCCGCGTCACCGGCCGGTCGTACGACGTCATGTCCAGCCAGCCGGTGTTGAGTCCATAGTCGGTCGACGCCAGGAAATAGAGGTACTTGCCCCCGGCATCCCACACCGGGGTTATGGCATCGGCCATCCCGTCGGTGAGTTGGCGCGTGGCGTCGCTCTGGGTGTCATACACGAAGATGGCGCGCAGCTGATTGTCCAACCTTCGCGAGTAGGCGATCCAGCGTGAGTCCGGCGACCAGACCGGATTCATGGTGCGCTGCGGGTGGGCATAGCGATCCGTGTCGACGTGGGTCAGATCGCCCGAAGCCAGGTCGACTATCAACACGCGGTAGTCGGTATCGGTGAAGGCCAGCCGCGTGCCGTCCGGCGACCAAGTAGGCACGAAGTAGAACGTAGGATTGGGGATGTCGATGCGGCGGGCGTTGCTGCCGTCCTGGTCCGCGATCATCAAGCCGTACTCACCACCGTCGTCGTTGAACCATGCGATCTTGTCACCTTCGGGCGACCACACTGCGTGGCGGTCGGCGACACCGGGGCTGCGCGTGATGTTGCGCCAACTGCCGTCCTCGGCGGGCACGGTGAACAGGTCACCACGATACTCGAACAGCGCGCGCTTGCCCGTGGCAGAGAGCCGGGCATCGCGCAGCCCGGTGGCAGACACGTCCTCCCAGCGCGGTCGCGCCCAGTTGAGATCGCGGGCCACGTTGATCACGAGCTGGCGGGTGGCGCCGGTGGTGGGGTTCAGTTCATGCAGATAGCCGCCCTGCTCGTACACCACGACACCGTATCCCGCGCCGAGGCTCTTTACGTCGAAGTCGGCGTGGAAGGTGTGTTGGGTCTCCTGGTTGGTGTGCGGGTTCCACGACCACAGGTTGCTGGCCCAATCCCTCTCCGACATGTAGTAGACCACACCGTCCAACCACACGGGCGCCATCTGCCGCTCGCCTTCCCACGGCGGCGTCGTGCGATCCCAGTTACCGGTGGAAACCACACTCACGGGCTGCGCCTGGCCGCCGCGGTAGTTGCGCCACTCGGGATCCCAATAGCCGATCTCCTGATAGGCGAGCCAGTTTCCATCGGCACTCATTTCACCCTGGTAGGCCTGGGGCAGTGCCAGGGCCTGCGGGAACCCGCCGTCGACACCAACGGTGTAGAACTGCCACAAGCGCGTGGGCTGACCGTTACGCCCGGACTGGAACAGGATCCTGCCGTCCGGGGTCCAGCCTTGCACGACGTCGGCCCCCGGGTGCCACGTGAGGCGCCGCGGTTCCCCGCCCGTCGCCGGGATCAGGAACACGTCGGTGTTGCCGCCGTACTGTCCAGTGAACGCTATCCAGTCGCCGTCGGGCGAGAACGATGGGTCGGTTTCCGCGCCTTCGGAGCTGGTGAGGCGCAGCGCGTCACCGCCGTCCCGGCCCACCAGCCATAGGTCGTTCGCGTGGACGAAGACGATGTGGTTGGGACCCACAGCGGGATCGCGCAGCATGCGGGTGCCCTGGGCAGCCGCCTGCTCGGCGTCGCCGATGCTGAGTCCCAGCAGCAGTGGCAGTAGAGCCGCGAGGGTTGCGTGTTGGAGTTTGCGTCGAGCAAGCATGTGCGGGCCTCCGCGAAACGCAGTCAAGGTCAAAATCTCGTGAGTCGGGGACGAAGATCTCGAAATGTAATAGTCAATCCGACTGGTACATGTCTTCGATCGGGGTGGCGGATAGTTCGATCAAGAAAGAAGCGATCTTTGCGGTTACCGCCGCGAAGTACTCCCTGCCCTTGTCTGCAGTGGCGCGCGCAGGATCGCCTACTCCGGTATCGTCGGTGACCTCGGTCCACTGCCGCGGAGCCCAGGCCCAGCGTTCGCGTAGAGCGGTGACACGGAATGGCCGGGCTTTCCCATCACCCGCCAGCTCGAGCGGCAACACCAGAGCCGGCTCCAGATACAGCATGAGGCTGGTCTCCATCTCGCCGCCATGGTCGCCGGATTCGGCGAAGAACGGTGCCGGATCCACGATGTCGTACCAGTTCATCGTGCAGAGAAATAGGGATGTATCGACGTCCAGCTCCCTGATCATGGCCTTGAAGTCGTTGCCGCCATGGCCGTTCAATACGACGAGCTTGCGCACACCGCTCTCTGCCAAGCTGCGCACGAGGTCTCGCAGTATCGCGGCCTGCGTAGACGGATTGAGGTTGAGCGTGAGAGGAATGTCGAGCTGCTGAGCGTTCACACCGACTGGCATGGTGGGTAGCACCACGACGGAGGCTCCACCCTCCGTGGCCCGGCGGGCGGCCTCTCCGGCGATGTGTGTGGACTCCAGCGAATCGGTGCCATACGGCAGATGCAGGTTGTGAGCTTCGGTGGCGCCCCAGGGTAGAACCGCCACTTCGTAGGAGGTGGCCCGCACCGTGTACCACGCCACCTCGTTGAGCACGTAGTCGCGCCGCGCTGGTTGTTTCATAGCAGCCCCGGTCGGTTCATCCTTCCTCCGTTCGTGACAAGGCCGAGCCCCCTTGTTGGCGAGCACCATCTAGTATGTAGGGCGGTACCGATACTGGCTAGCAGCCGGCTCGCGTCCGCAATTCGTCTGTCGGATGCGGCGGGAGGGAAGCCGTGTCATTTTTAATCATCATGCATGTGGGGTCTTTGGCGTGCCGGCGCGGGGTCGGCTGAACCCGTCAAAAAGGGAGCTGAGACCATGGTCCTCTCGAACAAACTCGTTGCACTGATCGAGCGCAACGCCGATCAACTGACGAAGCGGTGGCTGGATATCGTCCGAACACACGAGAACACACCGACCTATCACACCTATGACGAGGACAAGCTGTACGACCGCGCTTTCAGCGTCTACAGCCAGCTCGGTAAATGGCTATCCGCGGCAAGCACGAGCGAGGAAGTCAAAACCATCTACACGGAACTCGGGGGACAGCGCCGTAAGGAAGGATTCAAGATCTCGGAGTTACTCGAGGCCCTGCTCATCACGCGTCAGGTATTGTGGACCAAGGTCGAGTCGGAAGGACTATTGGATACCGCCCTCCACCTCAACCAGGCACTGGAACTGAACGATCGCATCAGCGCCTTCTTCGACCGCTGCGCGGTGTACGCGGCTCAGGGGTACGAGTCGGAGTCCCCGTAGAGCGAGCTCGAGATCAATGGGTGATACACGGAGTGCGTTTGAACTCCTGGCAGCTCGCCGCATCTCGGCTAGCCGAGTATCAGGTACAATATGACCGCAACGACGGCAGCGACGACGAGCCAACTCAGTCTAATGACATGTACGATGCGAGCCGCTCCTCTGATTCCCGGACTGGTATCGACGGCGCGTGACAGCGCGAGGCAGATGAACTCGAACGCATTGAACACGTCCTCATTGTCGGGAGCGATCCTCCGCTCCGTCATCTTGGCTCTGACTTCCTGTTCGATCGATTCATAGAAATCGGCACAATCCCGCTGCCAGAAGTCCCGCGTGTGGGCCAGCAACTGGAACGTCTCCACCTGAGCCAGCACATCGCCTCGCGACTCCGGCGGCAGCTCCTGCAGCATTCCGTGGAGGGCAACCTCACGGTCCGCCGCCGTCTGCCGCGACATCTTGTAGCGAATGAACTGCCGCAATGTCTTGCCCCGCACCTGCGACTTCCAGCGGTCGACATCGACGGGCTGCAGCAGCTGTCCCGAAGCCTCGTGGCTTTCAGACATCTCGGCCATTCTCCCCGGCGGTCACATGCTCCCGGCGGTCGTTGCGTGGTTTCCCGACGGTCGCGCGGGTCAGTGCTCCACTCCCCGCTCGCTGCACTCTGAACTCTGCATTCTGTACTCTAGATCGATCCCGGTTTGTCCGTCGGTGCCGACGCGCCGTACATGATGCGGATCCCCTTGGGCCGGCCGCCCGTATCGCGCACAAAGCGCCAGTCCTTGCCTTCCTGTTTCCCTTCGTCAATTGCTTCCATCAGCAGGCGGAATTGACGCCGTACGGGCCGGTCGACGAACCACACGATTCCGGCACCCAGCAATCCGATAACTAGATGCGATACGATTGAATCCATTGGCAACTCCGGGATAGGTGGTGCTCAGCTTCATCCATGACGCAGATGGTCAGCCGCGCGACAAATGGCTCACCCCGCCTGCCAGGCGCATCATCTGAGCCTGCAATCCTGTGAGAGCTAATTGACGCTTTTGATTCGGCTTGGCAAGAGGAGGAACTTGCGCGCATTCACCAGTGACAGCTGCGCAACACCGCCGCTGGAGTTAACTGATCAGTCGCGGGCTTGTCGGGTATCTTGAGAGAAGCGGTCGCGCCATACGGCGGGTTTCGCCCTGAGAGCAGCCGAGCGGTTCGCCTTGAACACCAAGCTGTTCTCGTAGCACGTCATACACATCCCGTGCCGTGGGGTCGCCGTCGGCATTCTACACTGCTTGCACCGTGCCATCTGTGACGGTTCGGGCATGCCACCAACTTGGACAGAGTTTCTTGGCCTTCGCCCAAGTCAAGGGTTCAAGTTTCGTGCCGCGGCACACGGGCGAAGCGGCGGAAGAGTAGCACCATCTGGCCATCATCGCAAGTGAAAAGGGACCACAACTGGCGCACTGGTCCAACGCCTGCCACCGGCGTCACAGCATCTGCCGGATCCGCGTCTCGTATTCGGGGAAGTAGTCGGCTATGACCGGCAGTGCGAAGCGCCGCAGGATGCTCGTATTCGGCTCGCGCTCGAGCAAAAACTCGAATGACTTGCGCACTAGAGTTTCCTCGGGGACGTGACCTTTGGTGAGCTTCTGATAGTACGAGAGCTCTAGCGTGACCTCATGCTCGGTAGTCACCCGTTTCGCTACGGTGACCTCGAACGTCGAGCTGTCTATTCGTTGAACGTCGATCACTCAACGGCTCCCCGGTGTCCCGGCTTCCCGGTCTCGCACCGCCCCGGTCGGTCATCCCGCTCCCTGGCTCTGCACCCCGCACGCTGCACTCTGTCCTCTGTACCCCGTACTCTCACAAACCGCCGGGCCCCCCGCTCCCGCCGCGGCTCCCGGTCGTATCCGCCGGCGCCGGGTGCGAGCGGAGTACGGACAGCGGGATCGACGCTGCAGCCTCGGCCTCCTGGCTCGCAGCGATCGCCCAGCCCAGAGCGTTCTCCCACAGCCGATAGAAGTCACCACCCCAACCGCTGAAACGGGGATACGCCGGGTAGACCGAGACACCCACGATCCGCTGGCCGTTGGCCTCGATGCGGTAGCCGACGAGCGGCGTAGTCGAGGTGGCGTCGCACCCGGAACAGGAATCGGACCACCGAGCTAGCACTGTGGTGCCCGGCTTGGCGTCGACGCCGCCGTGGTAGCTGTTCACCCACAGCGAGTTCACCCCCTGCGTGAGGGGGTGGGCCACTATCGAGCTGGTATTCAGGCTGTCGTAGCGGTATTCCGACCCGTACGGAGCGGTGAACGGATCTATCGCCTCCAGCGCACCCCAACCGCTCTCGTTGCTGTAGCGCGGGTTGTCACTGCGGTCCTGCCAGTAGAAGGTGCCCAGCACCAGGTTTCCCCCGGCCAGGACATAGGCGGCGACCGAGTCACCCACGTTGGGCGCGTTCGCGAACAACCCGTCCTCGAACAGCAGAACCACCGGGTACTGGCTGAGATACGCCACAGTGGGAGTCTGGACCGCGACGTTCATCGAGTCGAACGTGAGTCCCGGCATGTGGACCGCGAAAGAGTCGACGATGGTCTCAGTGTATTGGTTGGACAGCACGAGCACATTGCCCGTCGCCAGCCTGCCGGAATCGGCCGTGGCCGCGAAACTGACCTGGGGATTGCCAAAGCCAGCGAGCGTGGCTGTTGCGGTTTGCGTCCCCAGAGCCGGACCCAGCGTCCAGGTGGTCATCGCCTGCCCCAAACTGTCGCTGACCGGCGCAGGCTGCCCGAACGAGCCGCCATCGGGCGTGGTGAAATCGACCCTCAATCCCGGAACTCCCGTGCCGTCCGACGTCGTGATCCCGACCACCAGCGGCTGGCCCAACGGCTCTCCGGAAATGCCCGACTGATTGTCTCCCGACACCAGCGCCAGAATCGGTAGGCTTGCAGTGGCCGTGAACGCGGTTTGCGGACTCCCGACGCCGGCGAGCGTAGCGACGGCTGTCTGCATGCCTGCGGCCGAACCGAGCCTCCATGTGGTCGCGGCCATTCCATCCTCGTCCGTCACGGCTGAGGTCTGCGAGAACGACCCTCCGTCGGCCGTAATGAAATAGACCCTCGCTCCGGAGATCCCGAAACCGTCCTGCCCGATCACCTGCGCTACGATCGGCTGTGGCAGCGCCGTTCCAACGATACCGGCTTGACTGTCACCCGACACGGCTGCCAAACCGCTCGGTGCCGGCTGCACCAGCACGAATCCGGTGTCGGCCTGACCGGTCAGCAGGCGAGCCTCGACCTGCGCGACTCCCCGTTGCGACCCGCCGATTACGCGCCCCACACGCGGGTTCGGCACCGTCACCTGATCGGGTGTCAGTGAACCCCACCTGATCGGCGTGCCGGCGATTGCCCTCCCCGAGTCGTCCAACGCCGTCGCAGCAAGCACGAGCGTGTCACCGAACAGCAAGGTGACATGCTGCTCGTCTATCCGCACCGCCACGGCGTCGGAGCCGACGCCAACGTACTCGATCTCGACGGGCACACTAGTGGGTTCCGCATCGGTCGAGGCCAGGGCGGTCACCTCCAGGATGGCGTGCGGGGCGACCCGGCCGCACGCGCCGACTCGCCCAACCGGCGTGCGTTTTTGAACCGGATCGAGTGGCTCCAGCAGGGCGAGTGCGCCGGTTGCAAGTGGTGGTCGTTTTGCCACGGCGGCTGTCCCAACGATGCCCACCTGGGCTACGGCGACATGTTGCGCAAGACCTACTGGTGCGAG
>Ga0209536_100007675_pt1 | contig 16339 bp, 9 predicted proteins | sample DeeMarSeWOR28_12_FD_187461 | JGI IMG/M metagenome (GOLD analysis project Ga0209536, IMG submission 187461) | Marine sediment microbial communities from White Oak River estuary, North Carolina - WOR-2-8_12 (SPAdes) (version 2) | ecosystem: Environmental > Aquatic > Marine > Intertidal zone >...
CAGCAATTCGAGTTGCAGTGGCGTGGGCGGGTACCCGAAGTCGATATCCTGCCCGGCAGCGAGTGGCCGCGACGCTATGCCGCGCGCATGGGCAGTTTCCTGCTGCTGGCCTTCGACGGCACGCTGCCAGGCAGGTTGCCGGACACCGAGCGGTTGTTCCTCGAGCGGATGCTGCAGCAATACGGTAATTCGGCCACCGCGACCATCGTCTTTTCGCACCTGCCGATGTGGCCGCTGACCCGGGGGCGCGAGCACGAGATCATCGATGACCCCGACCTGCTCGCGTTACTGCACCGGAACGGCGTGGACGTCTATGCCAGCGGCCATCACCATGCTTTTTTCGCCGGCACCGACGACGCCGGGATGGTGCACCTGGGCATCGGCGCGCTGGGCGGTAACGCGCGGGCCTTCAGCGGCAAGGGATCGCGCCAGCCGTTCAGCTTCGCCCTGTTGACGCTGGAGGACGGGGGGGTCAGCGTGACATCGCGCGCGGCGCCCGGTTTCCAGGACGAGGTACCGGCCACGCAGCTGCCGGCGGCCATTACCGGTCCACTGGGGACACTCCGCCGCATGGAAGGACCGGTGCGGCTGCGCCCTTGAGCGGGGTCGCTGTCAGCCGGTCAGGATTTCTTCGAGTCGGGTCAGGAGTTGTTCCATGGTGCGCTCCGGTTGGTCGGGGAAATATACAACAACCGCTCGCGGCGCTCGACCACAGGGAATGGCAGTTGCGCTATCATCCGAAGCTCGACTTTTCGAGACGATTCACCAGTATCCATACATACATGGCGACAACCGGAAGGCTGCAATGCGCAATTTGACAAGAAAGCTGTTGGTGCTGCTGGCCCTGGCCGCACCCGTCACATTAGCGGCGAGCAATGAATCGGCCGAGGCTATCGAGTATCGCGGTTGGATCAAAGAGATGAAGGCCGCGGAACGCGGTCCCTTCGCCCGGATTCGCTGGTTCTGCAGCGACGGCACGGTGCTGCCGCCCAAGGCGTATGCCTGCGAAAGCCACGGCGGCGGCCACCAGCACGGCGAGTGGAGCGATCGGACGAAGGAACTCCGTGCGCAGGGTTACTGGATCGCCAACCTGCTGGCCGGGCTGGACGCGGATCAGTTACTGGCCGATCCGCAGTTCACCGACCGTTACGCGCAGCTGCTGATCGAGCGCTACCTGGTCAGTGCCGACGATGGCTGGATCCTGCGCCGCGCCTTGTTCTACCGCGGCGCCATCCAGGAAGAGGACGAGCGCGAGGCCGCTCGCGCCCTGCTGACCAAGATGGCCTTGCGGCCGGAATGGATCGGTCCGCGGTTCGCCTCCCTGCGCACCGGTGCCCGCATGCTTCCGCACGGTGCGGACAGCGCTTCCGTGCAGAAAGTCCGGCAGATGTCGGCCTCGCTGTCGGACCGCGATGACGGCTTCAAGCCGCTGCGGGCCAAGATTCACGGCGCCCCCGGGGCCGAGGACGCCGAGCGGGTGCGGGCCTACGCCGCCGGGCTCGCCGAGTCGAAGCGTCAACCCTACCTGGTGCTGGCCGATGAGATCGACCGGGTTTACCAGGCGGCGCCGCTGGACCAGGACCTCGACCAACTGGCCGCAAAGTTCACGGCCGCGCCCTGGCTGCAGGACCTGCTGAACGAGGCGGCAGCCGCCTGGCGGACTGATGCCTCTGCGGCCAACCGCTTTGCGGTTAGCGGTGAACTGCTGGCCGACCTGCGCGACGCACTGCCGCGAATCCGTTCCGCCGCCGCGCGGCTGGAAGTCATCGATCTGAGTCTGGAGGTAGAGAGCCAGAATTTCCGGGCGGCTTCTGAACTGCGTGGCAATCTTCTGAACGCCAGCCGTCGCGAGCACCTCGGGTACCTGGCGACGGCCGGGCATGCCGCCTATGGAACCGGCGTCATCAACGGCCGGCTGTTCGAGGAGCTGCACCGGTCGTTGGACCGGCTGGCCCCGGAGTCGATCCGGCTGGACCGGTACCTGGAGGAACTCAATTACCTCGGGCGCGCGCCCGGCTGGGGTACCCAGGCACTGCGCATGCCCTTCTTCGAATCCATGGGGAAGCTGGCCGAAATCGAGCCCATGGCCATGCTGTTCATCCAGGACCAGTTACGTGGCAGCCCACTGCTGTTTTTTTCCCAGGTGCTGAACAGCCTGTCGCGCGACGCCAGCCGGCTCGCGGGGGTGGAGCACCGCCTGTTCGGCGAAAGCATCGGGGTCGGCTTCACCGCGCTCAATCCCGGCCTGGCCGCGGGCGTCCTGCAGGTCGAGCCCGACCTCCGTAACCTCGAAAGCTTCCGCACGGATGGCATCTACGTGCTGCCGGAAACGGTCTCGGACCTGCCCCCGGTGGCCGGCATCCTGACCGAGGGCGAAGGCAACCCGCTCTCGCACGTGCAGTTGCTGGCGCGCAACCTGGGCATCCCGAACGTTACCGTTGACAGCTCGCTGCGGGCGGTTCTGGAGCAACACAACGGCGAACGCGTGGTGCTCGCCGTCAGCAAGTCCGGGCTGGTCGAACTCACGGCCTGGGACGACCGCTGGCGCGAGGTATTCGAGGACGCGGACAAGAACGGTGGTGTGCGGATCGAGCCCGACCTTGAGAAGCTGGACCTTTCGGTCCGCCGCTTCGTCTCGCTGGACGATCTGCGTGCCTCCGACTCGGGTCGCATAGTCGGACCCAAGGCCGCCAAGCTGGGTGAACTCCGCACGCACTACCCGGGGCACGTGTCGCGTGGCGTGGCGATCCCCTTCGGCCTGTTTCGGCAGGAGGCGCTGGAACAGCCGCACGCCGGGGGTGGGGGCGCAGTGTTCGACTGGATGACCACGAGCTATCAACAACTGGCGGCGATGCCGGCGGACGATCCGCAGCGCGCGGCCAAAGCCGAGGCCTTCCGCGCCGAACTGTACGACATCATCCTCAACACCACGCCGAGCGCTGCCTTCCAGGAACAGTTGCGCATGGCAATGCGCGAGACCTTTGGCTCGGAGGCCCCCCCGGGCGTGTTCGTCCGTTCCGATACGAACGTGGAAGACCTGGCCGGCTTCACTGGGGCCGGGCTCAACCTCACGCTGCCCAATGTGGTCGGTTTCGACAACCTGATGAAGAGCATTGCCAGGGTTTGGGCCTCGCCGTTCACCGCGCGCGCCTTCGCCTGGCGGCAGTCACATATGACCAAACCGGTACACGTTTACACTTCCATCCTGCTGTTGGAATCGGTCGGTTCGGATAAATCCGGCGTGCTGGTAACGCAGGACATCGACACCGGCCGCCGCGACGTGATCTCGGTGGCGGTCAACGAGGGACTGGGCGGCGCCGTCGACGGCCAGGCCGCCGAGTCGCTGCGTATCGCCCTGGATGGCTCCTTCGTCCGCGTACTGGCGACCGCCACCGCGCCTTGGCGTCGGGTGCCCGATCCGGCCGGAGGTCTGCACTTTCTCCCGACGAGCGGTAGCGACACCGTGCTGCAAGCGAAGGAGATTCGGCATCTGATCGAATTTGCGCGAGGGCTGCCGGAGAAGTTTCCGCCGATTACCGATGACGAGGGAAATTCAGCGCCGGCCGACGTCGAATTCGGCTTTCTCGACGGCGATCTCCGCCTGTTTCAGCTGCGGCCGTTCCTGGAAAGCAAAATGGCCCGTGGCATCGGGTACCTGCACCAGATGGAGGCCCGCCTGGCCAACACCGCCGAAGTCAGCGTGGATCTCAACGGAGTGCCGCAATGAAGCTTCCTGTAAACCTGGCCCTGGCCCTGCTGGTCTGCGCCGTGTCGAACATTGCCTTGGCCTACCCGCTGGACGGATACGAAGAGACCGGCATCCGGCGCGTCGAGGGCGCACGCCTCGCCAACGAGGGCCTGGCGCTGGGAGGCATCCAGCCCCCCGGTGCACGGCTGACCACGGAACAGGTCGACCTGCGGCTGTTGGGTCACCCGGACCTGGCGCTGCCGCCGGCCGACCCGGGCTTCACCGCAGGTGTCAGTGCGCTGCTCGGCAAGCATGGCAACGCCTATGGCATCGCGGTGCTGGATCTGACCGATCCGGATCAGCCGAAGTATGCCGAGCACCGCGGTGAATACCGGCAGAATGTCGGCAGCGTCGGCAAGATCGTCGCTGCGCTGGGCCTGTTCCAGGCGCTCGCCGACACCTGGCCGGACAACCTCGAGCGGCGCAAGCAGATTCTGCGCGACACCATCATCACGGCGGACAATTTTGCCCACAGCGATCACCATACCGTGCGCTTTTTCGACGTCGAGAACCGCACCCTGACCCGGCGCAAGATCCTCGACGGGGACCAGGGCTCGCTGTGGGAGTACCTGGACTGGACGTTGTCGGTCAGTTCCAACTCGGCGGCCGCGATGGTCATGCGAGACGCCATGCTGCTGCGGCATTTCGGCAAGGACTATCCCGTTCCCGAGGAGCAGCTCCACACCTTCTTCAGGGAAACACCGCGCGGCGAGCTGACCCGGTTGTTCCAGAAGACCTTCTGGGAGCCGGTTACGCGTAATGGGCTGGACCTCGACCAGATCCGCCAGGGCAGCTTCTTCACCGCGCAGGGCAAGAAGAACGTCGCTGGCGGCGGCAACAGCTATGCCACGGCACACAGCCTGATGCAGCTGATGCTGATGATGGAGCAGGGCAAGCTGGTGGACGAGTGGAGCAGCCGCCAGCTGAAGCGCCTGCTGTACATGACCGAGCGACGCATCCGCTACGCTTCTGCGCCGGCGCTGAAAGACGCCGCCGTCTATTTCAAATCGGGCTCGCTGTACAAGTGCAAGGAAGAGGCGGGCTTCAACTGCGGCCAGTACAAGGGCAACGTCATCAACTACATGAACTCGGTGGCCATCGTCGAGCAGGAGATCGATGGGGTGAAACTGCACTACGTCGTCATCGTGATCTCCAACGTGCTGCGCAAGAACTCGGCCGTGGAGCACCAGTCGCTGGGCACGGAGATCCACCGACTGATCAGGCAGCAGCACGGGCTGGACTGAGCCAGCTCTGCCGCACATATTTGCTCAGGACGTCAGTTGCCGCCTGCGTTTGACCAGCGTCCATGCAAGCACCAGCCAAACGGCCACGAAGCCCAGGTTCACCATCGCAAACCCGCTCGCGTCGAGCGCCAGCCAGGCCGTGCCGACGAAGACCACGAAAGCGGCAAACAGGTCGCCGAGCCGCACAAAGAAACTGTCGACCGCCTGTTTCGCCTTGTACTTTTCTTCCCGCGTGGTGGGCAGCCACAGGAGCTGCTTCGCGGTATTCATCAAGGAATAGTCGGTGGAGTTCTCGGCCGTCTTGGCCCAGCGCACGATGACCAGCGTGGCGCCGAGGGCCACAAAACCATAGGCCCCGAGGGCAATGATGGGAAGTGCAAAGAGCACGCCGGCGAGGCCGAATCGCTTGACCAGGCGAGACGCCACAAACGCCTGCAAAAGCACTGCAATGATGTTCACCCAAAAGAAGTAGCTGCCGTAGAAAGCGCCGATGTAGGCGCCCGGGTCGAAGCCGCTGTCGGTCGCGGCGAGTTCCGCTGCGTGCGTGACGACCAGGTTACTCAGGATGTACTCACCAACGGTGTTGACCACGTTCAGCATGATGAGCAACACGGCAATGAGCAATATATAGCGGTTGGCGAACACCAGCCCGAAGGCATTCCCCCGGCCCAGCGGCTCTTCGAGCACGGGCGCGTCGGTTGCGCCGGTGTGATCCTGCGCGTTTCGATTCACAGCCAGGTAAATAACGAGTGTCAGCGCCAGCAGCGCCGCCGCGAGGTAAAGCATCAAGTGGGGGCTGATATGGGCATGGAACAGGCGCTCGGCGACCCAGGCGCCGACGGGGCTGCCAGCAGTCGCGCCGAGGCCGATAATGGGGAAGAGACGGTTGCCGGCCTCCTTGGTGTAGATGTCGTTGCCGTAGGACCAGAACTGGGCGATGATCGAGAGGCTGAAAAAGCCCACCCAGATGTAGAAAACGACGCCGACGAAAGCGAGGCCGGCGTGCACCGCAACGGCGAACGCCAGGATGTTCGCCACAAAAAACAGCGTGACGCTCACGATCAGTTTCATGCGGGATACCCGCGAAGACAACCAGCCGTAAGCGGGAACGAAAGCCATCAGCACCAGGGCCTGGCCGGCGGCGGCGAAGGTCTTGATTTCGGCCGCGCTCTTGATGCCCAGGGCCTGCAGGAAACCGGGCACCTCGGTGCCCAGGATGAGCGGCTCGCGAACGGTCTTGATGATGTAGTAGGCGACCAGTATCAGGAAGACGTTCAGCAGCATCAGGAAGGCGCGCCGGCCTTCGCCGCTGTGCACCTCGGAAAAAAGCCCAAGCAAACGGTCGAGAAAACCCGGACGGGCCATATCCTGACCAGTTGGTCCTGCGCTCATGTCAGCAGCTCATTCAAGGAAATGCCTCGACATACGCCTCGCCCCCGATTCTGCTCCATCCGGCCTTCCCAGCTGCACTTGAATTTGCGGAAGTGTATACAATTTCCATCCAAGCTGCGCCAATCCCAAAGAGGCTTCCAAACATGAACAGATGGCTCATGATCGCGACCCTGGCGGCTGCGTGCTGGACCACTTCAACGCTGGCGGACTGGACCGATGCGCGCTGCGACATCTACCCCAAGGGTGACGACCACACGGACAAGATGATCCCCTGCACCTTCAGCCAACGCCAGGGCTACGTCACAATTACCCGTGACGACGGCGTAACCCACGACCTGTCACCGGTCGGTGACAAGCCTGGCAACTTTAGCGACCAGGACGGGCGAACCGTTTACCGCCAGAGCGGCCTTGGCGACCAGGGCTTGATATTCCGCTTCCCCGACGAGAGCGTATATGTCTACTGGAACACGGATGCCCTCAAGCCCCAAACCGACGAGGACAACTGGACGGCGCCGTTCACCACGGCCGATTACGACGCGACCACGCGCCTGCGCTGCCGAGCGGCGGGTGATTCCGAGTTCGGCAGCTGCCCTGCCGGCATCCTGCGCATGGAAGGCGGTCAGGCTTCGATCGTCGTGCAGAACCAGCTCGGCGAGCAGTTCACCATCAATTTCATGAAGGACTACGTCAACGCGACCAACCGCGAAGTCGAGGCGCGCATGGAAGGCGATACCTGGATCCTGGACTTCGCCAATGGAGAGGTCTGGGAAGTGCCGCTGGCCGCGATCGAGGGCGGTTGATGCCTTGAAAAGCAGTCCGCTCAATTGCGGGCGGTTCACGCCCCGCCACTGAAGACTTGTCCGAAGGGTTTGCGTCGCTGCGCGGAAGTGGTCCCAAACCGGTATTCAACCGGGTAAAGCGTGCGCTGCTAACGCCTGCTGTTGGCCGAAAGCGAGGCCCGTTCCAGCGCCAGGGGTTTGGAGTGGGCCATCGCCAGGCGGCGCAGGGGTTCCGCCAGGCGCTCCAGCCACTTTGAGCCCTGCGGGCCATGCGCCAGGGCCACCATCACGTAAGCCTGGTCGCCGTCCCGCACCAGCGCGCTGTCGGCATGGAATGTCTTCCAGGTTCCGGACTTGCGGTAGATTTCGAGTTCATCATGCTTCGAAAGCGCTTTGACGAACTTGTGATGGATTCCCGGTTTCGAAAGTGCTTCCAGCATCATCTGGTCCTGTTCCGGGCTGACCAGTTCGTCGCGCTGCAGTGCGCAATAGAAGCGCGAGACCTCGAATACCGTGGCGCCGTGCGAGAGATTGTGCAGAGGATCGCGCTCATAGGCGGGTGTCGGGCCATATTCCTTACCGACCCAGAGGCCACCGCCCCGCTGCGGGTCGTAAAACGCGTAGTTCGGTCGCTGCAGCACTTCCAACAGCTGGTCGTGGCCGACCTGCCGCAGAACCCGGGTCGCGCAATCGTTGCACGAATACCGGATCATGTCCTGGATGTCTTTTTCCAGCGCCGCGTCGGGCAGCAGTTGGCCCTCATCGATGGCCACAGCGGCGCCCAGCAGGATGGCGATCTTGGGCAGGCTGGCGGCGTAGATCATCTCATTGCCGTTTATTTGCGCCAGTCTTGGATGGTCGGGGTTGGAAAGAATCAATAGGCCAACGGCCAGGTCGCCACGCTCGGCTGCGGGTGTGAGCCCCTGTTCCTCGGCCACCCTCAGCAGTTTTTCCTGCAGCACCGGATCCTGTGCACCGGCCAGATCGCAGACACGCTGAGCCGCAAAGGAACACGGGGCGAGGCACAGGAGCGCAGGCAAAACAACGCCCCGGAGCAGGCGCTTCCCAAGTGGCGCTTGCTCCCCGCGGTGCGTGATGGCAACGACGGGCTTGATCATTCGACGGATTTTAGCACGCTCCGCAGAATCGACCATCTCGGCTCCTTGTTCTGCGCCCCTTGCCCGGTGATCCAGTATCGATGGGCGCGGTCCACGAGGCCGGCGTCGTCGGCATAGACCACCCATTCATTGACAACACGGGTCAGTTCATCCGAACCCAGGGCGATGCCAAACGCCGAGTGCACCTTGACCGGATCCGGCTGGGGGACCACCACTGTGTACTCCGGGTGCAGCAGGGTCCAGCTGGAGGCGTGTTCAGCCGGCATCAGGAACGCGTCCAATTCGGGGTGCTTGCCTTCGAAGTAGGCATTCCAGAACTCGACGGTCACGAATTCGGCGTCGGTGCCGCCAAAGTAGTGTCGGAGGCTGTAGGCGATTTGCGTTGTGTCCAGGGGGACGCCGATCTTCAGGCCTCGTTGCCTGCGGATCTTGTCGAGCGTGTCGAAGTCGTGGCGCCGCTCGTCCCGCATGGCCAGGCCGATCGTAGCCGTGAAGTACGCGTCGCTCAACTGCAGCGACGAGAACCAGTTCGGCCGGTACCACACCCCGGGCATAAGGTCGATCACGCCCTCGGCCAGTAGCCGCGGCAGCTCGGGCCAGGTGATGGGTACGAATTCCGCACGCAGATTCAGCGCGCCAGCCAGTTGTTCGGCCAGCTCCACGTCGAAGCCGACCAGTTCGTCGTCGGCGTTGAAGAAGCTCATCGGCAGGTTGTTCGGGTCGTAGCCAATGCGCAGCGAGCCGCGTTCCCGCGCCCCCGCCAGCGAGCCGGGTTGTGCCGCGACATCGGCAGGCGGGCGGTCCCGATACACCAGGGTATCGGCGGCGCGCTTGCTCTGATGCATTTGCTGCACAGCCTCGTCGAGGTGGTACTCGGTGTCGATGGCGAAAGCGAAAATTACGCGCAGCACAATCACCGAGACGACCAGGCTCCCCGCGATGCCGGCTGCAGCGCGAAGTAGCCGGGCGCGCTCGAACACCAGAAAGCCGCCCAGCGCGCCAGCGCCAAGCAGGGCAAAAACCAGCAGATTCATGGCCGTCAGCAGCGAATCGAACTTGCCGGTGATGATGGTGGTGGGGATGTACAGCTGGAACAGATCGTGCGGCAAGCCGAAGAGGTCGAGCAGGAATGGCAGTGCCACCTGGGCCTTGGCAAAATAGCTCGGTATACCGGCAGCCATCAGCGATCCATAGTCTCCGCCGGCCAGTGGGGCCCCGGCCAGCCACCCGGCGAAGGGCACGAACAGCAACGTCAACAGCTTCCCGGCGTTGGGGAAGTTGAACATGACCGGGATCAGGACCTCGGCTGCCGAGTCGGTGTTCTCGTCCAGCAGGCCGTGATCCTCGAGCAGTTTTTTCGAGCGCTCGATCAGGATGGGCAGTACGATGAAGGCACTGTTGGCGACGAAGGCCGTCAGCAGCGCATCGCGGGCGATGAAGGCGATCTCCCGGTAGCGGAACGGCGTCACCGCAGTGACCAGTAAGGGCAGGATCACGAAGGCCAGCAGCAGGGCAGCCACGGCGAAGGCAATGAAGTAGACCTCCAGCCGCGACAGTGTCTCGGGGTCCATCGTGCCGGCCGTCACCGCGCCAATGGCGAACACACCGTAGGGCGTGAGATTGATGACGAAACCCGTGATGCGAACGATGGCCTTGTTCCAGGTACGCAGCGGACCCAGCAGGCTTTCCCTGTCGGCCAGCCCAATAAGGCCGATGCCGATGAGGCAGCTGAACAGCACCACGGCGGGTACCACGTTCTGCGAAAGGGAGGCAAAGGGATTGGAAGTGAAGTAAATATCCGTCAGCGAGAACGATTGGCGGGGCTCGATCAGCGAGTTGCTGAAAAACGAGGCGCTGTCGTAGATCGGGAAGGTTAGCGGCATCAGCACCAGCACCAGGGCCGTGAACGCCCAGATGATCACCAGCAGCAGTCCGCCACGCAGTGCGAGCCGCTTCGCCTCGTCCGCATCCAGTTGCCCGAAAGCAACCACCAGCGACGTAATCAGGTAGGGCAGCACTGTCATCTGCATCAGACGGATGTACGCGTCGGCGATGGGCTGCAGAATGGCGGCCGGTTCGCCGAAAAACAGCCCGGTGAAAATGCCGGCCCCCAGGCCGATCAGGATGCGGGCTGACAGGCTCAGGGCGGCCCAGCCGCTGTACAGGCGCTTGATCATGGCGCCAAGGATAACTTAAGTCTCGGGTATGAGACGACGGGCTGTAGGACCGAACTCATTCAGGATTTGATGTTTCTTCCCGGGGTACCCGGCACCTCCTGGCCAGGGCGTAAGCAGATCCCGAATGAATTCGGTCCTGCTTGCATCACGAAGGCATTGTCCGCAACATGGCTCACCGGTTTCACAGGATAGCTGATCGATGATCACCGGATGGACTCGTTACCCGCCAATCATGTCAGGCGCGCTGGCGGCGTCGCTGTTTCTGCACGGCTGTGCCGGCGGACTGCAACCGGTCGAGACCCCGGTGGAGACGACCCCCGCGCCCGCGGAAGCCACGAAGTGGCAGGAACTTGAGGCGCTGCGCGCGGACGACTGGTTCCATGTATTGAACGTCGGCAGCGAAGCCTTCGACTGGCGGCTCCGGGCTATCGACAGCGCGGTCGACAGCATCGACCTGCAAACCTTCATATGGGAACTCGACGCGGTAGGGCACCAGGTACGCGAGCATCTTCTGGCCGCCGCGGAACGCGGGGTATTCGTGCGGGTCCTGGTGGATGACTCCTTTATCCTGGATGCCGACCAGCAACTGCTGGACATCGACCGGCACGCCAATATTGAGCTGAAAGTGTGGAATCCCTACAGGCGCCGCTCCAGCGAGGCGGCCTTGCGGCAGGTGCTGAATGCCGGTGAGTTCGAGCGGCTCGATCACCGCATGCACAACAAGGTCATGGTGGTCGACAATCGGGTCGCCATCGTCGGCGGTCGCAACATCGCCACGCATTACTTCGGCTATCACGAGACCGAAAACTTTCGCGACATGGAACTGGTGGCTGGTGGCCCCGTGGTGCAGGAACTGGCGTCTGGGTTCGACGCCTACTGGAATGACCGCTGGGCTTTCCCCGTCGCCGCGATCATGGAGCAACGCGCCGGCCCGGGCTGGCCCAGGGCGATCCGGCCGGTGAGCGAGGCGCGGGCGGACGGGCACGTCGAACAAGCCCCTGCTCAGCGGCAGTCGGACTGGAAACAACTGGTATTGGCCGCCCACCCCGGCCGGGCGGAGTTGCTGCTCGACCGCCCCCCGGAAGAGAGTCCGTCGGACGCCGAAGAGGCCCCGGTGCAAGTGGGCGAGCGCCTCATCGAAGCGATCGACGCAGCCACCTCGGAAGTATGGATGGTGTCCGCTTACCTGATCCCGACTCCGGAGCTGGAAGCAGCGATCCGGCGCGCCGAGGAACGTGGCGTGCAGGTGCGCATCCTGACCAACTCGATCAATTCGAACAACCATCTCACAGCCCATAGCGCCTATCGCAAGCACATTGAGCGGCTGGTAGACATGGGTGTCGATGTGCACGAGGTGAGAGCGCAGGCCAAGGATCGGGAGCTTTACATCCAGTCTCCGGTGGAGGACAAATCACTATGCCTGCATGCCAAGATGCTGGTGTTCGACGACGACAGCGTGTTCGTCGGCAGCGCCAACCTCGATCCGCGCTCGCTGAAGCTCAACACCGAGATGGGATTGCTGATCCAAAGCCATTCGCTCAATGTGGAGTTACGTCGATTCCTGGAGCCGGACTTCTCCTTGCGCAACGCCTGGCAATTGCGGCGGGACGCCAATGGCCTGATGACATGGGTATCAGACGATGAGGTGCTGCAGCACCAGCCTACGCATTCCTACATGCGGCGCATCGAAGACTGGTTCCTGACCCTGCTGCCTATCGAAGACGAGATGTAGGAGGCGATTGTGGGAGCGGCTTCAGCCGCGATCCTTTGACACTCTGACAAAAAAAACATCGCGGCTGAATCCGCTCCCACAACACCCTGTCCAAAAAATTTGCTTCCAGCGAATCTAGGGGAAGGCTATGGAAGTTCCGACACCGCCGGATTGCGCCCGCCGCAGAACGAATTCGGCTGCGAACAGGTCCTGCGCCACCATCCCGAGGGACTTGTACAGGGTGATCTGCTGACCGTCGCGTCGGCCGGGCGCGGCGCCGGCGAGCACCTCGCCGATTTCGCCGACGATGTCATCGGCAGACATCCGGCCTTCCTTTATGGGTATCAGCAGGTCGCCGGCTTCGCTCAGCGCCCCCCGCCGTGAATCCACGTAGACCGTCGCATGGGTTACGGCCTCGGTGTCGGCCTCGCGGTGGTGCGCCTCGTGGGAGCCGACCAGGTTGAAGTGCGCGCCGGGCTGGAGCCATCTGCCTCGCAGCACCGGCTCCGGCGCGTTGGTGACCACGCTGACGATATCGCAGGCTGCCGCCTTCGCGGCGTTTTCGACCGCCGAGATTTCGATTCCGGTTCGCGCGGATTGTTCTGCTGCGAACTGCCGCGCCTTCCGAAATTCCCTGGCCCACACCAGGGTCTGGCCGATAGCGCGGACGCAGGCAACGGCTTCGAGGTGACTGGCCGCCTGCACTCCGGCGCCGAGGATGCCATGCGTCGCCGCGTCCGGGCGGGCGAGTTCCCGGGTCGCCAGCGCCGACGCGGCTGCGGTGCGGATACGCGTGATCTCGGCCCCATCGATCAGGGCCACAGGGCTTCCCGTGCCACTGTCGAACAGCGTAACGAAACCCTGCACGGCCGGCCGTCCCTGGGCCGGGTTGCCGGGATGCAGGCTGACGATCTTCGCGCCATATACCGGTGGCTCGGCCAGCGAGCCCGGCATCGCGATGAAATAGCTGACGCCGTCGGCCAGCGGTGCGATGATGCGCTCGGGTGCGGTAACGGCACCGGTCGAGGCCGCGCGCATGGCGCGGTCCATGACGTCGATACACTCGGCCATCGGCAGCAACCGGCGGGTTTGCTCGGTGTTGACAATCAGCATCGTCGGCCTCCGGTGGGCTAAACTACATCGTTGCTGAGTCTAACGGAAAGACACCCGTTCATGGAGTCAACACCCAGCGCACGCCTGGCGGTCGATATTGGCGGCACGTTTACCGACGTGGTGCTGGAGCGGCCGGGCGGCGCGCGCGTCACCACGAAGCTGCTGACGACCTATGACCATCCCGGCCGGGCGGTGCTGGACGGCATCGGCCAGGTCCTTGGCAAGGCCGGTCTGCGGCCCGCCGAGGTCGGCCTGATCATCCACGGTACCACCCTGGCGACCAATGCGCTGATCCAGCGCAGTGGCGCCTGCACGGCCCTGCTGACCACGGCCGGCCATCGCGATGCGCTGGAAATGGCGCACGAGGACCGCTTCGAGCAATACGACGTCATGATCGACCGGCCGCGGCCGCTGGTGCCGCGTTATCTGCGGCTCCCGGTGCGCGAGCGGCTGGACCGTGACGGCCACGTGCTGATCCCGCTGGACGAATCGACGGTCGAGGCGACCCTGCCGCTGCTTGACGCGCACGGGGTCGAGAGCGTGGCGATCGGCTATCTGCACGCCTTCGTCAACCCGGCGCATGAGCAGCGCACCGCCGAGATTCTGCAGGTCGCCCGGCCGGATCTGTCTATCACACTGGCGTCTGAGGTATGCCCGGAAATCCGCGAGTTCGAGCGCCTGTCCACCGCCTGCGCCAACGCCTATGTGCGGCCTCTGATGGCCCGCTACCTGGAGCGGCTCGAGGGCGAGTTGCGCCAACTTGGCTTTGCCTGCCCGTTTCTGCTGATGACCTCGGGTGGTGGTCTGACCACGATGGAGACGGCGGCCCGGTTCCCGATCAGGCTGGTGGAGTCCGGACCGGCCGGAGGCGCCGTGCTGGCCCGCGAAGTAGCCCGGCAAGCGGGCTTGCGCCGCGTGCTGTCCTTCGACATGGGTGGCACCACGGCCAAGTTGTGCCTGGTGGACGACTACGAGCCGCTGACCTCGCGCAGCTTCGAGGTCGACCGCGTGTATCGCTTCAAGAAAGGCAGCGGCCTGCCAGTGCGCATACCGGTGATCGAAATGGTGGAAATCGGCGCCGGGGGCGGCTCGATTGCGCAGGTCGACAAGCTGCGACGCGTCCAGGTGGGCCCGGAGAGCGCCGGCTCGGAGCCGGGGCCGGCCTGCTACGGGCGCGGTGGAGTGCAAGCCGCCGTGACCGATGCCGATGTTCGGCTCGGGCGGGTCTGGCCGGGCACCTTCGCCGGCGGCTCGTTCCAGCTGGACCCCGGAGCAGCGGAGGCGGCATTGCAGCGTGGCGTGGCCAACCCGTTGGGTCTGGATCTCGATACGGCCGCTTATGCCATCAGCGAAGTGGTCGACGAGAACATGGCGGCCGCGGCGCGCGCGCATGCGGCCGAGTTCGGCCTGGATCTCGGCCGCCGCGACATGGTCGCATTTGGCGGTGCTGCGCCGCTGCATGCGGCGCGGCTGGGTGAGAAGCTCGGCGTGCGGCGCATCGTCATCCCGGCCGAGGCCGGCGTCGGATCGGCGGTGGGTTTCCTGCTGGCCCCGGTGGCCTACGAGGTTGTGCGCAGCCGGCGCCAGGCCCTGGCAAGCTTGCAGCCGGAAGTCGTCAACGGCCTGATGGCCGACATGCATGAGGAGGCGCTGGATGTGGTTCGGCAAGGCGTGGGGTCGCTGGTGGCCGCGGAGGAGCTGCGGGAAACCCGTCACGCCTACATGCGTTACGTCGGCCAGGGCCACGAAATCCCGGTTCCGCTGCCGGTGGAGAATTACACAGAGGATCATGGGGAGATCTTCCTAAAGTTGTTCGAAACTGCCTATCGGCAGCTCTACGGACGGACCATCGAAGGCGTACCGATCGAAGCACTGAGCTGGACGTTGACCATTGCCGCGCCCCGCCGCGAATCCGAAGGCGGGGTTGACGTCAACTGGTCAGATAGCGGGGCCCAGTGGGCAGCCATTGGCCGCCAGGCCCTGTTCGACCCGGCAAGCGGCCAGCCGGTCGACGCATCGGTTTATCTGCGTGGCAACTTGCCACCCGGCGCAACAGTTGTTGGACCGGCCCTCATTACCGAGGAGCAGACGACGACCGTGGTGCCAGCGTCCTGGAGCGCGCTGATCGATGCCTTTGGCGGTATCGTGCTGTCCCGAATGGAGGCGACAGATGACTGACCGGACAGCCCTTGATGTCGTCCAGGCCCAGATCATCTGGGATCGCCTGCTGGCCGTGGTCGAGGAACAGGCGCAGACGCTGCTGCGCACAGCCTTTTCCACCACTGTGCGCGAAGCGGGTGACCTGTCTGCGGGCGTGTTCGATCGGAAGGGCCGCATGCTGGCCCAGGCGGTGACCGGCACGCCGGGCCACGTCAACGCGATGGCCGCGAGTGTGGGCTTTTTCCTGCAGCGCCATCCGGTCGATAGCCTGCGGCCAGGCGATGTGCTGCTGACCAACGACCCCTGGCACGGCACCGGGCATCTCAACGACTTCACCGTGGTCACGCCGGTCTTCCGACACGATCGCTGTGTCGCACTCTTTGCAGCCACTTCCCACATCGCCGACGTGGGCGGCCTCGGCTTCGGCCCGGATGGGCGCCAGGTATTCGAGGAAGGGCTGAACATCCCTATCGGCTACCTGTTCCGGGCGGGTGAGGCAAACACCGTGCTGCTCGACATCCTTCGCGCCAACGTGCGCGATCCGCGTGCGGCCGAGGGCGACCTGTATTCCCTGACAGCCTGCAACCAGGCCGGCTCGGTGCGTCTGCTGGCTACGCTGGAGGAGTTCGGTCTCGACGGTCTCGACGCCACGGCGGAACGGATCATCGGCCACTCGCGCCAGGCGATGCTGGAGGAAATCCGCAATTTGCCCCACGGCAGCTGGCGCAATGCGATGCGCATCGACGGCTACGACGAGCCGGTCGACCTGGTCTGCACGGTGACGCTGGGCGCCGACGGCATCGACGTCAGTTTCGACGGCACTTCACCCGTCTGCGCACACGGTATCAACGTGCCGCTGACCTACACCCAGGCCTATGCCTCTTTCGGAGTACGTTG
>Ga0209536_100007676_pt1 | contig 16338 bp, 13 predicted proteins | sample DeeMarSeWOR28_12_FD_187461 | JGI IMG/M metagenome (GOLD analysis project Ga0209536, IMG submission 187461) | Marine sediment microbial communities from White Oak River estuary, North Carolina - WOR-2-8_12 (SPAdes) (version 2) | ecosystem: Environmental > Aquatic > Marine > Intertidal zone >...
AATAATTCTTAAAACTGCCGTTAAGGCTGGAATCGAAGTCTGTTTCACCAATCCCGGCACCACGGAGATGCCGCTGATGTGCGCATTCGATTCCATCCCTGGAATAAGGCCCTATTTGGGTCTTTTTGAAGGCTGCTGTACCGGAGCCGCCGACGGCTATGGGCGTATGACGGATAAGCCTGCCATGACCTTACTGCACCTGGGGCCCGGGCTGGGCAACGGCATCGCCAACTTGCACAACGCCCGGCGGGGCAGGACGCCGGTGCTGAATGTGATTGGCGAACACGCGACCTGGCACCGAGCGGTGAATGCACCGTTAACCATGGATATCGAGCGCCTGGCGGAATCGGTTTCCGGATGGCAGCGCACCTGTTTAACTACCGATGGGTTGTCTCAGGATACCGCCGAGGCCATTGCTGCTGCGTTACAGGGACAGGTCGCCACGATGATCGTACCCAGCGATATCCAATGGTCTGAATGCGCCAACGAAGAAATCTACCCGCTAAAGATTGAAACTCCTTCCATTGATAAGGATTCCATCCATCAGGCTGTTGATGTGCTGCAAACTGATCAGAAAGCCGCAATGATCCTCGGCGGGCGGGCCTTGAGAAAAGAGGGTCTGATGGCTGCGGCGCGAATAAAAACCAAGAGCGGTTGTGACCTTTTGTCGGAACGCGCCCCGGCACGTATCGATAAGGGAGCGGGGATCACACTGACGGAGGTTATACCATATTTTCCCCGGCAGGCGCGGGCGTTGCTGTCACGTTATCAAGCGGTGGTGCTGGCGGGTACGGATGAACCCGTGACCTTTTTTGGCTGGCAAGGGTATCCCAGTCTGCTCCTTGAGGATACACAGCATATTTGTAAGATAATCGCGGATGATAAAAGCCTGCCGCAAGCGTTGGAGGATTTGGCCGATGCCCTGGATGCTCCCTTAAAGATAGATGCTCTTTCTTCAGACGTTTCAAAGATTGAAAAGCCGGGATTACCAAAGGGTAAGCTGACAGCGGACAAGGCCTGCATCATCCTGGCGGTTTTACAGCCCGAGCATGCCATTGTCGTGAATGAATCGATAACATCAGGAGGTGCTTATCTTTCGCTCGCTTTCAATGCGCCTCCCCACACAATGATGGCTTTGCCCGGCGGAGCCATTGGCTACGGAATGCCCTGTGCTGTCGGTGCAGCCATAGCCTGTCCCGAGCAACCGGTTATCAATTTTCAGGCAGACGGCAGTGCGATGTATACCGTTCAGGCCCTGTGGATGCAGGCACGGGAGGGCTTAAACATTACCACCCTGATTTGTTCCAATCGCAGCTATAATATTTTAAATATCGAATTAACCCGCGCCGGGATCTCTTCACCCGGTCGCCACGTGCAACCATTAACGGATTTAAGCAATCCGGCCATCGATTGGGTTCAGATCAGCAGGGGGTTGGGCGTACCTGCGGTGGCGGTAGACAGCTGCGAAGGCATGATCATAGAATTAAAAAAGGCGCTGGAGGCGTACGGGCCCCATCTGATAGAATTACGCATATAAGCGATAAGGGGTCAAGTCTTCGGTTGACTTTTTTTATTTTTCAACACTACAATCCGATAAAGGTCAACCGAAGACTTGACCCCTTATTTGCGGTTGATGGAGCTTTTAATTGATAATAAGTCCCCCATCTATGGTCAGCGTAATGCCATTTACGAAGTCAGATTCATCCGAAGCCAAATACACCGCCGCCGGGGCTATATCCGAAACTTCGCCGACCCTGCCGTAGGGCGTTTGATCGATCCTGCTTTTTAAGTATGCAGGTTCACTTAAGAGGTGAGCATTCAACGGTGTTCTTACATCACCAGGTCCTATAGCATTTACATTTATTTTCTTTGGCGCTAATTCCATGGCCAGTGCTTTGGTTAAGCCCATAATCGCTCCCTTAGAAGCGCAGTAAGCAGCCGCATTGGGAAAGCCAATTTGGCCAGCAATGGAAGCTATGTTTATGATCTTTCCCTTTCCCTGCTTGATCATTTCTGGCAAGGCTCTCTGGATACATAAAAATGTTCCCTTTACATTAATATCCATCGTATCATCCCAGATTTGCTCCGAATGGTGCTCTACATCAGCGCTAATTAAAATACCCGCATTATTGACCAATATATCAAGCTTGCCGTAAGTATTTACAGTTTTTGCAATTATTCTATCCACATCGGCCATCTTGGAGACATCCCCCCCGGCGGCCAGCGCTTCTCCTCCCCCCTCTCTAATCCCTTTTACAACTTCCTCTATTGGGTCCAATCTTCTCGCATTGACAGTAACCTTTGCCCCTTCTTTGGCAAACTCCATAGCAATGGCCTTTCCAATGCCCTGTCCTCCTCCTGTGACGATAGCAACCTTATCCTTCAGTCTCATAACTAACCTCCCTCAACTCATAATATATAGCAAACCCAAAATACACGATTATATTGATACAATATTTTCTTCATCAACTTTTTTTGTTGAGTCGATGAGTATTGAACGTGCTTCATCCACTGTAACACTTTTAAACCTAATTTTTTCTTGCAGTCTTACCTGGGCCATCCTGTCCATATCCGCTGTTATTAAGCAGGCGATTTTGACATAACCACCCATCGTAACCCCGTCTGGCCCCAGGCATATAGGTTCTTTACCTGCAGGGATCTGTATAGCTCCTATTGCGTTTCCGTCATCTACAATATTAGAGGGATCAGAGCCCGCATCCTTTGATTGCTCACGTTCTTTGAAAAATAGTTGCGGGCCTTCAAAACGATATCCAACCCGATTGGAATTAATTGATACACGGTAAGATGATCCGAGAAATATTTTTATACTTTCTTCTTTAACATGGTCATCCTGCGGGCCAAGGATAACCCGAAGTTCTTTCTCTCTACCTGGCTTGGGGAGTATGTCTTCCTTAACTTTTCTGCCTAATATAGATTCCTGAGGATCATTAGGTGTTTCGGCCTCCAAGATATCTCCTTTTTTTAGTATTCGGCCTTTGTATCCTCCCAATCCGCCAAGCGTATAAGTAGACTTTGATCCTAAAACCTCAGGCACGTCGATTCCTCCAGACACCATCAAATAGCCGCGCCAACCAATATGAGCTTGACTCATTGACAGGATATCTCCTTTTCTTGCATGATATGTTTGCCAGGGTGAAACTAAGTTACCATTAATTTTAGCTCCAAAATCACCACCTGTAAGGGCAAAAACGACTTCGTTTAAAAACCGAATAATCATGCCAGTGGCTGTCATTTCAATTCCGGCTGAATCCAAAGGATTCAATACGAGCAAGTTGCCCATACGTAATGCAAAACGATCCATAGCTCCTGAAGGTGGTATGCCGCTAGCAAAGTAGCCAGTTCGATTCAGTGCTTGGACTGTGCTGAACACACCGGGATTTATTATTTCAAAGATCGGCTTCCCCACACTTTCCTCCTATATGGTAAACGTTTCTTCCTTAATTTTATATTGATAGCTATATTCACATACTTGCTGCCGAATATCATCGAATTCATCATCAGAAACTGGAACAAACTTTATACGATCACCAATTCGCAGTAAAACCGGAGTAGAGTCAAATGCATCTAAACTTTGATACCTATCGTAAATTGGCACTGGTGTCAGACCCATCATCTGATATCCCCCCGGGCTTACAACAGGGTAAATCGCTGTAATACTCCCTCCAAGTGCGATGGTGCCTTTTGGCGTATATAAGCGCGGTGATAGATATTTACGTACTGACAGTAACACAGGTGGGTCCAGCTGCATTAATTGTGGAGAACCGGGGGTAAAACCAACCATTCCAACCCAATGTATAGTTTCAGAATGAATCCGTATAACTTCTTCGCTTGATAGTTTGTTTTCCTTGGCAATAAAATCGAGATCCGGTGCATATTTTCCGCCATACTTTACCGGCAACTCGATTAGTCTTGAGGCGGTTTCTCTCACCTCCGGTATTTCTTCAACTACGCTCTTTATCTTCTTGATTAATTTTTGAGTAGGTATTTTAAGCGAATTATAATGAACCAGCATTGAACGCCATCCGGGAAATGTCTCGATGACTGACTCAATGCCAGCTTGTTTAATTGCACGATCAAACGCAATCACCTTGAAATTGGCCTCTAAAGTCATCTCATCTCCGATTTCCACTGTTAGATATTGATCACCCGAGAATAGATAACGAGGGGTCTTATAAATCATAACAATATTCCTCCAAAATAGAGATCTTTTTTAGAAGTGCGCCTCCATAGGGACTATTTTTACGTCATTTTCCTCTAACTTTTTTCTTATTGCCTGCACAATCTCGGGGCTTTGCGGATTATCGCCGTGCAAACAGATACTCGATCCTTTAACCTCTATCTCCCCACCATCTATTGTCTTTACTTTTCCTTCTAAAACCATTTTGACTACTTTTTCTACTGTTCCTTGTACATCGACTTTACCATGTACCTTTTTAATTGTCGTTGTGCCGTCCGGCAAATAATCAAGATCACCGTATAGTTCGCCAATTACTCTAATTCCCATGGATTTAGCCATCTCAAATGGCATCGTGTTATATAAAGCCAGGAAAATCGGCTGTGGCTTAAAGACCTGTATTGCCTCTAAAACACCTTTTGTCAGGTCCTCGTTCTTCCAGAGCATTTGGTAAAACTCCCCATGGGGTTTTACGTGCTGCAATTTAATCTCAGAGGCTTCACAGAAAGCTTTTAAGGCTCCGACCTGATATAGAATGTAATCCGTTGCCTCTCGCTGGCTAATTTCCATTTTTCTTCGGCCAAACCCAATAAGGTCTGGATATCCTGGATGGGCGCCTACAGCCACCCCATATTTTTTTGCCAAGGTAACGGTTTCTCTCATAACGTGAGGATCGCCCGCGTGGAATCCACATCCCATGCTAATGGAAGTTACATGTTTTATCATCTCTTGGTCATTACCAATTTTGTAAATTCCGAAACTTTCACCCATGTCACAATTTAAATCGATTGATTTACCCATAATGATTATCCTTTCCCTCCTGAGAATCATTTATTAAAAATCTTCTAGCCTACAAACCCATCTCCTTTTCTTCCTCAGAAATACATTCTCCAATAATTTTTATAGCTTCGTCAATTTCTTCCTTCTGAATGGTCAGCGCAGGAGCGAACTCGAGGGCCTGTCGCACCGGCGCCAGTTTTATGATGAGTCCTTTTTTCTTAGCGCGTTCAGTCATGTTGACAAGGTGCTCCGCTGGCACCGGTGCCCGGGTTTTCTTATCAACCGTAAAATCGATAGCGGTCCACATACCTGTCCCCCTGATCTCGCCCACTATGGAATGGCGTTCAAGCTCTTGTAAACCTTCCAGAAAATATTTCCCCAGATTCTCAGAGGCTGCCACCAGATTTTCTCTTTGTAAAATCTCAATGGTTTTCACGCCGGCTGCACAGCAAACCGGGTGATTTCCATAGGTATGCAAGTGGTTGAACACCTCTATGGGCTCCATAACCGAATCGGCGGAACCCACAGCGCCTAACGGAATATAACCGCTGGTTATCCCTTTGGCCATGGTCATAATATCGGGTTGAACATCGAAGTGCTCGGTGGCAAACATCTTTCCTGTGCGGCCGAATCCGCAAATGACTTCATCAATAATCAGCAGTATTCCAAATTTATCGCAAATCTTTCGAATAATGGGCCAATATTCTTTGGGGGGAGCAAGCGCGCCAAAACCCTGTTGGATAGGCTCGCCGATAATGGCCGAAAAGTGTTCCGGGCCCTCAAACTCGATGATGTGTTCGATGTTGCGTGCACAGACAATGTCGCAAGCCGGATAGGTTAGATTATAAGGACAGCGATAACAGTAGGGAGATTCGGCAAAGACACTGCCCGGAGCCAAGGGTTCCATCATATGTCGCATCGGCGCCACAGAACCTAAGGCCCGCACGCCAATCCCATTGACGCCGTGATAGGCGCCTCTTCGGGAAAGAACCTTATAACGCCCTTTATCCCCTTTAAAATAATGATAATGCTTGGCAATCTTCATGGCGGTTTCCACCGCCTCTGATCCGCCACATTCAAAAGTGAACTGATTAATGGCACCGGGAGTAATTTCAGAAAGAACTTCCGCAAGTTTTATGGCTGGCTCGTTGGCAAACATCAACGGGGTAAAATAGGCAAGCTTCATCATTTGGTCGTAGACGGCTTGTGCTAATTCCGTATTCCCATATCCTAAATGAACAGGGCGGGTCACCCCGGCAACCAGATCGATATATTTATTGCCTTCAGAATCAAATACATGAACGCCTTCACCCCTGGTTATCACGGTGATGCCTTTTTCAACTTCAGTTTTAGGGGTTAGATGTAAAATTAAATGTGATGATTGATCCATTTTGTCTCCTACTTTTAATGCCTCCGACCATTTACCAAAAAGTCCGTGCATTCTATTTGTCTCTCAATTAAAAATTATTTAAGCTACCGATATTATTAATAATACAGATCGACACATTGAGAGCTGAAATTAACATGCCCGTATCAATAAGCGCAAGAGAAAAATTGCGTAGGTTTAGGGACATAGTTTCTATATTGCAGATGTCAAGCAGAGGGAGTAGTTTCTATAATTTTTTCAATATATAACGTCTATGAGTTTATGCGTCTTGAATTCAACTTGGAAGATGTATGAAAAGGAATCCTTGCCAGCTTAAGCCGAAAAACGACAAGTCAGAGCCCCAGGCGGATCATTCAGGCCGGAAAGCGGCAAGTCGTGCTGGCCGCCGAATCGCTTTAATTTTTGTGCTAAATTCACCTTAATCATGCTAGACATATAAAACGATTCGAATCTAACCTCAAAAACAAAAAAGGGCTAATCCGAATCAGATTAACCCTATTATACGATGGTGATCCCAGGGGGATTCGAACCCCCGTTACCGGCGTGAGGGGTCGAGTGACAGCGTATTCCACCTGATTTTATAACCTTTTTCGACCGTTAAAATCCGTTTAAGGGAAATAAAAGCCGTTTAAAAAGCCGTCAACCTTCTTGATCTTTTTCCGAATCGATGACCCGGTTTAAACTGGGTACAAGAGGGGGTAGGTCGTCTTGAATGGTTTTCCAAATGGTGCTCAATTCGACGCCCCAGTATTCATGGACCGCAAAATTGCGCATATCACCCATCACTCGCCAGGGGATATTCGGATATTCGGCAGAGATGTCATCAGGCACATTTCGGGCTGCTTCACCAATGACAATAAAGTTACGAATAACTGCATCGATGGTTTTCTCATCCTTTTGGAAATCATCGAATTCCATATCATCAACGTAGTTTTGGATCTTTTTGATGGATTCGAGGATATCCGTAATGCGATGCTTCCACCGTCTAGGCGACATTGACTGCCTCTGATAAAATATGTTCTCGCAATGCTGGGTGTATGGCGCCCTTTTGAATCAAATCGACTTTTGGGACACCGATAATTTCCTCAAGCCGGTGCTGGATTTCAAATAAATGAAACAGGCCGACATCGCGATCAAATTCGACCAACAGGTCGATATCGCTTTGCGGTGTTGACTCATTTCTAACTACAGAGCCAAAAACGGCAAGTGAAACCACCCCCATTTCTTTTAGTTCCTCGCGATGAGCTGCGAGTTTTTTTTCAAGTTCTTCTTTTGTCAAAGCGATTCTCCAAATCGAATAATGTCACTACAATTATACGTCAAAACTATAACTTATATGAAATAGTCCGTCAATTCGAAATCTGCGCTTAGTTGTTGCCTCCGAATGAGTTTCATTGTTTATCAAAGGTAAGATTTTACAAAATGAAGGACTACTCTAATATTTGGAATGCACTTTCTGGTTATTATATAGAAAAATTTTTTTGGCTTCTTATGCACATATGAATTTCCATAAACTTATGGTTTCATAATTGAATCCCAAAACAATCCGGGCTACGCAAATTGTGTGAGCATAGCCGGTACACAATTCAGCAAAAGTGTGGGTTTCGGGAGCTAATCTTTACGAGCACCAAATCATAAATTATCAATGCGATTATACCTTGATTATTTTCGGAGCAAGTATATGTTGACTAAAATGAAATCCTTAAATACTTTTTCAAATGAAAAGCCGATGGCCAGTTAGAATAGACATTTTAAGGGCCAAAGGTTTGTAAGGCGATTTCTAATTATCCATTATTAACAATAAAAAAAAGTTACTATGGGGCAATAAGTTAAGTCAGTTATAATTTCGAAGAATCCAATGGCAAAAGGAACCTCATACAGCTCAGAATCAAAGGAGTTCTTTGACAAAGAAACTGGGACGAAGATACGTCAGATTACCAATCATCCGTCGATTCATCATCATCCGTTTTACTACCTGCCTTGCTTTGACGACGCGCAAAAGCGATTGTTTTTTGTGTCCCACCGAACGGGGCGGCCGGAGATCTTTGTCGAAATTCAGGACACCAGAGAATTGGTCCAGTTCACTGAACGAGAAGGCCTAAACGAATGGTCGCTTCATCCTTCACATGATGGCCGTTATGCATATTTTACCACCACGACAGGAGCCTGGAGGGTGAATACGGAGACTCTGGAAGAAGAAGAACTGTTTAATTTCGCAAAAATTGCAGTGCGCGACAAGGGGATGGTCGGCGCATCGATGGGCACGACAACTTTAAGTCATGACGATGCCTTCTGGGCGATTCCGATCAAAGTAGGAGACGTTTATCGTTTTTATCTAATCGAGACAGCAACGGGGAAGTGGGACCTGATCACGGAACATGTATCCATCGGTCATCCGGAATTTCATCCATCAGACAACTCCCTGTTACGTTTCGCCGGACCTTTCTACGAAAGGATTTGGGTGATTAACCGGGATGGCAGCGGAAAACGGCTCGTCTATCGACGCAAGGCCTATCGAGGTCATCCGGTCAGAAAGGAATGGATTGTACATGAGACATGGCGTCCAGGCTCGCGCGAGATTATCACAGCAAACTGGCCACATGGGGTGATCGGCATCGACATCGATACCGGTGAAACGCGCAGGGTGTGCAGTTTTAATGCGTGGCATCCGGCAATCAACCGCCAGGGAGATCTGATGTGTGCGGATACAACATTCCCTGATTGGGGCTTGCAGCTTTTTAGTCCTTTAGATGGACTGGGAAAGCCGCAAACCCTCTGTTTGTCAAAGGCCAGTAATGAGGGTGCACATTGGGATACGCAATATTGCCCCTATGACGACGGCCCGGTTCGGGTTTACGCACCCCAGCATACGCACCCACACCCCTGTTTTTCTCCCGATGGCCAGCAATTGATTTTTACCAGCGACCGGTCAGGCGATGCCCAGGTCTATGCGGCGATGCTCGAATCTTCTGTTCTGTAACCTCCAGATAAGGTTTCGCAGTGAATTCCATTTTACTTTTAGCTTGACAGTTATTTGCCAAAATGATAGCAAAAATTCGATTATCGAATTAATTTTCGCATTCCGAAATATCTTCATTCTTTTAACTCTACCCCTTGATGATATGATTGATCAAATCACATGGCTGCTGATCACTCAACCAAGAATATAGTCCAATCTCTGGCCAAAGGTTTCCGTGTGCTGGAAGTCTTCTCGGCCACCGATACAGAGTTCACATTAAGTGAGATCGCCCAGCGGACCGGTCTTGATTCCGGCACAACCTTTAGAATGATTAATACGCTAGTCGGTCTGGGTTACTTACAGAAAGTGGAGAATACGAAGCGCTTTCGTCTTAGCCTAAAAGTCCTGGATTTAGGCTTTAGCGCCATTGCGCGAAGTGATCTGCGCGTACTTGCACGCCCAATATTGAGCAATTTGGTGGATGATGTGATTGAGGCGGCCAGCCTGGCTGAATTGGACGGAGCAGAGATGGTCTATCTCGAACGCGTACACGCCGGACTGGCGCGTATGGGCGTTGATGTCCGCATCGGTACTCGTCTACCGGCATATTATACTGCCATGGGCCATGCCGTACTGGCATTTCTTCCCCGTGAAACCGTGTTGCGGATTCTGACCTTGCGGGAACGCGTCAAAATCACACCTGCTACGCCGACCACCGTGAAGGAAATCGAGAGATGCCTTGACCGTATTCGCAAAAGGGGATTTGCCGTGGCAGACCCGGAAGTCATTATAGGACTGAGAGTTTTAGCAGTCCCCGTCCTGAATATGGACGGAAATGCCATAGCGGCCGTTAGTGCCGCCGCACCCTCCATGAATATAACGCTCAAAAAGTTTGTCAATAAAACTGCTGAGCCGGTTATGAAGGCGGCACATGAGCTTAGCAAATCGCTGGAGGCCTCTGGGTCCGCATTGCCAGGATCAGTTGCCTCGGTATAAAACGAAAAACAACGTTTCTGTCATTAGCCATTTTCAACGGCAGAAGAACCAAACCAAATTCAGAAAAGGAGGTAAATATGGCATTAATTGAAGCATTTCGAGGTATTTTGCCCGCCATGCAGGTACCGTTTAAACCGGATTACAGCTTAGACGAAGCTGAATTGCGCCGGTATACCGGTTGGCTGGCCGGGCATGAGGGTCTCGGCGGGCTGGTTACCAACGGTCATACCGGAGAAGTATTCGCACTTTCGGCCCAGGAGCGCGCCGAGGTCACCCGGATTGTGGCCGAGGAAGTCCAGGATAGGCTTCCGGTGGTCTCAGGTGTGAATTGTGAAGGTATAACAGAGGCGGTAGAACACGCTCATATGGCCAAGGAAGCCGGGGCCAAAGGTCTTCTGGTGATGCCGCCCCACATTTGGTTGCGGTTCGGTATGCGTTCCGAGCATGTCATTAAGTATTTTTCGGCTATCGGCGAAGCGGTGAACCTCAACCTTGTTGTTCATATCTATCCTTCCTGGTGTAAGGCCTCGTATTCATCGGCGTTGCTGGGAGAACTCGCTAAACTGCCGTGGGTTACGACCTTTAAAATCGGCACCCGCGAGATGTCCAAATATGTACGTGACATCAATGCAATCCGCGCAGCTGACCCCGATTGCACCATTCTTTCCTGCCACGATGAATATTTGCTGCCGACTTTGGTGCAGGGTGTTGATGGTGCCTTGGTAGGCTTTGCATCACTCATTCCGGATTATATTGCCGACCTTTATAAGGCAGTCTGTGACGGCGATTTGAAGAAAGCCCAAGCCATTCAAGGAAAAATCAATATCTTGAAGGAAGTTGTATACGGCAGAGGTGAGCCTTCCAGCGATGCACATGCCAGGATGAAGCTGGCAATGAACCTGAGCGGACGGATGAACAGCAACACCGTACGACCTCCCATCGAACTGCCCACAGGCGAGACGTATGATGCCATTGTAGAGGCAGTCAAAGCGGTTGGCCTGATGGCGTAATCAGGGAACACTGGTTAACACATGTTCAGTGACCTTAAAAATTTATTACAAAAGGAGGGAAAAAATGATCCGATCTAAAAGCAAGCTGATGTCATTATTCACTTTTATTCTGGTAATCCTTATCATCACTCCGTTTTCCTTACAGGCAGAAACGATAAAAATACAGGCGATGCGATTGGGATCTTCCTGGTACATTTTCGGAGCAACCCTTTCCAGTCTGTTACAGGAAAACCTGCCAAAAGGAACCACGATTGAGGTAGTGCCAAAAGGCGGCGGAGTGGGCAACCCGATTTCGGTGAGCAAAGATCCGTCAAAAATCGGTCTGGCCAATGTGGCTACCGTCGTCTGGGCTTGGAACGGCCATGATGTTGTTTATAAAGGCAAACAGTACCAGAATATTCGAGCTTTAGTCGGCGGCCTCAACTCCGTTTGGATAACGGCCATGGTTCGTGAAGCATACATTAAGGAAACCGGTAATGAAACTTTGGAGAAAATATTGCTTTCAGGCAAACCCGTCCGTGTCGTAATGAAACCGGCCGGCAGCTCCGTTCCGGTGGTGGCCGACATGGTTTTAAAAGCGATGGGCACCAGCCGCGATAAAATCGTTGCCAATGGTGGCAAGATAATCCAGGTATCCGCCAAACAAATACCCTCGTTGATAAGGGACGCCCGTGCTGATTTGTACTTTGAAAGCGCGCTCAAAGGCCATCCGGTAACCACCGAAACTTCCTTGACCGGAAACGTCCGCTTTTTAGACATGCCCGATGGGGTATTGACCCAGCTTGCCAAGGAGGGGCTCAATCCATTGCCGATGCCAGAATTCTTCAAAGGCCAGTCCGGACCGACCAAAGCTCTGGATATGGGAACACTACTGATTGCCAATAAATCCCTCTCTGAAGATCTGGCATACCAGATTACCAAAACCCTATGCGAAAATAAAGACGCCATGGCTGCGGCACACAAAGCCTGGAGTAACTTCAAACCCGAGACTGCTTGGAAGAAGGAAAATACCGGAATTTCACTGCATCCAGGTGCCGTCCGCTATTACAAAGAAAGAGGTTGGATGAATTAATCAACAGATCATTTTTTCCCTTTTCCCCGTTGCGTGATTTGAATTGAAAATAAACATTGACTGCTTCAGGCATGCAACCTGGGGAAGGGGGGAAAAATGGGACGCCGTCACTTTAGCTCCCGGCTAGTTTAAAATTTTAATGCTAATCCAAAAAGGAGACTCGTTTGGCTTTTTCCAGCTTCATCAGTACCATCAGAACAATCCTTGGGGTGATCTGGTTGGCCGGGCAAATTTATATTATCTATTATCCCATGACACCCTTGATCCAAAGGCCGATTCATCTTCTTTTGGCTCTGGCCCTTGTAATTCTTTGGATTCCTCTGAAAAGCCAACGTTTTGGAGTATGGACCTCACGGGTGATAGATCTGATTTTGTTGGTCGGTGTTGTTGCTACCGCGATCTATTATCTCGAGTCGGCAATCCGCCTTACCGAACGCATGGAAGGCATCGATGACATACTCGTGCGAGATGTCATCTTCGGAATCGTTCTGGTTTTGATTATTATGGAGTCTGTTCGGCGAGTCGTGGGATGGTCCTTGTTGGGGGTGATCCTGGCATTTTTGGTCTATGCTTTCCGCGGGAATTGGTTTCCAGGATGGCTTCATTTCGGTGGATTTGGCCTTGCGGAAATGGTTGAAACACTGACCATGACTGCCAATGGCGTATTGGGGGTGACAACCGCAACATCGATTCAATTTGTGTTTTATTTTGTTGCGTTCGGGGCCTTTTATGCGGCCATTGGCGGAAGCCAGCTTTTTATCGATATCGGTCTGGCTGCCGTGGGCAAACATAAAGGTGGTGCCGCCAAAGCAGCAATTGTGTCATCCAGCATGATGGGTAGCATCAGCGGCAGCGCTGTCGCCAACGTTGCTGCCACCGGCGTTTTTACAATACCCCTGATGCGCAAATCCGGTCTTAATGCAGATCGGGCAGCAGCTACCGAAGCAATTGCATCCACCGGCGGCCAGTTGATGCCACCGATTATGGGAATTTCCGCTTTTGTCATGGCCGAGCTACTGCAGATCAATTATGGCAGGATCGCGCTGGCCGGGGTCATACCGGCAATCGGATTTTATCTGGCCATATTTTTGGGAGCTGACCTTTTTTCGCGCAAAACAGGTATCGGAACAATACCGAAGGGCAAAGCCGCAACACACGCTCCGATTGTTCCCCGGTTATATCTTTTGCTGCCCCCTATAATCCTGATCTCCGTTCTGATCGCTGGGTATTCAGCGACCTACTCCGCCGTGATGGCCATTGCAGCCTGTGTCGGAACAGCTTACCTGCGACGCGCCAGCTGGCTTAGCATTAAAGATCTGATTGCCGCAACTCGAGAGGCGACCAAACAGGCAGCCATGGTAGCAGTGCCGATCGCCTCGATTGGCATTATCATATCCGTCTCGATTCAATCCAATCTGGCACTGAAGTTTTCCGCCAACCTCATCCATATCAGTGGCGGTTCTTTGATCGGCGCCATGATTTTCATCATCATCGGCTGCATTATCATGGGAATGGGCTTACCCACCGTCGCAGCTTACATCATCGGTGCCATTCTATTCGTACCGGCGCTTCTAAACCTGGGCATACCCGAGCTTTCCGCCCACTTTTTTGTCATGTACTATTGCGTGTTGTCGATGATTACGCCACCGGTAGCATTGGCGTCCTACACTGCCGCCGGTATGGCCAACTCCAATACGATGAAGACAAGCTTACTTGCCTTTTGGATGAGCATCGTATCGTTTTTTATCCCTTTTGCATTTGCTTTCGACCAGGCATTATTGGGAATCGGTTCTCCGATACAAATCGCCTTGGCGTTTCTTAGCCTGTCGGCCGGAACCGGTTCCTGGACGCTGGCTTTGTACGGCTATTTAGGAGGCAAACTGAATCCCATTGAACGCCTTCTTTTCGGCGCTGCTGCGATAGCCGTAATCTTTTCACCTACCGGCCAATTTGTCTGGGGTTCCGGGACGGTTGGCATTGTAATACTCTGTTGCTGGTGTTTGGTCTTGAAACCAAGATTGGTCAGGAGACAGAATGCCCATATCCAGGCAAACACGAGCTAATCCATTGAGATTATTTTTTCAGGTGTTTTTTTAGAAAATAGGGATACCTAACGACGTATTAGGATGTTTCGGGACGAAAAGCAGAAAGTCAACGATGAAAGAGCAAATTGGATTAATTGGAATCGGGCTGGTTGGAACGGCCCTGGCCAAAAACCTCTTAGATAACGGCTTTTCTGTTGTGGGGTATGATATCGTCTCGGACCGATGCGCAGCTCTCGAAAAAATGGGAGGCATCTCGGTATCCACTCCCACGGAAATTGCCGAAAAGGTTAACAGGGTCTTTCTTTCCCTGATGAGTACAGAAATCGTTAGCGAGGTTATTCTGGGACGCGCCGGATTGCTCCATTCAGGGGCAACTCCCGGCTATATTATCGATACGACAACCGGTGATCCGGATGCAACCGTCGAAATTGCCCTGCAACTCGGGAAGCGGAATATATTTTATCTGGATTCGCCGATTTCAGGATCCAGTGCCCAGATTCAGAAACGCAAGGGCGTTGTGATGGTCGGTGGCGACCGACAGGCGTTTGAGTCCTGTCAGGATTTATACCGCGCAATTGCCGGAGAGTTTATTCACGTGGGCCCGTCAGGTAGTGGCTCGAGAGCCAAGTTAGTGAGCAACGTTATTCTCGGATTAAATCGCCTATCTCTTGCTGAAGGGCTTGTTTTTGCAGAGAAATTCGGCTTCGATTTGGACTCGTTTTTAGGTCTTTTAAAAAAAACACCGGCATACTCTTGTGCTATGGACGTTAAGGGAAAGAAAATGGTCGAAGGTGAGTTCACACCCCAATCCCGAATTATTCAACACTTCAAGGATCTAGAAATTGTGCTCGAGTATGCCCAAAAGCTTAAACAACCGCTACCACTGACGCAACTGCATCAGAATATCTTAAAAGAGGCCATAGACGCCGGCTATGGTGATCTGGACAATGCAGCCGTCATTCAACAGATCAGGTGCATGGCCAATCGGGATTGGAATAAATGAAATACTCATTTTGAGATGAACTCTTCAGAAATCAATTCTTTTTAAAATCCTGCGCGCTTGCAGCTAAATACGGCTTTGGCCGCATTGACATATCTCCTTATACGCTATCTCCAAACATTCACAATTTCGTGGCTGCAAAGCGCTCGAAGACAAAAAAAAGTTGGTGATTTGCAGCTTGAAAATCATAGGACCCATTGGCTATTAATTGCTCCGCTCGGAAATATCGCCACTTTAATTGAAGTCTTCTAATCACTTATTTATTTTTGATTTTATCAGCTAATAGAATAAATTTGGGCTTCCATAAAATTGTGACATTCGTGCCTTAATTTAAAGTCTGAGAATATTGTGTATATGATATCGAATTACAATTAGATCGTCGGGTCAGAAGAATGTGATTACTTATCCTAATCTAATTTGGAAAATAGAACTATGAAGTTCGCGGATAAATTATTCTGGGTGACATCGGTAATTTGAGAGATTGTAGGAGATTTAGACTTAGAATTCCATTGATGTGAATATGAATAATTCTATTTAAGGTTAGCTATAGGTTAACAGAAAAGAAAAGGGTTACGATATAAACATCGTAACCCTTTGATATTTAATGGTGATCCCAGGGGGATTCGAACCCCCGTTACCGGCGTGAGAGGCTGAGTGAGAGCGTATTCCGCCTGATTTTATTACCTTTTTCGACCGTTAAAATCCGTCCAGGGGAACTAAAGCCGTCTAAAAAGCCGTCAGTTGGTTATTATTATCCATTCCTGTTACCTTGAAAATTCTGTTGACATCACCGAGTTTTCAATATAGTAAGTTTCCATGATTGAACGCAGGCAAGAAATCGATGCGCTTCATGGACTGCTCAAACGTCACCCGGTTGTGGGCATAATCGGTGCA
>Ga0209536_100007677_pt1 | contig 16336 bp, 20 predicted proteins | sample DeeMarSeWOR28_12_FD_187461 | JGI IMG/M metagenome (GOLD analysis project Ga0209536, IMG submission 187461) | Marine sediment microbial communities from White Oak River estuary, North Carolina - WOR-2-8_12 (SPAdes) (version 2) | ecosystem: Environmental > Aquatic > Marine > Intertidal zone >...
AGGGCTCTGTCCGACAGGGAATAGAGGATCTAATTTTAACTTTAGGGTTGCCCGTAAAAATAAAGGGTCTTTCTTTGGAGGGCATAATCAAGGCACACTACCGGGATAAAAAATTTATCGGCCAGAAAAACAGATTTGTGCTCATTGAAAGGCTGGGTCGGACAAAAATCGTTGAGAATATCAACTTGGAAGTAATAAAAGAAGCCATCAGAGAAAGGATGGCCTAGAGTTTATTTTCTGTTGGAAAGCCTATAAATCACGCCGTTTTTATCTAGCTCTACCACTTCCGAAGTAATACGCCTGATCTTAACCCCCATTACTGCATCACCTTCTCGTACTATTTGGTTGTTAATCAGCGCATAACTGGCATCCCCGGAGAAAAATATTCCGTTTAAGGCTAGTTCTTTGCCGAGCCTTGCCGGACCCTGATCAGTAGCTCGGATTGTCACCACCTTGGCAAGATAATGTTTTGAGATTGCGTTATAAACCACGCTGGCCAGGGTAATTCCGGCTACAACCAGCACCAAATAGAAATAATATGGCTTTTTTCTGGCTACGCGCTTGACGTCTGCGGCCAGGCTTTTTTCACCGCTTGATTCTAGCTTGTTTTCCACCTTTTTCAGGGCATCGTAAATAATACTCATCTTTTGACCTCCTTAGTATTTGCCCAGTTCATCCCGGCATCTTTTGATGATGGGCGTATCTATTATAAATTTTTCGTGGTTAAAACCAGCCAATAGCGCGCGGTCGCAGAGGATATTGATCAAGCGGGGAACGCCTTCTGAAAAATCAGAGATTTCCTGGATGGCGTCATCAGTAAAATGGATTTTGTTTCCGCCGTTACTGGCTACCTTTAATCTATGATAAATATAGTGGGTGACGTCGCGTTTCTCCAGGGGCGGGATGTGGTATCTTATCGCGATTCTCTGCTGTAATTGCCGCAGCTGGCGCAATTTAAGCTTATGTTTCAACTCAGGCTGGCCCACCAAAACAATTTGCATTAATTTATCTTTTTCCGTTTCCAGGTTGGAAAGTAACCGGATTTGCTCTAGGCCTTGAGGTTTTAAATTCTGCGCCTCGTCTATGATCAAGGCCACGTTATTGCCGCACTCGGACTCGCGCAGTAAAAATTTGTTGAGTTCCCATACCATCGTCAAGCGCGATTTGGCTTTAATTTTTATTCCGAAGTCATTTATAATGGCCTCTAAGAGCTGGACATCGGAAAAATAAGGGTTGAGGATGAAGGCCGTGCGCGTGGAGCTATTGAGTTGGTTTAAAAATGCGCGGCAGAGTGTAGTTTTTCCCGCGCCGACCTCTCCGGTAATGACGATAATGCCTTTTCTTTGGCTTACGCCGTATAAAAGATGCGAAAGCGCTTCTTTGTGGCTGTGGCTTAAGAAAAAAAAGCTGGGGTCGGAAGTGACGTTAAAGGGTCTTTCTTTTAAGCCAAAAAATTTACAGTACATAAAATCACCGCAAGTAATTATAGCAGAAAAAACAAAAAAGTAAATAGCGATTGAGAGTTTTGTGGAATAAGATTGACAACTTTTTAAAACTGTGTTATATTAAAAAACAAAGGGATAAGCCACGGCCTTAAAAAAAGGCATAAATTGGAAGAAAAAAGCAGAGAAAAGAGGCGTTTCCCGCGCGTTGACCTGAGAGTGCCGGTTTCTTTTCGTATCCGCGGCAGGACCCAGCAGCTGGCAACTCTAAGCAGAAATATCAGCGCAGGCGGCATGGGGCTCTTGACAAGTCAGTTCCTGTCTACGGATACCCTGCTTAATTTAGAATTCAGTCTCTTGCATAAATTCTTTAGTGTTTATGCCAAGACAAAATGGATTACCTCTTTGCCCAGCTCGGATAATTATCACTTTGGTTTGGAATTTTTAGAGCTTCCGGATAAAGACAGGCAGCACTTCGCTGAATATGTCAAAATGCAAGAGGACAGTTTAAAGTAAAGGAAAGGTAAAGCATCCATGGTAGAACAAGCACAAGAAACACAAGCCGGCAAACCCCAGGTTGAAAAACAGACTAATTGCCTGGCCTGCAATAAACCGATTAAAAAGCTTAAGCGTTATTATCGCGACGGAAAATTTTATTGCAATAAGAAATGTTGGCAAAACCACAAGAAACCCAAAAAAGAAGATGCCTAAAACCATGAAATCCGAAAGAAGGAAACACCTGCGCGTTACCCAGAAATTGCCCATCGCCCTATCCGCTAATGGGTACGATTTTACTACTACTACTCAGAACATCAGTTGTGTAGGCGCCTATTGTCATATCGATAAATATGTCCCGCCCTTTACTAAAGTTTTGGTGAAGATGGATATCCCCAGCGCTTCCGCAAAAAGCAATGTCGTCTGTCACGGCGTTGTGGTGCGCACCGAAGATGACCGCAATAAAGGTTTTAACGTCGCCATTTTTTTTAACGCGATAAGAGATGCCCAGCGCAAAAAGATATCCCGGTATATAAGCCAACTTTTATCCTGCGAATCTTCTCCTGGAAGGTTATGATTCAGCCCGCATATTCGGGTAGAAGTAGTTTATGGAAAGTTTTTTTTTATGTTTTCGTGCTTACCTTTTACCCCGCAGTTTCTATGGCCAATACGCAGCCGCAACTTATTCAATTAAGCCCGCCGGTTTTTAAAGAAAAAGATTTTCAGGCTTTGTTAAAAAAACGTTATTCCTGCCGCCAATTCAAAAATCAGTCTTTAAAATTAGATGACCTGGCAGGTATTCTCTGGGCAGCCTGCGGGAAGAAGCATGATGCGGTAACGCAGGCAACCCGGACAATTCCTTCTGCCGGAGCAACCAATCCTTTGGAGTTGTATTTAGTCGTAGGTAAAAACAGCGTAGATAAACTAACCCCGGGTGTATACCATTATTTAATTGACCGGCATGCCTTGGAGCTGGTGAAAAACAAAGATGTACGCGCAGAGTTAGCCTTGGCTTGCCTGGGGCAGGATTTTATCCGCCAGGCCCCGGTATCCTTGGTGATTGCAGCCGACTTTATGCGTACCTGCGCGCGTTATGCAGGGCGCGGAGAGCGTTATGTCCATATGGAGGCCGGCCATGCCAGTCAGAATATCTATCTGGCTGTTTATAGCTTTGGTCTGGCTACGGTGGAGGTGGGGGCATTTGTAGATACCCAAGTTAGTCAGACCCTGGGGCTAGAAGGAGATTTGGCTCCGCTTATTGTTATGCCTGTGGGCTATCCTTAGAGAAAATTTTGTGGGCAGCGCAAAAAAACCTAAAAGCGTAAAATTAATCGTTGGTTTTATTTTCAGAGAGGAAGCGGCCCTTACTCGCACCGCTAAGATTTTAGAAAAGCGCTTCGGCGGGATCGATTTTCAAAGTCCGTGCCTAAACTTTGCACACACCAGTTTTTACGAAAGAGAATTCGGTAACAATTTAAAGAGAATATTTATCAGCTTTAAAAAATTAATTCCTCCCCAGAGTCTCGCCAGGATAAAAATAATAACTAACAAAATTGAACAAAGGTTATCGCTAAATACCGGGCGTACTATTAATATCGATCCCGGCTATCTTACTCAGGCAAAACTTGTCCTTGCTACTACCAAGGATTATATGCACCGGATTTATCTAGGCAAAGGCATATACGCGGAAATTACTCTTTTTTTTAAAGATAAAAGTTTTAGGCCATGGGAGTGGACTTACCCTGACTATAAGACAGAGGCATATATAGCAGTTTTTAACCAGATTAGAGAGATTTATGCGCAACAGATATAAGTTGGCCGGGCTTATGCTTTGTATTTTTTTGTTTTTAAGCGGCTGTGTCACTATTGATAATCCTGCTACGGGCAGGAAGGAGACCTTGTTGATAGATACGGCCAGCGAGGTTTCCTTGGGCAGAGATTTGGATCTTGCGGTGCAAAAAAAATTTAAGTTATTTACTGATCAGGCACTGCTAGCCAGATTGAATTCTGTGGGAAATAGAATCGCTGTAGTTTCTGACCGCTCGGACTTAAGGTATCATTTTAGGATAATTGATGACCAGTCATTAAATGCCTTTGCGCTTCCCGGAGGTTTTATCTATGTGCACAAGGGTATAATGGAGGCGGCGGCAGATGATGAATTGGCCTGTGTTTTAGGTCACGAGATAGGGCACGTGGCCGCCAGGCACAGCGTCAAAAGGCTTCAGGCCAATTTAGGCTATCAACTACTTATCGGTATTGCTTTAGGCGTAACCGGAAGGCAATACCTGGGCGATGCCTTGTCAATTGTTTTCGGCGCGGTGGATTTGGGTTATAGTCGAAAGGATGAGTTCCTTGCTGATAGGCTGGCAGTGCGGTATGCAATTAGGGCCGGGTTTAACCCCTTTGGCATGGTAACTTTTTTTGAAAAATTGGAAAAAAAGGCGCGGGGTTTTAAGCTGGTGTTTTTTAGTTCTCACCCGCCGATTAAAGAAAGAATAAAAAATGTAAAGGAAGAGATTGCTGCCTTGCGTTAAATTTTATGTCTTATCCCAGATATTTAGAGGTTTATGATAGCGGCAGGTTAGATGAAATTATTGGAACTACCTTGCTGCTTTTGGAGGAATGTTCTATTTGCCCGCGGCGTTGTAAGGTAAATCGCGTAAAAGGAGAGTTTGGTTTTTGTAAAACCGCCCTTTTACCCAAGGTCTGCAGTTATATGCCGCATCACGGCGAAGAACCGCCTATTTCTGGAAAACGCGGCTCAGGCACGATATTTTTCTCTTGCTGTAATATGGCCTGTGTTTATTGCCAGAATTACGAATTCAGCCAGCTCGGCCAGGGCAGGGAGGTGGATTTTGGCAAGCTCGCAGACTTTATGCTGCAATTACAGCATATGGGATGCCATAATCTTAATTTGGTTACTCCTACTCATGTTATGCCTCAGATTCTTAAATCATTGGGCATAGCGATAAGGCATGGTTTTAAGTTACCAATTGTTTACAATACCGGAGGCTATGAACTGCCGGAAATTATAAGATTGTTAGACGGCATTATTGATGTATATCTTGTGGATATGCGTTACGCCGATGGCGAACATTCGCTTAAGTACTCCTTAGCAGCCGATTACCCTGATTATAACCAAGAAGCAGTGAAAGAGATGCATCGTCAGGTAGGTGCGGTTGAAACCGACGCAGAAGGCATAATAAAAAAAGGCTTAATTATTAGACACCTGGTTTTACCAAACGGGCTTTCCGGTAGCGATAAATTAATGCAGTTTATTTCTAATGAGATCTCCAAAGATACTTATATCAGCCTGATGAGTCAATATACCCCTTATTTTAAGGCTCAGGAATTTAAGGAATTAAAGCGGCGGATCAGCTACCAGGAATATGAAGAAGCCCAGGATTCTATGCATAAGTACGGTTTATATAACGGCTGGACCCAGGATGCCGGAGGTTTACAACGGTTTGCGGGGATTCATATAAAGCCTTCACTAGACAAATAAGCCATGCTTGCAAACAATTTAGGAGAATCATTAAGTTCGAGCGCGATCAGGTTTCCTCACCGGACCGCTTTAGTTTTTGGGCAGAAGAAAGTCAGCTACCGCTCGCTCGATGAATTGACCGATATGCTTGCGCGGGGGCTGGCTGGTTTAGGGATAAAAAAGCAGGATAAGGTAGCTCTGCTTCTGGATAATTGCCCGGAGTTTGTGATTAGCTATTACGCCGTCCTTAAGGCAGGGGCAGTGGCAGTGCCGGTCAACTATATGTTCAAAATAGATGAGGCAAAATTTATTTTAGAGGATAGCCGGGCGGTTTGCCTGATTACTTCGCGCGCCTATGCAGGGATGGCCGAGGCGCTTAATTTAAGGATTGAGAGTTTAAAAAATATCATTACTACAGCGAAGGTTAAGGATGAGATTTTGGATTTCGCCAGGATTAATCAAGCCGAAAAGAAAAACATTAATTTACCTTCTTGTCATCCCCAGGATCTGGCAGTAATTCTGTATACTTCCGGGACTACCGGTCATCCCAAGGGGGCGTTACTTTCGCATTATAATCTGATTTCAAATGCCATGGATTCTGCCCGGGCCATAAATGCCAACCATAAGGATGCCTTCATTTGTATCTTGCCGCTTTTTCATTCCTTTGCCGCTACAGTCTGTATGAATTTGCCCTTAGCGGTAGGCGCAAAATTAGTGATCATGAAATCAGTAAGGCCGTTTAAGCGGGTAGTCCGGGCCATAAGGAAAAATCGCGTCACTGTTTTTGTGGGGGTGCCGTCGATTTATAATATCCTTAAAGATTTCAAATTGCCAAAAATATTAAACAACGTATTAATAAAATTGTTTAATCCGCTCAAGCTATGTATCTGCGGGGCGGCAGCGCTTCCGGTTGAGACATTTAATGTTTTTGAAAAGAAATTTCGCCTGCCTCTTTTAGAAGGATATGGTTTGACCGAGGCCTCGCCGGTGGTAACCCTCAATCCCTTAAAGGGGTTACGCAAGGCAGGTTCTATTGGCTTGAGCCTCTCCAAAAATATCGCCCTAAAAATCGTAGATGATAAAGGCATGGTTTGCGGTCCTGAAGAGGTAGGGGAGCTGTTGGTTAATGGGCCAAATGTAATGCTGGGTTATCACGGACAGAAAGAAGCAACCAATCAGGCTTTAAAGGGCGATTGGCTTGACACCGGCGATATGGCTAAATTTGATCAAGAGGGCTATTTCTATATTGTGGGCAGAAAAAAAGAAATGGTGAACGTGCGCGGGCTAAATGTTTATCCGCGCGAAATAGAAGAAGTGCTTTATCAAAACCCTAAGATTAAAGAAGCGGCAGTAATCGGTATTTCTGATGCGCATAAAGGAGAGGTGCCTAAAGGTTTTATAGTTTTGCAGGAAGGAAACGAGGCAACGTCGCAGGAGATAATCCATTTTTTCAGGGAGAGATTGGCGGCTTACAAAGTTCCCAAATACATAGAATTTCGGACATCCTTGCCCAAAAATAATACCGGCAAGATTCTTAAGCGCCTGCTGAAATAGTCGCTGAAAAAAGATGAAGACAATAGTTTCTGCGATTTGTAAAATTAATGACAGCAGTCAGAAAATAGCCCTGGGGTTTGGCCTGGGCGTATTATCGGGTATTTTTCCCGGTACCGGTCCTTTGGTAGCTGTTTCTTTAAGTTTTCTTTTACGGGCAAACTATGTCAGCGCCCTCCTGGGGAGTTTACTGACCAATACCTGGTTGAGCATAGTGACATTTTTATTGGCAATAAAAGTAGGTGCTGCTATAATGGGGGTTAATTGGCAGAACGCGCAGAGAGAGTGGGAACTTTTTTTAAGTCATTTCCAGTGGACAAGCCTTATAAAGGTGTCGGTTTTGAGGCTGGTCCTGCCGGTACTCGTAGGATATTTGGTGATTGCTTTATTTGCCGCGGTGTTATCTTATTTGACAGTGCTGGTTATTCTTAGATTACGAAAGAAAAAGGCCGCTTTTAAAGTTTAAAAATTGAGAGCAAGAAAAGGAAACAAAAGATTAATTATACCCAATCTGATTTTTATCAGTTTTACGTTGTTTTTGTTGCCTCTGGTTTTTTTGGGTTGCTCTACCACCGGTACGGTTGGGACAGGCAGGCCGGCAACGTCTTCTTGGGCAGAGGGAACCGTAACTCAGGATGTAGATGCTCCGTTATCTAAAGTTATTCAGGCCGCGGTCCTCTCTTTGGGGGCGCTCGAGCTCAACCTCACTAAGACCGAGATCAAAAAAGAAGCTGCCTTGATTATCGGAGAGTATGTAGATAACCAGACTATCTGGATAGACCTGCAGAGTATTTCGGAGCTCTCTACGCGCTTGGCAATTCGCGTGAGCCTTCAAGGTAACAGAGAGGCTTCTTACCGGATACTGGAGAAGATGCAGGAATTTTTATAAAAAATTAATTATGATTACGCAGGGACTGGAAGAAAAAATAAATTTTGATTTTGAACCCGGGAATACCCTGAAAATAAAATTATTGGGGAATTGGAGGGCGGTTTTAGGGGTTCCTTCGGTAGTGAGTGTTTTGGGCGAGCTTACAAAATATCCTGTGGTAGAGCGGATTACCTTTGATACCGCTTCGCTTACCAGGTGGGATAGCGGGTTGCTGGCATTTCTTTTTAAGCTGAATAAGCACTGCAAAAAACATAATATTAATATGGATGTTTCGGCCTTGCCGCAGGGAGTGCAGAAGATTTTGTCTCTTTCCGTGGGGGTCCCTACGGAGGATAAGCAGGGAGTGCGTAGAGAAAGAGCAGATACATTCATTGAAGAGATCGGCAGATTAGCGCTGAAGAAATGGCATTCTGCAAAGGAAAGGGTAGAATTTTTAGGCGAGGTGACCGAGGCCTTTGTTAATCTATTTTCCGGAAAGGCGCGTTTTCGCACTTTTGATTTTATAATTCTTATTCAACAGTGTAGCGTCCAGGCGCTGCCGATTGTGTCTTTAATAAGTTTCCTGGTGGGGTTGGTTTTTGCCTTTGTAGGCGCGATACAGTTACGTATTTTTGGTGCGCAGATTTATGTTGCGGATATCGTGGGCATCGCCATGGTAAGAGTAATGGGCGCGGTGATGACCGGGATTATTATGGCCGGCCGTACTGGTGCGGCATATGCTGCCCATCTGGGTACAATGCAGACTAACGACGAAATCGACGCCTTAAGGACCGCGGGTGTTTCACCGGTTGAATTTCTGGTTTTACCCAGGATTATGGCCTTGATTTTGATGATGCCGCTTTTATGTCTTTATGCGGATTTAATGGGGATTCTCGGCGGTTATTTTGTGGGTATTACCATTTTTAACCTTAATGCCGTTGAGTATCTCCAGCATACAAGGCACGCTGTAAGTCTAAATCATATGTGGGTGGGCTTGGTGCATAGTTTTGTCTTTGGAATCATTGTTTCGTTTACCGGATGTTTTAAGGGCATGCAAAGCGGCAGAAGCGCTGCTGATGTCGGAGATTCCGCCACATCGGCAGTGGTAAGCAGCATCATTTATATTGTTGTGGCTACGGCTATTATAATCTTTGTCTGTGAAGCGATAGGGGTATAAATATGCCTGAGGCAGGGCAACCCATTATTGAGTTACGCGATATTTCTCTGGCCTACGATCATTATCAGGTCTTGCAGGGGATAAATTTTACCATCAGGCAGGGTGAAATTTTTATCATTATGGGGGGGACGGGTTCCGGCAAGAGTACGATCCTAAAAAGCATGATTGGTTTATTGCCTCCTACAAAAGGACAGGTACTTTATGACGGGGTGAGTTTTTGGGAAATCGAACCCTTTCAGCAGGACCAGATTATGCGCAGATTCGGCATTCTTTATCAAAGCGGAGCGCTGTGGAGCTCGATGACGCTGGCGCAAAATATCGCCCTGCCCTTAGAGCAGAATACGGACTTAGATAAAAAAGAGATCCGTGATATTGTAGCACTTAAACTTTCGCTGGTAGGCCTGGAGGGCTTTGCTAATTTTTACCCATCCGAGATAAGCGGGGGCATGAGAAAGCGTGCCGGCCTGGCCCGCGCCCTGGCGCTGGACCCGGATATTCTTTTTTTTGATGAACATTCAACCGGCCTGGATCCCATCAGCGCGCATAATCTTGATGAATTAATCTTGCAGCTTAGGGATAGCCTGGGTACCACCGTGGTTGTGGTAACGCATGACCTGGAGAGTATTTTTGCCATTGGTACGGACAGTATTCTGCTTGACGCTGAGAGCAAAACCATCATTGCCAGCGGCAATCCCAAAAATCTTTTAAACGAGTCCCAAGACCAAAGAGTAGCGGCTTTTCTTTCTCGCTCAAAAAAAATTTTAAAACCAGGGGTGTATAATGATTAGAAATGTAAACAAAAAAATCATCGGAACTTTTGTGATGGGGGCGGCGCTTTTGTTTATCTTTGCCTTGGTAGTTTTTGGTTCGGGCAAGCTCTTTCGCAAAACTAAAAAATTCGCCCTGTTTTTTGAAGGTTCTATCCGGGGGTTGACGGTGGGGGCACCGGTGTATTTTAAGGGCGTGCATGTCGGCAGCGTAGAAGAGATACGCCTGGTTTATAACGACCAGAATGATCGGGTATTTATACCGGTAATTATAGAGATTAATCCCGATATGATTGTCGGCGTAGGAAGTCTGCCGCACCAGAAGTCATTTGACGCACTTATCGATGATGGCTTGCGCGCAAGGTTGGAATTACAGAGCTTTGTCACCGGCCAGTTAGCCGTGGGGCTTGATTTCTTTCCGGATAAGCCGGGGCGCATGCTATGTTTAATAAAAGATTGTCCCGAGATTCCTACCATTCCGGCAACTATTGCGGAATTCGAAAAAACATTTTCCGGCATTCCGCTTAAAGAGATGCTGGAGAAATTAGATTTGGCCATTGAGGGCGTGGCGCGCCTGGTAAATTCCGAAGATTTTATTGAGAGCGTGCGTTCGGTTAACATTATGCTTAAGGACATGCGCGAATTAACGGCGTTTCAAATGTATGAACTCGATAAGGTGCTTAAGGAGATTAACCGCGCAGCACAGGCTGCCGGAATCTTTATCGAATACCTCCAGCAACACCCCGAGGCTCTACTTAAAGGAAAGAGCAAAGCAAAAGGAGAGTAATATGGATAGCTTAAGAAAAAAATATTCGGGTTTAGGGTTATTGATCATCTTGGCTCTGGTAAGCGGATGTGTTTCTGCAGGGTCAAGTCCCCAGTCAAAATTTTACTCGTTGAGCCCGCTAAAAGACAAGGAGATTCCCAAAATAGCAAGCCCGGCCTTAAAAGATGCGGTTATCGGCGTGGGGCCTCTGGAGTTGCCCGCTTATCTTTCTCGCCCGCAGATTGTTACCAGGGGTGGCGACAATGAATTAGTATTGGCGGAATTTAATCGCTGGGCAGAGCATTTAGACGAAGCGATAGTGCGTGTTGTTTCCCAGAACCTGATGTCGATTTTCCCCGAATCTAAAGTGTTTTTGTATCCCTGGGGTTACTATGTTCCGGTAAAATACCAGGTGGCTATCGAAGTCATCAGTATCGAAGCCTCATTAAAAAACGAAGCCCGGATATCCCTGGGCTGGTCGCTTCTTGACGCAAAAAGTAAGAATGCTCTTTTAACTAAGAATTCGGTTTATAATTCCAGGGTGGATAAATCCAACTATAATGGCGTGGTCGAGGCTATCAATCAAGGACTTTATGAATTTAGCTTAGAAATTGCCCGGGCTATTGCAGCAGATGCGGAGTCTTCTTCTAAGGCGGAAAAAAAAGAAAAAACAGCGGATTAAAATGTTAGAAAAGGCAAAAAAGTTTAAGTTTCGGGTCCATCTACCCAAGCCTCTGCAGGTTCAGCTGGACGGTTTGCTTCAGGAATGGCAGGTAGAGGATAAGTTATCGCGTTTATGGCAGCATGATTCCGGCTTATGGACTGGTCAAGACGAAGATCGCTGGCTGGGTTGGCTGTGGACTCATGCCCAGTGGCAGAAGCGCAGCGCTTATCTGAAGAAAACGGCAAAGCAGCTTGAGGCAGATTTATTAAAGCTCGGCGTACATCAGGCTGTCCTTCTGGGCATGGGAGGTTCGAGCCTGGTTAGTGAGGTTTTGACAAAAACCTTTGGCTCTAAAAAAGGTTTCCCCCGTTTTTATGTCTTGGATTCTACTGACCCGGCACAGATTAAGGCCCTGGATGACGAGCTTTATCTGGATGAGACCTTATTTATTGTCGCCAGCAAATCCGGCACTACCCTGGAATCGAATATTTTATTTAAATATTTTTTTGCCCGTATCCGAGAAGCACTGGATAAGGAAACAGCAGGCAGTCATTTTATTGCCATAACCGACCCCAGAACTAAATTAGGCCAAGTGGCCAGAGAGAATAAATTTCATAAAATTTTCTTTGGCGTCCCCAGTATCGGAGGCAGGTTTTCTGCGCTTTCTGATTTTGGCATGGTTACGGCCTGTTTTTTAGGCATAGACATGCCGAGATTTTTAGACGGTGTAGAGGAGATGGTTCGGATGACTGCTGAGGGAGTACCTGTTGAAGAAAATCAGGCTGCGCTTTTAGGTCTTAGCTTAGGAGCGCTGGCCAGAGCCGGAAGAAATAAGTTAACCCTGGTTATTTCTCCGCGCATACGCTGTTTCGGTGCTTGGTTAGAACAGCTTATTGCCGAATCTACAGGCAAAGATGGTAAGGGTATAATTCCCATTGACCGCGAAACACTGGTACGTCCTGAAAGTTACGAGAGCGACCGCACCTTTGTCTATATTCGCCTTAATTCGGAAAAAGACCCTACCCAGGAACGCTTCATCGATAAATTAGTTGATTCTGGGCAGCCGGTCTTGCGTATTGAGCTGGAGGATGAATATCGATTAGGGGGAGAGCTTTTCCGCTGGGAGCTGGCTACTGCGATCTGCGGAGCAGTGATAGGTATCAATCCTTTTGATCAACCGGATGTCCAGGCAAGTAAACAGGCAAGCCTTAGATTTACTGCTGAGTATGAAAGGACCGGCAGTCTGCCGCAGGAGAAACCCATACTTGTAGAAAAAAATATAAAACTATTTGCCGATCCCGAAAACCTCAAAGAGTTAACATCTTTAATGGGGAAAAACAGGGATTTGCTTAATTTTATCCGCGCGCATCTTTCCCGTTTAAAAAAGGATGATTACCTTGCTTTTTTAGCTTATCTGCCTATGAATGCCAGGCATGAAACTGCCTTGCAATTAATGCGCACGCTGATCTTAAAAAGAAAACACGTGGCTACCTGTATTAATTTCGGCCCGCGCTTCCTTCATTCTACGGGTCAGGCCTATAAAGGAGGGCCGAATAGTGGTATTTTTATCCAGATTACCTGTAAGGATGCGCTGGACCTGGCTGTTCCAGGAAGTAAGTATACCTTTGGTACGGTTAAAGCAGCCCAGGCACTAGGTGATTTTCAGGTGTTAGCCGAGCGTAAACGCCGGATTATCCGTCTGCATCTGGAGACAGACGTAAGTGGCGGCCTGCATACGCTCAGTAATATTATTGAAGCAGCCTTGAGATAGCCTAAAATATATGAACAAAGGATTGGACCATGTTTGAAGATTTCTATAACCTTGTAAGAAATATTTCCCTGCCGCATTTGAATATTTTGCTCTTAATCGGCCTGGCTTTATTCGGCGGAACAATCGGGGGCAGGATTTTTCAGAAACTAAAAATCCCCCAGGTAGTTGGTTATCTCTCTATCGGCATTATCATCGGGGAATCAGGCTTGAAAATCATCGGACATAATATTGCAGGAGCGCTGCAGCCCTTTAGTTATTTTGCCTTGGGTGTAATCGGCTTTATGATCGGAGGAGAGCTCAAGAAGGAAGTTCTTTTAAAATACGGAAAGCAATTTATCACAATATTGTTTTCCGAAGGCCTGGGCGCGTTTTTAGCGGTTTCCGTATTAATAGGTACCATAGGGACGCTATTGTTCGGTGACTGGCGTTTTGCCTGGTCATTAGCTATTTTGTTAGGCGCTATCGGTTCGGCTACTGCTCCCGCGGCTACGGTACAGGTACTTAAGGAGTATAAAACCCGCGGGCCTCTAACCAGGATGATTTTGGGTATAATAGCAATGGATGATGGTCTTGCGCTTTTTCTTTTCGCCATCGCCTCCAGTATTGTCGGCAACTTATTTGGCGATATTCGCGGCAGCGCCTTGCGTTTATTTATCAATCCGCTTTACGAGATCATAGTGGCCATTGTACTGGGAACTTTTTGCGGATTGCTGCTGAATAAGTTGCTCAATAAGTATCCGGAGAAGGAAAGGCACCTGGTTTTCACCATCGGAATAGTGCTTTTGGTCTCGGGAATAGCTTTGGCAATACATGTGGATTTGCTGTTAGCGGTGATGGCGTTAGGTATTATTGTTACTAATGCCACTTCGCAAAAGGGAAAGGACGTATTTAAATTATTAGAAGGCTTTTCTCCGCCGATTTATGTCCTTTTTTTTGTTTTGGTAGGGGCAGAGTTGAACATCAGCTTTATAACTTTACCAATCCTTATTATCATAGTGCTTTATCTCATTGGCAGGAGTGCGGGCAAGATGTATGGCGTGATTTTAGGCGCAAGGCTTTCCCGGGCTGCGCATAGCGTACGACTCTACCTGCCGTTATGTCTTTTCAGCCAGGCAGGTGTAGCCATAGGGTTGTCCATTTTAGCTAGCAATTATTTTGCCGGGGCACTGGGTAATGCCGTAGTAGCGGTGATTACGGCCACGGTTTTTATTCTGGAAATTATCGGCCCACCATTTGTGAAGCTGGGGGTTACTAAGGCAGGAGAGGTAGGGTTGGATATTACGGAAGAGGATTTACTTTCAAAGACCAGGGTAGCTGAGATGATGGATAAGAATCCGCCGTTTCTTTATGAAATTACACCTTTGGACGGGATTCTGGAAATTTTTAGCAATACCGGCAATTTGTATTATCCGGTGGTCAATAACGAGAAAAAGTTGACCGGGATCATCAGCGTAGATACGATAAGAAATACGCTTAGAGAAACAGAGCTGAAGGGGTTGGTTTTGGCTGCCGATCTCCAAGAGCCGGCAAGGACCAGTGTTTCCGGAGAAATCTTTCTTTCCGAGGCCAAGGATATTCTGGATAAGAAAAACTTAGAATACATGGCAGTGACTGCAAGAGACGGCAGGCTGGAAGGTTTTTTAGAAAGAAGGATGCTGGAGAAATTAATCGCCACCAAAATCATTGAATTGCAGAAGCAGACCGATGCCCTGGAAAGGGCAGGTTAAAGGTAGTTTTGTTGCGCTCTGTTTGAAAGGTGCTTTGGTGCGTGCTATAATTTAAGTAGGGAGCTCTTTTTTTGTTTTGCATTGATTATTTGCGTTGTATTTCAAAAATTTGTGGTTTTTTAAAAAATTTTCGCTATAATGAAAACCGATGAAAACAAATTTTAAGAAAATTCAACTTTCTTTTTGGGGTTCTATTTTAGGGTTTTCTCTTTTTGAGATGCTGCTTGTTTTGGCGATAGCTATGGTAATGTTCGCCGGGGTTACGGCGATGAAGAGTTCTTTTCACCAGCGCGTACAGCTTCAAGATTCCGCGCATGCCCTGCAGGCGGATTTAAGAATGGCCCAGCTTTTAGCCACTAGCCGAAAGGATGATTATAAATATTACGGTCTACGTTTTTATAATAACACCGGAGTGAGTATTTTGCAGCCTGGCGAGCCGCTGCGCCAGGGCTGGAAGGTGGTGCGCTATGAGCCTCAAAGCGTTACCCCTCCGGTGAATCGGGATAACTTCGCGGTCATAAAGAGCGCGGAATTAAATGATAATCCTGAAATGTGCGATAAAACTTTTTTTACCAGCAACTTAATAGCGCTTGACGGGACAAGCGAATTTCAGGCAGGAACCCCTGGACCGCCGAAGCTGCATTCAATAGTTTTTAACTATAGAGGCTCGGCAACGGCGGATGGGCAAAGTCTGCTTACAAGTAATAATGACACTATTGTTCTTTCCGGGTACGGCAAAACTGTCACCATGCAACTTACTCCGTTAACCGGGCATGTTGAGGTTGGCGAGACGCAGTGATTTCCGCTTGGGAAGGGGGAAATATGTTCTGGTGGAGAAGGCTTAAGAGTAAAAAGAGAAAGAATTTCGTTTGTTGCGCGCAAAGCGGGCTTACCTTCATGGAAGTGCTTATTTCGCTTTTGGTGCTCAGCATAGGCGCTTTATCAACCCTGCAGATTATTAATGTGTCTATGAATACACATTATCGGGCAACCCAGGATGTTATCGCCAGCAATCTTGCTACTGCGTTGATGTCCGAGATTAAGGCTAAGAAATTTGAGGAAAGCCTGGGAGATGCTACCTTTGGCATAGAGAGTCCGGAATATCGCTTTGATCCAAGTCCAAGTGTTTCTTGGGATGATGTTGATGATTATCACCTGTTTTCCGAGCCCGTTCCTATGACCATAGGGGGCTTGTATATGACCGGAGCTGGAAGCAATTCCAGCGCGCCGAACTATCAGGGTTTTGTACGCAGCGTTGTCGTGGATTGGTATGATGTTACTACCGGTAGTGTAGTTGTTGGGACTCCTACCAGCTGTAAACAAATTAATGTTACTGTAAGAGGGCCTGCGGTAGGCGAATACAGCATTCTTGGTCATAAATCAGCCCCAGCAGGGCCTTAGGCATGACTCGACAGATCTTTAATTCGGGTAGATAGTTTAACGTATGGAATTCCTACCAATTATAATTCCCGCGGTATTAGTAGCTGTGATATTTGCGATTATATTGTTGCGCCAAAATCAGGTTTCGCGCAGGGAAATTGTGCGCCTTAGAAAAGAAGTTGAGATCCAGGCTTCCCGCCTTGCTTACCAAAAAGAGCAATTCTCGGATTCGGCAAATTATTTT
>Ga0209536_100007678_pt1 | contig 16335 bp, 23 predicted proteins | sample DeeMarSeWOR28_12_FD_187461 | JGI IMG/M metagenome (GOLD analysis project Ga0209536, IMG submission 187461) | Marine sediment microbial communities from White Oak River estuary, North Carolina - WOR-2-8_12 (SPAdes) (version 2) | ecosystem: Environmental > Aquatic > Marine > Intertidal zone >...
AGATATATGGTGTTATTTTTCCAGAAATACTTACCTTGATAAAACTTAGCTTCATCCAAATTAGAAATACCAAGTGCCTTTGAAAGTTCTTTGGCATTATCAAATATTTTAATCTGCACATTATCAAGTGCAGGAATTTTTCGAAGTATGTTAGCTAGTATTTTTTGATATTTAGTAGCTTGTCTACTTGCAAAAATAGTTTCAGCAACAGACTGTGCCGTAAGCCTACCCGGACCAAACGGGTCAAACAACCCTGTTCTACCTTCTTCAATAAGCACAGACAAATCATCATCAATGTCATTAACAGTGTTAGCAAAATTAAAACGTGTTAGTTTTGTTGTAGCTTCGTCATTAGCCGTAACTACTTCCCATTTAAGTCCAGTGTTTTCAGAAAGTGTTTTAGCATAGGCAACAGCATTACCACGATTCCTAAAAGGATTGCCGCTAGGATGCTGAACAATTAGTTCGTTTGTGTCTAAATTAGCAGCCACAATGCTTTTGGAATATTGTTCAGTGTAACGAGAAAGAAAGTCTTTTATCTTAATTGCTTCAGGGTCTTCAGACAAACGAATACGTTGATTGAGTATTTCAATAGTTTTCTTAAGTGCTTCTTCAATCTCTGCCTGAGATTTAGCAGACATTCCAGCAATCCCATCAGGAAGGTATTGACTTAAGTCTACTGAAAGTGTAAAACCTACTTGAGAAGCATTATCAACCCCCATCTTGTTTGTACCACTAACAATGTCTTTGCCCAACACCTTACCAGTTTCAGCAGCACCAATTGTTTTAGACGCCACTTTAGCTGTACTAAATGCTTTACCAACAAGCCCAAGTGCACCAGCAGCGTCTAGTCCAAGCCCCAATCTATCAAGAAACTCTTGTGTTTTAAGAGACAGAGAAAACGTCTTCCAATCAGTTACATCGAATGCATCTACAAGACGCATAACATTCATTACATTAAATACTTTTCCAACATCTCCGGGAAGAGTTTCTTTACTTACAATGTAATCAAACACAGCAGTGATGTTCTTAAGAGCATCTTCCTGTGTCATTCCTGCAAGTTTTTGTCTCCAATCATTAATCTGTTCAGCGTAAGATGCACCAACACGTTTTTTAACTCCGCCTATTTGTTCAAGTGCATCTGGAATAGTTACAAACGCATCATAAGAAAACTTACTTCCTACTCCAATACCTGCAACCAATCCGGGAACGCCACCAGCAACCATGCCTACACCTATTGGCCCCATAATTGCCATGCCTAGTGTTCCAACAAACGCTGCCCTATCAACTGCCAATCCTCTAGCTACAAGCAGTTTTTCAAACACTTCACTCATTCCAGCTTGTGATGCAACATCTTGTGCTACCCACATAATTTTTTCAGGAGCATTGTTTTCTAGTGTTGTGGGATTAGATGTAGCAAGATTAGTTGTTGCTTCTTTTGTAATTGTCGTTACATCTTTTTCCTTAGGTGCGTCTTGTACAGCAGCAGACAATTGGTCAATATAACGAGCGTGTTTTTCTGCTTCAATTACCATGCCTTGTGAGGCAGTGGCATTAAACATTTCTTTCTGGTCTTGCATTTGACGCACGTATAGTGCAGCAGCATGTTCTCTAATTGTTTGGCTACTAAAACCACCATCAGCCATAAGACGTTGATACGCATCTTCGTATGTCAACTTGCCTTGTGTAGCAGCCTCAAGAGCGAGTGCCATTTTGTTTACATCTTGCGTACCCGTTTCAGGCGGTTGTGAAGGAGTGGTAGTTTGATAAAGAATATCATCTACTGTATCAACAGGTTCATTGACATCAATGATACTTTCTCCCGGATGAGAAAGTGGTTGCCCTTCAATATTACTTAAATCTTGATAGGGAGTAGCTACCGTACTACTTGCTGCTATTGTTTCAGCCATTTATTATTCCCCAAACGAACCATGATAGGCACTGTTGTACGGGCCAGCAGAAGGACTAGAAGGTTGTGATTGCCCAAATACTGTTTTAAATCCACCAGCTTGTTGAAAAATAGTTCCACCAAGATTTGCAAATGCAGCACCTTGTGCAGCTTGTCCAGCAGCCGAACCATAATCAGCTTGTGCTTGACCAATGATAGCAGCCTGTTGTCCCATAGCAGTTTGTGTTGTAGCAATATCTGACATGTAACCAAGATTAGCAGCTTGCTGTGCACCTAAAGATGCCAAACCACCAGCTACACCACTACTACCCAATGTCCCTGTCATTGCACCACGTGATGTTAGTGCAGCCGCAGCAGCATAACGTTGACGTAGTTGTTGTCTAACAGCACGCACGTTTTGTATTTCAGCTTGTTGTTGAGAAATACGAAACTGTTCTTGTTGGGCAGCAGCTTGTCTTCCCATTGCTTCTTTTTGTTTTTGTCCAGCTTGGTATTGTTGAACTGCACCAACTGCGGCTGTTGCAGCGCCAATATATGCAAGTGTCACAGCTTCAAGTCCCATTATACTCTCCTTGTAGGACGCGCCATTATAATAGCACCGCCCTCTCTATGTATTTCTTCAAATCCAAACATCTGTTCAAACTTATATAACTTCTTATCATTATCAGAAATAAGAACAAATACTGAATTAACTCCACTATCTGATAAGCCTAACAACCATTCTTCAAACATCACCATGTATTTTTTATACAACTCTTTACTCCATTTATACAACTCTAAATGAATAAAGTAAGCATCGTTAAATATTTCATATTGCAAATGTCCATAATCGTTCTTAAGAACAGTGACACGATTAGACATTAGTTCCGCCATACACAGTCATACTCCAACCAAGAATACGCATATCATAATCAGGATCGGCAGTAAAGCGAAGTTGTATTGCTCTACCTCTACCACGTAGTTTGTTTTTAGTAATCACTACAGGATAGCCATCATCAAATTGAGATGATGAAGGAATAAACATACGCTTATGTCGATACACTTCTTGACCACCATCCCACTTATTAGGATTGGCGTTGTCTGTAAAGTCCCATCTACTTTGTAGTGTACAACTACTTTCATTAATGGGATTAAAGCTACCATCAAATCCTGTTTCAGTTCTTTCCATAAACACTACACAGTAAGACGATTGTTTAAACTTGCTAGGACTATTAGGAGCAAAGTTATAACCTGTCAACAAATAACAAGTTTGTTCAACACCTGTGTTGTCATAACTATACCAATCATAAAACTTACTTGGGGCATTACGTGTGTTTAGAAAATCTGAAAACGTCAATTCATATGTGCCACCAGATTCAGGAATAACTGTAAGAAACTTAAATTGTTTCTTGCTTGAGTAGGTAGCTTCCAAAGAAGCAACCACTGTATTACCACTTCCGTCGACAACTGTGTCGCCACTGCTATCAACTACTGTATAATCTAATGCTTCGTTAATGGTTTCTTTAGTTACAATAATGTCTGTAAACACAGGCAGTGCTGTAGATGTAGGGAAAGACAGTGTATAGAATGCTCCGCTACGAATATCTAATGCCAATATATTTGTTTTTTGATATGCAAACTCTGCATCATTTGTGGATAGATTTTCATTATAAGCCCAATACACTGTCTTATCAGACGGGTTATACGCTCCTACTGAGTATTGTCTAGCTAGTGCAGGAATGTCATTGTATAATGTTTTAATATTTAAATCAGTAATAGACTCAACACCAAGTGTCGCTACTTGCGTTCTACCAATTTTACAAATGCTGCTATAACTCCAAAACAAAATAGCATCATCTACGTCAACCACACTCTTCCAACTAACACATCCAAAGCTACTAATCTTTTGTACTTCATACCCTGTAGCACTGAATCCATTAGACGACGTTCCAACAATTGTCCAAACACCATTTGATGCAAGAACAACTACGCCGTTATTGTAAGTGATGATGTCTACAATTTCACCGCAATCTTGAATGAATATGACGCCGCCATCACTATCTACCAAATCACTCAACACTTCAGATGTAGGATCAGCATCTTGATAGCACTTGCCATACTTTGTAGTATCTGTAGCTACTTGACTAAAGTAAACAGCAGCGCCCAATCGTGTGCTTTGTATTCCACCAAACCACGCTCTACCTGCAAAGAAAGCACAAACTGACGGGCGATATTGTTCAGCTACCGTAGCAATTCCCGCTACGCCAGATGCAGTTGTTCTGTCTTCATTGAATGCATCAAGTATATATCGTCCTTTTGGTGCTGACGACGTACCAAAATCTTGTTTGTCAAGAACGTTACTGTCGAAGTTATCACTGGCATCCTTACCATATATCCAACTTTGTGCATTAGAAGGGTATTTTGCTTTTGCTGCAAAGTAGGCATCTATTTTAGTTTGATCCCAACCTTGATTAAACAAATTGTATTTGTGTTCATCAGACAGTGTTGTTGGTTTTTCATCAACTGCCAACCCGTCATCCAGTCCTTCAAAATCACGAATTTGTATATTAACTTCTGTAACACTAATTGTATCTGTACCAGCATCGTATTCTACAGACAGCGGATTAGTATCACGTGAAGTGATAATGAGTTTACCAGCAGCACTAGCACATTTGATGGGCGATGTACCTATCACTGAAGGATTACTTGTAGGTTTGTAGCTGTTTAGATCAATACTAAACGACTTCTTTTCTGACGATGTAGCAACTGGTGTGTCCGTATAAAAGAAAATATAGCGTCCACATTGCGCTACAATAAAATTAAGATCGCCATCTCCACCTACAGCAATCCATTTACTAGTAACAAATGCCCACAGATTTTTATCTGTACTTGAAATGTTTTGTGTAGTTTTGACATAGCTATCTTCTAGATCAAGGGCATTGCGTCTTGATATTTTTCCATTGATGTTAGGAATTAAATTGTCTCCATCTTTCCATGTATTTTTAGGAAAGGTGAAATACGATGCTTCAGTATTTAATCCTGCAACAAATGTAAACTGCTCGTCTTGAGCAACTTGTACACTCACGCTAGTATGTCCTTTCCATAACGTGCGACAACCAAAGCACGAATACGTTTGATAGACGTAAACTTCCCTTTCAATTCTTCAGGAAGATTGCCACCACCAGAAAATCTCAAGCTATACAATCCGGTTGGAGACATGTCACACACCAACTTTTTTTCTCCTTTGTCTACACTTTCCTGAAAGTTTTTCTTTATTTCTTTCAGTTTCTCTTTACGTTCTGCACCTTTTTGCATAACTTTATCAAACACTGTGTCTTTATTTTCGTCCATAATTCACCCGTAGATTCCATTTAGCTTGACCTGCACTATTACGCCACGCTTCGTTCTGCATGATGTTCCTACCACGTTGTGCCTTCCTTGCTTCGTTAGAATTGGCTTGTTGTTTCAAATTAATAAAGGCTGTGCTTTTACACTCTGACAAAAGAGTTGAGAACATTTTTGCTGGCATGTCAGGAGTAAAGGTGTCTTCATGTGTCCATGTAGGAACACGTGTACCAAAACAAACATTCTTACTTGTCTGAAGTGTGGTGTCTTCGCTCAAGTCAATTGCATCAAAAATAAAAAACTCGTCATCGAATGTAGTAAAGTAGATAGGATCACGATTGATAACAAACTTATTACTATCTACTACGTTAGCTGTTACTACACGCAGGTCTAACATGTCTTGAAAATCTTTAGGGGGAAGATAGGAAACATCTTTACCATTATATTTAACCCACTCTATTTTAGAATAGGTATCAAGCAACTGAAGATAGGTACGGCGAGTAACGTCTGCCAAACCTGTCATGCTAAATTTTGTTCCTAAGAACGGCCAATCACGTTGGCTAATCAAATCAAAATAACTTTCTTTTACAATTAGAGCAACTTGCTGACTTTCAACTGTGTCATCAATTGAATTGACATCATCACTGTCCATTGCATTAAGAACACTTTGCGTTATTTCTAGTAGTGTCATTGTACTCATTAAGTTTCTCCAACTGTAACTTTTATACAGATACTTTGTGCTACACCATTAGGAATTTCAGTAACAAACTCTTGTGTCAATTTACTTATTTCTGTATTACATTGTGCTTCATTTTTATATATTTGTTGCGGAGTTGTTGCAAATATGCAATTGGTCGGTACACACAAAAATAACACAGCAACAAATACAGTGTTCATTACGTATTCTTTAACAATACTAAATTAAATCCTGCTTGTGTAGCGGTAATGTTTGTACCGCTACTTGTACCATCTCCACCAACATACATTGATATAACATCATTAGCAGCAAATGTAGCAATACCAGAACCACTAACATGCAATTGATCTGCACCGTTTGTAGGTTTTTGTACACTGAGTGTACGTGTAGAAGTACTACCATTTACAGCGTATTTAAAATTATATTTTGTACCAGATGCAATTGCTGCTGTTGTAAAGTTAATCCAAAAATCTAACTTATATGTTCCAGCAATTAAAACAACTATTTCACCATCTGTAGGATCAAGAGTCATATTACGATAGCCGTTTGCTGCCCAATCGGTACCCGGATCAAATCGAGTATAACTACTAGCAGCAGCAAGGGCAAATGCAGTTGAGCCACCTACAATGTATATTTCACCGTATGCCATTCCCGGTGCATATTCCCATTGACCGCTTCCTGATCCATTAGCGACATAAATTTTATCAGCAGCAGCCGTAGCAGCACCTTTAGGTTCGTGTAGATTAGCTCCTGTAAGATTAGCATGTGCAACGTTAGGCATAATTTTTCCTTAGAAGTGGGAGAGGATATTTCTATCCCCTCCCGTTACACCGTTAGATGTAAGTTACAACCAGCGAAGCACTGCCCGCTGTCCAATCAACGTCAGCCGAAGCAACGTCAATCGTGTCAGCCGAGCTATACAGCTTCATCTCACGCGATGTGGCATCGCCGTCAGCCGTGTCGTCATAGACATACACGCCATCAGCAGCAATCACCGCACCAGCCGTAAGACTAGCCACACCCAACGCTGAAGTGGTGTGATAGCCATTGTCGTCATTGCCGTCACCAACAATGAGGGCATTAGAGGCACCTGCCCACACACTGTCAACCACGATTTTGACTTCAACAATACGGCTACCAGCAGCAATGGGAACATTGATTGCAGCAGCAGCGTTGATGTCTTTATACGTAAATTTAACAGCAGCCGTTTTCAGACCAGCGGCACCAACATAACTCTTACCGATAGAACCAGTGAGAGTGGGTTTGTTAGTGCCAAAACCAACAACCAGACCATCAGAGTTGGACCAAGTAGAACCACGATTTGCAGAAGTAGTCATGTCATCTCTCCTTAAGCGATAGTGTTAGGAGTGAGGGCAACTACCATGCTCTCAGGGCGATAGAGTTTGAGGCCAAAGCGGGCGTTCATAACATACTCGTCACGACGCATATCTTTGTTGCGCTCATACTCCACACGCGGTTCTTGACGCCATGCGCCCACGAACGGTGTTTCGTCCATGCCGCCAAGCGAACAGAACAGGTTTTGCACAAACCCTGTCGTTGTAACCGACGCACCACCCAGACCCGAATTTTCATCCGAGGCAGTTGTGGACAGGTAGTTAGAAACATAAACGTCAAAGCCGTAAATGTTCTTGATAAAAGCCATACCCGTAACGTCGTTCACAAAACCAGTGTTGACCAAACCTTCAAAACGCGGGTTGTTGCTCACTTGCACAATGTTACTAAGTGTGTTAAGAACATACTCTTGCGACGGATCAACAATCGCAACACGCATACCAGTACAGTTGGCCTTATCCAGAGCAAACTTAGCTTTCGCAAAGTCACCCAGTGTCAGGTTGCCTGATGTTTCCGCACCAACAAAACGATGAGCCGCACCGTTGATGCTGTTTGCATCAGCCAGTGTTTGGCTACCAGCCAGCGCGAAGATAGACGTTTCCATGTTCTCTTCAATAGCCCGACGCATTTTCGGAACAAACGACGCGATAAGTTGATTAGCATAGTACGCATCTTGTTTCGCTTTGTCCGTGATGTACGTAGCAGATTCAACATAACGATCAATCGTCAGGTTAAATTCACCAGTGTCCATCGAATCGTACACAACGGGTGTTTCTTCCGCTGTTTCACGCATCGGAATTTCACCAATTGACGGAATTGTCAGTTGGTTCCCATCAGGGAAGTTTGTCAACCACCGAACATACTTTTGACCTTGAAGACGATCTTTCAGGATTTCCTTAAGTTGGTCGCTCCAAATCTCAGCACGAACGAGGTTGGCATTCATTGTATCATAATTGAAAGCCATAATTCGCTCCTATTTATTTACCGTAATAGAGGCTAGGATTGCTCCTAACCGATGTGTCCATTTGCAGTTGAAAGTCTTGGCTATAGTAGAGTGATGGATTAGTACGACGAACATTATCAAAATATTCTTTAGTGCCTACTTTTGTAGCCCGACCTGTATTATTTACAGAGGCGTAGTTTACTGTCGTATTTATTCCACCGGCATCTGCCATAGTAGATTTCTGTGCTTCTCCTGCAAACAGTGATACAAACTTATCTGGATCAACTGAAGCTAGGTCAGTGTAGACTCGCTGCAAATCTGGAGTGATGGCAACAGCAGCAAATTTCTCAGCAGCTTTTTCACCAAACAACTCTTTCATTTTAGCATCAGCCTTTAGAATATTATCCTGACGTTTCTTCTTTGTTTCCAGACCCGTTACAGTAGCTTCAACCAACTTAGTAAGGTCTTCTACACTAGGTTGTTTAACCATAACCTGCTGGTCTGCGGGTTGTGTAGTCTGTTGTTGTTGCAACCGTTCCAAGACATCATCAATGGTTTTATTGGCAACAGTTTGTTCTTTAAGTTGTCGGTTTTCAGCCTTCAACTGTTCGATAAAACTGTCAGCATTAATATATGCTTTAGCCAAATCATCAACAGTCTTGTACTTCCTACCCTCACCTACGAGAGCAGCTACCATCTCAGATTGTGTCTGAGTAACAGAAGAGGTATCTTCTGCCTGAATCGTAGCGGTTTCAGTGACTTCCTGTGCATTGTCTGCTGTAAAAATTGTGCCATTGTCTGACATTTGATTCTCCTTTAAATGCCTCTATTGATATATTAGTAAAAAATACCCTAAAAATCCAATCACTTTTAAACTATTTTTTACTACCTTCAGGCAACATATCTATAACTTCTTGATATGCTTGTCTTTTTCCTGCTTCAAATGCTAATAAAGCGTAATGATTTGCAACAGAAAAATCTTCAGCTTTTATCTTATTAGTTGAACTTTTCAATTCTTCTAATGTCTTGTATAATGTAGTAAGACCATATTGCATGTTATTCCATGTTTTTTCCCACTCTTCTTTGGAGCAGTCTTCTGGTTTATGCTTACTGAGAATATGTCTCATTTACATCATTCCTTGTTCGGGCACACCTTCTTCGGGCATTGGTGCGCCTTCTACCGGCACTTGCTGTTCAACTTGCATATCTTCTTGAATCTGGTTCATCAGTCGTTGGGTTTCAGCTTGTTCAAAAATCATTACATTATCTTGAACAATCTTGTAATTAGCCCATCCCAAATTCTCCTCAAGTGCTTTGGCAATTGCTTTGCCAGAGATGTGAGCAGCCACAGACGGAATAGCAGCCACAGTCTGCACTGTTTGAGCCAACTCTTGAATAAACTTAGCTTGTTCAGCATAATGTCGTGCACCCATCGGATAAAGTTTACCATTGCCAACCAAATCGTCTTTAGTTACTTCAATGAAAACTTCGTTACCAAAATCAGGATCAATTGTTTTAATCCGTTCTACAGCACCAAAATTACGCCTACTTTCTTCAAGCATAGAATTAAGCAGAGGTTCAAGAATGTTTTTCTCAAACCAATTTACCTTACTTTGAAAAATACGACCCGCAGCATTTTCCAATACTTGCACTTCATACTTAGTTTTTTCACCCGGAGTGCGAATACCCATAGCTTGTTTAGGGGCACCAGCCAATTCTTCCATGCGGTTCATCAATTCAACAATCTGCATGTCAGCTTGCAATGCCGTAGCATCAGGACGCATAAACTCAACGTCCCCTTCATCACCACAGAATATAATCTCACCGGGTTGATATTCAAACTCTTCAACCGTAATGCCCTTAACTTTAGCAACAGGGTAGGCAATCTGGTCAAATACGTCAGCTTTCAGGTTTTCCAAATGGTCGATGCGATATTGCATCCCCATCAATTGATCCAACGGACCTTGTGCCCACAGGTTGTCACTACGAAGACGCCAGCCACAATGGAAGAAAGGTTTCTTTCCAAGCCAGCTTTTGTTAGGTTGATTACGAAGAATAAGTTTTCTATCAGCAACAGTGATTACAACGTCACGAATATACTTACCCGTATCCCTGTCCCAAATATCTCCCCAAAACTCAATCAGTTCTACAAGATCAGAATTAATATACTCATCAAGACTGCCAAATCCATCTACTTCCAATCCGTTTTGTTTATAGCGTTCAGGATTGTCACGGTAGGAAGCACGAAATTCCATGAGTTGCTGTACTACTTTTTTGTCATACCCAAGTGTAGGATTAGTTTCAATGTCATTCATCAAATCGCCAACGCTCTTAAGAACACGCCGAATAAACGGGGTGGTTTCAAAGTTGGTAGAAAGAGGGTTCATAACTACATCAAGCGGATTAACACGAAACGCACGTGGGCCTGTATAAAGGTTAATAGACTCTCCTGTATCAGGGTCTTTCTTTGTTTCAGAAACAAACATGTGTCCAACAAACACATTTCCGTAATCAATATAATCGTAAATAAGTTGAGATACAAGAAGTTGAAAGTTAGACGCTTTCAATTTTTGTTTCATATAATTTACAATGGCAGTACGCTTCTTAGCCAAGTCTTCAGTTTTATCCATGCTTTCCCACGTAAACCAATCTTCGCTAGGAAACAATGCAGCAATGTAGTTGGCGTGCAAGTTGTCCCTAATTTGGGTGAGCTTGGGTGTAACAGTGGAGTTTTTCCACGGAAGTTTGGAGTTTTCAGTTTTGCGAGTGTCCGTTGCAAACAGATATTCACGCAACTCTTCCTTCTCTTCTTTCCAAACAGTACGAGCCATGTCCCATTTAGCCCAGTAGTCTACAATTGTAGCAGCTAGATGGTTAGGTTCATCATAAGCAATTTGAATATTGTCTTGCATTTTATCTCCTATTAAGCAGCTACACCGCCAAAGCGTGTTGAGTAAATTATGTTCTTATCTTTCTTTCTCCAAAATCCTGACGATGCTGTTGGCGGCTTTGCAATTTCTACCACACTTGCCAAAGCATCTTTAACGTCATCGTGTTCAGGATTGGTCATTAACAATTCTTCTTCTAACACTTGACAGTTACCGCCTTTATAATGCCAAATCATTTGGTTTGAATAACGCGGTTCTAATATTGCACTAATACGTTCTTCTTTCTTCATATTGCGAGGAGGATTATATTCTTCAATTGAAAATATAACATCCTGACTACGCATATACTCTTTAAACTGTGTTACGATGAGGCGTTGTGCAGCAACCACCTCAGCACGTATTTTCCTAAACTTCCACTTTTTATACGCTTTCTCAACTTTTTCATACATTACACTTATTTTATTTGTTTTAAATCTGTCAATGTCTAATACATAAATATTATTATCTTCATCGACACCAATTACAACAAGTGCTGTGTAATCTGCTGTATTACTAACTGTAAACGCAAAGTCAATGGCAGCATATACGTTTAGTATATTGTCGCCAATATACCAAACTCCACTAACGTTTTCTAACTTCTCTCTATCAAACCACTGAAAATTATCTTTACTTAAATACTGTGCTTCTATAGCATTTGGATTATTATAATATTGTGCATAAAATTGGGTGATGTCCAAATACTTTGCTTTTTTTCTAGCCAATTCGCGGTCATCAAACCCAAAACTCTTACCGTCTTTTCTACGCTGTTTAGGCCACAGAAACTCACCATTTGTTTCTACTTCGCGTTCAAATACTTCATATACAGAATGTTCAACATCTTCTTCTATTTCTTCATCAAAGAATGTTTCTGTCATTTCCATTAAGTCTTTGTACAAATCAGCAGGATGATAGCGTGTTCCTACTACCCATTCTTTAGCACCCGTTGTTTGAATTGAAGACAGTTGGGAATAGGTAGACCTCACCTGATCCCTACCAATTTCTGTATAAGCATTTGAAGGCACTACAACGTCATCCAGCACTGCCACATTACAATGCAACCCTGTCATGTTAGCCGTCAGTCCACATGCCTTAATTGTAGCATCACGCACACCTTCAGCTTTACGTTTGGGGTGGTCTACACTAATCTCATCGACAGCCCACCGTTCACGTTTGTTCTCATTCTCATTTACCATCTCAGGCCAATAAAAACGATAGATGTCACTAGTAATAATATCTTTAATAGCTTTAAGTTGTTTCTCTGCTAAGTCTGCTGTAGCACTTACATACAATATAGTTATTTCTGGATACTTAGTAATCCACCAAGCAGTACGATAGGCAATCATTGCACTCTTTTGGTGGTCACGCGGAAGCAGGACAAGCTGGTTGTCTTTAGCGTCTAGCCGTTGCCACCAGTTGCACAACTCTTCGTGAATGCTGCCAAGCACACGATGAGGAGCAACAAGTTTAATAAAAGTCAACAGGTCTTGTTCTGCCAACTCTTTAACTGATTGTTTGTCTGCCTTGCTTATTTTCATTGAAGTAAGCCGTATCCATTTTCTTGCAATAATTGATCGCCTATTTCTAATAGTAGATAATCGCCAACACTAAAAACATCTACGTCATTTTCCCAAGCAAATTTAAACATGTCATTAAGTGTTCCAGTATAACCTTTGTCTGTCAACAAGTCATACCACATATCATCAACTGTGCCGCTATATCCTAAACTTGTAAGTATTATTTTTTCTAAGTCTTGAAGTGTACCCGTAGATACTCCACTATATGCTACAAGATATGCACGATAACCATCCGTTAAAGATGTATTAAAACTCAATGCTTTTAAATTGATTAGTTTTGAATCATCAATTGCACTCATTTCATTTTTCCTGTACGTGTACGTTTATAACTTCTGTTAGCACGTGCTGAAACAACTTCCCAATTTGAAGAAGAATTACTACCTCCTTTTGATAAAGCACGTTTGTGATTAACATCTTTGCCATCACCCTTTCGTACTTTACCAGCACGTTCCATAGCACGACGAGCTTTGTTACGTTTAGCCCGTTTCTTTTTAACAGAAGGCTTACCGTCATAGTTACGGTATTCTTGTTTGTAGTTACGTTTGTAATTAGGTGAAGATGGCATTACTTACCTCCCTTCACTACACTAATACCAAGACGTTCCATGTCTTCTGTAACACGAGCAGACAACTCTTGTTTAACTTCTTCTTCCGTTTCTTTTCCTTTCTTAGTGCGTTTGTCACGCATAGCAAACCCTCCTTCAGCAATCCACTTAGCAGCCGTAGTTCCATTAGGTGAGGCAGAGTGTATTACCAATTTCTTTATTGCTTTACTCCGCAATTTTATTTCCAACTCAACTGCCCACTTATCGAAGATAGGAGAAAGACGAGGATGGTTACGAATTAACAACCAGTGTTCGTAGTCACCAATAAGGCGCATAGCTGCTTCGTATTCTGTGGGGTCTTCCGCTTCCAAATAAATCGGTTTCCAATCTTTGTAAAGTGACCAGATAGGTTCAAATCCCGATTTTGAAGAGAACTCGGAAAACAAAGCCAACACAACTCTACGTCCGTATGCATCAATTACTTTACTCCTAATTGATTCGTAATCAAAAGACTTCACTTTTTAGCTTTCTTTTTCTTTTTAGCTTTTTGTTCTAGTGCGTAGTAAACATCTTTACCTTTTTTCTCACCGTACTCTTTTTTAAGAGCAGCCATTTTCTTACGATTGATTGGCATATTGTCTCCTTACCATTTTACTTTGTCAGCCCAATAAGCAGCACTCATCTTACCTTTAGCAATGTTCTTTGCGTGCCTAGCTTTAAATGATTTACGACGAGCAGCATACGACTTACTCTCACCTTTCTTTTTAGGACTACCTTTTACTCCTTGCTGTCCAAATCTAATAATCTTTTCTTTACCGTTAGCGCACGCTTTAACCACATGTGACTTAGTAGGATGTCCCGGTGTACGTTTAGGCTTATTACAAGCCATTTTTGATTTATTAACTTTTTGTGCCATTTGCCATCTCCACTCCTGTTTTTCTAGCATCTTCTGTTCTACGTGTCCAACCCACTCCAAACACATCGTATGTGCTAAGTGATTTATAAAACTTTAAACGTTCGTCACTAAACATCTTTACCACATCGGCGGGATCAAGTTGCTGTGTAGTAAACAACGTCTGTGGGCCAATAATGCCGTCAGGCCATGTCCCTACAACAGCTTGTAATGTTGACGCACTTCTTGCAACACCGGCATTAACAGCAAAATCAAACACAACATAATCTACACCAGAAGGAAGCTCGTCACCTTTAATCTTGTCCCAAAACCGTTGCTTGTATAACGGCGTTACCTGTCCCACTGTCAAGCTACGCATTTCTTCTTCACTAGAGGGCTTACCTATCCACTCTTCCCACACACGCTGCGTTACACCCAAGTTGGTGCGCCCACCCGGATCACGAGGATGATTAGCATATCCACCCTCATGTACCAGCATATTCTTTAAAGATTGCTCCCAGTTTTCCTTCATTTCTTAGCCCATCCAGCAACAATACGAGAACCAAACAGGAAACCGAATGCAATGTTTGCTGCCTCAAGCGCGATGGTTCTGATTGCATCATCGACAGGATAATATAACGTTGAGATTCCGACACCTATTACAGTCAATGCTCCGATGTACCTAGCAGAAGCGCGTAGATCAACTACCCATTGAGAAGGCGTACCAATCGGAGCGTCAAGTTTAGCCAGCTCCTCAAGACGCTTGACTTCGTTGTCATTGAGTTTTATCTGCTCGTCAATGGTGGTAGGTTTGACGCCACCAAAGAAGTTGGTGATTAGCTGTTTACCGCCCTCAACAGCAACCGGCAGCAATGCTCCAATGATGGATTCGATAATCATTTATCAGCCTTCTCGTCGATCTTTTCTTCAATCCTCGCAAGAGTGTTTTCAATCCGGTTGAGGTGTTGAATGAAATCGTCTCGACGAACATAAGTAGCGGGTATGTCAGAGGCTAATTCAGTAACGCGCTTGTGAAGCGCATCATCAGTGCCTTTGAGTTCCTTAATTGAGTCCAAAACAGACCTCAGAAGGAAACCACCAAAAGCACCAGCGCACATCACAGCAATATTGAATAGCCCCTGACTTTCCATCATTACTCCTTAGCTTCTTCTTTTTTCTCCAGAGCTTCTTTCAGCATCCCAAAGAACGCATTCCGGCCAACCTGAAGCTGATCCACGTTAAACCGAGCAGAGGAGAGCTTCCTGTCCAAGTCCGCTACGTGATTAACCAGCACCTGCTGCTCTTGAGTCATTTCGTTAAAGTCGTACTCAACACCGTCTAAAAAAATAGAATTTTTCTTGTCAGCCATTTGTTTTTCCTTTCAGCTTACAATTTTTATTGTGCCAGCGACGAATTGTTACTGGCTTCGCTTTATGTCCGCAATGCGGGCATTCAATTTCAGGAAGATTTTTCTTTGCAAGACTCATTTTTAGTCTTGTTTCTTCACTGAACTCATGTGCAACAGGAGTATATTTTCCTGTCTTGCTCCAATGATTTTTCCTCATGTTTTCACGCATGACATCTTTTGGAACAAATTCTTTTCTTAGAAGTCTTTGCCTTCTGCTGTTTAATGAAAATCTTGCATTTTTCGCACCTAAATGAGATTCAGACATTTTCTTTCTAGTTTCTTGTGAAGGGTTTGATGAGCCTTCGCCGCCAGAGGTTAAATTTGTAAGTCTATATCCAAGTCGCAAAAGTTGATCTATGCGTTCGCACTCTACTAAAAAAGCGAGTTCTTCATCAATGTTTTTGATGATTTTTCTTTTTGTGACTTTCCCACACTTTTTCGCTACGTTTTTCCAGTATGGATTTTTATCTGCTTCAATCCATATCCTATCCCCAGAGCCTTTCCCGACGTAAAACACCGCTCCAGTATCTGAACGAATATGCTCATACACATAAAAGCGGTTCATCGTCTTCTTTCTACTTTTGGTTAATAGGCTGCGTCGTAATAATACGCAGGACTGCTACTCCGACAGAGATGACCAGCATCACCCACCCCGTATTAGCAGGGCCGACGATCTGAGTAACAACTGCCTGAGACTGTTCCAGTATCCCACCCACGGCAATCAGTATGGCGAACCAGAGCGTTTTGGATTTAAGATATTGCAT
>Ga0209536_100007679_pt1 | contig 16335 bp, 8 predicted proteins | sample DeeMarSeWOR28_12_FD_187461 | JGI IMG/M metagenome (GOLD analysis project Ga0209536, IMG submission 187461) | Marine sediment microbial communities from White Oak River estuary, North Carolina - WOR-2-8_12 (SPAdes) (version 2) | ecosystem: Environmental > Aquatic > Marine > Intertidal zone >...
CCTGACAGTTACTGACGTCAATCGTACTCCACAGCTAACGCCCATTTCAGATCAGACCATGAATGAGGGTGATACCCTGGATGTGCCGGTATCCTCAACTGATCCGGATGGAGATAATATTACCTTGACCGCCAACAATTTACCCCTATTTGGGAATCTTATCGATAGCGGAAATGGCACTGGTACGATTCATTTCATTCCCACATTTAATGATTCCGGAACTTATGCGGATATATGTATAATTGCAACCGATGACGGTAATCCCGCTCTGTCGGATACTACCCGCTTTACCCTTACAGTGAAAAATGTAATCGTTGTAGCAATTGAGGATTTAAATAACCCGCTTCCAACTACATTCAATATTTCAGCAAATTATCCTAATCCATTTAATCCAACAACAACGATTAAATTTCAAATCCCTAAAATGGCAAATATTAGAATCGAAGTATTTAATATCCTCGGTCAAAAGATGCGCACACTTGTGAATGCCCGTTTGGAACCTGGATACTATGAAACCAATTGGGATGGTACTGATGATATTGGAAGCCTTATCAGTAGTGGGATTTACATTTACATAATTAAAGCTGAGGATTTTGTCAAGTCGAAAAAGATGATCTTGCTGAAATGACGCCGTTAAAATGTAGGAATAATAACCGAAGGCAAAGAGCATAAGAAACATGGGGAGAGGTGAGATGGAAGCTAAATAGATGATCCTCCTGGAAAGACTAAATGGGGGGACATATAAATATGATTGGGATGCCAGCGGACTAGCCAGCGGTGTCTATTTGTACCGTATTCAAGCAGGCGATTATTCAGAGGTTAAGAAGATGATCCTCCTACGTTAAGACGACGTTTGACAAATGTTGATGAAGCAACATCAAGGCGGTCAAAAGACCGCCTTTTTTATACTATAAATCAAACCAATAGGAAAATTTTGCAAGAAAAACATTATTGGCCTCGCTGCTCCAAAGGTTTGTAAAATCCCTCCCGAAATCAAACCTTCCGGGGTGCTCTGTATTTTCTTTGTTATGGGTCCAGACAAGATAGAAAACAGAGCCGGGCTGTACTTCCCATCTTAATACTGCATTTCCACGGATGGATTTAAAATTAAAATCGGGATTATCAAAGGTGTTTTCTCCCGCTGGCCCGGCACCATCTGCATCAATCGTATAACTATCATCCTCATCATCATAACTAATGGTAGAATTGTTTTCGCCATAAATATTATACTTTTTGGAGTTCGCCCGGGCCAGTTCCTTAAAATTTTTATAGTCACCGACTGAGAAAAATGGCTGAGCATACAGTTGTAAGCTTAGCTTCGGATTAAATGACCAGTTTAACCGTAACTCCGCGGATACAGTCTTGTGATCTATCTCTGCAAAAACATAACGTGTACCAAAAGTTTCCGTAGCCAGCGCATCACCAAAGTTATCGACCCATTGATTTTTGGTATTGTTGAATTCATAAGTCGGCCCGAACGTCACTTCAATACGCGACATCGGTTTCCATTCAATCTCGAGACCGTAATCATAACTGTAACCGCCAAAATCATCGCTGCGGTATCCGCCAAAAGGAGAAAAAATAGTCTTTTTCCGACTATCCGTATAACCGCTAATATTGATTGTAAAACTTTGCGGAATTATAGCTTTGGGGCCCCCGCGGGTTAGCGTTACCGAGGTTGCCTCTGCATTATAATTCGCATTCATGCTAATTCCCCACCAATTGAGAAATTGAACGCTGCCGGTGCTATAAATACCCTGGCGGGTTACATTGTTTTCATAATCCGATGATCTGTTATAGGCGACAAAAATATTTTTTCTTCTGAATATTTGATCAGGTTCGAACCAACGGTAGCCGGTAACAATATGCCCATTTATTATATCTGCAAACCATTGCGAACCAAGATCGTTATGCTCAAAACCAGGTGACGCCGTACCGATAGCGGTATTCAAATAGAAATTCCCTTTTTGTTTATTGAGCATAAAACGTGAAAATACACCGGCTAATGACGTACGCGAAGTATCAATCGGCATAAATGTTTTATCGGGCCGTTGAAAATATCTGTAGGGTTCCTTCTGGAGTTTGGTTAAAAAGGTCTGTGTGCCATGAATATATGATCCAATGGCCGAACCGGTGAGGACATATGTTTCATCATCATCCAAAAATGTCCAGCCGTCAATCCCAAAGGTATAGGCGTTTCTTCCCAGAATGTCACTAAGTTCCGGCATATTGAGATCCCTATTTACAGATGTAAAGATCAAACCAAGCGCCTGTTTTCCTTTGTTAAATTCCTTTTGTGTACGCAGCACGCCGTAATGAGTAAACGGCTCGACTGCTTGTTTAATTATTCCATCCTCTCCGGTATCAAGGCGGGCTTTGGTTTTTTCAGTAAATGCGGTCAGAACACCAAGTGACCATGTTTCATCCAATTTTCCACTTAATTTGCTGGCACCGAGTATTCGTGTTTCTGTTGGAAAATCTACAAAGTCCGCATCTGCAGCGTCACCCTGCGGTGAACGTCCTATTCTTCTGGAATAAAACAGAGTTGGGTTGCTGAAGTTAAAACCCCAATTATCATTTGCACCGCCATATCCAAACTCGAATGTATTTGCCCCTTCAATAAAGAAAGGCCTTTTTTCATCAAAAAAATTCTCAAATGCGGTTAAGTTTACAATGGCAGGGTCCACTTCTACCTGACCGAAATCGGGATTGATAGTAACGTCTAAATTTAAATTGCTGCCGATACTGACTTTAAAATCGCTACCAAATGATGTTTGATATCGATTACCTTCATAGAAGGGATCCTCTTTGTCGTGGCGAAGATACTGGGCTTTTTGAACCAGATATGGCAGCAATTCAACACGCTGCTTTGGTTTAACCCCAATCAATCCGGTAAGATCGGCAAATTTTGATACAAAGCCGCTCTCTGCATAAGGAACCATTACCAGAAACGACATCTCGTGTTTACGTTTAATGTCCCTGTTCAGATTTATACCCCAGGTCATTTCTTCGGCTTCATTAAAGCGAAGCTGGCTGAAGGGTATTCGGACTTCCGTATACCAGCCCCTATCATCAAAAGTTGATTTTGCTTCCCAGATGCCATCCCATGAATCATCCATCCAACCATCGTTATAAAGTGTTCCATCGGCGACTGATCCACCAGGATTAACGGCAAAATAATTGCCGGTCCTGTCATCATTGTAGGGGTCCATATATATCCACAGCCAATCTGATTCCGCAATTTTATCACGGCGCATCAAAGCCATATCAATAGAATCGGGATTTGAATCATAAAACCTGCCGCTGAAATAAATATTAGATTCATCGTAAGAAATCCACATTTCAGTCGCTTCGGATATAGGTGCGCCTTCTGTGGGATCCTTTTGAGTGAAATCCGCTATCGCAGGATTTTGATATAGTGGTTCGGACAATATCCCATCGATTTTCAACGGTTCATTTAATTTGTAGGACGTAACAGCTTTATTTGTATCTTGATCGTTCGCAATAACTAAGGAAATTGAAATAATTGTCAGGAAAGAAATAGTAAAGAATTTCATATTAATCCTACTGGCTTTAATATTTCCACATCCATAGACGTATTTAAGACCTATGAGTTTCCTGAAATATTTTTATCTAAAAGAACGCTACTTGACGAAAAATTGACACCGGATGATTATAAAATAAAATGGGATAGTAAAAATGATTCTTGTAATTCTTCTGAGCCCCGTTGTCTATTCTTACAGATTAAGAGCTGGGGAGTATATTAAAGGCAGTAAGATGATATTTTTAAAATAACCTGGACGCATCGTGGGAAAAGGATGAATAAATAACTAAACAGTAATCGCAAGATTTAGGAGGCTGATTACCATGTATCGACTTCTTATTACAATCGATTCTCCTTCACTCTCTGCTTAAATGCATTCGCAACTATTATGAAAGTTCCATCGCCGAAATACCCTATAATACAGGCAGGTATTGATAGTGCCATAGGTATGTTTTGTATATAATTTTGAAGATTCCATATGGGAGATTACTTATGAAAAAAAGACAAGATGGAAAAAGACTTGATCATCAAATAAGAATACCTGAATTGGCACTCAAAAAAGCAACATCTATATTCGTCTTAACGTTATACCTTATTTAAATGTGATATATAATGAGAATGAAATTTCTTGTTATAATTATCTGTCTATCAAGCACTTCTTTTTGTCAATGGTTTTGGCAGAATCCTTTGCCTCAAGGAAATACATTAAACTCAGTTAAATTTATCAATTCAGATACAGGTTATTCAGTTGGTTGGCATGGAACTATTATTAAAACAATCAATGGGGGTCTGGACTGGAATATACAGGATAGTCCAACCAGGGATTGTCTGTTATCAACATATTTTATTGATGAAAGCACTGGTTGGATTGTAGGACAGGGAGGAATTATTTTAAATACTAAGAATGGAGGTTTAGATTGGACAACTCAAACAAGCGTCACGTGGGTGACACTACGTGATGTGTATTTTATAAATGCTGATACAGGCTGGACGGTTGGCGGAGAATTAAATGATAACGTCGTTTTAAAAACCACCGATGGTGGAAACTCTTGGTTTATTAAATTTTCAAGTCAAACATTTTTATTTTCATCGGTATTCTTTGTTAATTCTCAGGTTGGATATGTCGTTGGGGGAAATCAGATTCTAAAAACTATTGATGGTGGTGAACATTGGGTTTATAAACCCAGTCAGAATACTTGGTCTCTTACTTCAGTCTATTTTATAGATGAACAGTGTGGTTGGGCTTGTGGTGGAGATGGAAGTAGTGTTCTAATAATAAAGACCATTGATGGTGGTGAAAGTTGGTTTGAGCAACCAACTGGAACTCTAAATCAATCGTTATTTTCCATATTCTTCATAAATGCATACAGAGGTTGGGCATCAGGTTCTTTCGGAATGGTTTTGATGACAGTTGATGGTGGAACTAATTGGAGTTATAGTTCAAGTGGCACTGAATACGCTCTTACTTCTATTTATTTTTCCAGCCCAAATACTGGATGGGCAATAGGCGATGGGGGAACGATTATTAGAACGAATAACGGCGGCAATAATTGGTTTCACCTGTCAAGTGAACCAAGCGGAGATTTTTTTTCCATTTTCTTTGTTAATGAGAATATTGGCTGGGCAGTGGGTAGTCCGTACAATGTTACTTCAACATATATTTATAAAACAATGAATGGTGGTTTAAACTGGATAGAACAGGCAACAAATTTCATTCAGCCACTTGCATCGGTATATTTTTTAAATACGAATATCGGATGGTCGGTTGGATATGGTAAACTTATTATTAAAACACTTGATGGAGGAAATAATTGGATTGAAAAACTGGTGGGTATTCCCCTCCCCATGTGTAGTGCTTTTTTTGACGTGTTTTTTTATGACAGTGATTGTGGTTGGGTAGTAGGGGAAAATGGTACAATTATTAAAACCTCTGATGGTGGTGACAATTGGATTGAACAATATAGTGGTATTAATGCTCGTCTTGCTTCTATTCATTTTATAAGTCCTGATACCGGATGGGTATCGGGAAATAATGGTATTATCTTAAGAACCACAAATGGTGGTACAAACTGGATGTCACAAAATAGTGGAATAAATAATTATATCAGTTCTATCTATTTCATGAATTCAGATACTGGCTGGGCAACTGGTGGGAATGTTGTTCTAAAGACAACCAATGGAGGAGGTAACTGGTCCCACTATCCTGTCCCATCAAATTGGACTGTATATTCACTTTGCTTTCCATCATCAAGATTAGGCTGGGCGGTTGGTATTGCAGGAGGGACATTTTACCAATATGGAATTATAGCTAATTCTAGCGATGGTGGTGAAACATGGACGAAACAGGAATGCCCGACAAATCATTGGTTGAGTGAGGTTTCGTTTGTCAGCGAGAATACTGGCTGGATTGCTGGGAATTTTGGAACAATTCTGAAAACCACGAATGGTGGAGGTATCACCAATATTAATAGAGCCAAATATAAAATAGCAGATGATTTCCATTTAAGTCAAAATTATCCTAATCCCTTCAATCCAGCCACCCACATCGAGTTTTCAATTCCCAAATCTGGATTTGTGGCGCTGAAGGTTTACAATATTTTGGGAGAGGAAGTGACAACGTTGGTTTCGGGGAGACTAACTGCCGGAAAGTATAAATATGAATGGGATGCAAGCGGACTGGTAAGCGGAGTGTATTTGTACCGAATTCAAGCAGGCGATTATTCAGAGGTTAAGAAGATGATCCTCCTACGTTAGCACGGGGGATCAAAACCATTAAGCTAAACGAATATCAACAACCCAACCAGGACTGAACTATCCGCAGAGATCACAATCAACAAACCCGCCGGCAACAATCCTTTGGTGGGAAGCCGGAGGCCAGCAACAACTCAATTTCACCGGCGGGCTTATCGATTAACCTGATTGTATTGTATGTCGCATTAAATAAAGCTTCGGTCACAAAAAAATAGGAGGTTAGAAATGAGAAATGAACCCAATCCTGTGAGGATAATTGTCAAAAAAAAGTGTTGGCTTCATATTTTATATGTCTGGTTGATTCAATTTTAGCTCCGGCGGAGGGACTTGAACCCCCAACCTAGTGGTTAACAGCCACCCGCTCTACCATTGAGCTACGCCGGAATATTCTTGACAATGCGGGATAATCCCGATATTAACCTTTTTTGCAATGCAAAATATAATTTCTCACTCCAAGCGAGTCAAATAAATTTAATATTATTTGTCCAGCTTGTAGATTCTTCAACATACTTTTTTTGTGAAACCCAAAAAAATTGGGTGCAATGTAAAGAATAGTACTATATATTATGCGCTAAATTCACTTCAATTAAATTAAATCAAATCAATAATTAAGGAGGAGATGTTATGAAATCGCTTTACTCGAGGTTGTGTCTCAGCATCATTCTATTAGTTCTACTTGTTGGCGCTTACGGCTATGCTGGAGATGAACAGAAATCGGAAATGTCCAAATCCGGATTTTTTACTGACTATTTATGGCAGTGGAATGATGTTGAAAAGAAACTCACGGATTTGGCGGAGGCCATACCCGCAGAAAAATATTCATGGCGACCGGCGGAGGGAGTTCGGTCGATCAAGGAAGTAGTCGTGCATGTAGGAGGTGGAAATTACTATCTCCCGTCATTGATTGGCATTAAACCGCCTGAATCATTCTCAATGGATATGGAAAAAACAATAACCGAAAAACCTGACGCAATTAAGACAATGACAGAATCGTTTGAGCATGTCCGTAAGGCTCTCGAAGGCATGTCAGATGCTGACTTAGATAAACCAGCAGAACTTTTTGGAAACAAAACCACCGTTCGCAATGCGCTTTTTCTTCTACTAAGTCACACTCACGAACATCTTGGCCAATTAATTGCGTATGCGAGGATGAATGGTGTGGTGCCTCCCTGGACAGCAGCTCAAGAAGCTAAGCAAGCTGAAAAGGAAGAGAAAGGGGAATAGAAAAAGTCAAATTCTGAATACGAAGCATTCTTCAAAGCCTCATCATGGAACCTCATTCCGGTGAGGCTTTTGTTTTGGAAAGCTGGTTTTTAATAAGCAGAACCAGCCCTGCAACCAAGGTGAGCAATAATACGGAATAAAGGGTAAGGTTGAGATAATTGGTTTTAGCCTCCAATTGAATTGGATTTAAATCTCCAAACAAAACAAATGGCGCCCAGAAAAACGGATCTTTCCGGCTCACCTCTGCATCTTTCAGATAATCCAGTTTTGCCAGCCGTAATGCCTTATTCTTATTGACGCCTTGCTTAAGATACCCATAAAAATTTTCCATTATGATGCCGGTGGCCTTATCTTCGACATTCCATAAGCTAACCACCATACTCGGTACGCCTGCATAAAGGAAAGCACGTGAGATTCCTATAAGCCCCTCACCTTTCCTCAATTTCCCTAATGCCGTATTGCAAGAGCTTAACACTACTAAATCTGCGTTTAATCGCAAATCAAAAACCTCATAAGTTTGAAGGTAGCCATCCTCCTGCGAATTTTCTTTTTGTGATAAAATCACTTTTGAATACAGTGGGTCGGTGTCATTTATTTCAAAATGACTTGCCAGGTGAATAATTCGGAATTCAGATGCTCTCTGTTTGAAGTTTCTTTCGGAAGCATTCTTTCCAACGAAAACCTGCGGTGAACCACTCAATAAATTACCAATATTCTTCACCTCAGCTTCTGAGTTTGGCAATGGCAACAAACGATCTATTCTCGAATTATTTCTCTCTGGAACATCCATTTGCGAAGTTTCCGGCAATTCAAAATCAGGATTTCCGAACGCTAACAGGCTCCTTGCGGGATTTTTTACTTTATTTAAGGTGGGATCCAATAGACTTGCTGATTGCAAGTAGGAGATATTGACTTTTTCTATCAGAAATTTTGCGTTTTGAAAATCATAACGATTTTGAGTGTTATTTGTATCGGTTACCAAAGCTTCGAATGGCAAATAGTACAAGAAATCATCGGGAACGATTATTAGTTCCTGGGACTGACCAATAATCGGTTCAAGATTTTTTAGGAGGTCTGCATAAAGGGTATATGCAGGTGGTACGGAAAAATCAGCTTGTTCCGGACTGAAAATGTAATCAACCGATTTCCTGTCTTCAGAGGTCTGTGCTTGAAATATATTGCTTAGCCTCACAAGTTTCTGCTTCAACTCGTCTCTTTTAATCGGGATACTATGATAAATCAGTGTATCGCGGCTAATAGCAAATAGTGAAGTGCTATTTGATCCCACGACAAATTCAATCAACAATTGTCCGTCTCTTATAATACTATTTTGTAGCTCACTTAATGATATCGGTTCGGCAGAAGTCATTTGAAAATATGGATTAAAATTCTCTCGTACTGATTTGATAATCGAAACCTTTTGAAGTTCCAAGGCGGTTATTTTTTGATCCAGTTCTAAGAGACGTTCCTTACCCTGATCGGTCTTTGTTAATTCCCGGGATAACTCAAAATGAGCATTTTCGAGTTGATCCTTGATTTCAATTAGCGAAAAACGGATCGAATCCGGAAGCAATTCAGAAATCAAAAATTGGCCTTTTGCTAGAATGTTTAGGAGTGTTTTGGCCTTATACTTCTCAACGAAATCAAAAGATTTCTCATATTTTTGCTCTTGCGCCAACAGTTGAATAATAGAAGGATATACTTCATATCTATCTTCCAGGAATCCGGTTGCAAGGGATTCAATATTCAGATTCTTTCGTACCGAATCATAAACAGAAATAGCAGCTGCATAGTAGTCAATCGCTTTTTGTGCCTCGCCACTTGCCTGGTAAACAGCACCCAACCCAGTGTTTGCCTCCCAGATTATTTGCGCATGATGAATTTCTTTGCCTATCGCCAGGGATTTAAGATGATAATCATTCGATTTTTCATAATCTTTAAGTCTAAAATAAAGATCACCAAGTTTGGTTAAAATATAGCCTTGCTCCGCTTTCTCGTCCACTTCCTCTGCGATCATCAATGCCGCTTGATATTTATCTAAAGCATTACTCAAATCCTGAACTTGAGTATATGTTTCCGCTAAGCCAGTTAGGATCATACACTTTTCTATTTTGTATCCCCGTTCATTGACGAGCAGTAAAGCCCCGTTAAGGACACGAAAAGCTTCCGGATAATTTTTCAAATCCTTTTGGAGAAGTCCAATATTATAAAGCGTTCGAATTTCGGTGCGAAAGGCTTCTGTTTTATGAAGCAAACCAAGGGACTGCGTAAAATATTCTAAAGCTTTGGTTTTATTTCCCAAAGTCGCGTATAAAACACCGACGTTTGTTAGCGCCATTCCTTCTCGCCTTTTAGCGCCAATGTTGGATGCTAGTTGTAAGCTGCGAGTTAAATAAACTAATGATTTCTCAAAATTTCCCCCTAAAAAATAAAATCCACCTATTCTTAATAACGCGTACGCCGCCATTTCCAAATCATTTTCTCTCAGGGCTAGTTTTAATAATTTCTGCCCACTATTTAATGCGTTTTTGTATTCACCCTTGGTACTGTAAACAAATAAACAGGCATGATAGCCATAAGTCAGTAACGAATCGACTTCTATCGATTTCATGTAAAAATGTAATGCCCTGTCCAAATCACCTCTTTTTGCATAAATTCGTCCCAACCCGTAATATGAGTAAGGATTTTTGGGGGACTTTGCTATTAACTCGCCGAAATAGCGCTCCCCGGCCTCCAGTTCGCCGGAAGCCTTAAAAACCTCGGGAAGACCACCGAAAGGTCCATAAGCGTCCGGGAAAGTCGGATCCAATGATATGCATTCTTTTAATTTCTCAATCGCGTTTTGATTCTCACCCAAATGGAAAGCGACGCGGGCCAGGGCATAATAAACATATGGATTTTGCTTATCCCGCTGCTGCAAAGCTTGAAAGTAATAAGCCGCACTATCAATTTTTTCGCAAAAAATATATGCTTCAACTATATTGCGATAAAGAATGTGAAATTCCGGGTGGTCAGCCAGAAGTTTTTGAAACCCACTTATGGCGAGACCGTATTGCTCGTCTCCCATTAATTTGAGACATGACGCATACCTTTCCTGCAAGTCATCAGAAACTTCAGTAAGCGTCTGCGCTGAAGGATTCAAAAAAATGAAAAGAACCAATACCAAAGATGTGAGATGATAGCTGATCAACTCTTTTGTACCTAATCAATTGTTAAAGGCAATATAAGTCGGTTTGAGAATAAATGGAGAGTCAATTTAATGGAATCAGACTATTTTTTCAATTCCGCTAACATTTCTTTGGCCTTTTCGGCTTTTCTGCCTTTTAAATTCTTCACCTTTTCAAAGTATTCAACTGCCGTCGGGCCATCCCTTTTCATTAAGTAGGCTTTTCCAATATACCAATTGCAATCCTCTTGTAATCGTCTGTTTGCGCTTATGGCCAAAACGGTTTGCAGGTGTTCAATTCCTTTTTCAATATTTTGATTCTGAAGAGGCTCGATTTGCTTATCCAAAGTTTTGTTTGCCTGAAAAAGATATGCCAATCCGCAAACATATTCCGCAATTTCCCTGTTGGGATCGTCGGAATGCTCCAAAATAAATGATTCCAATTCTTCAACTGCCAAGGAATAATCACCATTATTAAATTCGGAAACTCCAAATTTAAGGTGATCCACACCGGCGCTTCGTGTTAAGAAGGTAATTTCGGTATTTTCTAACCTTCCTAACCTATACAAGGAATCAGAACTTTTAAAAATAGGGAGGAATAAAATCATAACCAGCAAGATCGCAACGCCGGTTGCGGAGATGAACACAAATTTTCGCCTCGGAGAAGTCAGTAACCTCTTCCAGTTTTCGGTTAGGTTACCTAATTTAGTTTTGATAGTATTAAATAGCTTGCTAACAAAATCTTGGCCCAATCCCAAATCGGCTGTTATTGATTCATCTATGAAGGATTCAAGTGCCGCGAATTCGGTTCTCATTTCTTCATATTTCTCCCTGCACAAACTACACCCCTGAAGATGGCTCTTGATTTCCAAAGCTCTATGAATTGACAGTTTTTCACCGTCAAAATCGGATTCATCCGGGAAATTTTCGGAAATAATAAATCGTGTTAATTGCTCATCGGTTGAATGACCGGCACTTTTTAAGGAGTGCATGATTGTCATCACATTATCAAAATAAGCCTGACAATCCTCGCATTCCTTAAGGTGCGATTGAACAATGGCCTTTTCATCCTTACTGAGATCGTCAAAAAGAATGATCTTCTCAGAAAACCTTCTGCAATTCTTCTTCATCATACCGTTTCATTGTATCATATCTATATAATCGTTTTGAAAAGAAAAAAAGTCACATTATACATCAACATCTTTAATTTCTTTATTCCTCTTTTGACTTGCATTTTAACTCCACTCACAGAAAGCTTTAGCGCTTCAGCTATTTCTTCATATCTGTATCCATCCGCCTTCATGAGTAGGATTTGCCGAGTCTTCTTGGACAATTTGTTCATGGCAACTTCCAGGTCTACCTTCCTCAAAATATAATCCGAATCTGTATTCGCATCTATTGAGCCATACAGCGAACCTTTAATCTCGCTATGCGGGATATCAGTAACAAATTGACTTTCCTTCCTTCTGTACTTTTGGCGGAAATAATCCTGCGTTACATGAAATGCAACCTTTAAAACAAAATTTCTTAACTTCCTCGGATCTTTGATTTTGGGTATATTTTTCAAGAAACGCAAGTACGTTTCCTGGGAAAGATCATCTACAATATTCGTATCCTTAAATTTCCTTAAAAAATACCAACGCATTGATTGCTGAAGTTCGCTGCATAATTCTTGAAGAGATTCCGCATCTCCCCTCTGGGCTTTCTTCAATAACTGAGCTATATTTTTCCCTGAGTTCATCATAAGTAATCATAATTAATCAAGCGCGCTAGTATTGTCAAGAAGAAGATGTGGTATGACTGAATACCAAAATTATCGCTAAGTTTTTCGATTCTCTTATCGATAATAAGTGTTACCATTAAATAAGGGATTATTCTTTTTAATCAAGGAGGATTAAAATGAAGCCAGCCTTCAAAATTTTATCACAGATATTCTTAGTATTTTTGTTTGGGATTTTAGGATGCGAATCCGATACGCCCAATAACCCAATAAAAGATCTCGCAACAAAGCGCTCCACTAACCAGCTCCAATTTTTGAAACCACAGAAGTCGGGTTTCAACAAAGCCTTCAAAGCTGAACAATATGTAACTGCTTCTGAAGGCGGGACTGTTCTATTGGGCGATGAGACTTCTGGCTATTCTAGCATTGATTTCATGCCAGGCGATTTAATCAATAATTCCGTAATTATTTTCGAATGGGATTCGCAAAGCTTTTTCGCTGAACTGAATCCGCATGGAATTTACTTTAACAATCCGGTGAGATTAACCCTCTCATACAATGAAGCAGATGTGTCAGGCGTACAGGAGGAAAATCTTCGGATTTGGTATTATGATGAATCGCAGGACGACTGGGAACTAATTGGCGGCCAGGTTGACACTGAAGAAAGACAAGTCGAAGCTTATATTGGTCATTTTTCCAAGTATGCCTTGGCTGAAGAAGACTAATATAGTCTGAACTTCATTGAGTTGATTCTCAATTGCCTGTTTGCTAAGACAGGCAATCTACTATTTCTAGACGATCGTCTGGATTTGAGTTAAACCAGCTCCCGAACGGCTCCTAACAAGTCGTTTAGCTTGAACGGTTTCGTGAAAGTGAAATGAGCGCCTAATTTCTTAGCTATGTTGAGCGGATTTTGAGGATCAATATGACGAGCACCCCCTGAAATAGCAATTATTTGTAAGTCAGGATAGTTCCTGCGTAGTTCTAATATTAAGCTCATTCCATCTTTCTCGGGCATGATGATATCGGTAATTATTAAGTCAATTTGGTTCTTTCTCAGAATTCTAATTGCATCTTCGCCATTATCTGACCCGACAACTTCGTACTCTTCCTTCTCAAGAGCCTGTTTCAGCATTTCCCTCAATTGCTCGTCGTCATCAACGATTAGAATTTTAGCCATTTCTAACTCCGGACTTCTTGTTGATCAAGGATACGTCTAATCGCTTGGCTTAAGTCAGCGGTTAGAGTTGGTTTCATAATTAATTCACGAATCCCTAATTTCATCGCCTTGTCCCGCGTAATGATTTCACTGAAGCCAGTAATCAAAATAATAGGAATATCTGGTCGAATTTCCAGAATATTCTGGGCTAAATCAATACCGGTCATGTTCGGCATCGTCAAATCGGAAATAACCAAATCGAAGTGGTCCGGTGACTGTTTAAAGGTCTCCAGCGCCTCCGCGCTTTGAGTTTTTCCAGTAACTTGGTACCCTAGTTTTTCCAATATCTGCACTCCAGCTCGCACTATGGGTTCTTCATCATCAACATAAAGTATTTTTTCTGTTCCTGTCAAAAATTCCTGAGACCCTTCGGTTATGTTCTCGCTCTCTGATTCAAACGCCGGTAAGTAAATAATAAAAGTCGTTCCTTTGCCCATTTCGCTCTTAACGGCAATTTCTCCGCCATGTTTCTTGACGATCCCATGGACGACTGACAATCCTAAGCCGGTGCCTACACCAGCTTCCTTTGTGGTAAAGAAAGGATCGAATATTCGTTTCAATGTGTCATCATTCATGCCCCCTCCGGTATCGCTAACAGTCAGGGAAAGATATTTCCCGGGGGAGAGTGTTATGCTTTCATCGGGTTGATGTTCACCGACCTCAATGGTGTTGAGTCTAACTTGTAGTATGCCCCCCCGTTCTCGCATTGCATCGTAAGCATTGGTGCAGAGATTTACGACGACCTGGTGAATTTGGGTCGGGTCAGCCAAGATATGTCCACAGTCCTTTTCCAAATCTTGATGTATCTGAATCGTAGCGGGCAAAGATGCACGAAGTAATTTTAAGGCTTCTTTCACAATCAATTCCATTTTCAAAGGCTGTGGTGTATGCTGAGTTTGTCGGCTAAAGGTGAGAATTTGCTGAATCAAGTCTTTCGCCCGCAGACCTGCACTATACACCTGCTCCAGATTTCTTTTCGCTAAGCCATTACCATTCATAAGTTCGATGGTCAATTCCGTATAGCCTAAGATGGCGCTTAAAATATTATTGAAGTCATGCGCGATTCCCCCCGCAAGGGTGCCAATCGCTTCCATTTTTTGCGCCTGAAGTAATTGCTGCTCCAGCAATTTTTGTTCGGTAATGTCCCGTATGATTCCTCTATATGCCATAATGTTTCCATCTGAACCCCTAATTGAATTTGCAGTTACAAGAACCGTTAATTTCATTCCGTCTTTTCTTTTTAAAGCCAATTCAAAATCCTGAACATATCCGGCGCGAATGAGTTCATTTTGGAATTTTAGTCTATCATTTGGATTTAGATAAAGATCCTTGGCAATATCAACTTTTAGCAGTTCATCTTTTGATTTATAGCCAAATAGTCCGACGCCAGCAGGATTAATGTCAATAAACTTTCCATAAGGGGAACTAATGTATATCGCATCCTTTGATTCTTCAAAAAGGGAACGGAATTTTTCTTCGGAGGTCCGAATCGCTTCCTCCGCTTTGCGTCTCTCGGTTATATCACGAGCAATTCCAAGGATTAAAAACTGATTTTGAATTTTTATGGGATATGTCCTAATTTCAATACTAACTTCGCTGCCGTCTTTTTTGTTTATGATGAATTCATCAGGGCCCGTAGGTTGATTCATTGCATTCTCTGCAATCAATTTTGCAGCCTGAGAAACTTGTGAAATATTCAATAGGTTCATTCGCAACAAGTTTTTACCTATAAGCTCTTCTCTTGAATACCCGGTCATTTCCTCTGCAGCCTTATTGGCATCAATAAGATTCCCTTCTAAGTCACTCAAGAGAATAACATCTGGTGCGAATTCAAATAAGATTTTCAATCTTTCTTCGCTTTCTTTCAGCGATAATTCCGAATGTTTTCGTTCTGTAATATCCGTTACAACCCCTAAAATCGCTTTCTCACCTTCATAATCTATCAATTTCGTTGAGTTAATCGCCTCAATCCGTGTACCTTTCTTTGTAATAATAGTATGTTCATAGGGGACAACATTCTTGCCTTCCATATGACTTTGAAACGATTTTCTGACCAACTCTAGAGATTCTGGCGCAATTAAATTCTGAAAATCAAAATTGGGAGAATATAGCTCTTCTTTACTGTAACCCAGAATTTCAGTACTCTTTCTATTGGCATAGACAATTTTTCCATTCTGATTTATGAAAATCATGTTAGGTGATTGTTCTGCCAAACTTCTAAATTTCTCTTCTGATTCTATTAAAGCCAGATCGGCCCGTTTTTTCTCGGTTATATCCCTTAAAGCCCCACTGACGCCAACAACTTGTCCGTTTTCATCTAAGATGGGTGATTCGTCAATCTGGACGATAACTGATTTTCCATCTTTTCTTTTCAATTCGAGTAAATATGGCGGTTGTATTTTACCCGTCTTAATTGCTCTTTCGGTGATTCTGAGTCCCTCATCATTGATGGGATTATCCGTTGTCAGTGTGGTCCATTTTACCATCATTTCTTCCGGAGTATAGCCAAGAATCTCTTTTGATTGCGGACTTACATAAGTCAATTGGTGTTGAGTATCATGGATATAGAAAAGCTCATTGCTATGCTCAATAATAGTCCTCAGTTTCTGCTCGCGATCACGAAGTCCTTCCTCCACTTGCTTGCGTTCCGTAGTATCGGTGAAAACGGTAGCGAATTGATTTTTCTGAGGAGAAAAGGCTGCAACTTCAAA
>Ga0209536_100007680_pt1 | contig 16334 bp, 8 predicted proteins | sample DeeMarSeWOR28_12_FD_187461 | JGI IMG/M metagenome (GOLD analysis project Ga0209536, IMG submission 187461) | Marine sediment microbial communities from White Oak River estuary, North Carolina - WOR-2-8_12 (SPAdes) (version 2) | ecosystem: Environmental > Aquatic > Marine > Intertidal zone >...
ATGTGCCTCCTTGGCACAGCGTTCCAAAAATGCCCGCCATCGAACTATCAAAGGCAAATGAAGACAGCAGCAAGAACCTGGAAACCGGTTCAGGATAGTAATCCAGACGGGCCTGGGTTGAGTTGATCAAATTGCTGTGGGTGATCTGAACGCCTTTGGGCTTACCGGTCGAACCAGAGGTGTAGATGACGTAAACCAGGTCTTCGGCGGTTACGTCGCTTGATGGCTTTTGGTCGCTTTGCTCAGCGATTGTTGGCCAGTCTGTGTCCAGGCAAACCACCTGTCCCGCGTCATAAGGCAGCCTACCCGCCAGGTATTGCTGGGTGATCAGGACAGGAGCCTGGGTTTCGGTCAGCATGAAGGCCAACCGCTCCTGGGGATAGGTCGGATCGAGCGGGACATAGGCAGCGCCGGCCTTCAGTACACCCACCAGGGCGACGATCATCTCCACAGAGCGTTCCAGGCAAATACCCACCACATCACCCGGCCCCACTCCCTGAGCACACAGATGATGCGCCAGGCGATTGGCACGGCTATCCAAATCCCGATAGCTTAAACCCTGGCCTCCAAACTGAACGGCAATGGTCGCCGGCTTTTGAGCCGCCTGTTCCTCAATCAGGTGCTGGATGCACGCCACTCGCGGGTACTCAGTCTGGGTATCATTCCACTCAACCAAGAGTTGTTGGCGTTCATGGGGGGTAAGCAGCGGAATGTCCGAGAGAGGTTGAGCCGGGTGACTGACCATTCCGCTCAGCACGGTTTGGAGATGGCCCAGAAGGCGGGCAATGACATCATGGTCAAAGTAGCTGCTGTTGTAGATTACATGTAGTTGCAGCTGTCGCCCCGGCACCACTAGCACGCTGAGTGGGTAGTTGCTCTGCTCCAGATAGCGCACATTGTCAACGTGCAGACTGAGGTTTCCATTCTGAAAGGCCGATCCATCAATCGGGTAATTCTCAAACACAACAATCGTCTCAAACAGCGATTGTCCTTTGGGGATATCACTCCACGCCTGGATTTTGGCCAGCGGACTGTACTCATAGCGGCGCAGCTCTAGCTGGCGGCTTTGGATGGCTTTGAGCCAAGGCAGCAGTTCCGCGTCCGGCTCTACCTGAATGCGGACTGGCAGCGTATTGATGAACATACCAATCATCGACTCAACGCCGGGTAGGTCAGCGGGCCGACCGGAGACCGTGACCCCAAACAACACATCGCGTTCGCCGCTGTAGCGGCCAAGCAGAATGGCCCAGGCTCCCTGAATGAGGGTGTTCAGCGTGAGCCGGTGCTGTTGGGCGAACTGTTGCAGCGTCGCTGTAACAGACTCTGAAAGTTTTGTCTGGCATTGCCCATAGCTACCCATTGAACTCTTCGCCATTGTGCTTCTATTGACCCACATTGCAGTGGAGGCGGTAAATCCGGCCAGTTCTTCTTTCCAAAAGATCTCTGCCTGAGTAATGTCCTGCTGTTTGAGCCAGCCAACGTAATCCTTAAACGCACGAGGTTCGCCACTCTTTGGCGCTTCGCCACGATGCAGGGCTTCATAGCAATCAAACACCTCTTTCAAAACCAGCGCGGTCGACCAGCCATCTAACTGCACATGGTGGAAACTCCAGACCATCTGATGAACATTGGCCTCCAATTGAAACAAGGCCAACCGCGACAGGGGCGCTCTAGCCAGATCGAAGCCGCGGGCGCGATCCTGCCGGAGAAAGGTTTCCAGCCGATCATGTTGCTCGGCAGTGGAAAACTCTCGCCAATCTTCCTGTGCAAATGGAAGCTCAACCGTACCGCGCACCACTTGCAGGGGCTCGTCGATGCCCTCCCAAATGAAAGCGGTACGCAACGCAGGATGCCGGTCGACGACGGTACGCCAAGCCTGCCGAAAGGCGGCTATATCCAGGCTTCCGGAGAGGGTGCACGCGTACTGCTCAAAATATACTCCGGATTCAGGTGCTTGCAGAGTATGAAAAAGAATGCCGGCCTGAGCGGGGGTTAGCGGATAAATATCTGCAACGTTCTTCATAGGCAATTCGTTTACTAAAGTGCATCCAGGATGTTGGCCAGCTGGTCCAATTGCTGCTGATCCAGGCCGGCCAACGGAAAATCTGAGGGCGTAAACCCGCCGGCTTCGGGAGAGAGACAGTGGTCGATGAGCATTTCTAGTGTGGCCACATACTGCATCGCCAGGTGCTGGATGGTTTCCAGGCGATGCAGATTCTTACTGTAGGTCCAGCTTACCTGTAACCGTCCACCGATGATCCAAGTGTTGATTTCCAGAACATGCGACCGCGGGTTGCGAGCACCGTGCCAGCCGGTTGGCGCGTGGCGCAACCGAAACACAGTGGCGCTGGGCAGTATGCTGTCTAGCTGGCCCAGATAATTGAAGAGCACCTGCGGCGGTGGCATTCCAGTCAGTTGCCGGTTCACCTCATCATCCTGACACACATAACGCAGTAAACCAAAACTAATGCCTCCGTTAGGGATGGCCCGAAGTTGCTCTTTGATTGCCTTGAGCCGTTCACCAGGGTGGACGCTGGTGGGCAGAGCTAATTTCACCGGGAACATCGATGTGAACCAACCTACGGTGCGGTCCGGCGGGGCGCTGTTTGTCAGAATATCTTCGCGACCGTGCCCTTCCAGGGTGATCAGCAGCGAGGATTGGCCGGTCCAGTCGGAAAAAGTCTGAGCGAGAGCGGTCAGCAAAATATCGTTGATGCGGGTGTTGTAGGCGGCCGGAACCTCTTTTAACAGCGATTGCGTCTTCCCTGCGTCAAGGCCAACCAAGACTGCTGCGGACGATTCTTCGTTGTTGTCGCCGGCCGAGATATCAACCGGGATGTCTGGTTCCGCGCCATCAAAAACTGACAGCCAGTATGATAGTTCCTGCTTCAGTTCGGCGGTTTGGGCCAGTTGGGTCAGTCCGTCTGCCCAGCCTTCTATTGAGATCGTTGTGGCCGGAAGAGACACCGGCTCGCCACGGCTGAGTTGATCGTAAGCTGTTTCAAGGTCTTGCAGGAGGATGCTCCACGAAAAACCATCTACCGCCAGATGATGCACGGTGATAAACAGTCGGTGAGATTGGTGGGCCGCCCCTTCGAAGTAGGCTGCACCAACAAGGCGACCTGTAGCAAGATCGTGACCGGCTTCCAATTGCGCGATTGTTTGTTCAACGCGATCTTTCTGCTCCAGTTCCGGCAGCCCGCTCAGATCTATCACCCGAAACGCCGGCGGGGGCCCACTTTTGGCGATGGTCTGCCGCCAGCCCGCCGGGGCATCTACCGGCAAGAAGCGGGCGTGCAGCGCATCATGGTGGATGAACAACTGCTGAAACGCCTGTTCCAGCAAATCCGGCTTCATCTTTGCCGAGACATCCACCATTAGGGCCATATTCCAAGAGTCCGGCTCTGGCAGTTTGCGGTCGAAGAACCAGCATTGGATAGGGGTTAATGGCACTGATCCGGTCACCAACCTTTGTTCAGCCCCTGCGCTTTGGATGGTTCCGACAACGGCTGCCAGTTCGGCTATAGTTTGGTGATCGAAGAGTTGTTTGGGGGTGAGATGCAGCCCAGCTTGGTTGGCCCTGGCAGTTATTTGAAGGCTGATGATGGAGTCGCCGCCCAGGTCAAAGAGATTGTCGTGGCGACCGACTTGGTCCAAACCAAGCACCTCTTGCCAGATCGTGGCAATCGTTTGTTCTATTTCGGTTTTAGGGGCCACATAACCTCTAGCTAACGTGGGCCGTGATGTATCCGGTTTGGGTAAGGCTTTGCGATCTATCTTGCCATTTGGCGTCAAGGGGAAAGTCTCCAGAAAGACGAATGACGCCGGCACCATATAGTCGGGCAAGCTCTGTTTGAGGTAGGTTCGCAAGTCATCCGTGGCCGGCGGAGGATACTGATCTGTCACCAGATAGGCCACTAAAGTCGCTTCTGAATTCTGCCTATGCGCGACAACGATACTCTCCCGAACGGCCGGGTGGCGGGTCAAGTTTGTCTCAATCTCCCCCAATTCGACCCGGAACCCCCGTATTTTGACCTGATGATCAATCCGGCCCAGATACTCAATATCGCGCTCAGGCAAGAAACGAGCCAGATCACCGGTACGATAAAGACGTGAGGCCGGATTATTATCACTATTCTCATTCGTGAAAGGGTTAGTGATGAAACGTTCCGCCGTTAATTCCGGCCGGTTCAGATATCCTTTCGCCACACCAGCCCCGCCTAAATACAACTCACCCGTCACCCCAATCGGGACAGGCTGCTGTTGTGGGTCAAGTATAAAGAGTTGGAGATCCGGAATAGGTACACCAATTACGCTTCCAGACGCGGTCTCTAAATCATTGGCCTGAATTGGACGATAAGTCGCATGGACGGTTGTTTCGGTGGTGCCGTACATATTGACCACCTGGGGCGCCGTATCAGGGTGACGCTCAAACCAGGGGCGCAGGCTCTCCAATTCCAGCGCTTCACCCGCACAGATGACCAAACGCAAGGCCAAATCGGGCACTACACCGACCATCTCCTCAGCTCGAATCAGTTGGCGGAAGGCAGAGGGTGTTTGGTTAAGGACCGTTACCTTTTCTTCACGTAGCAGTTTGTAGAAGTCCCCAAATGAGCGACTGATCCAGTAAGGCACCACGACCAATCGCCCGCCATATAGCAAGGCCCCCCACATCTCCCAAACCGAGACATCAAAGGCATAAGAGTGGAAAAGCGCCCAAACATCATTCTCATCAAAATTGTACCAGTGTTGGGTCGATGTGAAGAGCCGCACTACATTGCCATGACTGACCACAACGCCCTTCGGCTTACCCGTTGAGCCAGAGGTGTAGATAACGTAGGCAATATCAGTGGGGGTAACAATCATCTCCGGATTATGGCTATTGGCCTGAGCCAGGATGCCCCAATCGCTATCCAGGCAGAGTATCTGCCCCGGATAGGCTGGCAGATCACCGGTCATTTTTGTTTGGGTGAGGAGGACTGGCGCTTGCGAGTCCTGGAGCATAAAGGCTAAGCGTTCAGCCGGGTAAGCGGGGTCTAGCGGCAGATAAGCGCCGCCGGCCTTGAGAATACCTAGAATACCGACCACCATTTCGAGTGAGCGATCCATGTACATAGCCACGAAGTCGTTCGGTTTGATCCCCAACTGTCGCAGATGATGAGCCAATTGGTTGCCACGGCGATTGAGTTCAGCGTAGGTCAGATGTTGGTCTTCATAGACAACGGCAATTGCCTGGGGCGTACGCGAAACCTGAGCCTCAAAAGACTCGACAATTGTCTGGTCTGCTGGCGTTACCTCGCTCACTTGGCTAAACCATTGAATCGCTTGTCGTTCTTCAGCCGATAATAGATCGATCTGGCTGATCGATTGATCGCGGTCGACCAAGAAGGCATCAAGCAGATTGAGGAAGTGCTCGACGACCCGACTTTGCTGCGCCGGCTCGAAAACTTCCTCGTTAAACTCGAACCTCAGACGAATATTGTTTAATTGATCAAAATCCTGGACCTGCAACCGCAGGCCGTGATTGCTGTCGTTGTATCCGGAATGGGTCCACTCCGATTGCGTCGGCATACCGTCAAAATCAGGGAAAGTCGCATGAACATAATTGAGCAGCACGTTGTAGGCCCGGTTGTATTCGGCGTTGCTGATGCCCGGTTGGGCGTACCGCAAACCAGCAAATACCTCGTTTCGCACCTTTTTCAGGAGGGACGCAAACGTCTCATTTGGCGAAACATCAACCTGCACCACGCCAATCTCAATGAACAACCCAATCGTTTCCTTAAACACTGCGGTGGGGCGGTTGTGAAACGGGCTGCCAATTCTCAATTTGGATTGACCGCTGATGCGATGCAGGTAAGCAAGCAGGATTGTCAAGAAAAAGGTGTAGAGGGTTAAATCCTGGCTGATGAGCTGCAGCTCTTCTTCTTGGGCCAGCTCCTTAAGCTGCTGGGTTCGCTCCTCGCCAAGCTGGTCGTCAACACAATGCACTCGCTCAGATTTGCCCGAAAGTTGCTGCCCGAAAAATTCAACTGGCTCCACTGGTTCGGCCAGTTTGTCGTTCCAATAGGTCTGCGCTTGCTGATACGCATCGGTTTGGCGGAATGCGCGCTCGTATTCGACGTACGCTTGGTAGGTGCTGAGCACAGGGGCTTCGTGCAGGCACCCCTTGCGGGCGAGCTGGTAGAAGTGGGCCATCCGCTGGTAGATGAGGAGTGTAGACCAGGCATCGACGAGAATGTGGTGCTGACTGTAGTACCAATTGAACCGCTCGGGGGTCAGTTTGATCAACACCGAATCAAACGAGCACACACCCAGATCAAACTGACGGACCTTGCGCTGTTCCAACCAGTCCCCGAAACGCCGCTCTGCATCCGGCGCGCCCGACAAGTCGATAAAATCCACCTGGTACGGCAGGTGCGGCAAGACCCGCTGCAGGGGCACGTCATCTATTACCTCGATGACGGTACGCAGGGCATCGCTGCGATCAACCAACGCCTGAAAGGCGGCCTGAAACGCCTCAGGGTCAATTTCCCCCTCAATGGCAAAGGTGAAGATCATATTGTACAGCGGTGCCTCTGGGCTCTGTTGCTGTCCCATCCACATCAGGAATTGGTTTTGGGTTAGATTGGAGGACTGAAGAAGCTCGTGATGCGTTCTTGATGTCATTGGATAGTCATTCACGTCTATGCCCTTTGGCTTTATTGAGACGGTGGATTGTAGGACAACTTTGAATACCCACCGCGTGTAAAAAGAACAAAGTTGGCACTACCACCACTTGTTGTCTGGTCAGCCGCTAATCCGTGGCCGCAACTAGCGTGGTTACACGACGCTCTATGTACTCAGCGATTACCCTGATTGAGCGAAAATGCTCAATGGTAACGTCCTCCGGGGGCACACGAATGTTGAAATTCTGCTCGATGAAGTTGATCAGCCGCATAATCCCGAGCGAGTCGACCAAACCACCAATTAGCAGGTTGTCGTCTACACTCAAGTTCAGGTTCTTGTGATCACTTAATAACTCTTTGGTTAGATATTGCTTTATGGCTTCTTGTGTATTCATACTCTAAATCTCCTTTGTCAAAAGATTCACTGCCAGTAATCATGGCCTGTTTTGTTCAAGCAGTTTTTTCTATGGCCTGTTCCTGTAGACATCTCCGATCTATTTTGCCGCTGGTTGTTCTAGGAAAAGAACCCATCACGTTGATCTTACCCGGGACGGCATACCAGGGTAAAAGCCCAGAGATGTGTTTGATTAGCTCAACTGAAGTGTGTGCAACTTCGCTTTTAAGAATAACGGCCGCTTCAATTTGCTGGCTGCCTTCGCTGTCGGGTACTGCAAAAACGGCCGCTTCTTCAACCCCTTCATGCGCCAAGAGGGTTGCTTCAATCTCGTCAAGTTCAACCCTGTACCCACGCGTCTTTATTTGCCGGTCTTTCCGTCCCAAAAAGTCATAATTCTTCCCATCTTCGCGCAAACGAACCAAATCACCGGTTCTCAGGAAAACTTCCTCATAATCAGGGAGGACAGAGCGGCGATAGAACACCTTTTGGTTTAGCTCTGGCCGACCCCAATAGCCACGCATCATGGTGGGCGCTCTGACCAGGAGTTCCCCCACCAGGCCCGGAGATACCGCTTGGTCGTTCTCATCCACAACCAGGCCTTCGGCATTATCACACATTTGGCCGATAGGGATCTGTTCGTCCGAATCCTCGGGAATGGGCGGCACGTGGTAAAAGGTGCATTGATTGACTTCAGCCGGGCCATAAACGTTGCTAAAGCGGGCTTGCGGCCATTGCGCCATGAGCGCACGCAGGTGTTTGGGTGGGAATGGTTCGCCCCCAAACAGCACCCACCGCAGCGAGCTTAGGTCACGTGCTTCCAGAACCCCGCGCAACAGTAACTGGATGAGCGCAAACGGCACTGAGTACCAGATAGTTAGCTGCTCGGTCTCCATAAGCTTTGACAGACTGGCCGGCAGCTTGGTGTACTCCTCGGGGATAATCACGGTGGTCGCCCCCGCCATGGGACCGGAAAAGTAATCAAAGGTTGACATGTCAAAATGAAGTGGGGAATGATTGCTAAGTTTATCTTGATGGTGAACATCGTAAGTGCTAATGGACATTCGAGCGTAGCTCAGCCCGCTGTAATGGGTGTGCATTAGCCCCTTGGGCGTACCGGTCGAACCAGAGGTGTACATAACATAAGCCAAATCCTGTTCCATCAGCGTGACCTCGGGGGGAGATTCGCCGGGCATTGCTTCAACATCTGCCCAGGTGATCACCCCGAAGGGCAGATCGTCCTGAACGGACAGACCGACTACACTATCCAGCACCACGTCGTTTTGGACGAGCGCCTGCAAGTTGGTCCGTTTGCTGTCTTCGCTGATTAGATGACGGATTTGGCAATCTTGCAGCACAAACGCCAGACGTGGAACCGGAGCCAAGGGGTCGAGCGGTACGTAAGCGGCTCCGGCTTTCATAATGCCGTAAATGGCAACGGCCGATTCGAGGCTCTTGTTCAGATAGATGCCCACCCGGTCTCGGCGTTTAACGCCCTGATCCTGTAGCATCTTAGCCAGGGCATTGGCTCGCCTTACAAGCTGTGCATAGCTGAGACTTTGACCATAAAATCTAAAGGCCTCTTTGTCCGGAAACCGTTCCGCCGATTGGTCAATCCCATGCGGCAATAAATAGATCATCTTGCTATTCATCCCAGGCCTAACAAGCGGGCAATAACCACCCGCTGAATATCCGAAGTGCCGGTATACAGCACCCCGCCAGTTGCGTCGCGCATGTCCCGCTCGATTCCAGTATCGGTCAAGTAGCCTTTCCCGCCAAAAATCTTGATGGCATCCAAGCTGGATTGAACATAAGCCTCGCTGATGTGCAGTTTGGTCACGGCAGACTGCATAGCTGCCGGTTCGCCCAATTCTTTAAGCCAGGCGGCTTTGTACAAATGCAGGCGAGCCGTCTCGAGACGCACTTTCATCTCGGCGATGCGGTTGGAAACGGATTGAAATTTGCCGATTGATTGCCCAAATTGGCGGCGTTCTTTGGCATAGGCAATAGCTTTTTCGAGCTGGCGCTCCATGGCCCCAACGTGGCTGGCAAATATGAAGCTGCGTTCCCACTCCATAGAGCTGGTGAAAATGCTGACACCGGCCCCTTCTGGACCCAGTCGGTTTTCTTCGGCTACAAAACACTCTTCCAACGTCAGCTCGCCGGTTGGGCCCGTTCGCAGCCCCATTTTCTCCCAACCTTGACTCACACTGAAACCGGGCGTGCCTTTTTCTACCAAGAAGGCGGAGATACCCCACTGCCCTAGCGAGGGATCAGTGGCGGCAAATATCAAGGCCACACCGCAGACCGGAGCCAGGCCAATCATAATTTTGGAACCGTTCAGGATGTAGCCACCCTCGCGCTTATCTGCCCGCGTACTAAGGCTAAAGGCATCAGAGCCGGACTCTGGTTCAGTCATGCCGTGGGCACCTAGCAGCGTTCCGTTGCACAGGCCAGGTAGAAATCTCCTCTTTTGGGCCTCGTTACCAAAGGTTAGGATAGGTTCCTGAATGCTCCACATCTGCCCGTTCAGGGCACCGGTCAGCCCATTGTCCTCGCAACCGTAACCCAAGGCCTCCATCACCAAAATGGTGGTGAGCAGGTCCTTCCCCTGGCCGCCGTATTCCTGGGGAAAACACATGCCCAGAATGCCAAAACGGGCACATTTATCCCACTGCTCTTTTGAAAATCGACTCTCACGGTCGCGGGTAATTACGTCGTCGTTTAACTCGCACCGGGCAAAGTCGACAACCTCATTTCGTAGAGTCAGTTGTGCTTCGGACCACTGGAAATCCATAAATCCTTCCTGTTACAGTCCCAACAAACTGGCAATAATATTGCGCTGAATATCTGACGTGCCCCCGTAGAGTGTGCCGCCGATGGCATCCCGCAGGTCTCGCTCAACTTCGAACTCGGTCATATAGCCATAACCGCCGTGCACTCGAATGACATCGAGACTGGACTCAACGAAACATTCACTTAGGTAGAGCTTGGCAATGGCGGCATCGAGCATAACGGATTTACCAAGACTCTTGAGCCAGGCGACCTTATAGGTGAGCAGACGCGCTGTTTCCAAACGCACCTTCATATCAGCTATCCGGTTTGAGACCGCTTGAAACTTGCCTATTGATTGACCAAACTGGCGACGGTCATTGGCGTATTGAATGGCTTGTTCCAACTGACGCTCCATGACCCCCAAGTGGCTGGCCAGAATAACCGCCCGTTCCCATTCTTGAGAACTGTTGAAAATACTGGAACCGGCCCCTTCCGGACCTATCCGGTTTTCTTCTGGAATGAAACAGTCTTCAAAGACCAGCTCGCCAATTGGTACGGTGCGTAGCCCCATTTTCTCCATGCAGCGACTGACTTGAAAGCCCGGCGTATCTTTGTCCACCACAAAGGTGGAGACGCCCCATTTGCCAAGCTCAGGGTCAACTGTAGCAAACACAATGGCAAAATCTGCCAGTGGGGCGAAGGTGACCAGGGTCTTGGTTCCGTTGAGAACATAGCCGCCATCTTTCTTGGTTGCTGTTGTGCGCAAGCTGAAGGCGTCGGAACCGGAGTCGGGTTCGGTCATGCCGTAGGCTCCGATTAGCTCGCCGCAGCACAAACCCGGTAGATATTCTTGTTTTTGACCCTCGCTGCCAAAATCGAGAATAGTAGGCTGAACACTCCACATCTGGGAATTAAGGCCAAAGGTTAGCCCGCCATCGCGGCAGCCGTAGCCCAGCCCTTCCATCACCAAAGCAGCGGTCAGCAGATCAGCCCCCGCGCCTCCATACTCCTCAGGGACAGCCAGGCCTTGAATGCCTATTTGGGCACATTTCAACCAGTTCTCGCGGGAAAAGCTGCTCGACTTGTCCTGTTCCAGCAAGTCATCGTTAAGCTCTTTCTGAGCAAACTCGATGATCGTTTTCTTGAATTCAAGCTGTTCCTCAGTCCAGGTAAAATCCATATTTGTGCCTCCAGGCTCTTGGGCAGGGTGAACTCAGAAACCAGGATCGAACAATTCTTCTCCGAAGCAAACTCGAGGTCTTGATAGTCTGTGCGGTAGGAATGGCCGTAGCCAAGTGTTCAGACTGTTGCTGACCGGACGGATTCATTCTAGAACGTGCCAGGTGAAGAGAGGGCCGATCGGACGCGCTGAGCTCGTATACGAGATGGCCACAACCAAGAACTCCCCTCAAATCAGAAGAGAAGGGGCAGATCGAGTTTGTCATCTCAGGTATAGGTATTCATCATAGTTTAAGAAGGTAGGAATCTGGTTAGAAGAACATGTGAAAATGGTTAGAGGGAAGTTAGCCCGGTCGCAGAGCGAGCGCACTGTTCTTGACAAGCCTCCTCATCCTGTGGTATACTCCCGTAAACGATTACGTAATCGTTTACGGGAGGAGGGGGACCATCGCTACGATCCGCGATGTGGCAGAACGCGCGGAGGTCTCCGTCGCGACTGTCTCTCACGTGATTAACGAGACTCGTCCGGTCAGCGACGAGCTGCGGCTCCGGGTGTTGGCGGCTATGCAAGCGCTGGACTACCAGCCCAACGCCCTGGCCCGGGGTCTGCGCCGGCGCCGGACGTCAACTCTCGGCTTGATCATCCCCGACACCAATAACCCCTATTTCGCCGAAGTCGCCCGTGGTATCGAGCAGGCCGCCTTTGAACGCGATTACAGCGTCATACTCTGCCACTCTGATTATAGCCCTGAACGCGAGCTCCAGTACGTAGACGTGCTGCGCGCTGAACGAGCCGCGGGCGTCATCTGGATCCCGGCCACAGAATGCTGCGAAGCAGCCGAACGTCTTGTCGAGTATGGCATGCCGCTGGTCATCCTGGACAGGCACGCGCCGGATGTCCAGTGTCCGTCGGTGGTGGCCGACAACTTCCGCGGTGGATACTTTGCCACCCAGCACCTGATCCAACTTGGCCATCGACGCATCGGCTGTATCGCCCGGCCGGTGGGACTGAGCCACAGCCAGGAACGTATCCTCGGATACCAGGCCGCCCTAAGCGACTACGGTTTGCCGGTGGATGAGATACTCATCGCCAAGGGTGGCTTCAGGCTGGAGGATGGCCGCCGGGTGACTTTCCAACTGCTCGACCTGGTGCCGCCGCCGACCGCCATCTTCGCCTACAATGACATTATGGCCATCGGCGCGCTGCGCGCTGCTCACGAGCGTGGGCTGTGTGTGCCTGACGACTTTTCGATCGTCGGGTTTGACGACATTCCGCAGGCAGCTTTCACCTGCCCGGCACTCACCACAGTATCCCAACCCAAACTTGATATGGGCAGACGGGGAGCAAAGCTGCTACTCGATCTGATTGACGGAACAGGACCACCGGTCGAAGGTGATGTCCCCTTAGAGGTCCGGTTGGTCGTACGTGAATCGACAGGACAGGCCCCACAACAGTAATACAACTGGCTTGGCGGCACCACGCCCAGCCAGGGGAGATCACTGATGAGGATCATCGTCGCGTCGGATCATGTGGGATTCCCTCTTAAACAAGCGGTGGTGGACCACCTGACCTCGTTGGGAGTGTCGATCACTGACGCCGGCCCGCATACACCCCACGTGCCGGTGGACTATCCTGATTACGCGCAGCGGGTCGGTAGGGCGGTGGCGGCCGGGGAATACGAGCGCGGTGTGCTGGTTTGTGGCACCGGGTTGGGGATGTCGATCGCAGCCAACCGGATTCCGGGCGTCCGGGCTGCGTTATGCCACGACGTGTACATGGCTGAGATGAGCCGGGCGCATAATGACGCCAACGTGCTGGTTATGGGGGCGGGGGTTGTCACCCCGCAGCAGGCTCCGGCTATCGTGAACGCGTGGCTAGACACCCAGTTCGATGCGGGGCGCCACGTACCACGCCTGGCAAAACTGGACCTTGGGTTCCCTTCCGCTCAGGACCAAGATCCCAACCCGATTTCATTTCGTTTCGGTGTGGCCCTCTCGCCGCAGCCCACGTCCTTCGGCCCCTTGCTGTATGCCGGACGGCTGGCCGAAGGGTTGCGGATGGCAGCCCAGGCTGGTTTCAGCGTGGTGGAACTCAGCTTGCGATCTGTTGAGGGCACCGACGCCGATGGGTTGGCGGCCATGCTGGACGAACTCAACCTGTCGCTGGCGGCCATTGCCACCGGCCAATCCTGCATCCACGATTCGCTGTGCCTGTGCGACCCGAGAGCCGAAGTGCGTGAGGCCACCGTTGAGCGGCTGAAATCCATTATGCTGCTGGCCCGCAAATTCGACGCCGCCGTGATCATCGGCGGCATCCGCGGCCGGTTGTCGGGGACGGCGCCCGAGCAGGAAGAGCAGCGCGCCGCTGCCGTGGAGGCTATCCGTGACTGCGCCCGCTTCGCTGCAGCCCGGGACGTGATGCTGCTCATTGAACCCGTCAATCGCTACGAAACCAATTTCATAAACTCATCAGCAGACGGTTTGGCCCTGCTGGACGAGATCGGCGAACCCAGGCCAAAACTGCTCCTCGACACATTCCATATGAACATCGAGGAACCCGGCATTAACGCAGCCCTCGAGGCGACCGGCGACCGGCTGGGCTACGTCCACGTAGCCGACAGCAACCGGCTGGCCCCAGGACAGGGGCACATTGATTTCTTAGGCGTGCTGCACACCTTAGCCAGAATCGGCTACGCTGGCCCTGTTACGGCCGAAATCCTGCCCTTTCCCGACGATTTGGCGGCCATGCAGCAGGCTGGCAGCTTTCTGACGTCACTATCGGCGTCCTGACTTGCGTCGGCGGCGACTCACTTGACTTGGCGGGCTCATAGCCAGGGAGGGCAGATATACGGCTCTAGGAGCCTACTTGGGACGATTTCAGCAGGCGGATTTCTGACTCAGCCATACGCATAAAGGAGGGAGACTGTCGTGTACGTTATCAAGAATGCTTTTGTGGTGACCATGGACCCGGAGCGCCGCCTGATCCGCAACGGGCACATCTGGATCGACGGCGACCGGATCGTCAAAATCGGCCCGGCGACCGAAGTTGGCTTGCCGTCGGAAGCCTACCAGTCCATCGACGCAACCGAGATGATCGCGCTGCCTGGCTTTGTCAGCACCCACAACCATTTGTACAGCGCCGTGGTTCGCAGCTTGCCCTACGGCGGGCCGGAGGAGGAAACCGACGCCACCTTCATTTCGTGGATCGAGCGCTTCTGGTACAAATATCTTGAAGACATGGTCAACCCGGATCAACTCTACGCCGGGACGCTGGTCAACTGCCTGGATCAAATCAAGAGCGGCATTACCACATCCGCTGATACGGTCGAGGGCTCATATGCACTGCCGGGTGCGCTGGATAGCGTAGATCAGGCTATGCAGGAGTCGGGCATACGGGGCGTGGTCGGTTTCGAATCAACCAGCCGGCTGGGCGAGGATATCGAGAAGCTCAGCGTGGACGAGAACATCCGCTTCTTTGACAAGGTCAAGGCGCGCGGCAACGGCCGCGTGGAAGCGGCTTTTAATGTGCACACCACCTATACCTGTACCACGCAGCTCATTCAGACCATAGCCCAGGAGGCTCGCGACCGCGGCGCCTTAATTCAGATGCACTGTTGCGACGACCACTGGCACTCGTTTGATACCACCCGCCGCTTCGGCAAGCGCTCCGTCAAGTACCTGGAGGACATCGGACTCCTGGGTCCCGACGTCCTGCTCGCCCACTGCTCGTACATAGACCAGTTCAAAGACCCCGAGGTATTCGCCCAGTACGGCGTCAAGGTAGCCCACAACGCAGAAAGCAATGCCATCTTCGGCTTTTGGCCCAACATGGCACGCCTCATCGAAGCCGGGGTCACGGTGGGCCTGGGCGTCGACGGTATGACCCACTCCATGTTCGAGATTATGCGCTCCTCGCAAATGATCCACCGCATTCGCTACTACAACATCACCATGTTCCCCGACGAGCAACTGTTGGAGATGGCAACTATTCAAGGCGCCCGGTGCCTGCGAAAAGAGGAGGACATCGGGTCGCTGGAAGCCGGCAAGAAGGCCGATATCCTGCTGCTCGACAACCGGAGCGCGGTGCCCATCTTCGAAAACAACATTTACAATCACGTGGTCTCGACGTGCGACCGTTCCGACGTAAATTCAGTTTTCATCGACGGGCAACTCGTGCTCGACCACGGCCAGTTCACCACCATAGATGAAGAAGCCGCGCGACAGAGGTGCCGAGCAGCGGCCCTGGCCCTTTGGCAAAAGAACGAATGGCCAACACCATGACCTCACCTGATGTCGAGTCTGTTCTGGCTCAGCTTGACGACCGGGACATAATTCAGTTCACGCAGGAACTGGTGCGCATACCCAGCGTAAACGGAGATGAGGGCGCGGCAGCGTCTTTCGTGGCCCAGGCGTGCGAGCGCGCCGGCCTGAAAGTCAGCATGCGCGATGTGCAGCCGGGCCGCCCCAACGTGCTTGCCGTCTGGCCTGGCGAGAGCGATACCATCGGCCTGGTTCTGCACGGTCACACCGACACAGTTCCCTTCCTGAGCATGCGCGACCCGACCAGCGGCGCGCTCGAAGACGGCTACATCTGGGGCCGGGGATCTGTCGACCAGAAAGGTGGGCTGGCCGCCGCGCTGATGGCTGTGCTCGCGCTGGCCCGCTCCGGCGCCCGCCTGGCGAAGAGCGTGGCCGTGGCGGCCGTGATTGACGAGGAGTCCGAGCATCGCGGCAGCATGGCCTTGGTGGATGATGGGCTGAGAGCCGATTGCGCCATCATCACCGAACCCTCGGATCTACAGTTGTTGGTGGCACATAAGGGCACGGCGCCCATCCGCATCCATTTTACCGGCGTGCTGGCCCACGGCTCGAACCCCTGGGTGGGAGTGAACGCCGTCGAGATGGCTTCGCGGACGGTGCTGGCTTTGCAAGAGCTGGACCTCAAATCGGTGGAGCTGCCCGGCATCGGCACCATGCGGGCTTCATTCAACGTGGGGCTGATTGAAGGCGGCACGGCCTACAACAACGTCGCCGACACGTGCAGCCTGTGGCTTGACCGGCGCATGGTGCCGGGCGAGACACAGGCCATGGCTATGGCCGAGGTCGAGGACCTCCTCGCGCGCCTGGCGGCCGACGACCCAACTTTCAAAGCCGAAATCGAGATCGCCCGGCCCGACTGGACCTGGGACCGTATCCAGGAGCGCGGCCTGAACCCCTCGCTCACGCCTCCCGACAGCCGGGTGGCCCAAGCCGTGGCCGCCGCCCATCAGGCGGCTACCGGGCAGCCGGTTGAAGTTGGTTTCACCCACGGCTACAACGAT